>OFMG01001063.1_pt1 | contig 25738 bp, 17 predicted proteins | sample 1541751 | NCBI WGS metagenome assembly OFMG01 (sample SAMN04209232, study PRJEB22552) | human gut metagenome | biome: gut; material: feces | host: Homo sapiens | place: USA: Oklahoma
GGATCTTTTTATATTTTCCACAATGACACTCCCAGTCTTTGCTCGGTCCGAAGATTCTCTCACAGAACAGTCCGTCTTTTTCCGGTTTTAATGTTCTGTAGTTGATCGTCTCCGGCTTTGTAACCTCACCTCTTGACCATTCCATGATCTTTTCCGGTGAAGCCAGACCGATCTTGATCGCGTCAAATGTTAACGGTTGATATTGTTGTTCATTATTGTTTGGCATATATTTGGATCCTCCTCTTATTCTTCCTCATAATCGGAATACTCGTCAAACTCAATGTCCACCGGGGCATCATCATCCGGCTCTTCCTCAGGTTCAACATCCTCGAGTTCCTCGCCTACAAACTCCTTCTCACTAAATCCGTGATCACCGAAAGATTCATTCTCATCACGGTACTTTCTGTCTCCTTCGATAATGTGACGCAGATCTGTCTCGCCGTAATCTACGTTCTCCATAATCTCTACTTCTGTATTGTCATCACGCAGGACACGCACATCCAACGCAAGAGACTGAATCTCTTTTAAAAGCACCTTAAATGACTCCGGAATACCCGGTTCCGGTATATTTTCTCCTTTGATGATCGCCTCGTAAGTCTTCACACGACCTACAACGTCGTCGGACTTCACTGTCAGGATCTCCTGCAGTGTATAAGATGCGCCGTACGCCTCCAGCGCCCAAACTTCCATCTCTCCGAAACGCTGTCCGCCGAACTGTGCTTTACCACCGAGCGGCTGCTGCGTAACGAGGGAGTAAGGACCTGTAGAACGCGCATGGATCTTATCATCTACAAGATGGTGAAGTTTCAGGTAGTGCATGTGTCCGATTGTTACCGGACTGTCGAAATACTCACCTGTACGTCCGTCTCTCAAACGCACTTTACCGTCTCTTGAGAGCGGAACGCCTTTCCAAAGGTTTCTGTGTTCTCTATTGTCAGACAGGTACTGCAATACTTCCGGAAGAAGCTCCTGTCCATGCTTTTTCTCAAACTCTTCCCACTCAAGATTGACATAATCATTTGCCAGATCAAGAGTATCCATAATGTCGATCTCGTTTGCTCCGTCAAAGACAGGCGTAGAAATGTTAAATCCAAGAGCTTTCGCCGCAAGACTCAAGTGGATCTCAAGCACCTGTCCGATATTCATACGAGACGGCACACCAAGCGGATTCAAAACAATATCCAGCGGGCGCCCGTTCGGAAGAAACGGCATATCCTCTACCGGAAGCACACGGGAAACGACACCCTTGTTACCGTGACGTCCGGCCATCTTATCTCCTACAGATATCTTTCTCTTCTGCGCGATGTAAATTCTGACCGCCTGATTTACCCCGGGTGAAAGCTCGTCGCCGTTTTCTCTTGTAAATACTTTCGCATCTACAACGATACCATACTCACCGTGCGGCACTTTCAAGGATGTATCTCTTACTTCACGGGCTTTCTCTCCGAAAATCGCACGGAGAAGTCTCTCCTCAGCCGTAAGCTCTGTCTCTCCTTTCGGAGTTACTTTTCCGACGAGAATATCTCCGGCGCGCACTTCCGCACCGATACGGATGATTCCTCTCTCATCAAGGTCTTTCAACGCATCATCGCCGACGCCCGGAATATCTCTCGTGATCTCTTCAGATCCGAGTTTTGTATCTCTTGCCTCTGCCTCATATTCTTCGATATGAACAGAAGTATAAACATCATCCTGTACAAGTCTCTCACTCAGAAGAACAGCATCCTCGTAGTTATAACCTTCCCATGTCATAAAACCGATGAGCGGGTTCTTACCAAGAGCCATCTCTCCGCCTGATGTAGACGGTCCATCTGCAATAACCTGTCCTGCCGCAACAACGTCGCCTTTATTAACGATCGGACGCTGATTGTAACAGTTACTCTGGTTGCTTCGCTGGAATTTTGTCAGCTTATAAGATGTCTTCTTGCCGTCTTCTTCGCGGACAACGATCTCTTTTGACGTAGAGCTTTCTACTGTTCCCGCCCGTTCTGCGACAACACATACTCCCGAGTCAACGGCAGCTTTTACTTCCATACCCGTACCGACTACCGGAGCCTCTGTCGTCAGAAGCGGAACTGCCTGACGCTGCATGTTCGATCCCATAAGAGCACGGTTGGCATCGTCGTTTTCAAGGAACGGAATCAGAGCCGTAGCGACTGAGAATACCATCTTCGGAGAAACATCCATGTAATCGAACTTGCTTCTCTCGTATTCCTGTGTTTCCTCTCTGTAACGACCGGATACATTTTTATGAATAAAGTGGCCTTCTTCATCAAGCGGTGTATTCGCCTGTGCCACATGATAATTGTCTTCTTCGTCAGCTGTCATATAAACAACTTTTTCTGTAACGACCGGATTTTCCGGATCAGACTTATCAATCCAACGATATGGCGCTTCAACAAATCCATACTGATTAATTCGCGCATATGTTGCCAAAGAGTTGATCAGACCGATGTTCGGACCTTCAGGCGTCTCGATCGGACACATTCTTCCATAGTGTGAATAATGTACGTCTCGAACCTCGAATCCGGCGCGATCTCTGGAAAGACCTCCCGGTCCAAGTGCGGAAAGACGTCTCTTATGTGTCAACTCTCCAAGCGGGTTGTTCTGATCCATAAACTGAGACAACTGAGAAGAACCGAAGAACTCTTTCACCGCTGCCGTCACCGGTTTGATATTGATCAGTGACTGCGGGGAAATTCCTTCCTGATCCTGTGTCGTCATACGCTCACGGACAACTCTTTCTAATCTTGAAAGACCGATTCTGTACTGATTCTGGAGCAATTCTCCTACTGCGCGGATACGGCGGTTACCCAAATGGTCAATGTCATCATCCGTTCCCATGCCATATTCAAGATGCATATTATAGTTGATGGACGCGAGGATGTCCTCTTTTGTAATATGCTTCGGGATCAAATCGTGAATGTCACGTTTGATCAACGCTTTCATCTCTTCGATGTCTCCTGCGGACTCTTCGATAATTCCCGCCAAAACCGGATAATATACCTGCTCCGTAACACCTACTTCTTCAGGATCGATATCTGTAACAGCCTGAAAATCTACCATCATATTAGAAAGGATCTTGATGTTTCTCTCTTCATCTTCACCTTCTACCCACAGATAAGGAACGGCATTGTTCTGGATCTTATCTGCAAGTTCACGAGTAATCTTCGTACCTTTTTCAGCAACTATCTCTCCCGTAAGCTGACTCACCGCATCCTCTGCAAGTATGCAGCCTGCAATACGGTTTTTCAGCATCAGTTTCTTATTGAATTTATAACGTCCAACCTTTGCGAGATCATATCTTCTCGGATCAAAGAACATGCTGTTGATCAGACTTTCCGCGCTGTCTACTGCAAGCGGCTCGCCCGGGCGGATCTTCTTGTACAGTTCCAAAAGACCTTCCTGATAACTCTCCGCAGTGTCCTTTGTAAAGCTTGCAAGGATCTTCGGCTCTTCACCGAAAAGATCAACAATCTCTGCATTCGTTCCGATACCAAGTGCACGGATCAGCACTGTGATCGGAACTTTTCTTGTACGATCGACGCGCACATAAAAAACGTCGTTGGAGTCTGTCTCATATTCAAGCCATGCGCCTCGGTTTGGGATCACTGTAGATGAGTACAGTTTCTTTCCGAGTTTATCATGAGCAATGCCATAATAAATTCCCGGAGAACGCACGAGCTGACTGACGATAACACGCTCTGCACCGTTGATAACAAATGTACCCGTCTTTGTCATCAGCGGAAGATCTCCCATAAAAATCTCATGCTCGTTAATCTCATCAGTCTCTTTATTGTGGAGACGGACTCTCACTTTTAAGGGAGCAGCATAAGTCGCATCGCGCTCTTTACACTCATCGATCGTATATTTCACATCGTCCTCGCAAAGTGTGAAATCTACGAATTCCAGACTTAAGTGTCCGCTGTAATCAGCGATCGGGGAAATATCGTCGAACACCTCTTTGAGTCCTTCGTCAAGAAACCATTGATAGGAATCTTTTTGAACTTCAATGAGGTTAGGCATCTCCAATACTTCTTTCTGCCGTGAGTAACTCATGCGGAAACTTTTTCCGGTTTTAATGGGACGGATTCTGTTTTTCTCCATTGACGTTTCACTCCTCTATCATTTTTTCAATCATTCCTCTTTCGTTGTCCGCATCTCCTTTGTCGGACAACATCGAATGACCTGAATCTTTACAAACGGGACTTCTCTTGCATCTCAATTATTCCCGTTATCGTGGCAGTCGCCAAAACACCGTATAAACAGAGATTTTGGCACGTTGCTTCGCGTAAATGAAAAGAGCCTTGTAATAGTAATAACGCTTCTAATACGGCATACCTTTCCATAATAGTGCATTTTTAACTATAACACAAAGCTCTTTTCGTTGTCAATAACATTTCCCATTTTTTTCTTGACATTTTTCTTCATATATGATATTATGCGTCACTTTTCGACAAACGGCGATGTTTAACGTAAACGCACAACAAAGACAAAAGAACCGCAGAAGCATTTTATCTTCTGCGGTTGATTTTCTTAAGACCGTCTTACTTAAAGACGTTCATAAAGTTATCGGAAACTCCGATTATTTCATGCTAACTTCTGCACCTTCTGCCTCAAGTTTAGCTTTGATCTCCTCAGCCTCTGCTTTGGAAACACCCTCTTTGAGTGTCTTCGGAGCGTTGTCAACAAGCTCTTTTGCTTCTTTCAGTCCAAGACCTGTGATCTCGCGAACTGCTTTGATAACTTTAACTTTGGAAGCTCCTGCAGATACGAGTTCTACGTCAAACTCATCTTTTTCTTCTGCTGCTGCGCCACCGTCTGCTGCTGCTGCAACTACAACGCCTGCTGCTGCAGATACACCAAACTCTTCTTCACATGCTTTTACTAATTCATTTAACTCTAATACTGATAACTCTTTGATCGCTTCGATCATTTCAGCTGTTGTCATTTTAGCCATTTTTGATATCCTCCATTTTTAAATTTACTCTGCCGGACTCTTCTTCTGATCTCCGGTTCAGATTTTGTTCCTTTTTACATTGCGCCGCATATCCGGCACATCTGTATTTTACTCCTCTGCTGCCGCTTCTTCGGCCGGAGCCTCTGTTGCTGCCTCGCCGTCTTTCTCAGCGATCTGTTTAATAACACGAGCAAAGTTTGTAATCGGTGACTGCAAGCTTCCGAGCAATTTGGAGAGAAGTACCTCTCTTGACGGAATCTTAGCCAGTTCATTCAATCCGGCTACATCATATACAGTTCCTTCAATTACACCGGCTTTCATCTCAAGTTTGTCTGCTGTCTTAGCAAACTCTGCAAGAATTCTGGCCGGAGCTGTCGCATCTTCCTTAGATACGCAAAGTGCGCTCGGTCCTTCTAAATACTCATCCAGACCCGCGAACTCTGTTCCTTCAAATGCTCTCTTCATCATTGTGTTCTTACATACTTTGTAAGTAACGCCGGCTTCTCTGAGCTTTTTACGAAGCTCTGTATCCTGTGCTACTGTAAGTCCACGGTAGTCAACGATAACTACAGACTGAGCATCTTTGATGTCTTCTGCGATAGCTGCTACGATCGGTTGTTTTAATTCAACTTTTGCCACGTCCAGGTGCACCTCCTTATAGATTTTAAATGACTGCGTCCTGAGACCTTCAATCATCGGAAGCGCCGAAAGGCACATCCCGGGATTGCAGGCGATTACCAACATCCCGGGCAACCCCGAACTTTGGCTCGTCGCCTATACAAAAAACCTCTGCGACAGAAGACACAGAGGTTTACAAATGTTCTTTTTAAAAAGAATTCGTATCTTCCTCGGCAGGCGTTCTCAACCTTATGCCTAACGGCACCTGCTGTCTTCGGCAGTCAATTACTTTTATAAAATATCACTACTCATCCAAATTGTCAAGCACTTTTTTCACATATTGTTCCGCTTCACCTTCCGATAAAGAAAACTCTTCCTCATTATATTCCGTCAAAATCATATCGATTACCTCCGACCGATTTTTACGAAGTATTTCAGACAAAATTCCCTGACGGATGCAAGTGTCTACCGCCCGCTCTACCGCCTCTTCAAACGGAAGTTCTCCTGACATCTGCTGACGGATCATTGCGACAAACCGGGAATATTCCCGCAGTGTCACACACTTTTCCATAAGTTCTCTGTTGTGACCAAAATTAATATTCAGCACAACCGCTTTACATTCAAGCGCCGGCGGCACTTCTTTTCCCGTCTTAACAAACAAGTCGCTTAGTTTCAGTTCCTGTCGTTCCGGCTCTTGTTTCGTTCCGTTATAAAAAACAATATACTGCGGGAACGGGATATGTAAAGGAACGTTCATATAGAGCTTTTGTTTCACATCTTCGATCCGTTCCCGATAAAGCGACGCAAAGTAAAACAATCCTCTCAGCGGCAGATTTGGACTATATGAACTTTGATGTTCATATAAATTCATCACATCACCGATAATAAAGGACAAGTCATTCTTCATTCCCATGTACACAACATCTTCAATCGTTGTGATCGTCAGTTCATCGGGATTCGTATACGCGCTGTCATTAACCACGTTATACAGCTCCGGAAGTTCCTTTTTATCTCGAAAAATAATACGGAAAACCCTGTCTTTATACTTCCTGTGTATTCTTTTATTTTTCAACCGATTTCCTCCTTCATTGTAGCAAACATAATTATATGAAGCAATCAAAAATACGCGCTTTCCTCAGCGCCTTTATCCCTTTTTCTTTTCTCATGTTTTTTTACAAATTTGATTTTCACTGCAGCGACTGCCGCAAGATTATTAGAATTCAACGAAATAAAACCGGTTCTTTTTCTTCCCACATTCTCAGAAAACTGAATTTGTGATAAAAGAATAACACATCTTCTATTTTTGCACAAATATTTTATCTTTTTTCAATGACAGAATTCCTGTCATTAATTCACCATTACAAAATCTGTATCTGGGAGATGTCTGTATCTTATTTCGATATCGGAAGATCTGATATGGGATTACTCATACACAAAAGGCGATGCTTTACACGCACCGCCTTTTGTATTTCATACAGCATCTTACGAATCAGATGTTTTTTATTTCACTCTTTTTCTTCTAAAGAATGTTACTACAGCGATTCCACCTGCTGCCAGAAGAACTGTCAGATATCCTGCGATATTTGCGCTGTCTCCTGTGACAACCGCTGTGCTGCCAACGTTTCCGCCGTTTCCGCCCGGTGTCGGATTCGGCTGCGTCTTAGGAACAAGACCTTTATAAGCTGCTTCCAGAGCCGCTTTCGCCGCATTCACATCATCTTGTGTCGCATTCGGATTTGCAAGGATCTTTTCTGCTTCTGCACGGGCTTTATCAAATGCCGCCCAGCTTTCTGCTGTGTACCCGTCCGATTTAATGTCTTTATACGCTTCATAAAGATTCTTCAGTCCGCTTACATCTGCAGCGCCCGGGTCTGGATCCGGTGTCGGGTCTGGATCCGGCTTCGTTTCCTCTTTCTTGAGTGATTTAAACGCTTTTTCAAGATTCTCCGCCGCTTTATCCACTTTTTCCTGTGTTGCTTTTTCATTTGCAAGAACCGTTTCCGCCTCTGTACGTGCTTCAGCAAATGCCGTCCAACTTTCTGCTGTATACCCGTCTGCTTTGATACCTTTATATTTATTATAAAGCTCCTGCAGTTTGCTCTTATCCACTTTGCCCGGTTCTGGATCTGAAGTTACCTTGTCCTCTAAAATGAGAGATGTCATTGCTTTTGATAATTCTCTCTTCATGATTTCCACATCATTCGCATCTGCATTTTCCGCAGACGCCAATTCTTCTGCCTCTGCAATCTTGTTCTGAAGCGCATCCCATGATTCTTTTGTAAATCCTTCATTCTTGATTGCTTTTGCCTCGGTGATCACAGCAGTCAAACCTTCAATATCTGCCGGAACGTCGGCCTGATGCAGTTTTAATTCTGCCGCAGCGCCATTGTTATTTGCCGCCTCCAGATAAACCAGACGCACATGTTTCGTAGTAACTTTGTTAAAATCAATTACTTTTGTATCCGCATTATTTTTCAATGTGCCTTCTGCATGCTTCGTATAATTTGTTCCGTCATTGCTGATCTGAATCTCATACTTAGTCACATTTCCGTTTGTTCCTGTCTGACGCGGCACATAAGTAAGTCCGTCAACCGCCATTGGTTCTTCCATTTCAAGATCGATCCAATGGGGCATAGTTGTGATATCCCACTTTGAATGCCAGATTGTGTTTGTGTCTCCATCCAGCGCTTTATCCGGCGCAGATCCGTTATCCTGATGCGAGGATGCTGTCGCCGTAAGTTTTGCATTATCTACATAGTTGACATTTCTTTCTTCAACCAGTGTCAGACCTGCCAGAGCATCTGCCAGCATTTTCTCATAACCGTCTACCGTACTCTGCATTTCTTCCGGCAGTCCGGTACGAATCTGCGAAAGCACGTACTCAAGCCATGCCGCCGATTCTTCTGTAAACGGAGAAAGATCCGACGGGATTGTCTTCTTGAGCGTTTCAATTCTGCTGTAGTCCGCTTCTTTGTAATCGCTGTCGTCTAAAACTGCTTTTATCTCTGCCGCCAAGTCATTGATTGCCGACGCGTCAGGATTATAAGCTGCAAATATCGCCTCTGCCTCTTTTACAAGCTGGGCAAGTTGTGCATTTTCCGTTTTTCCGATTACCTGATTTGCAGTAAGCACTGCGTAATCAAGCGGCATTGTAGACGCAAAATCAGCATTCGTTCCAAGGCGGACGTCGTCCACGTAACCTGTGAACGCATTCTTAGTACTTCCGATTCTTTCGATCGGGAACATCGTTGTCGCAAGCAGCGGTCTTCCCTCTACCCGTTCATCGTCTCCAAGTACGTCTCTTAACTCTCCGTTGACATAGAGATATGTCTTATTCTGCTCATTTTTAAATTCCAGTTCTACCCATTCATTGACAGGCAGTTTATAGTTAAAGGAATAATCATGATTTTCTCTTGTGAAACCAACCTTTCCGGTTTCTTTTTGAACTGCTTTGATCGTTCCGTAGCTGCTTTCAAAGAGAATCTGTTCTTCGTCGCCGTCTGTTGTCCTCTTTACTTTTACGCGCAAATCATTTCCAAGTCCTGCCGTCGCAAGATCTGTACTTACATAGCTTTCTTTGCCTTCGAGCTTCAGCGCGTTTCTTCCGTCTACGCTTTCGATAGCGGCATTCTTTCCTTCTTTAAGATCCTGTCCGCTGCCGGAAGCATCTTTCATATTATCCATCGGATAATGAACTGCCGCGCCTTCTTCGTTTTTCTCTGTCTCGTATGTAAAGTTTGTCCGCGGAGCTGTTCCAAGCGCCGCATAATCTTCTTTTGCCGCGCTTAAGTCTTTATTTCCTTTTCCCCACAGCTTTGCGCCAAACAATGCGATCTCATTGTCGATACGATCATATACGTCATATTCGCTGACACCGTTTTCCAGATAGTCTGTCATGTCGTTCCATACCGCAATAGCGCCGCCGATCATCTGTTTATCTCCTGCCGGAATTGTCACTCCGCCGATAGAGTTGATTGCCAGATTATATAATGTATCTTCATTCAGATAATCATAGTAATAGCCGGCATTCGGAACAATGTAGTAATTTCCGTCGTTGCAGTTGATCAAATCGTAACCCTGCTCGTACATCTTGTCCATATTTGCCCAGCCAAAGTTCCACAGGTTCATCTGCACGCCTTCGCTGCGCACCGAAGTTTCTCCCTTGATCGTGGAAAGACTTCCCCAGATACGCGGCGTACGTCCGCTGTCCTGCACATACTTAAGCATGTCGTCCGCAAACTTTCTGTATGCTTCCGGCGCCGCCGTATATTCATCCGCGCCGACATGTACGACCGTATCTTTATCGAATACCGGATCGGACAGATCTTTTCCCATATATTCATTGAAAATACTCTGTACGAATTCCAGACTTTCATCATATTTTTCTTTCAGCGCAAGATGATCGTTGTCTCTTCCGTATGTACCGTGACGCAGATCCGGTCTTACCTTTGTCAAAGCAAGAGAATGTGCCGGCGTATCGATCTCCGGTACAATATCCACTCCGTATACCCTTGATTCCTGAATCAGGTTTCGGAACTCGTCTTTTGTATAGAATACGTCTTTACTCGTCAGATCCGCCTTATACAGACCGTCTTTTCCGCCTTCTTTAATATCAGATTCCAGACGGAATGCAGAATATGCCTGCATCGGATCTTCTCCGATCTGGGAATAGTGCTCCAGCGGGATCAGGTTATCGTTCAGATGGATCTGGAAGTCGTTCATCTTATACCATGACATCTGTTTTACCGTATCTTCCAGCCAGTCCATTGTAAACGTCTTACGTCCGACATCCAAAATGAATCCGCGCACTTTATAAAGCGGGTAGTCTCTTGCAACACCCTGCGGAATATTTCCGTTCGCTTTCAGGCTCTGTAAAATCGTTCTTGTTGCCCAGAATGCTCCTGTTGTTGTCTCCGCTTCTACCGCAGTCTTTTCATCTACCGTCATAAGGTAGCCTTCCTCCTGCAGTCCCTTTCCTTCTTTTGTCAGCGCAAAGAAAAAGTCGCCTGCATTCGCCGAATCTGCAGTTACTACAGGGAGCGTCTGTCCCATAATTGCCTCATAATCTTTTGCAAATGCATCTGCCATTTCCTGAAGTTCTGCATCTTTAATGACAATACGGCTTCCCGCATTCGGAGCAAACGTTCCGGCATTTCCCTTCCATTCTCTGATTTCCGGCAAAACGTCCGGCGCTGCGTTATCTCCTTCTTTCGTTTCATATTCTCCCGGAACTGTTACCGGAATTTCCTTGAAACGATAAGAGCCGTTTTCTTTATTCTCGATTTTAAAGGAAACTTTCACTGTCGTATCTACAACCGGCTGATAAAGATTCAAATCCGCATCTACAACCTGTTCATAATCCGTTCCGTTATATGTTACCTTTTCCGTTTTTGTTTCTTCCGGAATATGGACTGTCAGCTTCTTATCACCCTTTTTCGGAGTATCAACCGAGATTCCTTCCTCGATATCTACCTTAGGCTCGCCGCCGTATACTTCCATTTCATAAATCGAGATCGAATTCCAGCTTGCCCCTTCATTATCAGGATCATTCTTTGTAAATGAATTGATGTACAAGCGCACATATCTTGCTTTCTCAACTTTATCCAACACGATTGCATCTTTCAATGCCTTCGGACGATCCTGTACGTGCTTCACATCTTTCCAATCGGATTCCGCCGGCGCTTCTGCCGTGTTTGCGATCTGGATCTTATAGTCCGTCGCTTTTCTTGTTTCCCAGAAAATACAGACTGTTTTTACATCCATTTCTTTTCCGAGATCGACATAAATCCAGTGCGGGGCGTCCGCTACCGCGCTACTCCATCTTGAGCTTCGATCTTTTGTGTTGCCGTCAAACGCTTTCGCCGCGATCAAACTATTATCTTCTGTAGAATCTGCTGCTGCCGTTTTTTTCAGAGCCACGTTTTCTTCCGGGTCTTGCGGTTTTTCCGGAGTTGTCTCTTCTTTATCACGGATCTCAAATTCGCGAATCGAAACGCTGTCAAAAGCTCCTGTTTTCAACGACTCCACCGTCAGCTTCACGTATCGGTAACTTACCGGTTTTTCCAGCGTTACCACTGTATCCTGCGGAAAACCTTCCGCCTGTTTATCCTCCGACTGATGGATCAAAGTCCACTTTGAATTGTCGTTAGAACCTTCGATTTTGAACTTCCCGATCAACTGTTTTCCTACGGTAACTCCTGTACCGCCTTCACTTAAGATGCGGAACTGCGTAAAGGACTTTTGTTCTCCCAAGTCCACTTGCAGCCATCCCGGGGCCGCACCTTCAGAAGACCACCGCGTTTCATCGTTGCCGTCAACTGCCTTTGACGCGCTCATATCATTACCGTTTTGATTGTACTGGGCATTTGCAGTCGCCTGACATCCCAAAGCCAGATTCACCGCCTTGTCCTCTGCCCCTTCCGCAAGAGAAAGCATCCCATTTGACAAGACGCAGCTTGCGCATAATGATACCGCCAATAGTCTTTTGAATGACTTTTTCACGTTATGCATTGCTTCCTTGTTCCTCCTTTTTCATAACTTTTTCTCGGAAATAATCCCCTGATTTCCTCATAATACAAGAAAAAAGGCAATCCCTGCTTTACCAACCATATAATCAGTTAAAAAGGTCTTGCCTGCTCTGTACAGCAATACTCTGTCACATATTTTCTTGTATCATCTAAATAATGTTACCAATTTTCAACAAAAATGTCAAATTATTTTCCGCTTTTTGCACCACTTTCCCTACCGGTTTCATTACTATCTTACAGCTTTAAAACTATCGTTCCCTCATATTTCCCCCTTTATTTTTGGTAATTATATACAAACCTTCCCATAAATATCTTTCGGAACGTACGCTTTCACTTCAATCCCTTCCGGAACATACTTCTCCGACAAAAGTTGTCCACGACTTCGGATAAGCTGAATTTTCGATGCTTCCGAGAAATCATACAAACGCTCCACATAGATCTGTTCTCTTCGTACGATCTCGAGAAGCGCCTTTTTTAGTTCTGCAAGACCTTCTCCTGTTTTTGCCGAAGCCGGAATTGAATATTCCGCCTGAAAATCCCGATAGCTGCCTGCCGACTCGAGTTTATCCTGCTTATTAAAAAGTGTGATCACCGGTCGGTCTGCCGCTCCAAGCTGACGCAATGTATCGTAAACGACATGCATTTGCTCATCCATTTGCGGATTAGACGCATCTACCACATGAATAATAATGTCCGCATACTTCGCTTCTTCTAACGTACTTTTAAACGCTTCCACAAGGTGATGAGGCAGTTTTCTTATAAAACCGACCGTATCTGTAACTAATATTTCCTGCGTATTATCGAGAACAAGAGAGCGGGTTGTAGTATCTAATGTAGAAAACAGCATGGCGTCTTCTAAAATGCCGGCATTTGTCAGCACATTTTCTATACTGCTCTTTCCCGCCGATGTATATCCTACTAAAGCCGCCACCTTTAATCCCGACTGTTTTCTCTGTGTCCGTATTAATTCCCGATGCTTTTCCACGTCTTTTAGTTCTTTTTTCAGTCTGCTGATCCGTTCTCTGATCAAACGCCTGTCCATCTCCAGCTTTTTTTCTCCCGGACCTCTCGTTCCGATCCCCCCGCCGAGACGGGATAAAGATCTGCCAAGCCCCGCCAGTCTTGACGCTCTGTATCGAAGCTGAGCAAGCTCCACCTGGATCTTTCCTTCTCCCGATACTGCCCGCGCCGCAAAAATATCAAGGATCAAAAGCGTCCTGTCTATAATTTTACATGACAGTTCTTCTTCAAGGTTGCCTAATTGTGCGCTCGTCAGCTCATCGTCGCAAATAATCCCCGTCGCGTCAGTCTCCCATATAAGATCTTTGAGTTCCGTCAATTTGCCTTTCCCGATATATGTTCCCGGATGCGCGCTCTCTCTTGGCTGGATCAGCCTGCCGACTACAGCCGCTTTTGCAGTTTTCGCCAATTCCGAAAGTTCGTCAAGCGAACGGTTTGCCGCATCTTCATTTCCCGTATCGATTCCGACGAGGATCACCCTCTCGTCGATTTGCTCCATCTCATACATATTATTTCTCCGAATTTTCTTTTATGAGGATTTTTCTTTTATGAGAATTTTCCCTTCACAAAGATTTTCCCTCCACATAGATTTTCCCTTTACGTAGATTTTCCTTTCACGAAAAATTCCCTTTCATGAGGACTTTCTTTTGCCAAACGGTGTTTATCTCGTTTCCAAAAACTCGGCTTCTCTTTCCATCGCCGTATCTTCCGGATATTCGATCAGATACTCGGACGCTTTTTGCTTCGCGTTTTCCCAATCAGCCAGTTTTTCATAACAGACAACTTCGTTATATCTCATCTCCTGAATCATTTCAGCAGAATCTTTTCCATTTTCCGAATTCTTCTCTTCTTCACCTGACATATCTGTTTCCGCCATGGCAAGACCCGCCTGTATATATTCAAGAGCCGCCTCGTAATCCTCTGTCTTCATTGCACAAACACCCATCAGATTATAGATCTGAGTCGTCTGTACTACTCCTGTGTCAACAGCTTTTTTAAACGCATCGAGAGCCGAGCTATACTCCTCCTGCTCATAATATGTCATCGCAAGTCCCCGATACCCCTCTGCCGATTTCTTCTTATCCTTTTCTTCAGTCAGTTTTTCAAACTGTGCCTGCGCCTCTTTATAATCTCCTGCCTCCAATGCCTCTACACCTGATTTCGCACTGTTTGCACAGCCTGATGCCACAGTCGGCACAGCCATACAAAGAACTGCCGCCAACACGATCTGTTTTTTGATTTTCACGATTCGTTTACACCCCCGATTCCGGATACTTCATCATCCAAAATGAATTCAAAATATTAATTACCATCACAACCATGTCTGCTATAATAGCGCTTTGCATCGTCACAAGACCGAAAAACGCAAGTATGACTAAAAATACTTTCATACCGATCGCAAACAATACATTTTCCCGTACAGACCGGATCGTTCCTTTTGCGATCCGCACCGCATTTATAATCTTCGACGGCTCATCTTCCATAAGGATAATGTCCGCCGCCTCAAGCGCGGCATCCGCGCCGAGACCGCCCATCGCGATGCCGATGTCTGCAAGCGCCAAAACAGGCGCGTCATTCATTCCATCTCCTACAAACGCCAATTTTTCATTTTCCATGCGGTCATTGCAAAACTCTTCCAGAAGCTGCACTTTATCTTCCGGCATCAGCTCCGCATAAACGCTGTCGATTTTCAGCTCTGCCGCCACTTTTTCCGCCGTACGCTCGTTATCTCCGGTCAGCATAACCGTTCCCATATTTTTCTTTCGCATCCAGCGCATCAGTTTTCCCGTATCTTTACGAATCGTATCCGCAATCAATATGTATCCCGCATACTTTCCGTCAACAGCCACATGAACGGCAGTTCCGTCTTTTTCCGTCTGTGCGTAAAGGATTCCTTCCCGGTTCATCAGCCTTGTGTTCCCGGCATAAACTTCCAGTCCGTCCACAAACGCATGAACGCCGTACCCCGGTTCTTCTTTCACATCTTTGATCCGCGTGCTTTCAGCCGGCTTTCCATAAGCTTCCGCAAGAGACAGCGCCACCGGATGCTTTGAATAACTTTCCGCCAAAGCCGCAAGCTCCAACAGTCTTTCCTTTTCAAACTTATACGGAACAATATCTTTCACATGAAATACGCCTTCCGTCAGTGTTCCCGTTTTATCAAAAACATATGTGTCTACCCGGATCAGATCTTCCAAAACAGCTCCGCTTTTTATCAGAACGCCCTGCTTTGAAGCAGATCCTATCCCGCCCAAAAACGCAAGCGGTATAGAAACCATCAACCCGCACGGACATGCCGCCACAAGAATGATCAATCCTCTGTATATCCACTCAGCCTTCGCCTCCACAAACATCATAGGCGGGAGAATGACAGTTAAAAGCGCGATCAAAATAACGATCGGCGTATAATATTTTGTGAATTTATCTACAAAATGTACGCTCTCCGATTTGTTTTCATTTGCGCTTTCTACAAGCCGCATGATCTTCGCCGCAGTAGAATCATTGTACAGTTTCTCAACTCTGGCTTCCAACACGCTGTTCAGATTGATGCTTCCGCTGAACAGCCTGTCTCCGATCCGCACAGTGACAGGATCCGGTTCTCCTGTCAGCGCCTTCATATCAACTGTTCCCGTTCCGCTTGTCACAACCGCATCAACCGGGATCTTGTCTCCCGGATGCAGTACGATCGTCTGTCTCAAATTCAGCTCCTGCGGCGGAACAATCTTTTCTGTGTTTCCGATTTTCAGGTTCGCATATTCCGGACGAATATCAATAAATTTCGCAATAGATTTTTTCGTCCTGCTCAGAGAGATTTCTTCTACAAGTTTTCCGACCTGATAAAAGAGCATCGCCGCAACGGCTTCTTTGTAACGTCCTACAAAAAATGCTCCTACAGTCGCTATGATCATCAGTAAGTTTTCATCCAGAAACTGCTTTTTCAAAAATTTCTCTGCCTGCTCTTTATAAATACTGATCGCCGATACAATATACGGCAGTAAAAACAAAAGCATCTCCGCCTTTGATTTCATCTTTGCCTGCATGCTTATTAAGAATGCCAGCAAATATAAAACAAGACCGATACCGATCTCCAATTCCCTTTTTCTGGTTTCTCTCGTCATCCCTTTTTCCCTTTTCCGTCAACTTTTCCCTGTTCGTCGGCTTTCTCCTGTTTGCCGGCTTTCCCTGCCCGCCGGCTTTTCTTTTATTACTCTTGTATATGTTCCATTCCCTGATTAATAATCGTTTTAATGTGCCCGTCTGCAAGAGAATAGAATACTGTCTTTCCTTCCCTTCTGTTTTTCACGAGCTTCATCTGCTTTAAAATGCGGAGCTGATGAGAGATCGCCGACTGAGTCATATTCAGCGTCTTTGCCAGATCGCACACGCACATCTCCGAATGAAACAACACGCTTAACAATTTCAGTCTCGTCACATCTCCGAACACTTTAAAAAATTCCGCAAGATCATTCAGCTCTCTTTCTGCCGGAATGTGTTCCTTTACTTTTTTTACTACATCTTCATGAACATGTATAAAATCGCAGCGTTCTATTTCTGTTTTTTCTTCCTGCATTCGTCTTTTCCCTCCAAATATACAGTATAACGAAAAGAGGCAAAAGCATCAATATCTTTTGCCCCCAAAGCTTAAAACTTAAGATTACTTAAGATTTTCTTTACTGTTTTCTTCTTTCGCCGATCACATTGTCAAACACATCTTCCATACTTTCTTTTCTCTGATCGTCTCTGATCATGCAGGCCTGAATCGCCTCATTCAAAGAGAGCATCTTGTCGTCAAGTTCCGACACCATCTTCGCACACTCTTTCAATTCTCTGCTTATATAATCAGGCGCATTCCCTTCAAACTTATAATAAATCTTATGTTCCAAACTCGCCCAAAAATCCATCGCTATCGTTCGGATCTGGATTTCCACTTTTGTATCGACTACGCTGTCGGAAAGAAAGATCGGAACGGATACAAGCATATGATAACTTTTATAACCGCTTTCTTTTGGATTTTTAATATAATCTTTGATCGAAAGAACTTTCAGATCGCTTTGATTGCCGATCATCTCCGCCAAACGGTAAATATCAGATGTAAAGGAACAAATAAGACGTACCCCCGCAATGTCATTGATATAGCGTACCATGTTCTCGATCGACGTCTCATGGCCATACCGCCTTAATTTCTTCACAATGCTTTCCGGCGTCTTTATCCTTGTCTTTATATGCTCGATCGGATTATATTGATGTACATGCTGAAATTCGTCATTCAAAATCTCCAGCTTTGTTCCTACTTCTTTCAGCGCTGCGTTATACAGAAAAATGATCGTCTTCCAGCTATCGACATCCTCATAGCTTTTCAGCGCAGCTTCTACTTGTTGTTCACTCGTCATTTCAGACTGCCTCCGCCAGTTATTTTACTTTTTCATTCTAACATAAATCCTAAGGCATGTCATAGATTTCATTGTTTTTTAAGACTTCTCTTACAACTCTAATTTCATATCTCCCTGACGGATCCACTTCTTTTTCCGCATAAACTCAGAAATGAGAAGCGTCACCGCCGCAGGAAGGATAAACTGGATCAAAATGATCTTTCCGAGCACGATCACTCCCGCTTCACTTTGCGTCATTACCTGCCATGTCATAAGCGGACCGACAAGTCCGGCTGTTCCCATACCCGATCCCGTAGCGTTGTTCGTCATATGAAGAAGCATTGTTCCGATCGGACCTAAAACGGCGCTTGACAAAATAACCGGAAGCCAGATCAAAGGTCTTCTTACGATATTCGGTATCTGAAGCATCGACGTTCCGATTCCCTGCGCCAGAAATCCGCTGAATTTATTTTCTCTCCAACTAGCCACCGCAAATCCGATCATATTACAGCAGCATCCGATCGTCGCCGCCCCTGCCGCCAGTCCCGACAGATTCAGGATTACTCCAAGCGCCGCTGAGCTGATCGGAAGCGTCAGGATCATTCCCATTAAAACGGAAACGACAATTCCCATCAAAAACGGCTGCTGCTCTGTTCCCCAGTTGATCAAGGAGCCAAGCCATAACATAAATTCAGAAATCGGCGGACCGACAAACAGACCGACTGCCGATCCCGTTCCGATGCAGACCAGCGGAGTCAGTATAATATCAAGTTTTGTTTTACCCGAGATCAAGATCCCGATCTCGATCGCCAGATACGCCGCCGCAAAAGCGCCTAACGGCTCTCCCGGCCCTGCCAGAACCAGATTTCCATCCACAAGAACCTGTCCGGATAAGATTTTCCCGGCAAATGCACCGATCATACCGACAACCGCGGCCGAAACGATTACGAGATGTCCTGCTTCTAATTTTCGCGCCACACCGACTCCGATGCCTGCACCTGTCAAACCTGCGGCAATCTTTCCAAGTTCATAAATAAGATCTCCTGTGCCGCCTCCCATAAACAACCCGATCTGCTGAATGATCGTTCCTATGATCAGCGTAGCAAAAAGTCCCTGTGCCATGCCGCCCAGACCATCTATAAAAATCCGATCTAAAAGTTTTTTCATTTCTTAAGATACCCCCACTCGCCTGCATACGCTTCTTTTGCCGCAAAACACGGAGTCGTTTTTCCTTCTGCGTCCACGATTTCGGGGATCATGTCCGACTGCTTAAAATGATAATCCGTCAAAAGCCAGCTTACGATATTTACATTGTCCTTCCTTCCCACAACACAGTCCGGCGCAGCCATAAAAATCATCTGTTCAAGAAAATCTATATCGACTTTATTTTCTTTACTGTACAAAAGAAGATTTTTATGAAACCACAAATACACCCCTTTTACCGTCTCTTCTGTTTCTTGCTCTCCCTCGGTGTCAAGATTTCGTTTTTCCGAATCAAGATATACTGTCTGAAACTTTTCGTCAAATCCAAACTCCTCGATCGCCGCCAAAATTGCTCCGGCATACGGCTCTTCCTGTAAATACTTTTCCAATATTTCTTTGTCATTTATCGTGCATACTCTGATCATCTTTTTACTCCTTTACAAACTCCTGCGTCACATCATGTTTTCTTTTTTCATTTCACCGCACAGACACGATATAAACTTGCCGGCTTTCCCTGCATGTATATTTTGTCCGAGCGCCCGAACTGATACTAATATATCAAAAAGGGCTTGCACAAGCAACGGGATTTTTGTATGATAAATTTCATAAACTTTGAAAGGAGCTTCGTTATGTTTCGTTTATGGGGAAAAGAATTTAAAGAAAACAGGCTTCTGCGCGATACTGTCATTTGCGATGAGACAACAGACACCCGCACACATAAGATTTTCAACGCTTTGGACGCCATCTGCTATGAGTTCGATCTAAGCAAGCCTATCTGGCTTGACACAACGATCGCCGACTTCAAACGGCACGCAAAAGCTCGGTTTTATCAGGATAACTTTGTAGACAGCATTGATTTTGATTATTTAGAAATAGAGGTGATCGAGGAATAATCCCCGGTCACCTCTGTCTTTTACCATTTTTCGTTATTATCCGATCTATCTGCGCCTCTTATCATCGGCTGATCGTCACTTATTTCTAACCGCCGCCTGTTTCCGGTTGTCATTCATTTCTGATCGCCGCAAGCGGACTTAACTTCATCGCCCTTCTCGCCGGGAAATATCCCGCCGCCGTTCCGACAAGCATTGCAAACCCAAGAGAAACAAGAACAAGCCACAAAGGAATATAAGAAATCTGCCCTGTTGTCATTCCCATCTCTTTGCCCTTCACAAGAGCATTGATCGCCGCAGACATAAGGAAACTTAAAACATTTCCGATCACACCTCCGCCAAGTCCGATAAACGCCGCTTCCAAAAGAAACATCTGACGAATATTTCCAAGACTGCATCCGATCACTTTCATAACGCCGATTTCTTTCGTTCTCTCATAAATAGACATCATCATCGTATTTGCGATTCCGATTGCCGCAACAAACAGCGAAACGGCTCCGATTCCGCCAAGCACCGCCTGAACCATTGCAAACTGTTTCTTCATGCTGTCGATATATTCGATATTCGACGACACATTATATCCCATCGCCCGAATCGCGTCTGAGACAGCCTCTACGTTTTCCATGTCGTCCGCCTGTACTTTTGCCGACGAATATACAAACTTATTATATGGTTTTCCGCTCTTTGTCGTCGGCTGCCCCGGAATTGCTCTTCCTCTGAATTCTTTTTCAAGATACGTCCTCAGCTTATTGATATCGCAAAACGTCATATAAGAATTCACCGTATAGGTATCCGGTCCGCCTTTTAAAACTCCGCTTGCAGATACGACATGTTTTTTCGGCGGCGTTTTTGCCGACGCTGTTCCGCCTTCTCCGCTTTCTCCGGCAGAGCCGCCGATATCCGAAGCCGCGCTCTGCGACTGATAATAGCCGTCCTGATCGAGTATAAGAAAAACGGAATCCGTCTGCAGATCTATATCAGGAAGTTCTCCCGAATCCCAATATCCTCTTCCTGATGTTTTTTCATAAAAATTCGTTATTACTGTATTTCCATATACAAGTTCCAGCTGGGCGCTGTTCGGATCAGGAAGCCGCCCGCCATCCTCCAGCTCCAGATTCAATGTCTTCAAACCTTCAGGCGTCATTCCTGTCAATTCGATAAAGCCTTCATATTTTCCTTTCAGCGCGATTACCGATATGCTTAAGATCGGCTCTGCACTTTTCACATGGGCTACGTTTTTCAACTCTTTGATCACATCATCTGTGATGTATTTCTGCGATTCTTCTTCGTCCGAAGACATTCCCGAATAACCGTACATCATTCCGCCCGAATCTTTTCCCGTCACGGTAATACTTGTCGTTCCTCCGTTTTGCTCCACCTCTTTATACATGGATTCCTGAAGTCCGAGTCCGAGCGATATCATAACTACTATAGAAGCCGTTCCGATCACAACGCCTAGTACCGTAAGAAACGTTCTTAATTTTCTGCGCCGCAGGCTGCTAACGCTCATCCTCAGCAGATCGCTCCACCTCATCAAACAACTCCTCCTCTTCCGCTTCCAGACGTTTTGCTTTTTTCCTCTTCATAATAAGCACGATTGCCACAGCCACAGCAACGATCACAACTACGGCTGCTGCCAAGATCATTCCGATCGGCAGCCCCCCCTGTTCTTCCGGTATATCTGCCATAGCGTCCAGGTCTCCGGCATCTGACATCGGCATAACAGTAAGGTCAAATTTTTCCTCCGCTGTCGATACATTTCCCGCATCATCTTCATAAGTTAAGATCAGCTTACACTCTGTATTGTCCATCGTCTCTTCTTTCGCCGTCACGATGGCGTCGATCATGCCTGTCGCGCCGGAATCAAGATTTCCGATAAACTGTTCGTCTGACTCGATCATCTTGCCTTCAAAACGAGCTTTCACATTGTACATCTTCACCCGTCCGAGATTGTACAGACTGCAGGAAATATTCGCCTCTTCTCCGACCGCTACTGTCTCCGGCGCGATCTCGATCTTACTGAACTCAAACCGGGCGTCCTGTATGACCGGGATCGCAAGGCTTGACTGCGCCTCATACTGCGCCGCGCTGCTGTCTTCATACTTCATAGACATGCTGATACTGTACGGCTTTTTCACAAGATCTGCCCGTGCATTCAATTCGATTGAAATGTCGCTCGTTCCTCCGGCAGGAATTCCGTCAAGATAAACAGAGCTTGAACCCGATGCCGGAAGAAACGCCGGAGCTTCCGCCGCACCTTCTGAACCTGATGACGGAGCCTGCATATCAAAAAGCATATTTGAAACAGCAGTTTTTGAAGAAGTATTTTTCAGGTGGACGATCAATTTAAAATTACTTCCCGCGCGAACTTCCGCCGGCTCTGTATTAAATCCTGTTACAATCACCCGCGGAACAGATGCGCTTGACGCATCCGCGCCGCCTGCCGAGCCGCCTGCCATGACCGGATCGCTGGTATATACTCCTCCGAACACCGCGCCCGAATCGTCCGGCGTTCCCTGCGCATTTCCCGATCCGCCGCTTCCGTTTCCGGTATTTCCGTTGTTTATCTCTCCGCCGTTTGCATTTCCACCCTGATTTTCCGATGGCTTTTCTTTTGCGGTCGTTTTTACAAAGACATACTTATCCGTCTCATAGGATTTCTCTCCGTCATCGTAAGAAATCTTAAATTCCAGTTTATAAGACTTCCCTGTCACATCTCCTCTTACGATAAGAGGTTTCTCTTCACTCCCCCACACAGCCGCAGTCTGTCCGCCGCTTTTGATCGTAGACAACTCTTTTTCATAATTCAGCTTATCAAGTTCAAAGGGCCAGTCGGATGCATTCTTGATATCCGGTTCTATCCGCACGTTGTGCGCGTCTACATTTCCGTTGTTTTTTACATTGATCCGAAACTCGGATACCTTCTGCCCCGCCTTAAACACAGGCGTCTCCTGCCCGTCGCCGACACTGATCTGAATGTACGCAAGCTCTCTCTTTGACACCTGACTTCCGGACTCTGTTTTTTCCTCTGCAAATGCCACGAGCGGAGCAAGCATAGACAACACAAACACCATGCATAAAATTCCGATTCCGATCCGTTTCAACGTCATTTTTCTATGCTCTCTCATTTTCCTCTTTCCTCCTGTTTTCTGTAATGTGTACAATTTTTCCGTCTATAATCTCCAATACCCGGTCTGCATATTCCGCCTGACTTCGATCATGCGTGACCATGACAAGCGTTCTTTTCTGCTCTCTTACGAGTCTTTGCATCAGGCGCATCACATCTTGAGACGTATGTGAATCAAGCGCTCCTGTAGGTTCATCCGCAAAAATAATCTTCGGATCGTTCACAAGCGCCCTTGCCACGCTTACTCTTTGCTGCTGTCCTCCTGATAACTGGTTCGGCAGATGTTTTTTATGTTTTTCCAAGCTCACCAGATCCAGCATTCTGTCGGCTTTTTTTATTCGTTCTTTTCTCGGCTCTCCGCGAAATGTAAGCGGAAGCGCCACATTTTCCAGTGCATTCATCGTTCCCATCAGATGAAACGACTGAAATATAAAACCAACGTTTTCTCCTCTGAACTTTACAAGTTCATTTTCTTTCATCTGCTCGATATGCTTCCCCGCTACGATCACTTCCCCGCGAGTCGGTTTTTCCAGTCCGGCAAGCATATTCAAAAGAGTCGATTTTCCGGAACCGGACGTTCCGACGATCGCACAAAATTCTCCCTCGTACACTGAAAAACTAACGCCGTCCAATGCCCGGACGACCGAATCGCCGACACGATACAGTTTATACAGGTTTTTCACACTGATAATCTCCCTCACTGTCTCCTCCTTTTTGCTTTCTTTACTCATTCTGTCTGTTTGTTTTATCTCCTGTCTCAACACATACGAATCTTCGGCAGTCAGATCTGCCTTTTTACGAAACAGCGATGCATTGTTATTTGTATCGTATCATATGTTTTGTTAGATTTCGCTATGTATTTTATGAATAATTTCTTAATATCCGAATCTCATCTGCGCAAAACTTCTGTTTTCCCCCTATAACAAAAAAGGCCGCAAAACATCTGCAGCCTTTCTGCTTTCTTTTCTATTCGATCTGCCAGTCAATAGGCTCTTCGCCTTGCGACTCTAAAAACTCATTCGTTTTACTAAACGGTCTGCTCCCGAAAAATCCACGATATGCCGACAGCGGACTCGGGTGCGGCGCTGTCAATATCAGATGCTTCGGATTGTTCAGCATCGCCTTTTTTCTCTGCGCCGGAGCGCCCCATAAAATAAATACGATCGGACGGTCCTGACCGTTTAACGCCATGATCGCCGCATCCGTAAATTCTTCCCAGCCGATGCCCCTGTGGGAATTTGCCTGATGAGCACGAACAGTCAGCACAGTATTCAACATGAGAACTCCCTGATTTGCCCATTTTGTAAGGCATCCGTGATCAGGGATCGTACACCCGAGATCATCATGAAGCTCTTTATAAATGTTGACAAGAGACGGCGGCACATCCACTCCCTTTTTCACTGAAAAGCAAAGCCCGTGCGCCTGTCCGTTATTGTGATAAGGGTCTTGTCCGAGTATCACTACTTTCACCTTTTTCAGCGGAGTCAAATGAAATGCATTAAATATATCCTCCGCCGGCGGGAAAATCAATCTTGTTCTATATTCCTCGTTTACCGTCTGAAATAATGTTCTGTAATATGGCTTTGAAAATTCACCTTTCAGCGCTTCATACCAGTCTCCGCTTATACCTGACATCTTTATCACCCTCGTCTTTCTTTCCGTTTGTATCTCCACCGCTTTTATCGGTATTGTCTCTTCATGCAGTCTTTCCCCTTGTTCCTCTAAGATCACAATCTTACAGAAACGCCTTCTTTTGCCAAATACTCTTTCACCTGTCTGATTTCCAGTTCTTTATAGTGAAACAGCGACGCCGCCAGAGCCGCATCTGCCATTCCTTCTGCAAGAGCATCCTTAAAATGTTCTAATTTCCCCGCTCCTCCCGAGGCGATCACAGGAATCGACACGCTTTGCGCGATCGCTTTTGTCAGTTCCAGATCGTATCCCGACTTCGTTCCGTCACAGTCCATGCTTGTAAGTAAAATTTCTCCCGCGCCGAGTTGTTCCACTTTTTGCGCCCACTCTACCGCATCGATCCCAACGTCTACTCTACCGCCGTTTTTATAAATATTCCAACCCGAACCGTCCTGACGTTTTTTCGCGTCGATCGCAACCACCACACATTGACTGCCGAATTTTGCAGCCGCCTCCGAGATCAGTTCCGGTCGGTTGATCGCGGAAGAATTGATCGCAATCTTGTCTGCGCCCTCGCGGAGCAGTGCCTTAAAATCATCCACCGTCCTTATGCCGCCTCCGACCGTAAACGGAATGAACACTCTCTCCGCCACGCGGCGCACCATATCGACCACGGTATTTCTGGCGTCCGAGGTAGCGGTAATGTCCAGAAATACCAGTTCGTCCGCACCTGCCTTATCGTAAGCTGCCGCAATCTCCACCGGATCTCCGGCATCCCTCAGATTCACAAAATTAACACCCTTTACCACACGCCCGCCATTCACATCCAGACAGGGAATCACTCTCTTTGTAAACATCGCATGCCTCCGCTATATTTCCGCAAAATTCTTCAATATCTGAAGTCCCACTGTGCTGCTCTTCTCCGGGTGAAACTGGCACGCAAACAGGTTGCCCTTCTCCACGGAAGCATGAATCGTCACACCGTACTCTGTGGTCGCCTTCACAATCGACGGATCTTTCGCTTTCAGGTAGTAGGAATGCACAAAATAGACATACGGCTGTTCCTTCAATCCGGCAAACAATCTTCCTTCATGCGGGAAATCCAGTGAATTCCAGCCGATGTGCGGGATCTTAAGTCCCGGCGCCTCCGGAATCTTCACGATCTCTCCGTCCAGCAGATGAAGTCCCTCCACGCCGTCACTCTCCTCGCTACCCTCAAACAGCAGCTGCAGCCCCAGACAGATGCCGAGAAACGGCTTGTCTTCCTGCACAACCTCGCGGATCACCTGATCCAGCTCATATTTTTTCAGCTGCTGCATTGCCGTTCCAAAAGAACCGACACCCGGCAGTACCACTCTGTCGGCCCGGCGTATGCTGTCATGATCTCTCGT
>OFMG01001072.1_pt1 | contig 25349 bp, 27 predicted proteins | sample 1541751 | NCBI WGS metagenome assembly OFMG01 (sample SAMN04209232, study PRJEB22552) | human gut metagenome | biome: gut; material: feces | host: Homo sapiens | place: USA: Oklahoma
CCAGACGCAGGATGACAAGGCCGCAGGGCGACGGCTGGCTGTCGCCAGTCGAGCCTGAGAACGCAGTCAGCATGCGTTTGGGCACGCCCTGACGGCGATGTTCCCACTGTACACTGATGCTTTCGTCCGATGATAACAAAATAGGATTAATTTCATAAATGATAGCGGAAGCTGCGTTCCTGCCATTTGTCTGGGCGGCGTATGGCGAATTCCGCAGAAAGGGATCGTCATAAATGAGTTGCCGGAAAGTTGTGATCATAGACGATGAGCCAATCATCTGTAATCTCATCAAGCGATTGGGCGAATGGGACAGATTAAATCTGGAAATTGTCGGCTCTGCCACAGATGGGCTGGAAGGGTATCGGCTGATTCGGGAGCTGCACCCGGATATTGTCCTTCTGGATATCCGTATGCCCGGATTGGATGGGCTTGAGCTAATTGAAAAATGCTCTGAAGAAAAGCTGACTCCCCGGTTTATTATCATCAGCGGCTATCAGGAGTTTGAATATGCGAAGAAGGCCATACATTTTAATATTTCGGATTATCTGGTGAAGCCGATTGACAGGGAGGAGCTCAACATGGCCCTGAAAAAGAGCTGCCTTGCCATTGAAGAGGCACAGCAGAAGCAGACAGCTCTCCAGAGCCTGCAAATGACGATAAAAGAAAAAAATATGCACCTGTGGCGTGCGTTTTTTGAGAAGATCATTAAAGGGGAACCTGTTCCCAATTTCCCGGATTCCTACACCGGTGAGCCGTGGCCGGCGGGCGCATTTCCCTCGGTATGTATCGGCGTTGTCAAGCTGGAAGCGCCGTGGGAGAATAAGGAGCTGTGCGAGCAAAAGCTGCTTCAGCATTTCACCTCCCTTTGGGAGGAGCGAATGGCCCCGTATTTGCGCCGGTGCGGCTATGCGCAGCTAGAGGGCGACATTATTTTCCTGACAGCGCTGGAAAGGGAAGAGCATGAGCCCTTTCGGAAATTGGCAGATACAGCGGCGAGGCTGATGGATCGATATATCCAGGCCTATGATGGCTGCCATGCCACGGCAGGTCTCAGCTTCTGCAAGGCAGAGGCCGGGCTGCTGACGGAGTGCTTGCGCCAGGCAAGGTTCAGCCTGAATTGCAGATTCCTCAATGAGCGCGGCTCGGCCTATTTATACAGTGAGATTTCCAGCAGCTTTGTGGCGGAGCTTCTGCCTGTTTTGACCGACGATTCATGGGGGGAGAAGCTGCGCCTGGCCTTTACGAATCTTGACAGCAGCGCTTTCAAGCGCTTGCTGGCCTCCATATATGTTGGGGATGTTGGCATTCAGGGCGTCAAAAGCAGGCTGGCGCTGCAACGCTTTTCCAACGAGCTGTTTTCTGTTGCCGGGAGCTTTGGCGAGTTCGATCAGGCTGCTGAGGAAAAGCGGAACTATACCAATTGGCTCTGTGAAACGGTCGAGAAGCCGAAGCAGCTGTATGAGGAGGCTGGGCGTATCTTAGAGCAGCAGTTTTCACGTTATCTCGAGAGCCAGATGATGTGGAACGACCGGCATGTGCGCGCCGCGCTGCGGTATATCTCCGCCCATTTCTCTGAAGATATCCAATTGGATGATCTTGCGGCTGCGGTCGGGTTGAATCCGGCATATCTGTCGGGGCTGCTGAAAAACAAAACGGGGATGACCTATTCCGAGCACCTGCTCAAGGCTAGGATGGAGCGGGCAAAGGAGCTGTTGGCGGGCTCCAACGCTATTGTAAAAAGCGTATGCTATGAGGTTGGGTACCGTGATGTAAAATATTTTTCCAGGCTTTTCCGCCAATATACGGGAGTGAATCCGTCCATCTATCAAAAAATGCATAGTATTCTCTAGCTGCTTGACGGGCTTAGCTGCGCTTGCAGCAGGGTTGCTACGGTTGTTTTTTATAGCGGCCGTGACGGCCGCCTTTGCAATTCGGATAGCTGTTTGGAATATAGACAAGCGCGGCCCTAACTTATAGAATTGGAAGAATATCGGCATGAAACGAAAGCATCGCACGGGAATCAAAATTGTTGCGGCGTTGGCCGTCCTATCTGGCTCCGGGCTGTTGGCAGCCATTTTATTTTTGTGCCGTGGAGAGTGGCTCCCCGGCCTGCTGCTTTTTTGCACAACCGCAATCCCCAGCGCAGGGCTGCTGATCTGGTTGATCTTTCCGCTGCTGCGCATTTCGAAACGCATTGCAGGGACCGGGATCCATCCAGATCTCACGCAGGCAGGAATCCCTGCGGATCCTTTTGAGATGCTGCTATATGATAACTGGGTGGATGCGGCCGCCCGATTTAAGCAAAACCTGGAAGAAGAATACGATAACAGGGAAATCGCAAGTCAGATCAAATTTTCTATGCTTCAGCATCAGATCAATCCGCACTTTCTATACAACACACTGGATTCCGTCCGTGGCCTTGCGTATGCGGAGGGGGCTGACAGCGCCGCTGAGATGGCGGAGGCTCTTGCGGCATTTTTTCGGTACAGCATCAGCCACAGCGACGATATCGTCTCGCTGGGCAAGGAACTCAACAATATAAAACGATATTTTGTCATTCAGGGTTACCGGTTTTCCAAGCGCTTTTCTCTGGTGGTGGATATCTCTGAGGATGATATTGCTATCTGGGGATATCCTATCCCAAAACTGATGATACAGCCATTGGTAGAGAATGCGGTATTCCATGGGCTTGAGAAAAAATCTGGAAAGGGAAGCGTGACGATCTCAACCTCCCGCACACAAAGGCGTTTATATTTGTACGTGGTCGATGACGGTGTGGGAATGAGTCAGGAGAAAATGCGGGAAATCAATCGCGCTATCTATGCCGAGACAAATTCCTCCCCTGCCGGCAGCTCCGGCGGGGGAACGGGGATTGCCCTGCGGAATATCAACCGCCGGATACAATATTTATATGGGAAGGAGTTCGGCCTGAATTTAGAAAGCACAGAGGGGTTTGGGACTCAAATTGAGATCGCGCTGCCCTGGCCGCCTCCCAAAGAGATGGAGAAGCAATGATGGAAAAGGAAGCTCTGCGCGTTGAAAACGCCTGCGGCCGTTTTTTAAAGCTCGCTGTGCTGGATCATTTCAATTTCAGCGCAAACAGCGGTGAGATATGCTGCCTGTTTGGGGCGCATAATGCGGGTAAAACCGTATTTATGCAGCTCCTGGCGGGAAAGCTGGCGGGCGAATGGAGTATGCGGCTGCTGCTTGACGGCGTCGATGTGCATTGGAGCCCCGGCAATAATCCTGTGGCTGCTTTGTTTGCGTTTATATGGGATGAAAGCCGCCTGCTGCCGAACTTTTCGGTGGCAGAGAATTTATGCATATTCGGGCAGGTTCCGCTTTGGAAGCTGTATATTCGGAAAAGCAACTATGAAAGCCAGACGCGCCACATGCTTAAGCAGTATGGCCTGGGCGGTATTGATGCCCGCAGGAAAGTAGGGCAGCTTAGTCAGGCGCAGCGCATTCTTCTGGAGATTATCCGTTATGCCATGCATGGAGCCAGATTCTTTTTTTTGGATTGCCTGTCCCTGTTTCAGCATAGCGCGGATATCGCAGCGCTTGAGAGGCTTTTGAAAAAACTGGCCGCAGAAGGAAAAACGGTCGTCCTGCTTTCAAACCGTGCGGACAAGCGGCTGTTTTTTGCCGACCGCTTTGTCATCATGCGCAGCGGCGCCAGAGTAAAAACGGTAAGCAGGGAAGAAGTAACAATTGATTTGTTGAAGGCCTATGGGGAATTGGCGCAGTATTCTGCGGAAACAGAGGAGCCTGCTCTTTTTCAGGAGCAGGGCACGGCTGTTCTCACGGCGCGGCAATTGACGGTGCTCGACCGGGCGTGCTCCTTTGAAGCGTGCCGAGGGCGCTTGACGGGAATCGTCTGCCCGGATGAACGCTACGCAGAATGCCTGATGCGGGGCTTTGATTCGGGCAAATTTACAGCCGTTTCCCTTCGCTTTATGGGGGCGGAATATGCCGAGAAGACTATGCGCTGGAAATCGCTCAGGCGGATATGCGCGGTGAAGAGCCTATTGGCGGAGAAGACGATTATCCCCAATTTCAGCGCGCTGGATAACATCTATATTTCTTCCGCCTGGATGGGTAGCCGCTTCCCTAGGCTTCGTAAAAGCGTCAGGCAGCTTGTTGCGCAGGAGGAAAAAGATCTGCTCCGTCAGGCAGAACAGGCGATGGAAGAGCATCGGGAGGAGCCTCTGCTGAATTTACGGATCCTTGCAAAACGGGCCGTATTGATGCAATGCCTGCTGATTGTACTGGATCGCCCTACACGTGGACTTGATGAAAATGGCTGCAAAGAGCTTCAGGAGATCCTACTGGACCTTGCAAATCACGGAATGGCGGTCGTTGTATTGGATACCAGGAAACGGAATCTGAGAGACCTTTGCAGTGAGGTAGCTGAATTTTAACCGGAGGAACTCCCAGGGTAAAAAACACGTTTGCGCTCATAATACGCGCTGTGGGTGGCTGCCCTGAGCCTTTTGAAAGCCGCGCCCACAAGGCGCGGCTTCCTATATTGTTAAGAGCTTGCCTGATGGTCAGGCAGGCTCTTTTTGCCTATTTATCTGAAGTTTCTCCCCCTATTTCTGAAAATTGCGTCACTATGCATGAGTAGTGCACTATGCTAAAATATAGACAAAGAGATGCACAATATTTATTCATTTTTAGGCCTATAACGTATGCATACGGAGAATGGGCGAAGATTGTGCATTGAGACAGTAAACAGCTTACGAATGGAGAAGGGTGGAAAAGGGAAAAATAGAACAATACGAAACAAGGCATCAGACATAGGGTGTGAAAGGCCTGTGATCGGCAAGGGACACTTTCACGGGCTCATGCGAAAAGAGGAATGTGTTGAAACAGTTGCTGGCGCCGCAGCCGAAACGGACGGTTGGAGCCTGGTTTGCGGCCTTACGGCGCAGCGGAAAGGAATGGTCATAACCATGAAAAGAATGAAAAAAATCGTTTGCCTTGTATTGGCGCTGACGCTTGTGGCAATGCTGGCCGCCTGTGGGAAGACGCCGGCGGATGACTCTAAGGGGGATGCCCCAGTCATGGGCGTTTGCATCTTCGCTATGGAGGTGGAGTATTTCACGAACCTTGCGCATTGGCTTGAGGAGGCTGGCGCTGCTCATGGCTGGGAGGTCATCGTACAGTCCGGCGATGCCTCGAACCCTGCAAGCCAAGTGGAGATCATCGAAAACTTTATTACGATGGATGTCGATGCAATCTTCATCAATCCCATTAATATTGCCGCAGTGGAGGATGCCCTGGCAAAGGCAAAGGAAAATGATATTTGGGTGTTCGGCCACAATTACCGTTATGAGGACAGCGAAATCCCCGACGTCTATATGGCTGGCGATCCGACAGAGACAGGCGCCCAAATTACCGACCTTGCAAAGAGCGAAGTGGAGAGGGTGCTGGGCGATACACCCGTTGTTGCAGCAGCTATGACGAGCCTTGACAACGAAAACAATAGTAAGCGCTCCGAGGGTATGGTGGCCAGAGCAAAGGAGCTTTGGGGCGACGACGCCCTTGTAGCGGAGAATTCTCCCGGCAATACCGCCGAGGCAATGTCCGCCGCTGAAAATATCATCCAGGCGAATCCGGATGTCAATGTGTGGCTTTGCTATAATGACGAATGTGCAATCGGCGTATATGAATTCTACAATGCATCCGGCAGAGATCAGAGCAAGGCTGTGATCGTCGGAGCGGACGGCAATAAGGATGTGCTTCAGGCGATCATTAAGGGCTCCGCAGTGCGCGGAACGCTGAGCCAGACGCTGAATGTGAAGTGCGATAAGATTTTCAGCGCTGCCGATATCCTGATGGAATCCGGCGACGTGAAGACAGCACAGGATACAGCGGGTTACGATTTGTTCACACCGATCAACATCGAGAATGCGCAGGCAGAGTTAGACGCCACATCCTGGAGATAGGCACAGCATGAAAGGCGGAGGGGATCAAAGCCTGCCCGGATGGGCAGATGTTTTGATCCCCTCCCACAGAAAATGAACGCAGCACGGCACAGCGCGCTGAAAAAGCTGTAGAAAGGGGGGCAGAACATTGCCCAATCATGACGATATCCTGAGGCTGGAGGGCATTAGCAAAGCGTATCCGGGCGTAAAGGCGCTGGATAACGTGGGCTTTTCTCTGAAAAAAGGCGAGGTGCACGCGCTGGTGGGAGAAAACGGGGCGGGAAAGTCAACGCTAATTAAATGCATTTCCGGCGCCATTCGGCCTGACAGCGGCAAGATTTTTCTTGACAATAAGGAATTTCTTTCAATCGGCCCCAAGGATACGATCGAACATGGCATTGTAACCGTTTACCAGGAGCTGAACCTGATCCCATCGCTATCTGTTGCAGAGAACGTTTTTGTCGGGGAGCGGCGGGGAGGAAAAGTGCTATATAACCGCCAAAAGGTGGAGCAAGACTGCAAAAAAATATTGGAAGACTTCCACATTGATATTGACGCAACGGCAATTGTAAACGAACTCAGCGTTGCTCAGAGACAGCTTGTGGAGATTGTGCGCGCTATTTCAAGAAATGTCAGGATCCTGATCCTAGATGAACCGACTTCTTCGCTGACAGTGCATGAAACCCAGTTCCTGTTTGATACGATCAGGCGGTTGAAGCAGAATGGCGTGACGATTATTTATATCTCCCATATTTTTGAAGAGACCTTCGCGCTTGCCGATCGAATCACCGTTATGCGGGATGGCCGCTACATACACACGCTGGAAACTTCCAAGACGAGCAAGGCGGAGCTCATCAAGCTGATGGTGGGCAGGGATATCAGCGATTCCTTCCCGATGCGGAACACCGCTTTGGGAGATGTTGTTTTAAAGGTGGAGAATGTGACGGCCCCGGGTGTGGAGGATATCTCTTTCGACTTACGCCGGGGGGAGATCCTGGGCTTTGCCGGCCTGGTTGGAGCCGGGCGGACAGAATTAATGAATGCAATATACGGCGCCTCGGAAAAATCTAAGGGCACCATCACGATAAATGGCAAAATCGTAAATATGAAAAGCCCCCACGACGGTATTCGCTTTGGCTTGGGTATGATTCCGGAGGATAGAAAGCTACAGGGAATTTTTTTGCGCGCCAGTGTGTTGGACAACATCTCGTCCGCTAATTTAAAACGCCTGATGCGCTTCGGCTTAATAAAGGATAAGGCTGCGGTATGTATTGCGTCGGAGTTCCGCGACAAGCTGCGGATTAAGACCCCTTCGCTTTCCCAGTTGGCCCAAAATCTCAGCGGAGGAAATCAGCAAAAGGTGGCGGTTGCAAAGGCACTGGCGCCCAATCCGGAAATCCTGATCTTTGACGAGCCGACCAGGGGAATCGATGTTGGCGCGAAGCAGGAGATTTATAAGCTGATGGATGAGCTGGTAGCGCAGGGCCACTCTATTCTGATGGTGTCGTCTGAGATGGTAGAGCTTATGGGGATGGCCGACAGGATCATCGTGCTTGCCAATCACCGCAAGGCCGGGGAACTCACCAAGGAGCAATTTAGCCAGGAAGCGATATTGACGCTTGCGTCTGATGAAACGCCCAAGGCGGTTTAGGAGATAATCACATGAAATTACTGAAATTATATAAAAAAGCGGGGATCATTGTATTTCTGCTTCTGGAGTTAATTCTCTTTTCAGCCATTACACCCAACTTCCTGTCGGGGAGTAACTTTATCAACCTGCTCAGGCAGATCGCCATGCTGGGGATCGCCTCCATAGGCATTTCCTTTCTAATGATCGGCGGAGCTTCCGCTGACCTTTCAATTGCCGGGCAAATTCCGGTGCTGTCCATGCTCTGCGGTATCTTTATGATGTGGATGAACTTGCCCGTACCAGTCGCCATGCTGCTCACGATCGCGGCGGGTATTCTGCTGGGTTATTTTAACGGCATGGTCATACGGATTCTAAAGATTAACCCCTTTGTGGTAACGCTGAGCACAATGACGATCTTACAGGGCGTGGCCCTGTTGTTTACCGGAGGCGTCAGTATCTCCGGGCTGCCCAGAAGCTTTTCCTGGCTGGGGCAGGGCTATCTCTTTGGCATTCCAGCCCCGATCATTGTGCTGGTTGTGTGCGTCGCCGGCGCGCAGTTCGTCCTTTCAAAAACGTATTTCGGGCGCGCGATTTATGCAATGGGCGGCAATGCAGAGGCCGCCCGGCTTGCCGGCATCAATATTCGCCGGCTGCAACTGTGCACCTTTATGCTGTCCGGCTTTTTTGCGGCTGTAGCCGCGCTGATGATTTCCTCCCGGACGATGATCGCCTCCCCCACGGCGGGCAACACCTATGCGTTTGACACCATGACGGCCTGTGTGCTGGGCGGCATCTCGTTTGCCGGCGGTGAGGGCAAGCTGTGGGGCGGCTTCGTGGGCGTGCTCATCATCGGCGTGCTCACCAATGCGCTGACGCTGATGAACGTCGGCAGCTATTGGCAGGATATCGTCAAGGGCGTCATCCTTGTGCTTGCCCTTTATATTGACCGTAAGCAGCGGGAGCTGAATGTGTAACAGGCTTATTGAGACGTTTTCAGGCAGGCTGTTTTGCTGTAGGAAAAAGTGGCCGTGCTCAGCTGCCGGAATCAATCGGAAGAATGGAGCAGAATATGAAAAATATCATTTGTACAGAGCCTTGCCTCTGCATGGAAAACCCCTGCGGCGCCAGACTGGAATTCTGGCATCAGGATGGGAAGTTTGGCCTGGGAAGCTTTTATTACAAGGGCGTCCGGGCGGGCGCTGAAATGGATCAGTTTTTATACGAGGATTCTCACTATGTATGGGATAAATATCAGGCGGACAGATATGAGATCGTGGAGAACACCCCTCAAAAGGGCGTAATTACCTTTTACGGCACCTTCGGCGCAATCAATATAGAATCCAACTGGCTTGTGACTGTGACGCTGACCGCCGGCTCTCCGGCTTACCTGCTGGAGTACCAGGTGGAGCCTTACCTGTGGCCCGGCCGGTATCATCCGCTGTATGTCAGCGCCCCCTTTGAAAATGAAAAGCTGGAATGTGTTAGCTACCCGATGGAGGCGCCGATCCTTCCGCCCTATCATAGCCATTGGTCCATCCGGCCCGATGTCGGTAAGGTTCCCTTCCTGCTGGGCCGCGAGCAGGCTGGGGATTCCAGCCTTTATGTGGGGATCGGCTATACCCTGGAGACAGCTGGGCAGGATTATACCAAGGGGATGCTTTGGTATGACAGCACAAAAGAGGGGCGCGCCCTTCGCGCAGATTTTCCATATATTCACTACTGGATTCCAGCGCAGAACAGCTGGGAGGTCAACAGCGAGCTGAAGGCCGCCACCTCTGTGGAGGGCAACCAGCTTCGAAGCGGGTATTTCCGCCATGGGGACCCCTACATCTGCTCCGTGATCGTTTCTGTTGCGGATACGCAAGCAGACTGTGTGTTTGGCTACCGGGATGTGTGTGGCTTTAACAGCGATACATGCAGCAAATATGACGTGATGAAAGCGGTAGACAGTATGCTGCATGGCTACGATACGGACGCCCGGTGGGTCTATGAAAAAGGGAAAGGCTACCGCATGCGCGGCTGGTCGGATTCCGATGAAAAGGCCAATTACTACGATTTTATCACCTTTACCTCCAATTCCATGCTGGCGTATCTTTTATACAGCCTGTGGCGCAAGGATCACTCCCAGGCATGGGCGAGAGAACGTGCGCTGGAGATGACGGAGTTTGCAATTGAAAAGCAGCTGCCGTCAGGCGCAATCCCACGCTGCTGGGATCTGGATCATGACCATGCGCACGGGATGGGGGATAATTATTATGCGCTTGGCGCCGTCTATGACCCGATGGCGACTGGCGCATGCGCGCAAAACATGGATATCCTCGTACAGGCGATGGAAGCGGAAGAGGGCTGCGCGCCCGCGCACTGGAAAGCAGCCATTCAAAAGGCGATCGATTGGGTGATTCACCTGATTGAAAAGGAGAACGGTGCGCTCAAGCATTCCTACACAGCGCAGGAGCAGGGCGTTTTTAATGCAATAGAGCCCTATGCGCTTCATGCATTGCGGTATTTTTATCAGAAAACGGGCGAGGAAAAATACCTGCGCGCAATGGAGAAAAACGAGGAGTATATTCAAGCGGCCTTTGGCGTAAATAACGACTGGTATAACGGCCTGACGGACAGCAACAATCTGGTAGCGCCGCTGGACGGGGAGCAGACGCGCAATTACTATACGCTGAATGTGTTTGATCTGGCGGGCTATTACCACGACAGATATCTGGATACGGGGGATGAAAAGTTCCTGAAGTGGGCGAAGGATCACTTTGCATTTGGCTGGATGGGGCGGATGCCCGTCAATATGCCCGGATTCCACTACCAGACCAAGGGGATTATCGAGGAGCAAAATATATGGGTATTTTATGATCTGCCCTGGCCCTTTAATTCCTCCTCCGGGCTGGCTCGTATGGCGAGAACCCTGAATGATAAATTTTATGCCGAATACTACAAGCTCGCCATTCATACGCAGCTCGAGTTTGCTCATCTGGGTGAAAAACACCCCTTCTGCTCCCAGGTGCTGGGCGCTGCTGCCGAAACGCGCGCGCCGATCGACCGCTTTGCGGAAATCGTGGATGGAAAACACGGGATTTGGATTACAGGATACAGCACGTTGTTTATCCGTGATATGCTGGGGCCGGATACCTACTTCTACATGGGTGGAAACAGCTGGGGCGTCGGCATTGATTACGAGCTGGATTTCAAACCGGATTTCAGCGGGGCGCCTTTCTGGCTGACTGCCTGCACCAGCCGTGTATATGGCCTTCAGTGGACGAAGGATTCTTTCAGTGCTGAACTGCGCGGCCTCCTCCGGGATGACTGTGAGATTGTGCTGCATGTGGAGGCGCCGGTCTCAACCGTCAGGATGCAGGTGGATGGAGTGGAGCGACAGGCTGCCTTCCGGTATGATCCGCGGCGCAGTGAGCTAATTGTTTCGTACCGGCAAACGGCGGATAAGATGCAGGTCGCCTTGCGCTTGTGCTAAACAGCTTTTGCCATCAACAGGCGGGCCGTCGCCGTTCTGCCTGTTGATGTTTTTTATCCATCTTCAGCGGCAATACAATACAAGCCGGGTGCTGGCCCAGCTGCCGCGCTTTCCGGTTTTCAAAATTTTAGAATAGGGAGAAATGTAAGATGTTGGGCTATCGCCTTTCAGAAAATTTTTTATGGGGCGGCGCGGTATCGGCCCACCAGGTGGAGGGCGCGTTCGCCGATGATGGCAAGGGCCTTTCCTCAGCGGACGTGATGACTGCCGGCAGCATGGAAAGGCCGCGGCGGATTACCCGCGGGATCGAACCCGGCTGTTATTATCCGACGCATGAGGCAATTGATTTTTATCACAGATACCGTGAGGATATTGCGCTTTTGGCTGAGCTGGGGCTAAAGAGCTTCCGCACCTCCATCAACTGGACGAGAATTTTTCCCAATGGGGATGATGAACTGCCAAACGAAGCCGGCCTGCGGTTTTATGACGCTTTGTTTGACGAACTGCTGAAACATAAAATTGAGCCGGTTGTTACGCTGTCCCACTTTGAAATGCCTTATCATCTGATCCGCAGGTATGGTGGATGGAAAGACCGCCGCTTGATTAATTTCTTCCTCAAATACAGCGAAACGGTGTTTCAGAGGTATCGGGGAAAAGTGAAATATTGGATGACCTTTAATGAGATCAACAACCAGTTGAATATTGCATGGCCCATGATGGCATATGCCAACTCCGGTATCGAGCCGGAGGAAGGGCGGTGCTTTGAAGAGGATGTGTATAACGCGGCGCATCATGAGCTGGTTGCCAGCGCGCTTGCTGTGGAAATGGGGCATCGAATCTGCCCGGAGAACCGGATCGGCTGCATGATCGCTTACAGCCCGGTCTATCCGGCCACCTGTAAGCCGGCGGATATCGTAGCGGCGCAGCTGCTGATGAAAAAGCAATACTATATGGCGGACGTCCACTGCCGGGGCGAATACCCGGCCTTTCTGTTAAAGGATTGGGAGAAAAACGGATATACAGTCTCGATCCGCGAAGAGGACAGGGCAATCCTCCGCAATGGAACGGTTGATTTTATCGGGTTTAGTTATTACATGTCCAAGGTATATAGCGCAGGCAAAGCATACGGCGCCTTTGCAGAAAATCCGTATATTGAAAAATCCGAATGGGGGTGGCCCGTGGACCCCGAGGGGCTGAGGTATGCGCTCAACGATCTGTACCGTACGTATCAGAAGCCTCTTTTCATTGTGGAAAACGGGCTCGGAGCTTATGATACAATTGAAGCCGGCGCCAACGTGCACGATGCATACCGTATTGCGTATCTGCGCGCGCATATTGAGCAGATGGAAAAAGCGATTGTTGAGGATGCGATTCCCGTTATGGGATATATGCCCTGGGGATGCATTGACTGCGTTTCTTTTGGAACCGGCGAGATGGAAAAGCGGTATGGATTCGTGTATGTCGACAGGGATAATCTGGGAAACGGCACGATGGAACGGCTTAAAAAAGATTCTTTTTATTGGTATCAAAGCCTGATCAGGAGCAGGGGGGAAGCGCTGTGAGCATTTTGGCAATTGATGTGGGAGGGACAAACATAAAATACGCCCTAGTTGACCGGGAGGATCGTTTTTTCTCTAGAGGGGTCATCCCTACGGCAATACGCTCCTTGGATGACTTCCGCGCCACGATTATGCGCATATACGAGCCCCTGAAGGAGCAGGTGGAAGGAATCGCGTTCAGCATGCCGGGCATTATCGACGCACAGACAGGCTTCATGTATTCCGGGGGAAGCCTGAGCTGGATTCATAATATCGCCATGGCCGGCGAGGTATCCGGCTTTTTGTCAGGCGTCCCGGTCAGCATTGAGAATGATGCAAAGGCGGCGGCGCTGGCAGAGTTGGAATCCGGCGCCCTGATGGGCTGCCGGGAGGCCGCGGTAGTGATATGTGGAACCGGTTTGGGCGGCGGCATTATTTCGGATGGAAAGCTGCTCAAAGGCAAACGGAATTTGGCGGGCGAAATCAGCTACCTCAGTGTGGAGGGAGGCTTTGGCAGGAGCAGCCGCAGTTTTATGGGGCGCCGGTGTGGCATTGCTTCCCTGTACCGGTGCGCTGCACGTTATATGAACAATCCGATTGAACAGATGGATGGGCCGTATCTGTTTGCACAGGCCGAAAATGGAAATCCTGGGGCGCTGCGTGCGCTTCATGAATTCTGCAATGAACTGGCCCAGATGCTGCTGAATATCCAATGCCTGTTCGACCCTGAAAAGATCGCAATCGGCGGAGGAATCAGTGTGCAGAGCCTGTTTCTAGAGATTCTCAGGGAAGAGGTGGAATACGTAAAGACGGATTGCCTTCAGGAGATTGCGCATATCCTGCACCCGGAGCTGGTGCCATGCCAATATCACAACGATGCCAACCTGCTCGGCGCCGTTTACAGGCTGAGGCAGAATATGCCCCGTGCCGGCCTGAGCGCCTGATGCTCGTGTTGCATGCGGTGGCTATTTTTTATTACGAAGCGCAGCGAGTAACAAAGCAGAGCTTGCCATCACCACATAGATCACAGAGAAATGTATCGCTTACGCAAGCAGTTAACTACCGGCTATTTTTTTATTACGAAGCGCAGCGAGTAACAAAGCAGAGTTTGCCATCACCACATAGATCACAGAGATATGTATCGCTTACGCAAGCAGTTAACTACCGGCTATTTTTTTATTACGAAGCGCAGCGAGTAACAAAGCAGAGTTTGCCATCACCACATAGATCACAGAGATATGTATCGCTTACGCAAGTAGTTAACTACCGGCTATTTTTTTATTACGAAGCAAAGCGAGTAACAAATTGGTTTATACAGATATTATTCGGGGCGCGCTGTGGATGCATTGATTCCGCAGCGCGCCTTTTTTGATTCATTTTGACCTCTTTACCGATTTATTGCACAAAACTGCCCGCTTTTCTCCACTCCTTTTCTCTATATTTGGAAGCGGACACGATATTGTATCAACAGGGAAAAGGTGTTATAATTTTTAATAATTATTCATTAGGGGGTGGTCAGGATCGAACACCGCATTCATATCATTTGCGGGCACTACGGCTGTGGCAAAACCAACCTTGCGCTGAATCTGGCGCTTACCCTGCGAAGGAAAGGGGAGAAGGTCACGGTAGCGGATCTCGACATTGTCAACCCCTACTTTCGCACGGCAGATTATAAAGAAGTGCTCGAAAAGCAGGGCGTCCGAGTTATCTGCCCGCACAGTGCGGGCACAACCATCGATGCTCCGCAGATCAACGCGGAGATTTTTTCTATCTTCGACCGACCGGAGGGCCATGTAGTGATCGACGTCGGCGGGGATGACGCGGGCGCGGCGGCACTTGGCCGCTTCAAACGGCAGATCGAGGCGGCCGGCGGGTGCGAGATGCTGTATGTTGTCAACCGCTACCGCAAGCTGGTCGAAACGCCTGAAGAGGCGGTTTCCCTCCTGCATGAGGTGGAGGCCGCATCCCGTTTAAAGGCCACAGGGGTTGTGAATAATTCTCATCTGTCATCGCTTACCACGGCGGAGGATATTCTTGGTTCGCTGCCCTATGCGCAGGAGGCGGCGCGGGAAGCAGGCTTGCCGCTTGTGATGACTACAGTGCCGCTGGCATTGTATGAAGCGCTGAAGGGGAAGGTGGAGAATCTTTTCCCGGTGGAGCTTCTGGTGCAGCCTCCTTGGGCTGAAACCCTGATGTGAAACATACTTTTATGAGATAGAATGTGATTGGAGGAAAAGATCATGGCGAAAGTAACCATCGACGCAAATGTTTGCAAGGGCTGTGAGCTGTGCGTCGCCGCTTGCCCGAAGCATATTATTGCGCTTTCGGCCGACAAGCTCAATGCAAAGGGATATCATCCTGCATGCGTGATCGATATTGAGCAGTGTATCGGATGTGCGGCATGCTATACAATGTGCCCGGATTGTGCAATTACAGTGGAAAGGTGAGTGAATTTCATTGGCGCAGAAAGTATTGATGAAGGGCAATGAAGCCCTCGCGGAGGCTGCCATCCAGGCAGGCTGTCGGCATTTCTTCGGTTACCCGATTACCCCGCAGACAGAGGTTGCGGCCTATATGGCAAAGCGGATGCCTAAAATCGGCGGCACTTATCTCCAGGCGGAGAGCGAGCTTGCGGCCATCAACATGGTGCAGGGCGCGGCTGCGGCCGGGGTGCGCGCTATGACCTCCTCGTCCTCTCCCGGAATCAGCTTAAAATCTGAAGCGATTTCCTATATGTGCGGCTCCGACCTGCCCGGGCTGATCATCAACGTTCAGCGCGGCGGCCCAGGCCTCGGTGGTATCCAGCCCTCCCAGTCGGATTACTGGCAGGCGACCAAGGCGCCAGGCCATGGTGATTTGCATGTGCTCGTGTTTGCGCCCAACTCCGTGCAGGAGATGGTGGATCTCGTTTCCCGCGCCTTTGATAAGGCGGATGAATACCGCATGCCTGCAATGATTTTGGCGGATGGTATGCTCGGCCAAATGATGGAGCCGGTGGAAATGGAGATTTCCGATGAACAGAAGCCCCTGCCTAAGAAGCCGTGGGCCGTTTCAGGCCACAACAATGAGCGCAAGCATAATATCATCAACTCCCTTTACCTTCAGGCCAAGGATTTGGAAGAGCTGGTCGTCGCCCGTTTTGAGCGCTATAAGCTGATTGAGGAGAAGGAGCCGATGGCGGAGGAATATCTCGTTGACGACGCGGAATATGTCGTCGTCGCCTACGGCGCCTCCGCCCGTATTGCCAAGGCGGCAGTCCGCCAGGCGCGCGAGGAGGGCGTCAAGGTTGGCTTGATCCGCCCCATCACGCTCTGGCCCTTCCCGAAAAAGACCCTTCAGAAGGCAGCGGATCACACAAAGGCTTTTCTCTGTGTGGAGATGAGCATGGGCCAGATGGTGGATGATGTCCGCCTTGCGGTCAACTGCGCAGTTCCCGTTTCCTTCTTCGGCCGAACCGGCGGTATTATCCCGACGCCCGCTGAGGTTCTGGCAGAGATTCATAAGCTCACAGGAGGTAATCAGTAATGGCTGCTACATATAAAAGGCCCCATGCATTGCTGGATGTCCCGACGCATTACTGCCCGGGTTGCACGCACGGCATTATCCACCGCCTTGTGGCGGAATGTCTGGATGAGCTGGGCGTAGAGGGGAAAACTGTCGGCGTTGCGCCGGTGGGCTGCGCCGTGATGGCGTATGATTATTTCGGCTGCGATGTGATCGAAGCGCCGCACGGCCGTGCTCCAGCCGTAGCAACCGGCATTAAGCGTGCCCTGCCGGAAAACGTTGTGTTCACCTATCAGGGCGATGGCGACCTAGCCGCCATTGGCACGGCGGAAACGGTGCACTCCGCCACCCGCGGTGAGAATATTACCGTGATTTTCGTCAATAACGCGATCTATGGCATGACGGGCGGCCAGATGGCGCCGACCTCCCTGCCCGGTCAGGTCACACAGACCACACCCTATGGCCGTGACGTGAAAACGGCGGGTTACCCGGTGCATGTGTGTGAAATGCTTTCCACGTTGGATGGCGTTGCCTATGCGGAGCGCGTAAGCGTCGATTGTGTGAAGAATGTCAACCGCGCGAAGAAGGCCATTAAGAAGGCCTTTGAAACACAGATTGCAGGTAAGGGCTTTACAATCGTCGAGGTAATTTCTGCTTGCCCGACCAACTGGGGCTTGGCTCCCAACGAGGCGCTTGAGTGGCTGCGTGAAAACATGCTTCCGTATTATCCATTAGGCGTTTATAAGGATAAAACCGCTGACGAGGAGGTGGCCGACAATGCGTGATATGAATGCAATCCTCGCCGGTTTTGGCGGGCAGGGCATCCTCTTCATGGGCAAGGTGATCGCCTACGCGGGCCTTTACGATGACAAGCAGGTTTCCTGGCTGCCATCCTATGGCCCGGAGATGCGCGGCGGCACCGCGAACTGTAGCGTCTGCATTTCTGATGAGCAGATCTGCTCCCCGCTGGTCAACACGCCCAACGCACTGATCGTGATGAACCTGCCTTCCTTTGATAAATTTATCGATAAGGTTGTGCCCGGCGGCACTGTGATTGTGGACAGCGCCTTGATCGAGAAGAAAACAGACCGCACGGATATCGACGTCCATTATGTGCCTGCCACTGCAATGGCGGAGGAGAACGGCCTCAAAGGCCTTGCCAATATCATTCTGATGGGCAAGCTGATGGCAACCACCAGCTTCTGCACAATTGAAACGATGGAGAAAACGCTTCAGAAGATTGTCCCCGCGAAGAAGCAGCACCTGGTAGCTAAGAATATGGAAGCGGTCCGCCTTGGTGCGGAATACGCGGAATAAAACTTTTGATCGGCATAAAACGAAAGAAGCATGCAGGCTGAAAAACAGCCTGCATGCTTTTTCTATTTTCCGTTTTCAGAGAATTGAATGATCTTCCAGGGGGAAGATCACAGTCAGCAGCATTTTAAAAGCTTCCGGCGCATAGACGGAATGCGGCTTTTTGGCAGGCATGATCAGCACATCGCCAGCCTTGCATACATGGATTTTACCATCCACCGCAAATTGGGCGGTGCCCTCCAAAATCTGCACCATGGCGTCTCCGCTGGAATCGTGTGTGGCAATCTCTTCCCCTTGATCAAAGGCGAAGAGGGTAAGGCTCACCGCCCTGTTCTGCACCAGCGTTTTGCTGACAATCTGGCTCGGCTGAGCTGCGATTTGTTCTGCCAGAGGCAATACTGCTTCCTGCTCTATTTTTGTAATATAAGGCATCGGAACGCATCCTTTCCTGTTGGCTAATTGTGTGGATCGAGCCGGCGGCCATCTGTAGAGATTGTCACCACCTGCCACGGGATAAATTTTCCGCTATTTTTCAGCGCTGTCACTGCTGCGTGCTCAATCCCGCCGCAGCAGGGCACTTCCATCCGGATTACAGTGAGGCTTTGAATCTCGTTCTGCCGGATGATATCTGTCAGTTTTTCACTATAGTCGCAATGGTCCAGCTTCGGGCAGCCGATCAGCGTTATTTTGCCCCGCATAAAATCCTGATGGAAGCTGCCGTAAGCGTAGGCGGCACAATCCGCTGCGATCAGCAGGTGCGCGCCGTTAAAATAGGAGGCGTTGATCGGAGCAAGCTTGATCTGAACGGGCCACTGGCGCAGCTGTGAAGTGCCGCCCGCCGCTGTGTTCTCAGAGGGAGGCTCCATCCGCTTCAGCGAACGCGCCTGCTGCCCAGGGCAGCCACAGGGGATTTGCCTCTCTGTTGCCTGCATTTTTCTCTTTTTCTGTTTCATCACAGCCATTTCGTCATAGGCGGCCGCTTCCCGTTCCACAAACGTGATGGCCCCGGCAGGGCAGACGGGTAGGCAGTCGCCCAGGCCGTCGCAGAAATCGTCTCGTAGCAGCTTTGCCTTGCCGTTGATTATCCCGATTGCGCCCTCATGGCAGGCTTCGGCGCAAAGGCCGCAGCCGTTGCATTTTGCTTCATCAATTTCAATCATTTTGCGAATCATATTGCATTCCTCCCGAATTGTTGCGTGGCTTGACTTTATGGGCTCAATATACTACAATCGTCTCAATTCGTATGTTGTTATAACAACATGGAGAGAAGGGATTCCTGCAAAATATTTCATTTTGCAACGGTCCCCCTATTCTGCGTATGTTCATGCATGATGCAACGCGCTCTGCGCTTTGTGCTTTTCAAGGATAAATACCGCTCATAATTTTGGCTGCGCCAAAACTGCACAACTCTGCGGCCTGGCGCAAGAAAGGCATGGTCATAACCATGGACGAACAATTTTTAACCAAAGCGAGCTTGTTTCATAACATAGCGTTAGAGGATCTTCGGTCAATGCTGAAGTGTTTGGGGGCGGTGCAAAAGCGATTTGAGAAATCCGCCGTGATCTATCACGCCGGAGATATCGCGCACGCATTCGGGCTGGTGCTCTCCGGACGGGTTCAAGTGGAAAACGATGATTTTTGGGGCAATAAAAGTGTGCTGGCCAGTATTGAAGCAGGGGATACCTTTGCGGAAACCTATGCCTTTCTGCCCCAGGAGCCGATGATGGTTAACGTTGTGGCGGCAGAGGCCTCCGACGTGCTGTTTTTGAACGCAGAGCAAGTGATTCAAATCTGCCCGGATTCCTGCCCACACCACGGCATGCTAGTGCGCAATCTGCTGATGGTATCTGCTCAGAAAAATTTAATGCTCTCCCGTCGCATCTTCCATACGGCGCCCAAAACGATACGCGGGCGGGTGCTGTCTTATTTATCGTTTCAAGCGGCGCATTGCGGGAGCAGGGCTTTTGAAATCCCGTTTAACCGCCAGCAGCTCGCGGACTATTTGAGCGTTGACCGCAGCGCTCTTTCCAACGAGCTTAGCAAAATGCAGCGGGAAGGCCTGCTGACAGTAACCCATAATCGCTTTTGTCTAAAGGCGGCGCAGGACGGGAATGCTTTGTAAAACGTAACGGGTGGTATTCGACTGCTCTCGTGGGCAGCATAAATTTTTTTGTATGGTTATGGCAGGCTCCGTTTTATAATAAATAAAGAAAAGACACACAAACGGCTGTTTGTGTGTCTTGTTGGTTGCGGAGGAAGGATTTGAACCAACGACCTTCGGGTTATGAGCCCGACGAGCTACCAGACTGCTCCACTCCGCGATATTAAATTGGCTCTCGTTTGAGTGCTTATTTATTATAAGCGACTTTGAGTAAAAAAGCAAGCCTTTTCTCTTTTAAACAGTTACAACAATAAAAAGATTCCTAATAAAAAAACTATTTATTATGACCATTATCGATTCGTCCAGCGTCCAAAAGCCGCAAAGCCAGCGTTTTCCTTGTGGAGCGGCACTTCCTTTGCAAAAGCTTTGCCGTTTTTCCAATGGGACCCGCATGTGGAACACCTATTCAATCGGGTAAAGCGAACGCGGTGGACAATCCAGAGACGGCTGCCGGGCATTGCCTATCCTATGTTCACCGTGGCGCCGCGAGAGAGTTGCCATCTTGCCCCGCGGCGCTCCCGCTGTTGGTTTAAAAATTGCCAAGGCTCTGCACATAGGCATGCATTTCATTGCGGGATTGAATTGTATGCGTGTGTGCCAAAATTTCCGCCTGCTTTTCCTTGGTCTGTTTTGAAAAATATTCCATTGCGCGGGGGTTTTGCGCGAGTGCCATTCCAAATCCCAACGGTAGTTCCTCCATAGGGGCTCCTCCTTATCACTTTTTTTGCGCCAACCGATTGATACAATTGTGAAAATCCTCCGGCGTCCGAATGCTTTCCAGCAGTAGTTTTTGCTGCGTTTCCTCCGGGAGGGAGTCAAACAGCTCACGCTCCTGGATATTTTCATGAAAAATAGTCGCCAAGGCAAGCGGCAGCCCGGAATAATTAGCATATTCCATACGCAACCTCCTTTTTAGTTCCATGATCGTGATCTGATACAATCCATAGTATACAATTTTCTTTGTGTATTTATCCATGCCAGCGTGTTTTAACAGGTGGAAAATTTCGTCGGAGTCAGAAGATAACCGTGGAAAACCGTTCAGAAAGATAAAAGAAAATATTTCAAAAAAATGTATTGACTTTCTCAGTGAAATCGGATATTATAGTTAAGCGCTTAACGCGCTGAAATCGGCCAAGCGTGATAGAAATGATCCATTAGCTCAGCTGGCAGAGCACTTGACTTTTAATCAAGGTGTCCGGAGTTCGAATCTCCGATGGATCACCACGAAAATAGCCCTGAAATGACGTAGATACGTCGTTTCAGGGCTTTTTCTTTTACAATTTTATTATTGCTAATTCGCATAATATCACGTGAAAAATGCTTATTTTTTTTACGGTTGCTAACACGTTGCTAACACAGTGCCTTGACGTTTAGGCAAGCATTTCCACCGCTTTTCTCAATTCGTCGATTTCCACATGCGTATAAATTTTATCGGTCACATCGCCAGAGGCATGGCCTACAATGCGCTTCACCGTCAGTTTATCCGCCCCGGCGCGATGCTCCATGCTAACAAAAGTGTGCCGCGTAGCGTGCGGGGTGAGTTTGCGCACACCGAGTTGTTCAAGAGCAGGGTAGTAGCACCTGTCGCGGAAATAGTTTGCTGTGTAAGGGATAAGTTCGATATGCTTGTTGCCTTGTTTTCCTACAGTTTTCTCTCGACAGAAGATTGTAGGGCCGCCCTTTGCAAGCCAACGATCTACATACGGCTGGATTTTTGGATGTATCGGCACAATACGGTTTCGACCGGCGTCTGTTTTCAGCCCGCCGCGCAAGGTACATTCAACCGGATCATAGGAAAAAGGTGTCAGTTCCAAAAATTCCGTGATGCGCCAGCCGGTGTAACACAGGATCAAAATCAAGTCGGCGTAGGGGACACCATCCGCTGCGCCTTTTTCAATTTTCTTGACCTCCAGATCCGTAAAGGCCTCTTTTTGTGGCGTGTCGTTTTTCGGCAGCACAATGTAGGAGGCATAGTTCTTGTTGATGACATCATTCTGCATCGCGTAGTTTTCCAACTGGGTGCAAAGCACTTTGATTTGGTGTAGTTTGGAGTAAGATGCGCTGAGGCCGTCAATAATGGTCTGAAATTCGCCCGTGCGGATATCCGCGACACGACGGTCATATAGAGAGACCAAGTTTTTCCACGCGGCGTTATAGCCATCCCTTGTGGATTTATCGAGATTTTGATATTTCACAAGCATCCATTCTTCGCGCAAATCCCGCAGCGTCATATCCGCTTTTGCTGCCGGAGGCGCAATATGCCATTGGGAGAGGGCAAGCATGGCATCCTTGCGAGTTTCAAAATAGCCGATTATTTCGCGTTTCATGCGACTGCCGTCGCGTTTTGCAGGACCCACAGCGCACCAGGGCTTGCGGCGGTGCCCGGAGAGCTTGTAAACGGTGCCATAGCCGTTAGGATTTTTCATATTGCCGCATCTCCTTGTGAATTTATATTTCAATTTTAGAATATTAAAAAAGAGCCCTCTACTCTATATAACGAAAAAAATTGTCAAATGTTGCACTTGCCAGTAAAAGTTTTTTTAATTTCTTGGTTTTTCTCCCTTTTTCACAAGACACATTTTGAATCTTTGTGCAGTATTTCACGCGCTTGGCAAACTGCATTTTGCCCAATTATGACCAATTATCTGTTAATATTTTACCTGTGATTATCCTTCACACTTTATACATATCAACAACTACTGATGCAATAATAGCCATAAGGGGCTGTTGTTGTGTATATTGTGAATTTAAGGCTGAAAGAAATTAGAAAATTAAAAGGTTACAGCACAAGAGAACTAGAAAAGCGATCTGACGTAAGCCGTATGCGCATTGAAGAACTGGAAAAAGAAGAAAATGTAAACATCAAGACATCAACCCTCTGCAAATTGGCGGAAGCGCTTGATGTTCGACCGGAAGAATTGATCTATTTCACATATGAGGAGGATACCGATGCGACAACATGACCCGACATCTCATTTCAATCCACGCTCCCCGTGTGGGGAGCGGCCAGCAGCAGAAGCAATACATATCCGCGCAAATTTTTTAAAATTGGCTTGTTATCTGGGAGAAAAAAGCCATCCTCAAAAAATAACACGGGCGTTATGTGTTTCGCCCGAAATAAGTATCGAGAAAATCCACGAGAGCCATGCAGAACCTGAGCTGTTCGTCAGTGAGATCCTCGCCGGGGCGAACGTACCCAGCGGCCTCAAAACTATTGATTAATAATTGCATACGTCTAATCGCCTCTGAATCGGCTACGACCGGTTCAGGGGCACTTTTTGTTTCTGAAACGGATTTTAACAATTCTGAAAAATCTGTTTTATACAGATTGCATAGTTGATACAAAGTATCAATGTCAATCTTATTTTTGCCCTTTTCCCACATGCTAACGCTCTGAGGGGTAACCTCCAGCACGGAGGATATTTCTTTTTGGGTATACCCCGCGCTTTCTCTATATTGCTTCAAAAACATGCCCAAACGTATATAGTCGATATTTGTATTTTCCATCGTTACGCACCTCGTTTCACTGTGAGTATACTTGACGAATTTGAAAAAGTCAATTTTAAATTTACAAAATCTATTGACACTAAATTATAAATTGTGTAATATGAGAGTGAAATCAATTATGAATTGATTTGGAGGTGAAAATCATGAACATAAGTCAAGAGATTCGTAACTACATTAGCGAAAATGAAATTTCTCAACGTAGTCTGTCTCAGAAAGCATGCATATCCGAAAATGCTCTAAACCTTATCCTCAACGGAAAGCGAAAAATATCAGCAGAAGAATACATCCGTATCTGTGATGCGCTATGTGTTCCTTATCATCGCTTCGTCAGAAACAAATCTGCATAGAAATCCCCCACGGTGGGGGCCGTGGGGAGATAGATCAACTGAAATATAAAAGGACAAGGATCAAGACGATAGCAGCCAAAATAGCGAACATGGGAAGAAGCAAGGCGAAAGTGTCCAATCTACAGTATTCTTTTTGCCGGCTAGAACGTATTTCTATTGGGGCGTATTTCTTTCGCAGTCTGAGGTGGATAATGATGCCGCCTATGATAAAAGGAGAAAGAAGCAAAACTATTATACCAATAGAATGCATAAAGTCTGAGTTATCGGAACTATCACTTTTCATTACTTGCTTTTGAATGGTGGTTTCATTCTCATACGCATAATCATATCCGTCATTATCTCCATCGTCATGCGCAGGAACATCAAAATCATCCTCTTCTTCTACATCTTCAAATGGACACACGCCGCCCGGATGGTCGTGCGCCGGATAGCCATGATGATAATGATATCCTCCGTTTTGTCGGTCGTAGTGTCCACCCTGTGAATCTGTGCGGCCAGGATGCCCAAAGACGATCAAAGGAGACAATGCACAGAACAGCAGCGCAAGGGAAACTATAGCAGCATATTTTTTACACAAGCGCATACTCTCAACTCTTTCCCAATTCATTTTTATTTTAACCCGCGCGAGCGGGCAAGGAGAACCATCCAACCATTTTGTTGAATCCGCCGAAATGGTTTTTTATCCCACGCTCTCAGAAGCGCGAAATGTGTGATTTAGCGCCGATTCTAGTACAATCTTACCACAATCTGGATTTGTTGTAAACAAAGAGGTGAACAATATGCCCGAATACACTGACGAATACATACTGTCTTTAAAGACTGTATCCGTGAACGTAGCCGCCAAGTATCTCGGCAAGCCGAACACGTTTGTTTATTGGGGCTTGCAAGATGGCGTGTTGCCGATCGGTACCGCCGTGAAGCAGGCAAAGAAATGGACTTACGATATCCGGCCAGAGCTACTCTACAACTACAAGCATGGTATCCAACAAACGCCTGATCAATTGCTCAAAGAAATGGCTGAAACCATGCAGAAAGTGGTTGAGCAGGCCGCACAGGTGTGTAAAGCGCTTGCATCCCTACAAGAAACAAAAAACGGTGAAATGGAGGCAACTGCATCATGAATATCATTGTAATTGTCGAAGCATTTGGCGGCGTGCTTTTGGTTGCACTTTTTGCCGTGGCGTGCTGGCATGAAGATATGTTGGTGGAGTGGGAAGATAAGCACCTGATACCGATACCCGTCTGTAAAATGCTTCTGCATCAATATCAATTACACGAAAGGATTACAAAGTGATGATAGCCAAACGCAAAGCGAAGCCTAAGCCAAAGCCCTGCAAAGGCTGCGCACACTACCGATCGGAAACTGGATCACGCGGAGGAGAAGAAATCTGCCATTACATCCTTGACACAGGCAAGCCGCGCGGGTGCCTGCCGGAAAATTGTAATAAGCGGATCACTCGGCTACCGCCGCGCCAAATCCCCGTCTCTCAAACAAAAGTTGAAGAATACTACCTACGCCGCGCAAAGCTATGTGGAAACAAAGAACGCGCGATCTTTGCGCAGAAGCGATAAGAGGTGCCTATGAAACAATATAAAGTAACAATCACCAACGGCGATTACCCACTATCCTACACCTGCGATGCGATCTCAGATGCATTTGAATGCCTGCGGACGCTTAAAAGTTGGGCGCCCGAGCGGATTACATTTAATTGGGACGATCTGATGGATAGCCTCGTACGGATGCGCAGAAAAGAATTGTTAGAGGTTGAATACAGAGGTTGCATGATCACCGCACTTGAGGAGGCAGGTGCCAATGTCGATCTGGATTGAGGCAGCCCTCGGCCTTGCTGCTATCGCGCTGGTAGCAATAGCGTGTTGGCGGGAGGACAAGCTGGTGGAGTGGGAGAGTAGGGTGACCAAAAAGATAAAACGGAGGAGAAAGG
>OFMG01001088.1_pt1 | contig 24945 bp, 26 predicted proteins | sample 1541751 | NCBI WGS metagenome assembly OFMG01 (sample SAMN04209232, study PRJEB22552) | human gut metagenome | biome: gut; material: feces | host: Homo sapiens | place: USA: Oklahoma
CCTTTTGAGGGCTAATATCAAACCACCAGTTGAACTGGTGGTTGCTGACTTAGAACTTTTTTAGTCCAGTTTCTGATAAAGGGTAAATTTGTTTTTATGAAAATCCAGAATACCTTCTTTTCGCATTTTTCCCAGTTCTTTGGAAAGCGCACTGCGGTCCAGATTGAGATAGTCGGCCATACCCTGACGGTCAAAAGGGATTTCAAAAGCTGTGCTGCCTGTACGGACAGCCTGTCCCGTGAGATAAATCAGAAGGCGCTCCCGGATGGTTTTTGGGGTGGTGCAGAAAATTCGGTTGGAGAGAATCAGGTTTTTCTGCACGGAAATCCGCAGCAGATTCTGCATAATGACAGAACGGCAGGACGCTGCCTTTGGCGAAAGATACTGCAGGCGTTCCAGGTTTAAAAACAGAATTTCCGAAGGTTCAGCTGTTATGGCAGATACCATCATGGGTTCTCCGCAGAGGGCATAAGTTTCCGCAAAGACCTGTCCCTGGGAAATATGACTTAAAATGCTCCGATTTCCCCACAAATCCGTATTCTCTACCACCACGCTTCCGGACAGGACAATGCCCAGTTCCGAAATGGTATCCCCCATGTGAAAAATAGTGGTATTTTTAAGAAATTGCTGCTGGCGCATACAGCCCTTTTGTCTTAGTAAATCCAGTTCTTCTTTATTGATTTTATGAAAGATAGGAATTTGAAAAATTTCCATAAGTCTTCCTTTCCGTGGTTTTAACCACTGAATTGCTGTCTGCATTATAGTATGATAAGGACACAAAAGCAAGGGAGGTACAAGATGATTCGGAAAATTATTGAAATACAGGAAGAGAAATGTAACGGCTGCGGACTCTGTGCTTCAGCCTGCCACGAGGGTGCTATTGGTATGGTAGACGGGAAAGCCAGACTTTTGCGGGAGGATTACTGTGACGGACTGGGAGATTGCCTGCCTCAGTGTCCTACAGGTGCAATTACCTTTGTGGAGCGGGAAGCAGCGCCTTATGATGAGGCAGGGATATCCCGGCTTAGACAGTGGCCCTGTCAGATAAAGCTGGTGCCGGTAAATGCGCCGTATTTTCACAAAGCAAAGCTGCTGATTGCAGCAGATTGTACGGCTTATACCTATGCTGATTTTCACAGGGACTTTATGAAAGGAAAAATTACCCTTATCGGGTGTCCGAAACTGGACGGGGCAGATTACAGCGAAAAGCTGACAGAAATTATAAAAAACAATGACATCAGAAGTGTAACCATTCTTCGTATGGAGGTGCCTTGCTGCGGAGGTCTGGAGATGGCGGTAAAGAAAGCGCTTCAAAACAGCGGAAAATTCCTTCCCTGGCAGGTGGTGACTATTTCCACAGAAGGGCAAATTTTAGATTAGAAGAAATGAGGCTGCCGCATAAAGTGCGGCAGCCTCATTTAAAAACAGAGAGGGTTTACTGCAGCATGGAAGCCAGCACCTGATTGACCAGTTTTCCATCGGCAATGCCTTTTACCTTAGGCATGAGTACTTTCATAATGCGGCCTTTGTCTTTGCCTGTAGGAACTGTGATTTCCAGTTCTGTAAGCACACCCTGAATCACTTCTTTGATTTCGTCCTCATTCAGCATTTTCGGGGCGAATTCTTCATATACGGCAATTCGTTTGGTACATTCTTCTATCAGGTCTGTTCTGTCCTCCGGGGTCAGTTCCAGAGTTTCTTTTGTCTGTTTGATTTCTTTTAAAACCACTTCGTTTTCTTCTGCTTCTGTCAAATCTTCGCGCTTGTCAATGGCTTTGTTTTTCAGAGCGGACAGCAGCATGGACAGAGATTCTTTCCGTTCTTTGTCACCTGCTTTCATGGCAGTGACCATTGCTTTTCTGACTTCATCAATTTTGCTCATGGCTTAACATCTCCTTCACACATTTTCTATTAAGTATAGCACTTTTTTGCGGTACGTCAATGAATCCGCAGGAGATTCCAGTGAAAATGTGTGGCCAGAGCCCGGACAACCACGGTGACACAAAGACCCAGAAGCATGCCGGAGGCCTCGCCTACAGAATTTCGGCACGCTATATAGACAATGCCACCTGCAATGGAGGCGCTGGCATAGATTTCCCGCACCAGAATATAAGGGGTCTCCCCAGCCATAATGTCACGCACCACGCCGCCGCCTACACCGGTGAGCACACCGATGAAAATAAAGAAGAAAGGGTTGTCTTCTGTCACCAGCCGGGAAGCTGTCTGAATACCCAGTACCGTAAAGATGCCAAGCCCCACAGTATCGCACCAGAGCATGATTTTATCATAGATTTTATTCTTTATTTTAGAATGCAGAATGTCCGGAGTGGTGTATACAATGGCAAAAAGCAGGGTGGAGGTCAGAGCCGCAAACAGGATATAGACCGGTTTGGCAAAGGCCGTGGGAGGCGTGACCCCTAAAATTACATCACGCATAATACCGCCCCCAACCGCAGTGGTGGCACCCAGAATATTGACTCCGAAAATATCCATTTTTTTCTCAATGGCAATCATAGCGCCGGATGATGCAAAGGCGATGGTTCCTATGATTTCCAGGATAAAAATAAAAGTATCCATAAGTATCTCTCCTGTGTAAATATATCAAACATAAATATACCACAAATCTGCAAAAAAAACGTCAGAAAGTCCAAGGGTTTTGGTTGACTTTCCCAGGGTTCTTTGTTACATTGAAGAGGCATAGTTTTAAAAATTAACGCAGCAGGAGGTAAAAATAGATGCATACGCATAAAAATGGGAGTTTTACCAACTCTTTAGGGTTTGTGCTTGCCTGTGTAGGCTCTGCGGTAGGACTGGGAAATATCTGGATGTTCCCCTATCGTCTGGGCGAATACGGCGGGGCGGCCTTTTTGATACCATATATTTTGTTTACTTGTCTTTTTGGCTTTGTGGGACTTTCCGCAGAATTTGCCATTGGAAGAAGGGCAGAAACGGGAACTCTGGGGGCTTACGAGCATTGCTGGTCTGCTATTCATAAGAAAAAAATAGGAAAAATCATAGGATGGATTCCCCTTCTTGGCTCTCTGGGCATTGCTATCGGCTATTCTGTTATTATTGGATGGGTTCTGAGATTTTTAGCCGGCTCTGTGACGAATACGGTTATGGAAAGAGACTCTGCAGAATACTTTGGAGAAGTGACGGCAATGATGGGGAACGTTCCCTGGCACATTCTGGTCATTGCTCTTACGGTTCTGCTTCTGGTGTTTGGAGCAGCGCCTCTGATTGAGAAAGCAAATAAGATTCTCATGCCTTTGTTTTTCCTGCTTTTTGCAGTTCTGGCAGTTCGTGTATTTTTCCTGCCGGGAGCAAAGGAAGGATACGAATTTCTCTTTGTTCCAAAATGGGAAGCGCTGGCGAATGTGGATACCTGGGTGATGGCCATGGGACAGGCGTTCTTTTCCTTATCCATTACCGGTTCGGGAATGATTGTGTACGGCTCTTATCTGAGTAAGAAGGAGGATATTCCAAAGGCTTCTCTTCAGACGGTATTTTTTGATAGCATTGCAGCCATGCTGTCCGCGCTGGCCATTATGCCGGCAGTTTTTGCTTTCGGAATCGAGCCGTCTTCAGGGCCATCTCTGATGTTTATAACCATTCCGAACATTTTCAAGCAGATGCCTATGGGAAGGTTGTTTTCCGTGATGTTTTTCCTTTCCGTATGTTTTGCAGGAATTACCTCTCTTATTAATATGTTTGAGGCAGTGATTGAAAGCTGGCAGAATAAATTCCAGATGAAGAGAAATCATGCAGTACTGCTGTGCGGCGGTCTGACTCTGCTGGTAGGTCTGTTCCTGGAAGAAGAGGCAAGAGTGGGGCACTGGATGGACTTTATTACCATTATTGTGGTTCCTTTTGGCGCTGTGCTGGGTGCGGTTTCTATCTACTATATCCTGGGCTTTGACAGAATCAAAGAGGAACTGGAAACGGGAAGAGAAAAGAGACTTCCGGGGCTTTTTAAACCAGTGGCAAAATATATTTATGTGCCTTTGGCTGTAGTTGTATTTATTCTGGGACTGGTTTATAAGGGAATCGGCTGAGAAGAGGTGTGAAAATGAATCGTTTGCTGCCTGTTTTAGAAAAGATACAGACCGTGGTATGGGGACCGCCTACGTTGCTTTTGCTTCTGGCAACGGGGTTGTATTTTACCATAAGACTGAAAGGTCTCCAGATTACAAAATTGGGTCTGGCTATTAAGTATATTTTTCAAAAAGAAGAGGGAGAGGGGGATGTGTCGGCGTTTGCTTCCCTGTGTACTGCTCTGGCGGCTACCATTGGTACAGGAAGTATTGTGGGTGTGGCTACAGCTTTGCGGGCAGGCGGACCGGGCGCTCTTTTCTGGATGTGGGTGTCTGCTTTTCTGGGGATGGCTACCAAGTACGCAGAAGGCCTTCTGGCGGTAAAATACCGTTCCGTGGATGAGAACGGGCAGATTTGCGGCGGCCCTATGTATTACATACAAAACGGTATGGGAGAGAAATGGAAATGGCTGGCAAAGCTGTTTGCCTTCTTCGGGATTATGACGGCCATGCTGGGCTGTGGAACCTTTCCCCAGGTCAATGCCATTACAGAATCCACCAGTGAAGCCTTCGGGCTGCCAGTGTGGCTCATCGGTGTGGTGGTGGCTGTGGCGGTAGGCTGCGTGGTGCTGGGAGGAATCAAATCCATTTCCAGCGCGGCAGAATTGATTGTGCCTTTCATGGCTATGTTTTATGTGCTGGGTTCTCTGCTGATTCTGATTCTTCATGCACAGCAGATTCCAGAGGCTCTGAAACTCATTGTAACTTCTGCCTTTACCCCTCATGCAGCAGTGGGCGGGGCGGCAGGAACAGTATTTATTTCAGTCATGACTGCCATGCGGACAGGCGTTGCCAGAGGTGTGTACACCAACGAGGCGGGACTTGGAAGTTCCCCCATTGTAGTGGCAGCGGCCAAAACCAAATCCTGTGTGCGCCAGGGGCTGGTTTCCATGACCAGCGTGTTTTTTACAACGATTGTTATCTGTACCATGACGGGAATTGTGGTTATCACTTCCGGTTACCTGGACGTTCCGGGACTGGACGGCGGGAAACTGTCCAATGCAGCGTATAATTCGGGTCTTCCGGGGAATCTGGGAATGTATATGGTTTCCATCGGATTGATTTTCTTTGCCTTTACCACGATTATCAGTTGGTGTTATTATGGGGAAAGATGTCTGGTTTACCTGTGCAAAAGTGTGAAGTGGATTTTTGTATACAAGGTGCTTTACATTGCCTGTGTGGCGGCTGCGCCTTATCTGGAACTGCAGCCTATCTGGCTGTTGGCAGATATCACCAATGCCTGTATGGCCTTCCCGAATCTAATAGGACTTTTGGGACTGAGCTCTGTAGTCATAAAGGAAACCAGGGATTATTTTGCGGAACTGAAACCGCAGAGGTGAAACACGGATTATCAGGAATAAGAAAAAGGCTGTCGCCTTAAGTGCAGATGGGGAGTTCAGTTCTCCTAATTGCAGCTTAAAGCGACAGTCTTTTTCATAAGAATAATATTGCAGAAGAAAAGAGCGGTTCTAACGTGCCATTCTGCCTTTAGAGCGGAAAAAGGGGAGTTGTCCGCCCCGCAGTGCAGGAGGTCCGGGCAGCTTTGGCAGCTTCGGCAGACGCACCGGAAAGGAAGAGATACGGTTTACAAACCGATTGGGGCGGTCACAGGCCAGCAGGAAGGTAATTCCCACACAGGAACTCAAAAGCAGAACGGTTTCGGTATAGGTGTCTACATTTTCCAGCAGAGGAGTTGCCTTTAAAACGCTGTAAAGCAGTCCGTGAAACAGGTAAATGGGCATGGTGCGCACGCCCAGCACGGAGAAAAAGTGCCGCTTTCTGGGAATGACAGCAGACAAGGCAAAAAACATCAGGAAAGAAATCACATAGCAGCCTGCCCGTACCAGCAGACCTTCCATTCCCGGCATATCCATATCTTCGTAGGAATAGCGTCCGTAGAAAATAAAGGTGGTCAGTTCTGTACCTGTCAGGAATGCAGTGCCAAGGAAAAAGCACACAAAGGCTGTCAGGCTGAGGGTAAAAGCTTTCCAGTGACGGCGCAGGATTTCAAACCAGTCTTCCTGAAAATAGTAGCCTGCCAGGAAAAACGGGTAAAAAAACAGGGTTCTCGGAATACTGAAAAAGTTGCCAAGCTGGGTGTAGCCAATGAGCAATCCTGCCGTAAAGGCGATAGCCATATTTCCAGGGATTTTCTGAAAATAAGGAGTAATGATTCTCCAGAAAAACAGCGCCATCAGATACCACAGAGAAAATTTGGGGCGATTCAGGTACAGCCCGGTTTCCTTATGTATCACGAAAACGTACAGGAAATAATACAGAAGTTCGTAGACAAAATAAGGAATCACCAGCTTTTGAATCAGTTTTTCAAGGCTCATGGCTCTTTTGGAGAAGAAGCCTGAAATAAAAATAAAGGCAGGCATGTGGAAAGAAAAAATAATCCACTTTAAGGATTCTAAAACAGGGTTGTTTGTGTGACAGGGCTCAATAAAGTGTCCCATGACTACAAGCAGAATCAGCAATGCTTTGTAGTTGTCTAAAAAATAATTTCTTGATTTCGTTGACATAATCTTCACTTTCATATTATTATGGGTATTGTAGTTAATAAATGAGCAATAAATTGTTCACAATTTTAGTACGCAAGCTATGATACAACTGTTTTTATAGAATTGCAAATTAAAAAATAATAAAGATGTATAAATTGGCAGGAAGAATTACAGAAAGGATAGAACTATGAGCGAACGTCGTACGAGAAGAGAGCAGCGGGGGGAAGAGGAAAGAAGGCTGGAACTGGAGAGGCGCAGAAGGATTGCGATAGCCAGAAAGAGACGCCAGCAGCAAATCAGACGCCAGAAGATGATGATGGCAGGAGCTGGTCTGGCTATTTTGGTCATAGGGGCAGCCGCCTTTGCCATACACGGAAAAATAGAAGAGAAAAAAGCCAAAGCAGCCCAGGAGAAGCAGAAAGAGACAGAGGCGAAAGCAAAGGCAGAAGAAGAGAATAATACCCTGCATATGGTAGCAGCAGGGGATAATCTGATTCACGATGCACTGATTAACGCAGGAAAGGAGAATGACTGGAACTTTGATTTCCTGTATGAAAATATAAAAAAGGTCATTAAGGATGCGGATTTGGCCTCTGTGAATCAGGAAACGCCTTTGGAGAAAGACCATGATAAAGCTGCAGGGTATCCTGATTTCGCCACTCCTGAGGAAGTGGGAGACGCACTGGCAAATGCAGGATTTGATATTGTGACACAGGCTACGGAGCATGCCTTTGACCAACAGGAGGACGGCATTGCGACTTCCGTTTCTTTCTGGAATAAAAATTATCCAAAAGTTTCCCTTTTGGGCATTCATAGCAAGGAAGAAGAGCGTTATCAGGTTATTGAGAAGAAAAACTTCAAGGTAGCTGTGATGAATTACAGCTGTATGCTCAGCGAAAACCACAGCATACCGGAAGACGAATCTTATATGGTAGATACTTATTCCGAAAAGAATATCAAATCGGATTTAAAGAAGGCAAAAGAAGAAGCAGATGTCACCATTGTTTACCTGCACGGAGGAAAATCCGATTCCTCAGAGCCGGATGAGAAACTGCAGAACCGTATTGATTTTCTGGCTGAGCAGGGGGCAGACGTGGTGATTTGTTCTCACCCTCATATTCTGAAGGGATATGAACTGAAAAAAAGACCGGACGGAAAGAACATGCTGGTTTACTATTCTCTTGGAAACTTTGTCAGCAATCAGTCTTCTTTAGAAAATCTGCTGGGAGGTCTGGCAGACTTTACTTTAAAGAAAGACGCAAAGACAGGAGAGGTGACGATTGAGGATTACAGCCTGATTCCTGTAGTTATGCATTACAATTCCGATTATACGGAGGCAGGTGTGTATGAACTGTCTGATTACACGGAAGCGTTGGCAAAAACCCACGGTATTCATGAGGAAAATTCAGAGGAAACCTTCAGTCTGTCAGCTTTGAAGTCTGCAGCGCAGGAAATCGGAGAAATTACCACAGGAAGCAGTCTGTCCGGGGACGGGGACTCTGACAGCGGAAACTCTGGGGACAGCAACAGTAGTGACAGCAGCAGCGACAGCGATAGTAGCGACAGCGATAGTAGTGACAGCGACAGTAGCGATAATGACAGCAGTACTGGAACGAATGCAGAGGATGGAGATACGAACAACTAACTGCTAATGCAGGGGAACGGAAGCAATTATTTTTTATCTTTTTCTACATAGCAGTCCGGAGAAAAAGGCAGAATTGCTTTATAAGAATTTAATTCCCCCTGCGACTGGGGCGGTGTGGGAATCATACCTGTGGCTTCTGTGGTGGCACAGCCGTCCAGGTCATGGGCGGAAGTGGACTCTACATGATATTTGTCATCTGCGGCTATGTTTTTAGCCGCATTTTTCTTTTCTTTTTCCATGGCAATACCTCCTGAAAATCGTAAAAATTTCTGTGCTTTTTATAGTCTGGCACAAAAGAGGCAAATTATGCGGATTGACAAATTTTCTTTCAATAGCTATCCTGTATAAAGTACGAAAATAAAAAGAAGAGGTAGGAGAAATGGAGAAGACAGAAAACGCAATGGGAACGAAAAAGGTCATGCCCCTTTTGATTTCCATGTCTGTGCCGCCTATGATTTCCATGCTGATACAGGCTTTATATAATATTGTGGACAGTATGTATGTGGCAAGGGTCAGCGAGGACGCTTTGACAGCCGTGTCCATAGCCTTTCCGCTGCAAAATTTGATTATTGCGGTGTCCTGCGGTTTTGGAATCGGCTTAAATGCCTGTGCGGCCAGAGCATTGGGGGCAAAAGACGAAAAAGAAGTAAAATCTGCGGCAGCCCATGGATTTATATGCTGCGGCATACACTGGCTGCTGTTTGTGCTCATGGGCCTGTTTTTGACAGGACCTTTCCTGCGGGGCTTTACCGATGATCCGCAGATTTATAAGATGAGTTGTGAATATACCCGGATTGTGCTGTGCTTCAGCATAGGCAGCATGTATCATCTGTATTCGGAAAAACTGTTTCAGGCCACAGGTAGTATGATTCTGCCTATGATTTTCCAGGGAGTAGGAGCCATTTTTAATATTATTTTAGACCCCATTCTCATCTTCGGCTGGTTTGGCCTGCCTGCCATGGGCGTGCAGGGGGCGGCGATTGCCACCGTGGCCTCTCAGATTCTGGCAGGGATTTTGTCCATGATTTTTTTTGTGAAGAAATGCAGAGCAATTCCCATTTGCCTGAAAGGCTTCCGTCCGGACAAAACCATGCTGTGGAAAATTTATACCGTGGGAATTCCCTCGGCTATTATGATGTCCCTGCCGTCCCTGTTGGTTGCGGCGTTAAATTCCGTGCTGGCGGCTTTTTCCGCCACGGCGATTGCAGTGTTCGGCCTGTATATTAAAATCCAGACCTTTGTGTACATGCCGGCTAATGGGGTCATACAGGGTATGCGTCCCATTATGAGCTATAATTACGGGGCCAAAAACCGTAAGAGAATGAAAGAGACGTTAAAGGCCAGCCTGGAGGCTACGGGGGTCATTATGGCCATGGGAACCGTGCTGTTTCTGGTCTTTCCACAGGTGATTATGAGGCTGTTTGACGCCAATGGAGAAATGATGAAAATCGGTGTTCCCATGCTGCGTATCATCGCAGCAGGATTTCTGATTTCCACAGTGGGCTGCGTCCTGTCCGGGGCTTTTGAAGCTCTTGGAAAAGGGGTACAGTCTTTGGCGGTCTCCCTTTTGCGGCAGCTTGTAATCATTATTCCTTTGTCCATAGTGCTGTCTGGGACGCTGGGACTTTACGGCGTGTGGCTGACTTTCCCTGTGGCAGAATTGATTGCTGCCGCGGCAGGCTGTGTGCTGTACAGAAACTTTATGAAAAAACTGAATTTATAGGCAGGAGGAAGAAAAATGGGCAAGCACAAAGAAAAAGAAATTAAGACAAATGCCATGCGGATTCTGGATAAAAATAAAATTCCCTATGAAGTGCTGCAGTATGAATGTGATGAATTTATCGACGGTCTGCACACAGCCCGGAAGACAGGGGCGCCGGTGGAACAGTCTTTCAAAACGCTGGTGGTGCAGGGGAAAAGCCGGGAATATTATGTGCTGGTGATTCCCATTGCCGAGGAAGTGGACTTTAAAACAGCAGCAAAGACAGTGGGGGAAAAATCCGTAGAAATGATTCATGTGAAAGACATTAACAAAGTGACGGGTTATATCCGGGGCGGCTGCAGCCCTCTGGGCATGAAAAAGCAGTTTCCTACCGTGATTCATGAGAGCGCACAGGAATTTAGAGAAATCTATGTAAGCGGAGGAAGGATTGGAACCACTCTGAAACTGTCTCCCCAGAAATTGGCAGAGGTAACAGGGGCGAAGTTTGCTGCAATTACGGCAGAGAAAAAATAGAAGAAAACAAGCACTTGTATCCGGAAAACAGGGAGAGTATAATAACCTGTAGCAAAGTATTACAGCAATAAAGGAGTTTTCTTATGGAAACAAAAAACCGTTTTTTTTCGAATGCTGATTTGCGGAAGTTGATTGTACCGTTGATTATTGACCAGTTTCTGCAGGCATTTGTGGGACTGGCAGATTCTATTATGGTAGCCAGCGTGGGAGAGGCGGCTGTATCGGGAGTTTCTCTCATTGACACGGTCATGGTGCTGATTCTGAATATTTTCACGGCTCTTGCAACCGGAGGCGCGGTGATTGCCGGGCAGTTTTTGGGGAAGAAGCGGGAAGAAATGGCCTGTAAAGCGACAAATCAGCTTCTTTCGTTTACCTTAAAAGCCTCTCTGGGCGTGATGCTGGTGTGTTATCTGGGACGGGACTTTATCACACATGTAGTGTTTGGCAAAATCGATGCGGATGTCATGTATAACTGCAATGTGTATCTGATGATTGTCTTTGCCTCTATTCCCATGACCGCTCTTTATAATGCAGGGGCGTCTGTTTTCCGGGCTATGGGAAATTCAGCCGTGGCTATGAAAACATCCTTTCTGATGAATGCCATTAATATCTGCGGCAATGCTCTTTTGATTTTCGGTTTTCACAGAGGCGTGGAAGGCGTTGCCATCCCCACTCTGGTTTCCAGAACTGTGGCCTGTGTCGTGATGTTAGTGCTTTTGAATAATCAGAAACATGTGCTGCATATTTATCATCCGTTTTCTTTTAAGACAGATATCAGCCTGCTGAAGAAGATTCTCTATATCGGGATTCCAAACGGTCTGGAAAACAGTATGTTCCAACTGGGGAAAATTTTGGTGCTGAGTATTGTAACGGGATTCGGAACGGCCTCCATTGCGGCAAATGCGGTGTCAAACAATGTGGCGACTTTTGCAGTGCTGCCGGGTATGTCCATCGGTTTTGCCATGCTGACTGTGACGGCTCAGTGCGTAGGAGCGGGAGATTTTGAACAGGTGCATTATTATACGAAAAAACTGATGAAGACAGCGTATGCGGCTTTGGCCGCCATGAATATTCTGGTTGTGCTGGCCATTCCGTTTATTATTAAAATATATGGGTTGTCGGCAGAAGCCAGTGAATACGCGTATTGGATTCTGATTTACCATTCTGCCTGTGTGGTTACCATATGGCCCTTGTCTTTCTCTCTGCCAAATACCTTAAGGGCTGCGGCTGATGTGAAGTTTGCCATGATTTTATCGATTATTTCTATGTGGATTTTCCGCATTGGTTTCAGCGTTGTTCTGGGTGTGTATCTGCACTGGGGCGTGTTCGGCGTGTGGGTGGCCATGACCATAGACTGGCTGTTCCGCGCGGTAAGCTTTACCATTCGATACGCAAGAGGAAAGTGGAAACGGGCAGCGCTGGTTTAGCGAGGATAGGAAAATGAAGAAAAGAGGATTGAAAGAACCTTCTCTTCCGAAAGAATTGTTTCCGGTAAAACTGGGAAAGGAATTTCTGGAAGAGGCCAAGGAACAGGAAACGGAAGTTGTAAGGAGAAAAATCGAAAAAGTATATCTGACAAAATTTGACGGCAGCGGAATGTCTTTTTGGCAGACGGTGTTTCAAAACTGTCGGTTTGAGGGCTGTGATTTTCACAAAGCTTTCTTTCAGGATGTAAAGTTTGTCAACTGCAGCTTTTGCCATTCCAGTTTCTGCGATGCAAACTTTAAATCCTGTATCTTTGAGTCCTGCAAGGGTCGGGGCGCAGATTTTTACGGAAGCAGTCTGTACCATGTGCAGTTTCAGGACTGCGATATGGGAGAAGCGGTGTTTGACGCAGCAAGATTCAGTTCTGTCAAGGGACAGAATACCGATTTTTCAAAGGCGGGGTTCAGCAAATGCAGAATGTCCAACACGGTGTGGGAACAAGTCTGTTTTCGTGAGGCGAACTTTTTCAAAACCGTGCTGAAAGACCAGGATTTTACAAAGAGCTCTATTGAGGGGATTGTATTGTCTGATGAAAGGGGAGAACTGGAAGGCGCGGTGGTGAATACATTTCAGGCGTTGGGTCTGGCAAAGCGGTTAGGCCTGGTTATTCAGGACTCCGGAGAAAATTTTTAGAAAAAGCAAAGGAAAACATTGACAAATCCCGTTGTTTCACATAAAATAACAGAAACTTAGATTGTTTGTGCAAAATGAATATGGCTGAGCAGGCAGCGGAAATTTGGCATGCCGGGTCGCAGAATGCGGCAGCAGATGAAAATAAACATCTGCGGGACAGTACGAATATTGTCTCGCAGATGCTTTTTATTTTGCCGGAGTTCATGTTGCATACAATTAAATTGTATGAAAAAGAAAGGAATAAGGTATGAAAAAGCAAAACGAAGCATCTACACCGGAGGAACAAAACAGAAAGACGGCTATGCGGGTATCGGCGGTGAGCATTGCCTGGAATGTGATTTTGTCCCTGTTTAAACTGATCGCGGGTATTGTGGGACATTCCGGTGCTATGATTTCAGACGCTGTGCATTCTGCCTCAGATGTGTTCAGCACCATTGTAGTCATTCTGGGAGTCAACATTGCCAGCCGCCAGTCTGATGAAGACCACCAGTACGGGCACGACCGCCTGGAATGCGTGGCAGCTATTATTCTGGCCGTGGTGTTATTCGCCACAGGTCTTGGAATTGGAATCGGGGGAGTAAATAAGATTATCGAAGGCAGTGCCGGAAGTATGGAAGTACCGGGAATGATTGCCCTTATTGCAGCGGTGGTCTCCATTAGCATTAAGGAGTGGATGTTCTGGTATACCAGAGGCGCGGCAAAAAAGATAAACTCCGGGGCCCTGATGGCAGACGCATGGCATCACCGTTCCGATGCCCTGTCTTCGGTGGGGGCGTTTGTGGGTATTTTGGGAGCCAGACTGGGATTTCCGGTTTTAGACCCTTTAGCCAGTGTGATTATCTGCATTTTTATCGTAAAAGCGGCTTATGACATTTTTAAAGATGCCATAGACAAGATGGTAGATAAATCCTGTGACGAAGAAACGGAAAAGGCTATGCAGGAACTGATTCTGTGTCAGAAAGGTGTGAAAAACATTGATATGCTTCATACCAGACTGTTTGGGGCAAGGATTTATGTGGATATCGAAATTGCCGCAGACGGGAACATGACCCTGCGGGAAGGACATGAAATTGCCCAGCAGGTGCATGACAGAATAGAGGAAAAGTTCCCTCTGGTGAAGCACTGCATGGTGCATGTAAACCCGGTTTAAAAGGCATGAGTGAAGATTTGCGAAAATTTGGCAGTTTTCACAAGTATTTTGCCCTTGTAAATTTGAGGGCAATAATCTATAATTATTTCTATATATTTTCTCTTAGAAAACTATTCATTATAAAGAACAGGAGGACATTTCTTTGAAAAGAGAAACCGTTATTGTACTTGATTTCGGAGGACAGTATAATCAGTTAATTGCAAGACGTGTGCGCGAATGTAATGTGTACTGTGAAATCTATTCTTATAAAACAGATATTGAAAAAATTAAGGCTATTGGGCCAAAGGGAATTATTTTTACCGGGGGACCGAACAGCGTTTACCTGGAGGACTCTCCTACCTATACGAAGGAAATCTTTGAACTGGGCGTTCCGATTCTGGGAATCTGCTACGGCTCCCAGCTTATGATGCATCTGCTGGGCGGCAAAGTAGAAAAGGCTCCGGTAAGAGAATATGGAAAAATCGAAGTAACGGTGAATCAGAAGTCCAAACTTTTTGAAAACGTATCTGAAAAGACTATCTGCTGGATGAGTCACAACGATTACATCTCCCAGGCAGCGCCGGGATTTGAAATCAGTGCGCATACCTCTGACTGTCCGGTAGCAGCAGTGGAAAACGTGGAAAAAGGTCTGTATGCCACACAGTTCCATCCGGAAGTTCTGCACACCCAGGAAGGAAAGAAAATGCTTTCCAACTTTGTCTACAATGTGTGCCAGTGTTCCGGTGACTGGAAAATGGATTCTTTTGTGGAAGAGTCCATCAAAGCCATTCGTGAAAAGGTGGGCGACGGAAAAGTGCTCTGCGCCCTGTCCGGCGGTGTGGATTCTTCCGTGGCGGCTGTTATGCTGTCCAAAGCAGTCGGAAATCAGCTTACCTGCGTATTCGTAGACCACGGTCTTCTTCGTAAAAATGAGGGAGATGAGGTTGAGGCAGTTTTTGGACCGGAAGGTCACTATGATTTGAACTTTATCCGTGTCAATGCCCAGGAACGTTTCTATGAGAAATTAAAAGGCGTGGAAGAGCCGGAAAGAAAACGTAAGATTATCGGCGAAGAATTTATCCGTGTCTTTGAAGAAGAGGCAAAGAAAATCGGCGCTGTGGACTTCCTGGTACAGGGAACCATCTACCCGGACGTTGTGGAAAGCGGTGTAGGCGGTGAGTCCACTGTTATCAAATCCCACCACAACGTAGGAGGTTTGCCGGATTACGTAGACTTTAAGGAAATTATCGAGCCTCTGCGCGATTTGTTTAAAGACGAAGTCCGGAAAGCAGGTCTGGAACTGGGCATTCCGGAATATCTGGTGTTCAGACAGCCATTCCCGGGACCGGGACTTGGAATCCGTATCATCGGAGAGGTTACGGCTGAGAAAGTCAAGATGGTGCAGGAAGCAGACGCTATCTGGAGAGAAGAGATTGCAAAAGCCGGAATCGACAGAGAGATTGGCCAGTATTTCGCGGCATTGACAAATATGCGGTCTGTAGGGGTTATGGGAGACGAGAGAACCTATGACTATGCCATTGCGCTTAGAGCAGTGACGACTACCGACTTTATGACAGCAGAGAGCGCGGAGATTCCGTGGGAGGTTATTGGGAAGACCACCAGCAGGATTGTGAATGAAGTGAAGCATATTAACCGAGTTATGTATGACTGCACGGGGAAACCGCCGGCTACGATTGAGTTTGAATAAATCGAGTTGCTTAAAAAATCCAGTGTTTATGCGGGTTTGAGGCACTTCGAGTAGTCTTTTGATAACAAATTGATAACATTCATAGCAAGTGCCATTATTCTTGTTATCCAGTGGTTTGTGGGTAGCAGAATGATTGATGGGTGGCTTGCAGATTGAAAATACCATATTATAATAACGAAGCCCTTAGCTGTGGGTAGTAACTCATAGCTAAGGGCTTTTTGTCGTGCTTATTTATCTTTTAAGTGGTCTTTGAACGCCTCTACAAGAACGTCGCTAAGTTCTTGTGATGGAACTTTCGCCCAGATTTGTGTGGTGTCGAACTCAGGATAGTGATAACGCCATTTATCGTATTCTTCTTTGCTGATTTCTTCGGCAGATAGCTTGTCCGCCTGCTCTTTCCAAGCGTGCAGCATTTTGAGAAGTTCGTATGCTTCTCTGCCTTTGTCCTTGTTGACCTTTAAGCATACTTCACCGTCTGCTTCGCTGACAGACAGACCGTATATATCTTCAAGGAGAAGCGTACTTCCAACAATGCCACGCTTGATGTAGCTGGCAGAGACCAGCAGGATATGAAAATCCATCTTGTGAGAGATACGGAACGATTGGTGTGGAACTTTGAAAAATCGGAAGCGGAACTGTGGAAAGAACCGCCCGAACCTCTGCTTGAAAAAATCGCTGACACGCTCTTTTCGGAAAGTGACAGGTGGGAAGGCTCGGCTTCGGAGCTTTGCGAAAGGCTTGCGGTGGATATAAAGCCGAATGTACTTTCATTAAGGCTCAGTATCAACGCAAGCAGGCTGTTTCGTGATTACGGTATCCGTTATCAGAACAGCCGAACCCACGATGGCAGGAAGGTTTCTCTCTGGAAAGAAACCAATGGGGCGGCGTGACAAACGGTGTCAAAGGTGTCAATGTTTTTGAGAGCAGTACCGCTGTGAAAAACATTGTCACCATCGTCACGCTTTGACACCGGATAAAGTTTAGCGGAGTGTGCAGAGAGTGCCTTTTCAAAGGGTGCGGGTGTCCAGTGGACACCTCTGAGCTGTAGGCTCAGAAGCACCAACCGATCCGGCAGGCGAGACGCTCTTTGCCTCTCGGAGAGCCTTCGGAGAACGCAAAACCTGCCCGCAGGTTGCATTTTTGATGGGTGTACCCGTCAAAAGTGCTTTTGCGTTACTTTTGACAAAAGTAACAAAACCGAGAATGGTTGATTTTCACAGAATGGAGATGAGATAAATGCAGAGAACGATAAGTGCAATGGTCGGTAAAGGCTCGGTCAATCATAACAGCCGAAAGTTTCGAGCAGAGAATGTAGACGGAACTCGTACCCATCTGAATATCGACTACTGCAATGAAAATATAAAGACGGTCTATCACGAACTGTTTGATGAAGCATTGGAAAGATATAATGCAAAGCAGACAAGGGTAGACCGAAAGATAAAAGATTATTATGAAAAAATCCGTAGTTCCAAGCAGAAAAAACCGTTCCACGAAATCATTTTACAGGTGGTCGGTAAAGGAAATATGAACGCTGATACGGAAAACGGGGAACTGGCAAAGCAGATATTAGATGAATACTATCAGGGATTTCAGGAGCGAAATCCACAGCTTCGAGTATTCTCCGCACATCTGCATATGGATGAAGCAACACCGCATCTGCACATTGATTTTGTTCCCTTTACCACAGGCAGCAAGCGTGGACTTGATACAAGAGTTTCGCTCAAACAGGCATTGGCAGCACAAGGTTTCAAAGGCGGTTCTCGTGGCGATACGGAGTGGTCGCAATGGGTACAAGCCGAAAAGGAACAGCTTGCGGCGGTGATGGAACGCTACGGGATTGAGTGGGAACACAAAGACACACACGAAAAACACCTTTCTGTTTTGGATTATAAAAAGCAGGAACGGGAAAAGGAAGTGGAAAAACTGGGTGCTAAAATCGAGCAGAAACAGGCTGAATTTGAAGTTCTGTCCGAAAGGGTATTGAACTATGATAAGGGGTTGAATGACCTTTCAAATCTGGAAATGGAGCTTGATACTGCACCAAAATATCAGTTGCCCGAACCAGAAAAGTTTATGACTGCAAAGGCATACAAAACGAAGATGGCAGAGCCGGTAATAAAGAGATTGAAGTCACTATTAAAGACGGTGCTTGCTCGCTGTATTGAGGGATGGGACAACTACCACAGACTGAACCTGACAAATAAAAAGTTGTATCAGGATAATCAGCGTCTGGAAAAGATTAATGACAGGCTGACCGAAGAAAACAAAATCCTTAAAGCAGAAAATAAGGATTACAGTCTGCTCCGCAAGGTATTTGGTCGCAAGCAGATAGAAGATTTACTGGAACAGGCAAGGGCAGTCAAAGGTCGCAAGCGTGAGAATACACGCTCAAGATAAAGAAAATTTTAGGAGGGAAACGAAAATGACAAAGACGATTTTTGAAGAAATGGGTGGAATTTATACACAGGTGGGCGATTATTTATTGCCTGACATTGCATTACCTGCCGAAGAAGAAACAGAGCCGATTGGACTGTGGGGACAGTGTCACGCAAGACACTTGAAAGAACATCATAAGGTCTTGTATATAAACCTGCTGACAAGCGGTAAGCTGCACAGTTATCTTGCAGATATTGATAAGCAAGCAGAGGATAGGTTTCTTCGGCTGGTAAAGGAATACGCTGACAGACAGGGAGTAACGGAACAGTTGAAGGCTGAAAATCCATATGAATGGATTGGGAGAATGAATAATCTTCAGGCTTGTGTCAGAGAGGTTGTAAATAATGAATTGATCTATAGTTAATTGCTATTGTGGCAAGGTTGTATCTTCCTTGCCACAATCAAATAATTTATTTTTAAATGCGAATGATATTGCTATTGTTCGAGAGTTGGAATATAATACAATACAGATGAGTGGAAGAAATCAGGAGGTTTATTATGGAATTTATGTCTGCAAGAGAGGCTGCTGATAAATGGGGAATTTCCCAAAGACGAGTAGCGGTTCTTTGTTCTGAACAGAGAATTGATGAGGCAACTATGGTGGGCAATATGTGGATTATACCAGTTACAGCTAAAAAACCAACGGATGCAAGAAGTACGAGGTATAGTAAAAGCGAAGAAAAGACAGTTAAGCCATTTTTAAAATGGGCGGGAGGCAAAGGTCAGCTTCTCAAAGAAATTGAACGCTATTATCCTTTTGATGAAGGGAGTATTACTAAATATGCGGAACCGTTTATTGGTGGTGGAGCAGTTTTGTTTGATATTCTTAGTAAATATGATTTGAGAGAGGTTTATATTAGTGATATAAATGCCGAACTAATCAATACTTATCGAATTATTCGTGATGACATTGATGAACTTATCGAGATGCTTAATATAATGCAGAATGCTTTTGTACCATTAGATACAGATAAACGTAAAGCATATTATATGCAGAAACGAGAACGTTTTAATTATTTAAAGGTAAATGGACATGAAGACATCAATATAGAAAAGGCAGCATTAATGATATTTCTGAATAAAACTTGTTTTAATGGGTTGTTCCGAGTAAACAAAAAAGGAATGTTTAATGTGCCTATGGGTTCATATAAGAATCCTATGATTTGTGATGAAAAAAATCTTCGTGCGGTGTCTGAAAAGTTGCAGAGAGTTGATATTGTTTGTGGTGATTATAGAAAGTCATCAGAATTTATTGATGAAAATACATTTGTTTATTTTGATCCACCATACAGACCTATTACTGATACAGCAAGTTTTACTGCATATACTGAGAATTTATTTAATGATGAAGAACAGATTGAACTTGCAAAATTTGTTGATAATATGCATAGAAAAGGGGCTAAGATTGTTATCAGTAATTCAGATCCGAAAAATTCAAATACAGAAGACGATTTTTTTGATAACATTTACTCTACTCATAAAATCAGAAGAGTTGAAGCAACTCGAATGATTAACTGTAATAGCGAAGCAAGAGGAAAAATTAAAGAATTACTTATTTCTAATTTTTAAGGAGGTTAAAATATGCCATACGGAGAATATGCACAATGTCCTTGCTGTGGTAAGACAGTATATGGTAAGGATGATATAGAACAAGAATTTGGTTACAGAAATATGGATGATGGACGTTATATTCCACAATCATATTGTCGAGAATGTCGTTCGGCTCATTGTGAAGCTGGAAAGCCTTGTAAAGTGCAGTAAGAGGAGAAAATATATGTCAAAGAGAGATTTTAATACTTGGTTATCGGGATTTCGTGATAGCATTGCTGATTATGGGTATTACATAGATTTTGAAAAGGTTCATAGAAATGTGGATAATATCAAGATAGAACTGAATATTTTGAATTCATTAATTGGTTCTAAGAGCGTTGAAGCCGATTTTGAGGGATTGATGAGAAAATATCCTGAAGTATTGAAGTGTATTCCGTTGCTTTTAGCGGTTAGAGCAAATGAGATATATTGTCAGGATGAAAATGGTGGCTATTTATTCCAATTTGACTTTGGGAAGTATCCGCCAAATAGTCACGTTCATTATGAACGATATAAATACTTTATGAGAGAAACTGGATTGTTTGATTTGTTACAGAATCATATTGTAAACAATTTGGTTGATTATGTAACGGGTGTTGAAACAGGACTTGATTCCAATGGTCGTAAAAATCGTGGTGGACATCTAATGGAGAACTTAGTTGAAAGTTATATTGTAGAAGCGGGATTTGTAAAGAATCAAACATATTTTAAAGAGATGAAAATTAAGGAAATTGAGAAGAAATTTCATCTTGACCTTTCAGCAATTTCGAATAAAGGGAAAACTGTTAAACGCTTTGACTTTGTAATTAAAACAGAGAACACAATTTATGGCATTGAAACAAATTTTTATGCAAGTAGTGGTTCAAAGTTAAATGAAACAGCACGTAGTTATAAACAAATCTCTCAGGAAGCACAGGAAATTGACAATTTTACATTTGTCTGGTTTACGGATGGAAATGGTTGGTTGGATGCTCGAAATAATCTTGAAGAAACTTTTGATGTTATGCAACACATTTATAATATCAAGGATTTGGAAGAAGGGATTATTAATAAAGTAATGATATGAGGTACAGCAAATGTCGAATAAAATATTTAGATACAATGTGAATTTAGTTCCACTACATATAGAAAATCAAGAACAAAATGCTTTTAGAGATGAACTCAACAATATACCATATTTGCTGTATGAGGCTGAAAATCTGTCAACAGGAGAAATAATTGCAATTAACAAGCCTGGAGGAAAAAGAAACTTTGGCAGGTTATCGAGAGATGATTTTATGGTGTTTATTTTCAACCCACGTGAACAAAGCTTATGGTTAATTAGCCATAGTGAAATTAGCGATGATATAGCTGATAAATATGAATATGATGAGAGAGAAGCATTGTTGCTAATTGAAGGTCTTTATAATGTTTGCTGTGGTGATGAGCCAGAAGGTGTTATTGAGCGATTACAACTTCGAGATACTATTGGAATTCCTGTAGAAACGATTCTTAAAGTATACAAATGGATTTGGGGACAAGAAGATTGCAATTACCCGACTAAATCTGGACGTTGGCTTTCAATGAATACTTTGTTGGATAGATTTGGAGTTAATATTGAGGATTTTAGATGATGGCAAAGAAAATAACTAAATGGGAGCCGGAAGACTTTGAATTGGAAATGACAACTCATTGGTCTTTTCCAAAACGAGGAGATTGGGCAACCCACGATGCAAAATGGCGAGGGAATTGGTCTCCATATATACCACGCAATCTTTTGCTTCGTTATTCAAAAGAGAACGATTTAGTTCTTGATCAGTTTGCAGGTGGAGGAACAACACTTGTGGAAGCCAAGTTGCTTAATAGAAATATTATAGGTGTTGATGTAAACGATGTTGCACTTGCACGATGTAAAGAAAAGGTATCTTTCGAACACGAAGGCGCAAATGGTAAGGTGTATCTTCATAAAGGAGATGCGAGAAAAATGGATTTTGTTCCTGACGAAAGTATTGATTTGATATGTACTCATCCACCATATGCAGATATTATAAAATATAGCGAGGATATTCCAGAAGACTTATCTTTATTGAAAGTAAAAGACTTTCTTGAGGAAATGAAATCAGTTGCTTCTGAAAGTTATCGTGTTCTAAAAAAGGACAAGTTTTGTGCAATACTTATGGGAGACACACGCCAAAAAGGACATATGATACCGATGTCTTTTGAAGTTATGCGTATTTTTGAGGAAGCAGGGTTCAAATTAAAAGAACTTATCATAAAAGAACAACATAATTGTAGAGCAACAGGATATTGGAAGACAAACAGTGTAAAATATAATTTTTTACTGATAGCACACGAATATTTATTTGTGTTTAGGAAGTAAGGAGGCAAGCAGCTTAAATGACAGAATATTTTATTTCGTCAAATATTAAATACGCATATGAAGATGGAAAATATTTGAAAAATGGGGCAGAACTTTTAGATGAGGACGGTAATAATATAAATGAAGCTTTATTTAAGCGCTACATACAAAAGGAAACAGCCAATTTTATTCATCAGAGTTATAGTAATATAATTGTTCTGGTCGGTGCGGGGGCCTCTGTTTTATGTACGAATAATGCGATAGATAACCGTTTTGGGAAGACTGTTGCAATGTTGGCAGATTTGATTAATACTGAGCTTAAGACAGATTCTAAGTATTATTCTCTTCAAGAATTAGCTGATTTATGCAAATATCCTGTTTCGGTTGAGGTTGAAGAAAATAGTGTAGGAATCAAATTAAATCCATTATTTAACTTAGAAGATTTTTTGTCAGATATACTGTCGTTTGAAAAGTATGTGTCAGATAGCAATTATGATAAATATATCTTGTCAAAAAATAAAATTTTTGAATTGATTGTGTCTAATACAAGTTATGAGTACGACAATACCTGTTTGAAACATTCTGCTTTTATAAATACGGTATCGCATCTCGTTAGAACGCCTAGTAAACTAACGTTGGTAACTACGAACTATGATACATTAATAGAAGATGCTGCTGATAGTATAGAGTACACGGTGATGGATGGTTTTACATTTACGCATAGACCGCATTTTGATAGTGATATGTTTGAATGGAATCTTGTAAAAGATATAGAAAATATAAAGACTAGGGAAATGGAGTATAAGAAAAATATCATCAATTTGCTTAAATTGCATGGGTCGTTAACCTGGGAACGTAATGAAAAAGGGATTTTTAGAAAGGAAAAGGGTGAGGTTACTGAACCAATTATGATTTTTCCAAGTTCTAATAAATATATGCAGAGTTATCAGGAACCATATTTCGAATTATTTACAAAGTTCCAAGAATTATTGAAAAGACCAAATACATTATTAATTACTACAGGATTTAGTTTTGCAGATAATCATATTTCACAAATGATAATACAGGCAATATTACATAATAAGAGTTTGGCAACATTAATTACTGATTTCAATATTACCCAGAACAATGCAAATTGGAAAAAGATAGAAGATTTGGTGCAACATAATTATAAAATTGCTTTTCTAAAAGCAACGATGAATACAGATTTAACAGACTACTTAGGAGAATATTATGACGATTGATTCTTTGTATGACAAAATGGATAAAAATAATTATTACATAGGAAGAATTTCACAGGTGTATAGAGATAACAGTATTGCACAAGTGGAAAACTTAACGTTATTGTCACATAGAAAAATTTACAGAGAGTCATTGATTCCCAATACTATTAATTATTTAGTAGTTGTTGATTCTGTTCGTGGTATTTTTCTTGGAGAAGTGTTTCAAACAAAGGTTGCATCTTCTGATAAGTTACACGATTCTATAAACTATGGGAAAACAGAGACAGTATTTCCAGAAATAAACATAGATATTATCGGAGTTATGACACATCACGATAAGAAATTTAGGCTACCAGAATTTATGACAGTGGGTGTTTCTGAAAAAGTTTATTTGGCTAATAGGGTGGTTCTTCAAAAGTATTTAGAATCAATCGAAACAACAAATTCACTAGAGGCAAAGATGCAATCGTTTGCAACATATCTTGATATGAATGAGGAAGAGGTATCGTTGAAACCAAGTACATTATTTGATCATCATTTATTTGTGGTTGGTGCAACTAATAGCGGAAAGTCCACATCGGCTTTATCGATATTGGATAAAGTTATTATTGCCAATAAAAAAACTTTGATTATTGATCCAACAGGTGAATATAAGGACTCATTTCCTGAACAAAAAGTGAAAAAGTTGAATTTAGGAATTGATACAACCATTTCGCCGGGAAAACTTTCGATGCAACAGTGGTCTATGCTTTTTGAAACGAATAGCAATACTCAAAGCGCAGTATTGGCTGAGGCAATCCATTCTCTGCGTTATCAGCAGAAAAGAGGACAAACTTCTTGTTTGGTGAAAGCAGGACAAAACATTGCACAATTACAACAACAATTAGCCACAGTGAGTAAAACAGATACAGATTTCGATATATCACTATTACCAGAGCAGATAGCAGCCGAATCGGTATCCGAAAATCGTGGTGTTTATGGGTATGATACTTTCAAAGCAAATGCGAATAGTTATCTTGTTCAAAAAGTAACATATCAGTTGGGGAATACGAACTTTTTGAATTTTTTTAATCATAATCTTCAATTATTGAATCTCTTGGATGAGATTAATTCGTTTATACATACACCAGATGTTAGTTTGTATATAAATGCTTCGACTCTCGGAGCTTCTGAGGGAATTGGAGGAATGATTATTGATCTCATATGTAATTATGTACTTTCACAAAGTAATATTATTCCATTTGTTTTCTTTATAGACGAGGTTCATAGATATACGAAATCGCAATATTCAGAAGAAGAATTTCACAAGGGCTTAACGCTTGTGGCTAGAGAGGGAAGGAAGAAAGGAATTTTTCTTTTTTTAACGTCTCAAAATCCTCAAGATGTGTCTCCCGTACTGCTGGGACAAATCGGAACTATGTTGATACACCGATTGACACATAATGATGAAATCAGAGCAATTAAAAATCATTTGGATGACTATTCTGTCAAACAGGTGAAAAAACTAAATCAAGGCGAGTCTATTTTGACAAGTATTAATCTTATGCAAAATATTTTTTTACATATAACAAAATGTAATCGAAAGCAAGATAATGATACTCCGATGCTGTAATAGAAGAGGAGAGAAACTTTTTTGAGTACATATAAAAAGAATTGTTTTCATAAGCAAAATAGCTTATAATTTGCGAAAGAACATATAATTATTATCCACAGTTACCGAGCAAGTGTTATCAACAGCGATAACAAAATGATAACATTAGTTCATATAGGCAGTATAATATGGATATATCAAATAATCAAAAGAACAGGAAACACGACAGAGAATAATTCCTAAACAAAATGTGTTAGAATTTGTCGAGTTTGAATAACGTAAACGCCAAATAGCGAGTACCTTGACATTTTTAGGCGGCTGCTTTGCAGCCAC
>OFMG01001102.1_pt1 | contig 24547 bp, 26 predicted proteins | sample 1541751 | NCBI WGS metagenome assembly OFMG01 (sample SAMN04209232, study PRJEB22552) | human gut metagenome | biome: gut; material: feces | host: Homo sapiens | place: USA: Oklahoma
CTGGCGGTATCTAACTGATTAACATTTCAACAAAGAAGCTGTGGTTGGAGCCTCCCAAAAACCGTCTTTGCGGTAGTAACGCCTCACCAATCCACAGCACCCTGAAACTATTGTAGCATTCCGCTGGAGAGCGGTCTATAAATACTACTATTTTATTATACGAGGAACGCGATTGCAAGAAAACGGCAGAATGAATTGGCTGGAGCAGATCCACCAGATGAAGAACCGGGATATCCGCACGATAGAACAGCATGAACTGCAGGAACTGCCGCAGGATGCAGTGGAACACAGATTGCCGCAGGAGGAAAGGCTGAAAAATCTGCTGGATAAGGTCGGAAATCCTTATTGCTATCTGGACAACGGAATTATTGTGAAGCTGAATTTCGCACCGAGAGGGGGCAGCACACTGTCTGAGCGCGTTGGCAGATGCTTTCAGTCTGCCAGCTGAAAAGGCAGAGAAGACTTCGGCAAGCTGCTGAAAAATCAAGCAGAAAGATTTCGCACTTTAATGCGATAAAGCACTGGACAAAGGATGATGATTCTGGTAAGCTGTTTGTGGGTAAGAAAATAGGAATGTGCCAACTGAGCAGAATTTGCTCGGTGGGCTTGTTCTACATAGAAAATGTGGAGCCTTTCGCTTCTCTGACGAACAGTATTGCCGATTCGTTAAGGAGGTGGAAGGCTTTTGTTATACCCTGATATAAATTTGCAGAAGAGAACACAGCAAAATTCAACTCGTTATCGTACAGCTTTGTATTTGCGTTTATCCCGTGAAGATGGCGATAAGACAGAGAGCGACAGTATTGCAAACCAGCGCACCTTGCTTGAAGCCTATGCCGCAGACCACCCGGAACTGTGTATTGTGGATGAGTTTGTGGACGATGGTTACTCCGGCTCGAACTTTGAACGGCCTGCGTTCCAAAACCTGTTCAGGGAACTGGAGCAGGGGACCATCAATTGTGTTCTGGTGAAAGATCTGTCCCGCTTTGGACGAAATTACATTGAAGTGGGACGTTATCTGGAACGTATTTTCCCGGTCATGCGGGTCCGGCTGATTGCTGTGACAGACAACTATGACAGTCACAGTCAATCTGCGTGGAAGACCAGCGATTCCATCATGGTCCCGATGCGGAATTTGCTCAACGATGCCTACTGCCGGGATATTTCCGTCAAGATCAAGAGCCAGCTTGCGGTCAAGCGGAAACGCGGCGATTTTGTGGGAAGTTTTGCAACCTATGGATACCAGAAGGACCCCAGCAATCATACCAAGCTGATCGTAGACGAACTGGCAGCAGAAAATGTACAAAGTATTTTTCGCTGGAAGATCAGCGGTATGAGCAATCAGGGTATCGCAGACCGGTTGAATGCAAGAAAGGTGCCGTCCCCGGCTGCACAAAAGCTGCAGAGCGGTGCAAAGCTGAGCCTGCACTTCCGCAAGAGCGATGAGCCGCCGTGGTCTGCCAAGGCGGTGGACCGCATTCTGCACAACGAGGTCTATATCGGAAAACTGGTGCAGGGAAAGACAAGGAGACTGGACTATCGCTCCAAAAAGAAAATGAACGTGCCGATGAGGGACTGGGTAATCGTGGACAATACCCATGAAGCAATCATTCCGGCAGAGCAGTTTGAACTGGCGCAGCGGATTCTGGAAACCGAAACACGCAGGCCGAACGATGCCGAAACGGTGGCCCTGTTTGCAGGATTTCTTTACTGTGGGGACTGCGGCAGCCGGCTGGTGCGCAGGTCGGCCAGCTATAAAGGCAAACGGTACATTTATTATCAGTGCTCTGGCAACAAGCAGAACAAAGGAAGCTGCACGAGCCATAACCTGCGGGATGAAAAGCTCTATAACATTGTGCGGAATGTGCTCCAGATGCAGATCCAGATCGTGATGGAGGAAGTAGAGTTTGTAGAAAGCATCCGGCAGGCCCAGCAGGAACCCTACCGTGTGCGGCGCATCGAACGGCAGATTCGGCAGCTAACTGCAGAAAAGGCCCATACACAGGGCATTAAGGAAAAATTGTATGGGGATTACGCAGAGGAAATCCTCACACGGGAGGATTTTTTGAACTACAACGAACTGTACAGCAAGCGGATTGAAGAGTATGACCGCAAAATTGAGGAACTGGAAGCAGAACGGCAAAATCTGCAGACTGCTCCAAATGCTTATCCATTTCTGGACGTGTACCGCAAGTATCGGAAACTGGAAGAAATCACCCGCCCGATGGTCGTTGAACTGATTGAGAAAATCGAAGTCTATGAGGGCAATCGGGTGGAAATTACGTTCCGATTCCAGGACGAAATTGCAGACCTGCTGGAGGAATTGCACCAAAAGCAGCATGAAGTGTCAGCTTGAAAGAAGGTCGTGATTTATGGCAAGAGTAAGCAAGAAAGTAAGTGCGGCGCAGCGGGAAGCCGAGAACGCGCAGCACCGTATCTGGAAAACCGCAATTTACGCACGATTGTCTGATTTCGATGATGTACTTCGGGATACGGAATCGCTGGAAGTGCAGATTTCTTACATCAAGGCGTATATCAACCACCGAGATGATCTGATGCTGCTGGATGTGTTTGCGGACAAGCGGTGCACAGGGATGAACTTTGACCGCCCGGAATTTGAGAGACTTCTAAAAGCACTGCAGGAGCGGAAAATCGACTGCATCGTTGTAAAGGACTTCTCCCGACTGGGCCGCAATTTCGTGGAAACAGGACAGTATCTGGAACAAGTGTTTCCATTGTTCGGCGTAAGATTTATCGCCATCAATGATAATTATGACAGCCTGAACAGACAGAGTCGGGACGGGATGCTGGTGCCGATCAAGAGCATGATCAATGAAATGTACTCGAAAGACCTGTCCCAGAAGATTCAGTCGTGCTTTCGTTCCAAGGAAGCACGGGGAGAAATCTATACCCCTGTTCCATTTGGCTACAAAAAGAATCAGAAGAATCATTTGGTTCTGGATGAGGAAGTCAGCGATGTGGTAGTTCGGATTTTTCTCTGGAAGAAATCCGGCATGAAAGAGCGCGAGATTGCAAAGAAGCTGTCTGCGCAGGGAATCCCAACACCTTTTACACGCCGCTGTCAGCTGGGATACCTGAAAAACACCTTGCGGGTAAAGGATCCAGCATGGCAGACTGTTTTCGTGACAAAGGTGCTGGAAAATCCAATCTACACAGGAGCAATGGTCTACAACCGTATTGCCTACGATGAAACGTATCGGAAAATCGGGCAGAATCCACGGGAAAGCTGGCGGATGGTGCCGGACAGCCATCCGGCGATTATCAGCTGGGAATTGTTTGATGAAGTTTCCGCATTACGGGAAGCCGAGCAAGCAGTCAAGGAAGAGCGGAAAAAGTGGTGCAGACAGCGCAGAGAAAATAATCCGAACATTTTCAAAGGCAGAATATTTTGCAAGGAGTGCGGAGAAAAGCTGTTTTGTCATTGGCAAAGTGATGGTACGCTGTATTTTTACTGTGCATCTTGCCATGTTTCCATCTCAGAGAAAGACCTCTGGAACGGCATTAACAAGGAGTTGCACCAGCGGATGGAAGAACACCGTGATTTGCAGAAGCTGGTACGGAAAAGCTCTGGAAAAAGCAAACTCCAATCAAAAGAAATAGCTATAAAACGTGAAATTGAACAGGTGTCAGGCAATATCGTTCGACTGGAATCACAGAAGCGCAGCGGCTATGAGCAGTATGTTCTCGGAAAACTTTCAAAAGAAAAATTTCTGGAACTGAAGCAGGGTTTAGAAAATGAAATCACAACACTGAAACAGACGAAAGCTGAAAAAGAGAAAGAACTGGCCGTTGTTCAAGAAGAATTGCAACGGAAAAAGCAGATCGCAGGCAGCACGGAAGTCCTTTTGATGGCAGATAATCTGCAGCAGTATGTAAAGAAAATCGAAGTGGACCGCGGAAAAATCACTTATACAGAATTTTTATTGTGATGAAAAAGGAGAACAAAGCAATGAAAGAAATGAAAGAGAAAATCTACGATGCCCGGACAGGGATGGAATATATTTTGATTGGCGATTATTACCTGCCAGCCTTGAAAGTGCCACGGACTCGTCCGGTTGGCCGCTGGGGGATGCTGCACAAGGCGTACCTGAAACTGCGAAAACCAGCCTATTATCAGAGCCTGCTGCTGAATGGAAAGCTGGACGCTGTTTTGGCAGACGTGGAAGAACAGGCAGCAGAGCGATATGAGATTTTGATCGAGCAGATGAGCCAGCGGGAGAGCATTTCAGAAAAACTGAAAGAAGAAAATCAGATGGAGTGGGTGCGCCGCATGAGAAATCTGGAAAATCGTGCAGAGGAAATCGTAAAGGCAGAATTGATCTACACGTTTGAAAGGCGGTGAGCATCAGATGATCGGAACCTATTACCGGCTTTCCCTTGCAGACGAGGATGTGGGTGCGGATAAGGCCGAGAGCAACAGCATTCAGGGCCAGCGCGGACTGGTAGAGGGGTACATCATGGCCCGCCCCGAACTGGCAACAGAGCCGCGTCAGGAGTACGTGGACGATGGCTACTCCGGCACATCTACAAGCCGTCCTGCGTTTCAGCGGCTAATTCAAGATGCACAGGACGGAAAGGTGAAAACGATTATCGTAAAGGACTTTTCCCGGTTCGCCCGTGACTATATTGAAGCAGGCGATTATATGGAGCGGATCTTCCCGTTGCTGGGCGTTCGCTTCATCTCCGTCAACGATGGTTACGACAGTGGAATGCAAATCGGAAACGATGTACGTGGACTGGAAGTAGCCATTAAGAACATCATCAACGCATCCTACAGCCGGGACCTCTCCGCTAAAATCGCAGCAGCAGACCATGTGATGCAGAAAAAAGGAATGTATCTCGGAGGATACCGCCCGTTTGGATTCCTGCCGGACCCGAACGATTGCCATAAGCTGATCCTCGACCCGGTAGCCAGCCAGTATGTGCGCCTGATCTTTGAACTGGCATTGCAGGGCAACAGGACGGGCACCATCGCCAAAATTCTGAACGAAAAGCAGATTCCGACCCCGGCAGCGTATCATGTGGCGGAAAATCATGTGTACAGCGAGCAGAAAGCATGGGACTTGCAGCGCAGTCACTGGACCAGCGGAACGGTTTACCATATTTTGAAAAATGAGAAGTATAAGGGAACCTACGTGGGCGCGAAATTCATTATGCCTGTTCCGTGCAAACATCGGATCCTGCGCGCTCCCTTGGAACAGCAGGTACGAATCGAGGACAGCCATGCCGCTATTGTGACCCCAGAAGAATTTGCACAGGCGCAAAAGGTCATTATGCTGCAGCATGGAAATCATCAGGCAGGAAACTACACAAAACGCCAGTATCCGCTGAAGGGAAAGGTCTACTGTGGCTATTGCCGGAAATTGATGAAATATCGTGTTCTCAAGAAACTTGGCCCCTCGTTTAACTGCAGATTTTCAGCCACGGCGGTGGACAGCCCCTGCAAGCGAATCCCGATTTCTGAGAAAATGCTGGAAGAGATTGTCCGAAACGCGCTGACAGTGCAGATAAAGCAGGCGGAGCATATGCTGGAAATCCTGCACGAACGGGAACGCAAAGCGTTGATTTGCTTTTCCGCACTGGAACGGCAGGAAGAAAAGCTGAGTGCAGAAAAGGCGGAGATCGTAAAACAGCGCGTTGCACTTTATGAGCAGTATGCGGATGGAAACATGAGCAAGGAAGAATTCATCAGGCAGAGAGATTCCTATAGAGCACAGGAAGATGAACGGATGGAGCAGATTCAACGACTTCGTACCGAGAAAGATCAAGCTTTCCAGCCTGTGAAGAAGGATACGGATAATTTGCAAGCCGTGATGGATACTGTGGGAGGAGCAGGCGATGTGATGCACTTGTCGCAGAATGTGGTGGAAACCTTTATTGACCGCATTGAGGTTTTCAACGATGAAAGCGTGAAAATTCGTTTTACATTTGAAGATGTATTGAAAAATTACGAAGCAGAGTGAGAAATGATATTTGCGTTTTTGAAAGGTTCATGCTACAATAACTATAGAAGGGAGTGTGGAGGAAATGGTTCTCCAGTACTATGTGGTAGAAAATGCGACCGGAAAACAAATTGAAATCGATATTGAATCGGCAACCAACGAAGACCTGACCTCTACAAAGGAAAAGTGGCAATCTGATTGGACGAGTGAATTTATCCGCGACCCAAAGCTGGAAAAGTATGCAGCGAAAACAGATGCTGGCGAAATTGTAGCATTGGGTGCATATCGAGAAGATGATCACGGAATATCAGTTTTTATTGCGAATATTGAAGCACATCCTGAGAGTAATCCGACAATTAGCACCGTGCGGAAATACGCAGGCATTGGTCGAATGATGATTGCTTATGGTATTCAATTGTCGATTGACAGTGGACATGGTGGTATTGTAACCTTTGAAGCAAAAACAGATGAACTGTATGATCACTACATCAAAGATTTTCATGCAGTTCCGATTTTTCAGCCACATTCGGGAGGCCCAAAGCTGCTTATGCTGGCTGATGAAGGCGCACAAGAAATTTTCAGTACCTACTTATCTTAAAGATTGGAGGGTTCAGTATGAAAGATCAAGAACTTGAGCTGCAGGTTGCTCCTATGAGCAATGATACAATGGAATATTTGAATGTTTTATTTGGCGTATGCAAACGCTTTAAAACAGATTATTACCATGCAACACCGAAGCAGCGTGAATTTATTGATGCAGTGGCTACGCACGAGTACCAGCTGATGAAAGCCCATGAGAAAGGACTGAGCCGTGCTTCTGTTCCTCCTTTTATGGGAATGAAGCGGAGTGAACGCAGCAACAATATGCCTGCTTGATAGTAAGAGAATAAGCTAACATAATAAGTGCTCGCATAAACCACAGACAGCACCCAAGATGATTCGAGGGTGCGTCTGCGGCTTATGCGGGCCTTTTTATTTTGTGATTTTAATACGGATGGATGTTAAATTCCAAGGCTGACGAGAGTGGCCTTTAACTCCTTCGCCGTGCGGATAATGATTTCCTGCTCAGTTTCGTTGCAGTCCAATAACAGACGATGCAATTCGGTGTTGGAAGTTGAAACGGAATAGTGAAGACTGTCTATCAACAAATCATCAATGGAAATGCAGAGGGCGTCGGCAATATCGACCAGAGTGGCAACGCTGGGGTGTTCTGTGCCTTTTTCAATTTTGGCCAGAAATTCACGACTGCGATTGATTTTAGAGGCTAAGGCTTCCTGGGTGATATTACCACACTGCATTCTGAAATAACCAATACGTTTTCCCAAAGCAACATAATTGACGGACATAAGTAAATCTTCCTTTCGAATGCCCGCATAAGAGTACTTTTATTATCTGGCCTATGGAAAAACGAATCAAGAAGAACGAAAAGAGCAGCCAACATAGAAGTCAGAATTTTCGTTTTTCACCTCTAGCGGAGATGGCTTCTGAGGCCAAAATGTGACCCAGTAGGTCACATTTTAAGGAACAAGTGACCTGCTGGGTCACAGAAAAATTATCTGACAGGTGTATAATAAAACCATAAAATTGAACAGCACGATAATGTGAGCGAGAACGAAGTGAAAAAGTTACTGACGCTGTACAGCGGGGTTCAGTTAACGGATGTACTTTCATTTGTATAGAGAAAATGATGAAAATGTGGCTCAGAATTTGGCGGGGCCACCCCTAGCGGTCGTGTGTTCTGAGGCAATTTTGTGAAGTGTTACATCACAATTTGCTGCACATGTGAAGTGCCACTTCACAGAAAAAATCATCTGATAAGAGTATAATAAAAGCATGAAATCAAGCTGCGAAAATAAAGTGGGGAAAACGAAATGGAACGGCTGCTGACACTGTATAGCGAAGTTCAGTCAACGGATGTACGGTGGCTGTGGTATCCCTTTATTGCAATCGGGAAAATCACACTTCTGCAGGGTGATCCCGGCGATGGAAAATCTACCATGATGATGAATCTGATTGCGGAACTTTCAACAGGAGGTAAGACCCCGGACGGATGCAAAATTGGTACGCCGCAAAAAGTGATTTATCAGTGCTCAGAGGATGGTGTTTCAGACACGATTAAGCCCCGCTTGGAACGCTGCGGAGCAGACTGCAGGAAGATTGCTTTCATCAACGAAGAAGTTTATAACGGCCTTACATTGGACGATGAGCGCATCCGTCAGGCAATCATTGAATTTCGGCCTCGATTGGTCGTGATCGATCCGATTCAGGCTTATCTTGGCAGCGATTCGGATTTGCAAATTGCAGGCAGAGCGCGGAAACTCATGCGCCGCCTTGGAATGTGGGCTGCTGGTTACGACTGCGCTATCGTTCTGATTGGACACCTCAACAAAAAAGAAGGCTCCAAAGGGCTGTACCGCAGCCTTGGCAGTATTGATGTTGTGGCAGCAGCACGAAGCGTCCTGCAGGTGGAGCGAGATACCGAGAATCCTGATATAAGAATCGTACATCAAATCAAAAACAGTCTTGCGCCTACGGCAGAAGACATCCGCTTTTCCATTTCTGCCGACAAGGGCTTTCGATGGCTGGAATGCAGGCCACAGCTTTTTGAAAAACAACAGCCGGACGCCGAACCTAAATTTGATACAGAGCAACAGAAAGCTGCCTACTGGATCAAGCATTTCCTTGAAAAAGGCGATATGAGCGCAAATGAAATTTATTGCCGTCTGGACAATGAGGGTGTCAGCAAACGAGTGGCGCGGATGGTAAAAACGGAAATGGGAATCCACTGCTACCAGAAGAAGCGGAGATGGTATTGGAGTGTTCAGCTGGAAGAAGGTGCTATAAATGGACCGCAAGTATAAGGTTGGTGGATATGTGAAACTTGCAAAACTGTGGGAACGCTCTAAGGATTCAGCAGTAGCCTATCACAGTTCCTACTATGCTGAAAAGTTTAGGGATGATGCGGATAAAAGGCTGGTTGGTGTCTATATTGACATCACAGGGAATAAGGAAATTTATAAACGCCCGGAAATGGTGCATCTGCTCAAAGATTGCAAAAAGGGTGCCGTCAATCTGATTTTTTCACAGACAAGGGCCTACCTTGCAGCGAATACCTGTGATTTCTGTTTTCTGCTGAAATATCTGTTTGATTTGCCGATGCGGGTGGACATTGTTACAGATGATGACGACCAGAGAATTGACACGATTCTTGATGTTGAGAATCAGCGTCAGAACTTGAAAGAATTGGCCGAAAAATACACATCAATCCGAAGGAAAGATTATCTTGAGTGGAAAATTCGACTGGAAGATGAAATGACAAAGGCTGAAGAAAAATGAACGTAGAACATATCCCAGCAGAAGATGTGGACATGCTGCCGTGTGGAGCAGACTGGCAGAGTAGGCATTTGGAGTCCGAAAAGAGAAAAGCTGAAATTCGGGACAGAATCCATAAGCAGGCAGAACAGGGCCAGAAAACGGCGAAAGACTACTTTCGTCCGGCGAAACCGACACCGTCGATTTACGACAGCGACCTGAAGCGTGTGGCGGTTTATGCCCGTGTCAGCACCTCTAGCGAAGAACAGATTTCTTCCATTGAAAACCAGACTCTATATTACACCAAAAAGATTGCAGAAACGGAAAACTGGAATTTGCAGGACATTTACAGCGATGAAGGAAAATCCGGCACATCGCTGCGGAAACGTGATGCGTTTAAACGCATGATGCGAGATGCCAAAGACCAGAAGATGGATTTGATTATCTGTGCCAGCATTTCACGTTTTGCCCGGAATTTTTCGGATTGCATGACACAGATCGCAGCACTGAAAACCATGCACCCGGCACATCCAATCGGTGTGTACTTTGAAACAGAGAATATCTACACGCTGAATCCAAGCAGCCAATACAGCCTTGACATTCAGGCGCTTCTGGCGGACTGGGAATCGGGCAATAAGAGCCGCCGCATGATCCTTTCGTATGACCAGCGCATTATGACAGGCCAGTACCCGGTGGCCGACCTGATGGGGTATCGGCATACCAAAGATGGACAGTTGGTAATTGAGCCGGAAGAAGCAAAGACGGTGCGTTTTATCTTTCTGGCGTTTATCTATGGTTATAACTGCGATCAAATTGCGGCAGTGCTGACGCAGAAGAAGCGTAGCACCCTGCGTGGCAAGCAGGAGTGGAATGGCATGATGGTGGCAAACATCATGAAAAATGAACGCCGCTGGGGTGATCTGGAAGCCCGGAAGAGCATCGTGGTGGACTACAAGCTGGGCAAGGTCACAAAGAATAATGGGAATCGCTGCTCTGCCTATGTTCCGGAACACCATGAAGCAATCGTTTCGCCGGAAATTGCACGGGCTGCACATCTGGTGGCATCCAGCAGGAAGAAGTGCGGTGTGCAGGATATTGTGGTGATCCAGCAGGGAACATTGAAAGGCTTTGTTGGCATCCATCCGAATTGGAGCGGCATCAGTGTTGAAAGCATCCGCAGCCTTTGCCTGAGCACCTATCTGCCGGAAGAGGTGATGAAACTGAACGATATAGCAGAGATGAGGGCTGGGGCAACACTGGGAAAGGCACTTCAATCTGAATATATGACGGCTTCAGGTGCTTGCTTTATCAACCAGAGCAGCCCGGTTATGACGATTTCTAAAAATGGAATCCGTTTCAGCAAGGCCTGCCATAGCCGGTTGGACGACTGCGAGTATGTGGAACTGCTCTATCATCCGATTCTGCAGGTCGTGATTTTGCGAAAGAGCAATCATGGCTTTTCAACGACGATGCGCTGGAGAGATGACAATGACGTTCATAGTGCTTTTTCAGCCAGATCATTTTCTGGACTGGTCTTCCAAACATTGAACTGGAGAAGGAATTGCCGCTATCAGTGCCGTGGTATCTGCCGGGGTCAGGGAAATGCAAAATTTCTGATTTTTGAATTAGATGAGTCCCGGATTTTGACTGGGAAAAATCAGTATGAACAAGAAAATTGTTCGATGAATCTGAAATGCCGGCTATATCGGAGTAAATGGGTTCAGAGCATTACAGTTAGTGATGTGATGGAATCTGGCCAAGTCGTAGAAAATCCCATGATTGGTGCAATTCCAAGCAGAAATGAAGTTCAACGTGAACTGGATGATCTTTTGATGTCGATGTAGGGGGAACTTATAGAATGGAAGAAAAAAACAGGGCGCAGGAACTGAGCGTTCGGGAAATCTCCTTGATTCGTGAGTTAACGCAGATACGAAAAGAACATAAAAGAGAACTGGAGTACGAAAAATTCGATGGCTATGAACTTCCACCGCGCACCCAGTTTTCCATGCTGAATAAACCTGCAGTGAGCATAAAATATGGTGTTATGAAATTTAATATGGCGTGCATTCGGCTTTTTGAAGGAATCAAGTATGTCCTTCCGATTTTGCACCCCAATAAGAAGCGGCTTGCGTTGATTATGTGCCCGGAAGAGGACAGTGCATCTGTTGAATGGGCAAGACAGAAGGACGAAAACTGGGTGAATAAGGATATTACATCATTGGAATTTGTGGAAAATATCTTCAGGCTCATGAACTGGAATCGGGAATGCCGTTATAAAGTGCTTGGACGGGTGGCTAATTCAGATCAGGGTCTTTGTATGTTGTTTGATTTGGAAGAAGCAATCATGTTCACCCCGAAGCCACAGGAATATACAGATCCGCTTACTGGTGAAATGAAGAAAAAGCAGATGAAATTCTTCCCGGATGCCTATAAGAACCGTATCGGAAAATCTTATAATGACTATATTGCAGACCATCAGATGAACATGTTTGAAGACTTCATTGGGTATCAGAGTTCTACTGTATTGGATGAGCCCGAACGGGAAGCAGGCACTACTTCAATACCGATTCCGCAACGTGAAGAATCTGAAAATATATCTTTGCCAGATTTACCGGGACAGCTTGAAAACGTACAACAATCGGGCAATGAGATTGCTGAGAGAGGAATGCCGACATGAATTCTGGGCGAGTTATGAACCTGCGAGTGACAATTCCGGCGGAAAGCCGGAGAATGAATGTTGGGAAAGATGTTATCCGTATTCTTGGAAGTCCGGCCTATATCTGCGTTTTGCAGAGGAAAGATCGGAAGTCTATTGCAATCACGCCGTGTGCTGCGGAGCATCCCATGTCCTTTAAGGTCCCGGACAGGCTGCTGACCGATGGGCAGTGTCGGATGATGATTAACGGAATACAGTTCATTCAGGTGTTGCTGGAAGCAAATGGTCTGGCGGCAGGAAAAGACCATCAGTTTAAAGGACGGTATGATGCCGAGAAAAATGCAGTTATCATTTCGCTTGAAAAAGATGAACAAAGTGCCCTCTCGCCTCAAAAGTGTACAACTTGACATCACGTCCACTTGGTCGTATAATACGTCCAAATGGACGTGATGAAGGGAACCAATATTATGAGTGGTGGAATTTTAGATAGTTTTCAAACGATAATTCCAACAGCAGCGGCTGTCTTATCGGAAAGACGACAAATGTTAAGGATGACGCAACAAGAGGTTGCTGATCGAGCCAATATAACTTTACGTCAATATCAAAGGCTGGAATCTGGGGAAAGAAATATTTTGACTTCCTCTTTTGGCTTGGCCTGTCGGGTAATTGAAGCTCTTGATATGGATGTTTCTAAATTCTATCATGGCGACTATTACCTTGAAGAACTGAAAACTATTGAAGGTAAATGATTAGTGGCAGGGTAAAATGCCAATTTAGGGGATGATATGACGCGGAGAAAATGCTGCTATAATTTTGCTCGAAAAGATGAAAGGGAATGTTAGTACAGACAAAGAAAAAAGAGCCTGCTAAATGAAGCAGACTCCGTGATAAGAAATTACACGGTAGGATTGACGGGAGAAACAGTAAGCGTTAATCCGAGGTGCTGGAAAATATTCAAGAGGGTTCCGAGATTAGGCGTTGTTTTGCAGGACTCGATTCTTGCAACAGAGGATTGCGGCAGACCGCACATGGCGGCAAGTTCGCGTTGGCTTAGGCCAAGAGCATTCCGCTGCTCAACCATGGCAGTGACAATTGCAGCCACTTCCTCTGTTTCTTTGATGTCCTTTGCTGTTTCAGGGTCTACAGTACGAACGTATTCTTTGTAATCATTCCATGTTTTCATAATTTAGCAGTCTCCTTTCTGCGAAGATAGTCGTTGCGCTCTATTTTTGCTTTCTCAATTTCGCGTTTAGGCGTTTTTTGAGATTTCTTTCGAAACTGATGAAGTAGTACATAAGTATCATTTTGATAGAAAAAGTAGAATACGCGATTGTTTCCAGGTCGAAGCTCCCAAATGCCATCGTCAAGATGCTTCGTAATCTCTGCATTCATGTGGGTTCCATTTTGCTGAAGTAGCTCAATGTAGAGGCTTGCCTGTTTGTGCTGTATCCGTGCATCTTTATTGGTAGGAGCCTTGAGGCGTAAAGCTTCAAGAAAATCCCAGATAGGACACTTTCCATCTTCTGTTTCGTAAAATTCAATCTCATACATTAGAATATTGTCTCCAAAGTGGCAATGTGATTTTCTATTTATATGATAGCACAAATGCTATCACGCGTCAAGAAGGAGAGAAAAGCTCAAATCGAAAAAACAACAAGAGAAGTCTTTCTGAGTTTGAAACCGTATCGGTTTCGGCTCGGAAAGGCTTATTTTTTTGCAAAAATTTTTGTTCCTTACTTGACAACCGCATAGGGTCAACCAAGAAAAACCACGATAACTAAAGGGTTTTGACGGCTCGACTCGTTCAACAAAAGTATTTATTTGCTGACAGGCTGCGGAGAAGTTGAAATCCAGAGGTTATAAGTGGGAGGCTTTGGTGCAGCTCTGTTTTGACCCACAAAATGAGCAGCAAGTAAAAAAATAAGGAGAACGAATTCTTCCAACAGCCTTTCGACACAAGACGAAATGTTAGAGATTATGGCTCGGTACAAAAAGCACGTTGAAGTGATTCCTGTTGACTATAAATATTCCTTTGGAAATCAAGGCGAAGCCAAAACCCATCGAAATTCTGTGCAGGAGTATTGAGAAGGAATTCAAAGAGGTTATCGGCGATCGCATTTCCTCCATTTGCTCTTCTCATAATGTAACTGTTGACTATGCTTTCCAAGATATCAATGATATCCCGGGAACTCTGCCGGAAGGTCGTACAAAACCTTGGGGAACAGGTCAGGCTGTGCTTGCAGCGAAGAATGTCATCAAGACTCCGTTTATCGTCATCAACGCGGATGATTACTATGGCAAGGAAGGCTTTAAGGCTGTCCATGAGTATTGGGAGAATGCTATAAAGCGGTTATATGATCTGAGCAGTCAACTGTAATAATTTCAGGAGAGTATACTGAAATAATCTTTTTAACCCTCAAACCGTGTGGGTGTGGTTGCAAAATCTCATCCATGCGGTTTTATAATATGACGATTGTTTTATATCGAACAAATGCGCGCGTTTCTCACTTCATCTCTCAAAATCACATCCGGTGAAATTTCAGCAAAAGAACAGCAGGGGAGAGCGCAGGCAAAGTAGGGACTGAGCAAATAAACGGCAACGAACATCACAGACAAGAAATAATCAAGTCCATCTGCCCATCAAAACAACCTCAATCACTTCAAAAGTACTCTTCAAAAATCAGAAATACTGCATCGTCCAAGCCAGACCATCAGTACACCAACCAAACCATCATCCAACCCCTCATCATCACCCACCCTGAGGAGCGCATCTGGGCAGGGCGAACGCCCCCGGCGGTAGCCCCGGGTCCCGGACGCTCCGAGGATCAAGCACGACAAGATGAAACAATTTTACATGGTTGACATGAGGCGAAAAATGTGATACTATCATCTTATCAAAAAAGTGTGAATCCCTCTCGCTCGCGAAGGAAAAATCTCTCTCGCAATGATAAATCAAACGATACAACGAACGAAAATCGACTTTGCCGAAGGCAGACAGACACGAGGGACTTAAAATCCCTTTCTGGAGACAGAGTACGGGTTCGCCCCCGCCGACAGTATTAAAAACCCCAGAATTATTCTCTAATTCGAATGATTCTGGGATTTTCTTTTTGTTCCATTTTCTGGGAACGCTGGAGGGGCGAGAGGCTTTTCACGAAAGAAGAACCTCTCATGCACAACTAAAATCCATGATATAACTTGGCACATTGCAGAAAGATCGAAGCTGTCTTTTTGTTTACTGTGCAGCAGCCTTTGTACGACGCTGCCGCACCCGGCGTTCCAGCGCCTTATAAAACCAGCTCAGGCAGAGCGTGAGCAAAAATACGGTCAAGGTCCAGACCACAGGCTGCACTGTAAGGCTAAACTTGTCCGCAGTCCACTCCATATACCGGATCAGTACCTGATGGATCAGAAAGCCGTAAGGGGAGAGCTGTGCCAGCCACAAAAACGGCTTTGCGGATAGCAGCCGGGAAATGAACCCTTTGCCCATGGCGAGCAGCCAGACCAGCAGTACCGCAGAGGGAGTGAACAGCACATTGTACCGGAAGGCCACTGCGCCCAGAACCCCCGCCTGCTTGGCAGCAATGAAAAGGCAGCCGCCCGCAAGCAGTACAGCGCCCAGTTCCAATAGGGAGAAAGCACTGCGCGGCAGTGTGCTCTCCTGTTTGCGGCTGTGGTAAAGACAGCCCGCGCAGCAGCTGATGGTAAAATCGCCTGCCCGGAACAGCGGACACAGATAGGTCAGGTAGAATGCGGCCTTTCCGCTGAGCCCGGCTTTCCAGACCGCAAGGGAGAAAAGGCACTGTACGCAGAAAATTGCTGCGGCAATGCAGCGCAGTCTGCGGGCATCGGCCTTTTTCAGCACGGCGAGAAGCGTGGGAAAGATGGCATACAGAAAAGCCTGAACCGAAAGATACCAAGCCACTCCATTCAGGCAGAACCAGAAACGGCTGGACGGGATCCATGTTTGCAACAGGAAAATGCTTACCGCAAGCTGCGCCGCACAGGAGAGAACCCCGCGGGCAGAGGGCTGCGCCAGAAGCCCTTTCAGTACAAATAACAGGGCGGCAGCCATCATAATAAGGTGCAGCGGATACAGCCGGCGTATTTTTTTAAAGGAGAAAGCTATGGCAGACTGCAGCCCCGGTGCTGTGCGGGGGCGGTCGTAATAGTTGCAGACCATCAGAAAACCGGACAGCGCTACAAATACTGAAATCGCCCACGGGCCCAGCCACGGCGCCCCGCAATGGGAGATGACCACGCACAAAAATGCGACTGCCCGCAGTCCTTGTAAAGATGAGATCAGTTTTTTGTCTGTCACGGTATCCTCCGTTCTGCCGCAAAGCGCGGCAGCTGTGTTTTTCTAATGCGCTATAAGTATAAAAAAGGCGGCGCGTCCTGTCAAGGATGCGCCGCTTTTTTGCGTGGCAGAGTACGATTTTTGGGCGTCATAAATTCTTAACAAAGAAAAATCGCAAAACCCCTTGATTTTTCAGGGCAAGATGAGTACAATACACTTAGCACTCAGAGAAAAAGAGTGCTAAACCACTGCGGGGCACACACGAAGCCCCCGCAGGACGCAACAAAGTTTCAAATAAATTCAATATAATTGGAGGGCAAGAATTATGAAGATCATTCCTCTTGCAGACCGTGTTGTCATTAAGACTGTTGAAGTTGAGGAGACCACCAAGGGCGGCCTGATCCTGACCGGCAGCGCAAAAGAGAAGCCGCAGGTCGCACAGGTCATCGCGGTGGGCCCCGGCGGTGTCGTGGACGGTAAGGAAGTCAAGATGACCGTCAAGGTCGGCGACAAGGTCCTCACCAGCAAGTACTCCGGCACCGAGGTCAAGGTGGACGGCGAAGAGTGCACCATCGTGCGCCAGAGCGACATTTTGGCTGTTGTGGAAGACTGAAACTGAATTTTCCCTTTTCAATTGAGCTTGTATTATAAAGGAGCGATGTATTATGGCAAAGCAGATCAAGCAGGGCGAGGACGCTCGCAAGGCACTGTGTGCCGGTATTGATACCCTGGCTAACACCGTTAAGATCACCCTCGGCCCCAAGGGCCGCAACGTGGTGCTGGGCAAAAAGTTCGGCGCACCGGTCATCACCAACGATGGCGTGACCATTGCGAAGGAAATCGAGCTGAAGGACGAGTTCGAGAACATGGGCGCACAGCTGGTGCGTGAGGTCGCAACCAAGACCAACGATGCCGCAGGCGATGGTACTACCACCGCTACCGTGCTGGCACAGGCTATGGTCAATGAGGGCATGAAGAACGTTACCGCCGGTGCAAATCCCATGGATATCCGCCGCGGCATGAGCAAGGCCGTTGCCACCGCTGTGGAGACCATCAAGGCTCACAGCCAGAAGGTGAAGGACAGCAACGATATCGCCCGCGTCGGCACCATCTCTGCCGGTGACCCCGAGATCGGCCGTTTGATCGCCGAGGCTATGGAGAAGGTCACCTCTGACGGCGTTATCACCATCGAGGAGAACAAGACCACCGCCGAGACCTACAACGAGATCGTGGAAGGTATGCAGTTCGACCGCGGCTACCTGACCCCCTATATGGTCACCGATACCGACAAGATGGTGGCTGATCTGGACAACGCTGCAATTCTGATCACCGATAAGAAGATCAGCGTCATTCAGGATCTGGTTCCCCTGCTGGAGCAGGTGATGCAGAACGGCATGAAGCTGCTGATCGTGGCTGAGGATATCGAGGGCGAGGCTCTGTCCACCCTGATCGTCAACCGTCTGCGCGGCACCCTGAATGTCGTGGCTGTCAAGGCTCCCGGCTTCGGCGACCGCCGCAAGGAGATGCTGCAGGATATCGCTACCCTGACCGGCGGCACCGTGATCTCCTCTGATCTGGGCTATGAGCTGAAGGACGCTACCGTCCAGCTGCTGGGTCATGCCCGTCAGGTCAAGGTGACCAAGGAGAACACCACCATCGTGGGCGGCGCAGGCGACAAGGACGCTATTGCAGCCCGCATTGCCCAGATCCGCAGCCAGATCGAGGCCGCTACCAGCGACTTTGACCGCGAGAAGCTGCAGGAGCGTCTGGCTAAGCTGGCCGGCGGCGTGGCTGTCATCAAGGTCGGTGCTGCTACCGAAGTTGAGATGAAGGACAAGAAGCTGCGCATCGAGGATGCTCTGAACGCTACCAAGGCAGCTGTGCAGGAGGGTGTTGTGGCCGGCGGCGGTACCGCTCCCATCAATGCCATCCCCGCTGTGCGCGCTCTGTGCGACACGCTGGAAGGCGACGAGCGCACCGGTGCCAAGATCGTGCTGAAGGCTCTGGAAGCTCCTCTGCGCCAGATCGCCAAGAACGCCGGTCTGGAGGGCAGCGTCATCATCGACAAGATCGTTTCTGCCAACAAGCCCAACTACGGCTTCGATGCCCAGAACGAGGTCTTTGTCGAGGATATGATCGCCGCTGGCATCGTGGACCCGACCAAGGTCACCCGTTCCGCTCTGGAGAATGCAGCTTCCGTTGCTGAGATGGTGCTGACCACCGAGAGCCTTGTGGCCGACCTGCCGGAACCCCCGGCTCCCGCCGCACCTGCCGGCGGTGACATGGGCGGTATGTACTAATAACTGCCTAAAAACCGCATGAATCCTTGATTTTTGGAGCGCGCAAAAGCGGATTTACGCCAAACTTACGCCACTTACGCCAAAAATCAAAGCGCACTATAGGGTAACAAAAACGGCACCCGCTGAAAAGCGGGTGCCGTTTTTTGTGTCTAGGAGTTTTGAAAAAAGGGAAAACGTGCTGATAGTTTCTGCATAATATTGATTGCCTGAGATTCTTATTTGAGAAAATAATGATTGGGTATTGACAAAATGCCATCATCTTAATATAATGATAGTAAACAAGAATATTTCTATCATGCTCTAGTGAGGAGTGACGTTAATGAATTTGAGCATTGCGGATATTGAAGAGTATTTGTCTATTGTGAGACAAGCGGTACGAGAAGATAGGTATGAGATAGAACGAAATGAGAATCGAGAGGAAAACCTTAAGCTCTCATGGCAATATATGCTTCCTGAAGAAGAAATTAAGAAGATAATTTACAGTCTTACACCGTTGGACTTTTCGGAAGCAGTAAAAAATAGAAAAAAGCGTTTTGCAAATGAAATACTTTACGTTTTTGGGAAAAATGTTAGCTTGATTGAGCGAGATAGTGGACAAGAAAAAGAAATTGAGCTATATATAAAATTTAATAAAGAAATTGATAACTATGTAATTGTAATATCCTTTCATGAAGCAAAACATCCAGTGAAGAAGTATTTTCACTGATTATGGGTATAGCAAGCAACAAAGGGGGTTATAGGAAAAATCATATCGTGTAGAAATACATGATGTGGTTTTTCTTGTATTATATAATTCAAAGGAAGAACAACAAAATGAGCGAAATTAAGGAGGTATCACACATGGAAAGGAGAAGTGCGTTTTGCATAAATTGCCATAGAGAAACAGCCTGCATGCCGCGAAAAGTGAAAATCAATCAGAGCGTCCGAGATAAAAGCTATACTTTTGAGATTACCACATTTGTTTGCTCTGAGTGTGGACGTGAAATTGGTTTTCCTGGATTAATGGACTACAACATAAAGGAAATGGATGAGCAGTATCGCAAAGCGGAGGAGATCATCACGGTGGAGGACATCGAACGCCTGATGAAACTCTACAATATCGGCAAAGCACCGTTGTCGCTGGCACTGGGCTTTGGGGAAGTGACCATCACCCGCTACCTTGCCGGACAGGTGCCGTCCAAAGAGTACTCGGATATCATGCTGCACGCATTGGCATCGGCTTCCTATATGAAGGAATTGCTGGACCAAAACCGTGAGAAGATTGGAGAGACCGCCTACAAAAAGGCCTATACGGCTGCAACGCAACTGGAAAACCTCTATGTGGCTGTCCCGGTGGAACTGCTGGCGGTGATCGCCTATATCTTCTCGGCGCTGCATGAGGTGACACCACTGACCCTGCAAAAGCTGCTGTATTATATTCAGGGCAACTATGCAGCGATTTACGACAAACCGCTGTTTGATGCCCCCTGTGAAGCGTGGGTGCATGGCCCGGTGTATCGCAATGTCTATAATCTGTTCCGGGATTTTAAGTACAACCCCATTGACGATGACCGCTTTGTGCCGCTGAAGGAGAGCGCTCTGCCGCTTACCCCGGAGGCTAAAGGGGTGGTAGACCGTGTGCTGGATACCTTTGGTATGTACAGCGGAAAGGTTCTGGAAAGCATCACCCACAAAGAAACGCCTTGGCTGGATGCCCGGAAGGGCTTTCTGCCAGACGAAACTTCTCATGCGGAGATTTCGCTGGATGCGATGAAGAGCTACTTCAAAAAGGTGGATGAGAAGTATAACATCCGGACGGAAGATGGACTGCGGAAGTATATCGGCAAAATGTTATAATAAGTCGGACTATGCACGATGGCGGGTTAATTTATTATGAACAGCATTGATTACTTGGTAAAAAGTGCTATAATTAAAGTGCCCCATACGAAAGGTATGGGGGAAGGAGATTGTTGTCAACTCTCCTGCTAGAATATTCTCGAGAATATTTAGCAGCACAGTTGACACGGTTGTTGATGCTGATGTAGCAAATGCTAGAATCAGACTGATTGATGAAATCACGACAATCGCCTCCCAGTCAATTATACCATAATTGATGATTGCGCTAACAGAATAGCTGGGAACTCTGAAAATCCTTTATGGTAATAGGGGTAACCACGTCAAACGTATATCCATCGGCTTAGAGACGCTATTCCTCGTGCCGATGGATATTGCATTTTAGGGGTATTAAAGCAATGGATGCTTGGTTAAGTGATAAGAAGACAATTCAAAGAAGCAAGCGATATTATGCACATTTTGATGTGCGAACAGATATCGGTCGCATGAAAGATTATGTTTCAAATCCAAAAGCAGTTGCAGCGCATGGATTTTATCCATTTATCCATTATGAGATGAATATGAGCAAGTTTAAAAGAGGAAAAGGAGTAGTTCCTAAAAAACGTGATATTTGCTATGCAGCACATATTGATCGGTGCATTTATCAGTATTACAGTCACATTTTGAATGAGAAATATAACGAGCGAACGACTTGTGATGGGATTTCTAATGTTGCGGTTGCCTATCGAACAAATTTAAGAAAGAGCAATATTCAATTTTCCAAAGCGGCCTACGATTTTATCCGTAAGACAGAAAACTGCTATGTGATGATTGGCGATTTTACGCATTTCTTTGATAACTTAGACCATGCTTATTTGAAGAAGCAATGGTGCTCGTTATTGGAATGCGAAAGATTACCAAAGGATCATTATAATGTGTTTAAGAATATCACGTCATTTAGTCAATGGGAACTGACGGACTTGTTGGCTATAAATGAACTGAAAGACAACAAAGCAGGTCATCGCGCACTCAATAAACGATCAAGAGTATTAACAGCGGAACAATATAAAAACAATCGTTCTCACATACAGCCAAATATGAACCATTACGGGATACCACAAGGATCACCTATTAGTGGAATGTTGGCGAACCTCTATATGCTGGAAGTTGATAAGCAAATCCATGATCTAGTTGAACAATATCACGGATTTTATATGCGGTATAGTGATGATTTTATTGTGATAGTGCCGGATGAACCTAACAATAATACGCTGAATGTCTTCTCTGAAGTGAGAGCATTTATTGCAAGTGCTCCTAGATTAAAATTGGAGCCGAGCAAAACCCAATATTTTCATTATAAGGAAGAGAAGGTTGAGAATATTGGAAAAGCGATAGACAAAGGTGCAGACGATAGTAAAAAATTTATCAATTTTTTAGGATTTTCGTTTAATGGAACGAAAGTGTTTATCCGTTCTAAAACGACGGCCAAATACTATTACCGGATGCACAGAAAGGCAAAAAATATTGCAAAAACAGGAGGGTATACCAGAAAAGGAAATCATATCAATCTTTCTGGTCTGTATACGCTTTATTCTGAACATGGTGCAAAGAGCAAACGAGGAAATTATTTTACCTATATTGAGCATGCTGAAGAAGAGTATGGACAAGATGAAGAAATTCGACATGATTTGAAAAATAATATGGGAAAAATAAGAAAAGTTCTAAAAGGTATTTAATTAGAACTTTTGTATGATAAAACAGCCGCCCAGCGACCTTACGGTCTCGCTGGGCGGCTTATTTTTTGCGTTTCCACAACAGATATTCCTCGTAGCGGTGCATCTCGTTCTGTTCTTCTTCGGTCAGGCGCTGGCGCTGGAGGCGGGCTTTGTCGGAGGGATCGTAATCGGACAAACCTAACAGAAAATCAGAAGAAGTATGATAGCGTCTGCAAATTGCAACCAGTGTTGAATGGTCAGGAGAACTTTTGTCGTGCTCCCAACTGCGGACAGTAGAAACCGAAACACTAAGAGCTTTTGCTAACACTTGTTGCTTTTCACCATTCAGCTTTCGTAATTCTGCCAGCCGCTCACCAATCATCTAGCGCACCACCCTTCTTTGCTTTCAAGTATAGAGAATCTTATTACTTTTGGCAAAAAGCGCCGAAATTCTTGTGAATTAGCCATAAAAGTGATAATATTATTGTTAGTATTGGCAGGAAGCGCTAAGAACATTATCACTTCCGCCGCAACGCTAAGGCAAAGCGAGGGAATCCCCGTTGGAACAACTGATCGACTTTCACGCACCGGAAGTGCAGGCGGTGCTGGATACGCTACTAAAAGATAAATCTACCGGCAAAAACATCATCTGGGCAACCGACCCGCCGGAGGAACTGCAAACGGTGATGTACGAGCCGGTGACGGATAGATCCCAGATCACCACCCAGCAGCTCGGGCTGACCCACTACGAGGTGGTGCTGCCTCGGATGATGAAGCAGACCGACACCCAGCAGCAGCGCACCCGCAAAAAAGGCGAGGTGTTCAGCCCAGCATGGGTCTGCAACAAGATGAACAACGCACTGGATGCTGACTGGTTTCGTGGGCTTGGGGCAGAGGAGAGCGCCGGGCAGTTCACGGTGGAGTTGCCCCAAGGCTGGAATACGGTGGAAACGCCGGTGCAGTTCCCGGTTTGCAAGGGCAGGATCCCGGCATGGGTGCAGTATGTGCAGAGCCGCCGCTTGGAGGTGACCTGCGGCGAAGCCCCCTTTCTGGCGTCCCGCTACGATGCCGCCACCGGCGAGATGATCCCGGTAGCCCGGCGCATTGGCATTCTGGACCGCAAGCTGCGGGTGGTAAGCGAGAACACCGCCACAGAGGACGAATGGCGCAAATATGCCACCCATGCGGTGCAGTCCACCTACGGCTACGAGTATCAGGGCGATAACCTTCTGCTGGCGCGGGTCAACCTGCTGCTGACCTATGCAGAGCATCTGCAAGCCCGCTGGCAGCGCAAACCCACAAAAGATGAGTTACAGCCTATCGCCAATATCATCAGCTGGAACCTGTGGCAAATGGACGGCTTGCACCTGTCTGTGCCCGGCGGCAAGCCCCAGCCGGAGACAGAACAGCTTGACCTCTTTTCCATATTCGGGGCGGCAGAGCCGCAGCCGCCCACGGTATCCTGTAAAGTGAAAAACTGGCGCAAGGGCAGCCATGGAACCGCCCAGAACTTTGAAACCATTCAGGAAGGGAGTACCAGCATGAAGTTTGATTATGTCATCGGAAACCCGCCGTATCAGATAAGTGATGGCGGTGCTGGCGTAAGTGCAACGCCTATCTATAATCGTTTTATCGAAGCAATCAAAACTACACATCCCGGCGCAATTTGCTTGATTATTCCTGCAAAATGGTACTCCGGCGGTAAAGGACTAGATAAGTTCAGAGAGGAAATGCTAGGAGATAGACATATTTCAACATTGGTTGATTATTCTAATTCGCTAGATGTTTTTCCGAATGTAGATGTTGCAGGTGGCGTTTGCTATTTTGTCTGGAAAGAAGCATATAACGGTAAGTGTAAGTATACAAACTATCGTAATGGAAAAGCTACAACAGCATACAGAGATTTGAATGAGTTTCAAACATTTATTCGCTATCCAGTTGCATCCGAAATAGTCAAAAAAGTAAAAGAAGATGGAGAATTAACACTGGATAAAGTGGTTTCCAGCAGAAAACCATTTGGACTTGCAACAACAGCAAAGCCAATGAAAACCGGTGACATTACACTACGATACAATGGAGGACGTGGCCCATATAAAAGTACCGAGATAAGGGTAGGAACAGAAATGATTGACCAATGGAAAATTATCATTTCTCGTCTTACGGCAGAACACGCAGGACAACCAGCCAAGGATGGAAAGTACCGTGTTCTTTCGACGATGGAGCTTTTGAAGCCGGGTGAAATATGTTCCGAAACGTATCTTGTGGCGGGAGCATTTGACTCAAAAGAAGAAGCAACCAACTATATAGCGATGCAACAAGAAATGGGAACGATGCTTCCTACTTTCACTGAAAATTAGGAGCTCTCAGTTCCTGTTCGATTCCAAGCTTCTCTGCTATACTTTTCTTGCAGAGCAGAAGCAAACTCTTCTAAGCAGAAAGCGACAAACGCCATGATCTCCCACTGAGGGAAGGAGCGGTAGGCCACTTTC
>OFMG01001139.1_pt1 | contig 23540 bp, 20 predicted proteins | sample 1541751 | NCBI WGS metagenome assembly OFMG01 (sample SAMN04209232, study PRJEB22552) | human gut metagenome | biome: gut; material: feces | host: Homo sapiens | place: USA: Oklahoma
AAAAGTCCTTGACGTAGATCAGGCTGGGTCTGCCCAGACCACGGCGTTTGCGCTCGATGAGGTCGATGTCCTCCAGTTCCCGGAATAGCTTGACCGCCTTGTGTTCGGCGCAGCAAAGGGATTCCTGCACTTCCCGGACGGTGTAGATGATATACACCCGCCCTTGCTCGTCCAGCCAACCGTTCCTTGCAGACAGGCTCATACGATCCAGCAGGATGCCGTACAGTGTCCGGGCATCGGTGGAGAGCTGCCGGAAACGGCTGTCTTGGAACAGTGCTTTCGGGATGCGGAAGTAGGAGAACAACTCGCCCGACTGACCATAAAAGTAGTCCAGCGTCATTTGGTGTGACCTCGGATTTTCAACTGTATGGGTGTATTCATGTGGAAAACTGTCACTTCCTTCCTGTCAGATGTAAATATTGGCTCCAATGAAAAGGGTACTAAGCAAACAGGACTGCCTCACATACATTGCGCTGTGGAGCAGTCCTGTTCGTTTAATATGTAATTGTCATTGCACCTTCATGGCAGTCCTGCGCATAGGTGCGGAGAAATTTAAGTAGGCGTAGCTTCTGTGTCACTGCCTTCTGTCTTAAAACAGAGTCCCAAGTTTGTATGCCGTTCAAGTGAGTGCAAATCTTCACGGATATATTGCCATGACTGTTGATAGCTATTGGTGACAGAGAAATCGGATTCACTGATGAACTGTATGAAGCCGGGAATGTCTGACATATATGTCTTTGCAAAGAAAAAGGCATCGTTTTCTTTTTCCTCATCGGTACTATTCAGCTTGCCGTAAAGTGCATGATCCAAATTGCAGGACATATAGTAGACCCGATATGGAATTTTCCAGATTTCAGGGGTAGACAACAACCGATTCAAGTTTTCTCGTTTACGAAGATTCCGATTTTCAATTCCCGACTTCTGACGAGTCCGGATTTCTGTGATAGAATAGATAGGTTTGGCTGCCGAAGCATCCTCTACAACGGCATTATTAGGAATAAATGCACCATCCATATCGACAATATGAATGATTTGGCAGAAATCCCCGGATTTATATAGCCGTCCAGCGAATTTCTTGACACAGTCGCCAATGGTACGAACGATATTGTTTGGAGTTACGCCAAGTTCCGTTGTAATATCACAGTGCATAACGTGAACATGGACTACATTGCTGTCGAAAAAACGGCTCAGAAGAACACTGAGAGCTGCATCGTCCGAAGGGCCTTCTACAATGACGAACAAGATTTTCTTACGTGGCATCCGGATCACCTGCTTCCCTGAATGCCATTGCAATCTCGCTGTTATTCGTCAGGTCGTACACCGGCTCATTCTGTTCGCCAAGAACGATGTCACGATAGTAGAAGTCTCGCAAATTGTTTGTCGTCTTGACATTGTTCATGCGGATATAACGGTTCTGAGGATTTGTAGTAGTAAAGGCGATAAAGCATTTATCCAGTGTTTCCAAAGGACGCAGATTGTGCGATGTGAAAACAAGCTGCCCTTTTCCTTTCTCTGCAAGAATGCGCAGAATCTCGCCAAGCAGGTACTCGAATACTCCCGAATCCAGTTCATCAATTGCAACAGTCATAGACGGCTTGTTGTAGATCACAATCAAAAGCTGCAAAACAGAAATCAGTTTCTTGATGCCCTCGGATTCATATTGCAATGGGATTTCTTTGCTATTTTTGTTGGACATGAGCTGGATAAGATAGCCAATGCTTCCATTTGGATAAAGCTGCGTACCCATTTCCTTGACGTTGATCGTAAGACCGGGAATGAGTTGCTGCAAAACGATATTCATGCAGCTTATAACCTTGCGGACGATGTTCAACGTGTTTTCAGGAATCAAAGACGGCTTGTTCAGATTTATCAGAATGTTACCGAAAGCTGCCTCTCCATTTCCCGCATAGTTAAATGCAAGGGGCAGTGCATTCATACTGATAAGGCCAATGTTCGTCGTGTTGATAATGAACAATTGGCGATTGCCGTAGTACACAAGACTATCAATCAGAAAACGATGGCAGTCTTCACGGCAATTCTTTCGGATGGCATTCAGCAGTTCCCTTGAAAAAATAAAAGAACGAGATGTGGTTCGCGCAAGCTGCTTTGCAACCAAGAGACTGGTTACCGTTTCCTTGTCCTTACCAATGAGAACGTGATATTTCGTTTCTGGCAGGAAAACCGTATCTTCGGACGTTCTTGTGTCAATGACAGGAAGACGTTTTACTTTCTTGTCTGCACATTCGTAGGAATAGGAAAGTACTTCGTCGGACAGTACCGCTTTGTAATTTTCTCCGACAACAGGCTGTTCCATATTATGCTCGGCATGGTCGAGTTCACGGCGGAGATTTACTTCGTAGAGTACGGAATAAACACACCCTTTTTCTTGGCTGCTTACCTTGAGTCCATACTTGAGGGTCGCATATTCGCTATCAACATTGATATAATCGGCGAAGTGATTGGGAGCTGATCTGCCTGAAAAAGCGAATTGAAGCAATTCCAGAGCATCAATCAACGCCGTTTTGCCGGAACCATTCTGTCCATACAACCCAAGGATACTTGCTTTGTAGCCTTTTTTGGAATTTCCAAAATCGAGATGGCCATAGCCGACGTTCTTGAAATTTTTAATTTCAATGCTTTCTATTCTGACAATTGTGTCATTCATAAAGAAACCTCCTTCCCATGTTGGCAAAGTGTACACGATGCGGTACTGCTAGTATAACACAGATTCACAAGAAAATGAACGAGAACATGAAAATCGGCATAAAAAATTTCAAATTTCGAATTTGCTTTGTCCTTTCGGCTCTTAGTCACCTCGACAACTCTTTTCTTGGATCAGAAAATTGTTTACTAAGCAAACAGGACTGCCTCACAAAATATTGTGGAGCAGTCCTGTCTGTTTAGTATGTAATGGTCATTGCACCCTCGTGGCATTCCTGCGCATAGGTGCGGAGAAGTTCAAGATGCTTGGGAGATTTTTTGGCGATAGCCGTTGCGCGGTTGCCTGCCATAAACTCGATGATAGACAATCTTGGGACAAGGAGCTTTCCGCGAATCTGGAATCCGACGAGGATTTTCTGGTTGCACCATCTCTGGATGCTCTGTGCGGAGTAGCCGGTCAGTTCGGTTACATCAGAGGTAGTCAGAAGATCGTTATAGTCGGCGGCAAGCCGTTCCCACTCTTTGTACAGCCCGGTTTTTTCCGGCTCTGTAAAATGAAACCGGATGATTTCGGTGGTTGACCTGCGGCGTTTTGCCTTGCCGCTGTTCCCGATGTACAGTCCCTTGGGAGCTTTGTACTTGTCGGGATTGTCCTCACGGTCGCACAGGAAGGTAACGACATCGCGGGTCTGAATCGTATAGCGGCGGGTCTTTTTGCCGGAATCGTGGCAAGGCACAAGTCCCGAATCCAGAAGGTATTTTGCGTGACGCTTGCTGATGTGAGCAATGCGGTAGAACTGGTCTTTTGTCATGCTGTCCGGGTACTGTTCAAGAATTTTATAGCGCTCCAACAGGGTCGTCATTTTTATCCATCCTTTGCTGCTTTGTTTTTCGTCAGCGGCAGAAGCAACATATTTCATGGATGGATGATAGGCTTCTGGAATCTCTCTCGCCCGTTCTCTCCAAAGGGCGTAAAATCTCTTCCAATTCTCTCCAAAAGGCGGATTTTTCTGCGTTTTGGAAAGTGGGTTCAAATCCGCATGGAGCCTAGTGATTTTGGATTTTGATGAAATTTTGAGCGTAAATTCGATGGTTCGTATCTTCTGGCAAAGTGGGCTAATTACCTCTATCTTCCACCAAGTACCGTGAAGCAGGAAAAACTCGAAATCGTTTTGTCCTTAACCGGGCACGTGGGTTCGAATCCCACCATCTCCGCCAACAAAAGGCATCAGCTCAGGCTGGTGCCTTTTTATGCTCTCCAGCCATCAAAAAGAATGTATCAATATTTTTTGCTCAGAATCTTCTCAAGCGTATCCGCAAACCTGACATCCTGCTCCTTCGTCCGCTTTGGGCTCCCCTTGGGGTGCTTTCCGGTACGGAGGAGCTTTTTGCTTTCATACCGCCGCAGCAGGAGAGCGTCTATATTATCAGCGGTGTACTCCAGACCATTCTGGTTCAGCACCCGGGCGCACTTGGCAAGACACATACTCGCCAGCCCGTAGTCCTGTGTCACGACCACATCCCCCGGTTTTACCCGGTTCACCAGCGCAAAGTCTACGCTGTCAGCCCCTTTATCGAACACCAATGTCTGCGCACCTTCCCGTTCAATTTGGTGAGCTGTGTCGCACAGGATGATGACCGGAACGCTGAACCGTTTTGCAATCTGCAACGTCAGATCGACAACCGGACAGCCGTCTGCATCGATCAAAATATTCATCGGCTTTCCTCCATCATCCAGCGAAACGCCTTTGCGGTACGCAAATCGGCGTCTTTGAAATGCCCGCCGCTGTTCCATTCAAGGGTGCAGTCTGCGCCACGCGCGGTAAGCCGACTGTGCAGGGTGCGGATATTATCGCCCACCGCAGCCATGACGGTGTTTTTCGTGCGTTCCTCCTTGTCGCCAAGGCTCAGATAAACGCGCTGTGCCTGTATTGGGTGCTGTTGTTCAAACTCCATCCAGCCCGGAAACCAAACAGAGGGAGAGGCAGCGGCGACACCATAGAACAGATTTGTCTGGGTGGATGCCCACAACGCAAACAATCCCGCCAGCGAGTAGCCACCCAGAATGATTTTGACGTTCTCCGGGAGGGGATACTGCTGATTCAGTGTGGGGATGACCTGTTCCGTCAGAAAGCGCAGGGTGTCCGCAGCATTGCCGCCGAAACCTTGTTTTCCCCACACGGCAGGGGCTTCCCACGGAGAAAGTGCATCGTTCCAGCTTGCCACCGGGATGGCCGCAAACAGAAAGTGGTGCGCACTCTGTGCAATAGCGGCAACCTCGCTGTCCATGCTTTGCAGCTCGTGTTCGCCGGTCATCTGGAGCAGCAGGTATTCTGCATTAGCCCTGCCGTAAATACGGCAAGGTTTATTCCCGATTTGCATTGTCTGTACAGTCACTGCGGCGTCCTCCCGAAAAAAATTTTGGTAAGCCCAGTATAGCAACTGAAAAATCATTTTGCAATTCAAAAGGCGTTCGCATTCGCTGCAAGCAGTGCAAGTTGGTCAGAACGTTTCCCATATCAAATACGATATTTTTAATCATGTGGAACCTTCTTTCTGCACAAACCGCTTAACGCAGTTCCTCGATGTGATAGATTAAAAACGCAAACTGCTATAGCATCAGCTGCTTTTTTGATTCTCCTTCATGATCCTTCGGACCCGTCCGCGCGTGGTGTCCTCAAAGGTTTCATCTTCGCTAAATCGCAGCCAATAGAGGGCCTTTTCTCCAGTATACTATGGTCAGGCGGATAGACAAGATGAATGGTTACTTCACTGCGTATACACGATCTCCTTTAACACTACTTCCTTACCTGCGCTTCGATCTCTCCGGTAAACTGAAACCATCCATCCTCATAGTCCATAACAAAGTCTGCGTGATACTTGTTCAGAATAAGTTTTATATTGGAAAGCCCGAATCCATGAAGACTTGCATTCGGTTTTGTCGTCTGGATCGTATCATTTTTTATTTCGACCGGAAGGGTCGTATTCCGAACAGAAAACAAAAAGCTTTGTTTTAACACTGCAGAAACCCGAATCACCCGATCGCCCTCGATTTTTTCGCAGGCTTCAATGGCGTTATCCAGCAGATTGGAAAACAGGACGACCATATCCGATACATCAAAAGGCAGAGCCGATAAATCGTTCAGCTCGAAATCAATGTCGATCCCCTTCTGGATTGCTTCCGTTGCTTTCGTATTGAACAGTGCATCCAGGATCGCATGGTGAGAGTTGACGAGGAACGATCGGTCTGTCTGTTCCTTGGATACAGAATTCAAATATTGCTCTGCCGCATCATATTCCTGATTTTGCAAAAGATCTTGAAGTGTATTGAGATGTGCCTGAAAGTCATGTACCTTATGGCGCTGAGCCGTATAGAGCTGACTTGCGGCTTCCATATTTTTAGCCTGAAACTGGAGCTGCTGTTCCAGCGCCAAAACTCTTTCCTGATTTTCAACGGTCTTTTCCATTCGTTCCAAAAGATACAGCACTGCCACATTTGCGGCAAAAATCAAACCGCATACCGCAGCAATCACCATTTCGCTTGCGTTTTTACCAGCCGTCATGTACAGCAAAAGCACCAGCATCACAAAAGATGTTCCCGGAAACAAAAAATAAAGACCTGATTTTACGCCCGTTAGCTTGTTGGGGGTTCTCAAGCTCCTTCTTCTCCGCATAAGCTTTCGGAATGTGTATGCCAGAAAAAGCTCTGCCGAATAGTTGATAACTCCATAGCTTATCATAAGCGGAACACTTGTTTGAAAGGACGCTCCGTCCATTCCGCAGATAAAAGCACCTGCCATGCCAAGCCCAAAAGACAAACAATAGGTTATGAGATATTCTATACAGACTAAGAGCAGCAGCATTCCGCTGGAGATCTCTCTATACAATGCTCTTGCGCTCAATGTGTACGACAAAAGGATCATGCCGATCTTTACAGCCGGATCTCGGCCAAAGAAAACAAGCGGAACTTGTAGGATCCAGAAATTCAGAGCAACAAGGCACCCGATGCCCAACGTAAACTTCCAATTATCCCATCGTCTTTGGGCAAATGCATCCAAAAAGAAGATCAAAGACAGTGTATCGACCACCGTATAAAGAAAGCTCAAGAGATCGCCCATCGATTTTTCCCTCTCCATTTCAAGTAATGCTGTTTTAATTCCTTGTGGCTTTTAGCGCTTGAGGGCAAAACGATCCCTCCGCGTAAGTGCACCTTTTCATACTGCATCTGTTCGATGTACTCCATATTTACCAGAAAGGACTTTTGGATACGCAGAAACCCAAGGTCTTCCAACTTTTCCGATAAATCTGTCATATTTCCATAAAACCGATATTCGGTCCGTTCGTCGTGGATCAGGTGCATGATAACGATCCTCAGATTTGACTCCAGATAGAGAATATGATTTACCGGAATATCGATCAATTCCGAATTGACGGAGATCGTAATGATTTGTTTTTTTCGGACCACTTCTTTGACTGCATCCTCAAAATAGGATACCAGTCTTTCCTGCATATTGGTTTTCAAAAGATACCGAAACGCCTGTACTTCAAACCCTTCCGGCGCATACTGGATGAAGTTGGTCAGAAAAATGATCACGATCCCCGGTTTTTCTTTCCGAAGTCTCCACGCCAGATCGATGCCGCTGAAGTCTCCCATATCGATATCCAGAATCGCGATATCGCACCCCGCAAGGTCTTTGATCGCACAGGGATCATCAAACAGGTGAAACCGCACCTGCATTCCATTTTCTGCGCAATGCTTTTGGAGCAGCTCTGAAACCTGCTCTGTAACACGCCACTCATCATCACAGATCAATACATTCATCTGAAATTTCCCCCAAGATAAACGAACCGGCTTTTGGTTATTCAAAATATCTCATCCGCTCTCACAGCGATTATAATACGATTAGGTTGAAATCGCAAATAGTGCACTCTATAGGACAGAGCCGTGCCTTTTCATGACAGAAAAACCGTTTTTCGTTACCATAATGTGGATTTTTTCGTGGTATGAGCGTAAAACAAAACCACCTTCCCGTATTATAAAATACCAAGGAGTGTCGTCATGAAAGCACCGCAATATAACAGCAGTTTGCGCAAGAGGCTCCTCGCTTTCGCAGCTGCTCTTGTCCTTCTTTTCGCTCTTGTGTTTGAACTTTATCCAAGAAGCTCTCAGATCATCGATCTCTCCACCGGTTCCGGGCTTTCCAAAATGCTTCGATACGATGATGCGCAGGTCTATCTCTTTGGCGAGGCGCATCGAAAAGTAGAATACCAACAGTTCCGCAATGTTCTGTTCAAGTATCTTGTGGAGAAAAAAGGCGTTCGTGTTCTTGTAGAGGAAGCCGGATATGCCACGACATTTCTTGAGAATGAAACAGTGCAGGGAAGGCTTTCCTTTTCCGACTGGCTTGACCGTTGCATAAGCTCCAAAGCGGACTATGAACTGTATCAATGGATCGCGGATTGGAACAGCGGCAGGGAAGATGCGGAGAAAATTTCAATCATTGGGATCGACATTACAGATAATATCGGCAATATGCAGATGCTTTGTCAGTATTTGTTGAAAACCTGCGATTTTACTGGAGCAGATGAACAAACGCAACGACTTCTGACGGCAATCCGAAAACAAAATCCGTTCAGTTCCTTGCAACTACAGACCTTTCAGGACGAGTTTTTGCCGCAGTTGATCGAACTGTATCAAACAAAACCGGAACAACTTGAAAATGTGTTGGGAACACAAGCAATGCATTTGGAGCGTGCCCTTTTGGGCTGGCAGGAAGCACTGGAACGGCAGAAGCTCCGAGGAAAAGTGGAACAACTGGGCGGTCCGGGTGATGTGTACCGGGAGAATTGCCTGTATAAGCATTTTATGCGGGAGTATCAGGAGAGACCGGACACAAAATATTATGGAGAGTTTGGCGCGGCACACGTTTTGATGTCTGACTATTCCGGAAAGATGTACCGCGTGCAGAACTCTTTTGTGACCCGTCTTGCGGAGGAGGGTTCACCGCTGAATGGAAAACTGACCGTCATAGATGGCGGGTTGACGTTTGAAATCGGTAATCTGGGTGAATCGGATACGAACAAAGCAACGCTTTACAATACCGCCCGTGCAAAGAACCCCGCCGCTGAAAGTGGAAAGTTCTTTGCGGGATCCCCTGACATCCCGGATGAAAAAATCGCGCAGTATGCAATGTTGTTTGAGCACCCGGATCAGATCACAAGCAGCGAGGAGCATCCAGGCTGGTATTGGCTCAGCCATAGGTAAAATTTTCCCCAAAGCAAAATTTGGTATTGACAAATCCCAAATCCGTGCTTTAATATAGGCAAATTCAATACACTAAACCGTTGAAGCGGAGATAACGGCGAACCATGCCTGTACAGAGAGCCTGCGCAGCTGAGAAGCAGACCGGAAACAGTTCGTCAAGGAAAAGGCGGCCTTGTGTCGCTTTTTCCTGAAATGGACCGCTGAGGGTGCAGGGAACTGCGGTGCTTTTGCCGCACAGTATTCTGCAACGTAGGGCATACGTCAGTTGCCGGGGATGTGTTGGCATCCCGCCAAGTGCATGGGGTCGTTCCCATGAAGTCAGGGTGGCACCGCGGATCAAAGGCCAAGCTTTATTCGTCCTTGACAGAAGAAGGTTTCTTCTGTCAAGGGCGTTTTTCTTTTACACTCCTCCGGCAGAAGCGCCGGGGGAGTTTTTTGTTTGACTCAGAAAGGGGTAGCAGCTATGAAGATACGGCCTGCACTGGACGAAGTAAAAACCATTGCGGCGGCGGGCGGTTGGTGCAACGGTCACCTATGCAAAGCAGCTCATGCACGGCAAGCAGTCCGAGGTGGAATTTGACCCCGCGTGCCCGCTGTTCCGCGGCTGCGAAGCCGCAGGCCGCGGCATTGATACCTTTGAGACTGCCGCCACCATCAACACGGGGCGTCTGGGCATCTTCCACGGTATGAAGTCCTATTTCTGTCAGGACGAATACGGCCAGATCGCGCCGGTGTATTCCATTTCCGCCGGTCTGGATTACCCGGGCATCGGCCCGGAGCACGCATGGCTGCACGACATCGGACGCGTCGAGTATGTAGCGGTTACCGACGATGAAGCCGTGAACGCCTTTGAGTATCTGGCACGCACCGAGGGCATCATCCCCGCCATCGAGTCTGCCCACGCCGTGGCACAGGCCATCAAGCTTGCACCCGCCATGGACAAGGACAAGATCATCGTCATCACCATTTCCGGCCGCGGCGATAAGGACTGCGCCGCCATTGCCCGCTACAGAGGGGAGGATCTTCATGAGTAACATTGCCAAAGCCTTTGCAGACGGCAAGGCGTTTATTCCGTTCATCACCTGCGGCGACCCCGACTTAAAAACCACCGCCGCCGCCATCCGCGCCATGGCTGCAAACGGTGCTGACCTCATTGAGCTGGGCATCCCGTTCTCCGACCCTACCGCCGAGGGCCCGGTCATTCAGGGTGCAAATCTCCGCGCCCTGCAGGCAGGCACTACCACGGATAAGGTCTTTGACCTTGTGCGGGAGGTGCGCAGAGATGTGACCATTCCCATGGTGTTCATGACCTACGCCAATGTCGTGTTCTCCTACGGGGCCGAGCGCTTCCTCTCCACCTGCGCAGAGATCGGCATTGACGGGCTGATCCTGCCCGACCTGCCCTATGAGGAAAAGAATGAGTTTGCGCCCCTCTGCCGCCAGTACGGCGTGGACCTTATCTCCATGATCGCGCCCACCTCGGAAAACCGCATTGCTATGATCGCCAAGGAAGCGGAGGGCTTTTTGTATATCGTGTCCAGCCTTGGCGTCACCGGCACCCGCAGTGAGATCAAAACCGACCTTGCCGCCATTGTAAAGGTGGTGCGGGAGAACACCAAGACGCCCTGCGCCATCGGCTTTGGCATCTCCACCCCGGAGCAGGCCGCAAAGATGGCAGGCATCGCCGATGGTGCCATCGTCGGCTCGGCCATCATCAAGCTGCTGGAGCAGTACGGCACTGCCGCACCGGAGCAGATCGGTGCCTACGTCAAACGCATGAAGGACGCCGTGCGCGGATGACCGCGCACAAACAAAGAACATAAATAAAAGCATCGGCAGCTTCCGCTTCTGAACCTCAGAAAACCAGCGGAGTCTGCCGATGCTTTTTGTTCTTTTTTGCAGCTTGCTCAGACGATGCGTTTGCCGTCCAGCACGGCCTGCTTCAGGGTATCGCCGTCATACACCAGCTTGAGGGAAAAGTAGGGGTGTTCTTCCTCCAGCAGACGGAAAAAGAGCTTGTCTCCTTCCCAGATGGGCAGCGCTTGCACCTCAGACTTCCGCACCCACTGCAGTTCGCCCTCGGCGCAGGCATCACCCCTTATCATCTCGCCCTCCCACCGGTCGGCGGTGTACAGATGGATGAACTCGGTCATGTTGCCCCACACAAAGGTCAGCAGCCCCCGGGCGCGGTAGCGCGTCAGGGTAAGGCCGGTCTCCTCCCGCACCTCCCGCACAAGGCAGTCCTCCGGGCTTTCAAACCGTTCAAATTTACCGCCCACACCCACCCATTTGTCGTGGTTGTAGTCGTCCTGCTTTTTGATGCGGTGCAGCATCAGGTAAGCGTCCTCCCGCTCCAGATAGCAAAGGGTGGTGCTGAAGATGGGAAATTCCGGGTCCATAAATGCGCCTAAGTTCATGGGGAGTTCTCCTTTTTTGTCCGATGTTTTTTGTCGGTATGCTCGCCCTCTCCGTCTGCTCACTGCGTTCGTATCCACACTCCCCCTTTTGTCGCTGCGCGACATCTTCCCCCGGTGCGGGGAAAGTCTTTCCTCAAAGGGAGAGGCCTTGGCAAAGAGATGAAGTTTGTGTGGACTGCCAAGGGCTCCCACTTTGGGGGAGCTGGCATCGCGTAGCGATGACTGAGAGGGCGAGGCCGCTGACCGTATCTCTTTTCATAAAAAGGGCTGCTGCATGAAACGCTGTGCAGCAGCCCTTTGGGAAGTGTCTCCGCTGCGGATGCCCACAAAGCAGCGGATGCGCTTTTGTTCGTTATGCCTTGCGTCCGGTGCGTCCCTTGCCTGCGCTGTTCAGCTTGCGCACCAGATCGTTCTGGTGCTTGCGCTGGCTGGGGGTGGGCTGGGGGTCTTTGGCTTCCCCGGCACGCTTGCCGGCCTGGGCAGCGTCGGGGTCGATGCGCTCCAGCGTCCACTCCTGATTGCCGCCCGCCACATAGTTCCAGATCTGCGCCTGCGCGCCGTTGGCAGTGTTCATGCCCACAAGGTCGATGTACTTATCCGACAGCACATTGCGGATGCGGGTGCGTCCGCTGCGGGTAGGTTCCAGCGCCCAGCACTGGCTCAGCCCGCTGGTGCGGCTCCACTGGTGCAGCCATGTGCCCTCCACCACGCCGCCAAGTGCCAGATCGATCATCTTGCCGGTAAAGCGGTTCTGGATGCGCCAGCGTCCCTCGCCCGCGTCCACAAACTGCCACTGCTGCCACGGATGGCCCGCATAGCTCCACAGCTGGATGCCGGCGCCGTTCTCCGTGTTGAAATCCTTTACTTCCAGTACCTTCCCGTTGGGGGACTTGATAATGTAGTATTCCCCCTCCATAATGACGACCTGCGATGCCTTTGCCATAGAGCACAACTCCTTTCCGCTATGGTAGCCCTATTATACCCGATTTGTCCGCCGGCAACAAGAATGCTTTTCCATAATCTTTCTTTTGTTTTTTGTGCATTCTGTCGTGTTTTTGCAGCGCAAACGTTTTCGAAAGTTAAATCCATATCTTGGCTCAGGACAAAAGCCTTCACCCCTTGGGGGGAAGGTGGCGCGCAGCGCCGGATGAGGGGTAATTTCCCGCAAGCTGCTGCTTGCCTGCGCCCTCATCAATCACCTGCGGTGACAGCTTCCCCCGTCCGGGGGAAGCCTTTAAGCGGAAATTGATTCCGATGGTTTTTACCGGCGGGCACTTTGCACTCCGGCGCAGGTTGTGGTACAATAAAGCCATCCACTATTTAAGGAGGGGATCTTTCATGACCAACGAGACTTTACAAACCATTCACAGCCGCCGCAGCTGCCGCGCCTACGAGCCCCGGCAGATCACGGATGCCGAGCTGGACGCCGTACTGGAGGCCGGCACCTACGCCGCCAGCGCTATGGGACGCCAGAGCGCTAAGATCGTGGTCGTGCAGGATGCCGCTACCCGTGCCCAGCTGACCCGGATGAACGCCGCCGTCATGGGTGCCGACAGCGACCCCATGTACGGCGCACCCACCATTCTGGTGGTGCTGGCCGATGCCCACGCAAACTGCGCCGTGCAGGACGGCAGCCTTGTCATGGGCAACCTGATGCTGGCTGCCGCATCGCTGGGGCTGGGCAGCTGCTGGATCAACCGCGCCCGGGAGGAGTTCGACTCCGCCGAGGGCAAGGCACTGCTGAAAAAGTGGGGCATCGAGGGCGACTGGATCGGCGTAGGCCACTGCATTCTGGGCTACCCCGCCGCCGCACCCAAGCCCGCCGCGCCCCGCAAACCGGATTACATCGTAAAAGTATAAGGAGTTTTATGAAGCCTGATTACAAGCTGGTCGCAAAGGCCAAATACATCCACAACACTGCCGACCTTGCCAGCGAGCTGTGGCACGAGGTCTACAAGCGCTACTACCCCGCAAAGCAGCTGGACACCCTCGTGGAGGAGCTGCAAAGCGCCGACGCTATTGAAGCGGACATCGACAATGACGTGAACTATTTTCTGGTGTTTCTGGGGGGCAAGCTCATCGGCTACTTTGCGTGGAAGATGGAGAACACCGCCCTGCACCTGATGCACCTGTACCTCAAGCCGGAATACCGCGGCAAAGCCATTGGCCGGGACATCGTGCAGACCTGTGAGCGGCTGGCCAAGGGCGAGGGCAAAGGCCGGGTGTGGTGCACCATCCACGCCAAGGCGCTGCCTGTGCAGCAGTTCTTCAAGGCGCTGCGCTACCGCGAGCTGCGCCCCGCCGAGCAGGAAAACGGCTCCGTACCCCGCAACGAGCTGGTGTATGAGCATACCCTGAGCTGAATATGCACCTCACCGGTCGCGAGGTAAGCTGCCGCTTGCCTGCGCCCTCATCAGTCACCTGCGGTGACAGCTTCCCCCGACCGGGGGAAGCCTTAAATCGAAGCTGTTATTTCAAAGAAATCACAAAATAGCCATTGAAATTTATCCGCATTTGTACTACACTGATGTAGTGTAATAAAGCCGCTGTCTGCGGGCATTCTGTGCAAAAAAGGAGACTATCATGGCGAAAGATCATCCCACCGGCAACTCCGGACTGTACCGGGCTTTTCTGCAGCTCAAGACCCCGGAGGAATGCTATCGTTTTCTGCAGGACGTGTGCAGCTATTCGGAGCTCAGCGCAATGGAGCAGCGCTACAACATTGCCGAGCTGCTGGCCGACAAGCGCATCTACACCGAGATCATGGACAAGACCGGTGCGTCCAGCGCTATCATCAGCCGGGTCAGCCGGGTGCTGAGCGCAGACGACAGTGTACTGCGTGCGCTGCTGGAAGCTGAAAAAAAGTCCGCTGACTGATCCAAAGGCCGCGTACCGCCAAAAGGGCTGTTGCCCAAAGCTGCGGCACGCGGCTTTTCTTTTTGATATTTGATATGGGAGGTTATTCTTATGGCAAAAGCTGTTGTATTTTTTGCAGAGGGCACCGAGGAGTGCGAGGCACTGCTGGTGGTGGACCTGCTCCGCCGCGCCAAGGTGGAGGTGCTGGTTGTCAGCGCCTCCGGCAGCCGGGAGATCCTGAGCAGCCATAAGGTGCATATCACCGCCGATGCACTGGCGGAGGAAGTCGATTATTCCGACGTGGATCTGGTGGTGCTGCCCGGCGGCATTCCCGGCACGCCGAACCTTGCCGCCAACAAAACGGTGACCGACACCTGCGTTGCCTTTGCAAAGGCAGGCAAAAAGGTAGCCGCCATCTGCGCTGCGCCCAGCGTGCTGGCGGCACTGGGTCTGCTGGAGGGCAAAAACGCCACCGCTCACGCTGCATTTCAGGACAAGCTGGCGGGTGCCCATGTGCTGGACACCGAGGTGGTCGTGGATGGCAACATCACCACCAGCTACGGTCTGGGCGGCGCTATCCCCTTTGCGCTGGAGCTGGTGCGCCAGCTGGCCGGAGAAGCGGAAGCCGACCGCATCCGCAACGCCATCGCCTACCGGCACTGAGAGGAGGGGACTGTATGCGTTTTGTCACCTGCCGCCTGCCGGACGGTGTGGAGGACCCTGCCATCCTCTCGCAGGACGGCACACAGGTCTGGCCGCTGAGCTGGCTGGGGCTCTCCTACGAGACCCTGTCCGACGCCATCCCCTTTCTCACCCCGCAGGTGCGGTTCGGTTTGCAGCTGGCCATCAGCGGCATCCCCGCGCTGCCGGTGGAAGCCGTCACCCTGCAAAGCCCCATCCCCAGCCCTGCACAGGACGTAGTCTGTCTGGGCATCAACTATATGGCGCACTCTGATGAGGCCGAAAAGTATTCTGCGGACGCCTTTGCCACCAAGCATCAGGACGCCATCTACTTCTCCAAGCGGGTCAGCCGCGCGGTACCGGACGGCGGCTTCATCGAGGCGCACACCGACCTTGTGCAGAAGCTGGACTACGAGTGTGAGCTGGCTGTGGTGCTGGGCAAGGATGCCAAGGATGTGCCCGCCGGACAGACCAAAGACTATGTGTTCGGCTACACCATCCTGAACGATGTCTCTGCCCGGGACGTACAGACCGCCCACAAGCAGTGGTATTTCGGCAAAAGTCTGGACGGCTTCACCCCCATGGGGCCCTGCATCGTCACCGCCGACGAATTCGACACCTACCCGCCCGCGCTGCCCATCCGCAGCCGGGTGAACGGCGAACTGCGGCAGGATTCCAACACCAAGCTGCAAATTTTTGATATCGACCACGTCATCCACGAGCTTTCGCAGGGCATGACCCTGAAAGCCGGTACCATCATCGCCACCGGCACCCCTGCCGGGGTGGGCATGGGCATGGACCCGCCGCAGTTTTTGCACCCGGGTGACACCGTGCAGTGCGAGATCGAGGGAATTGGCACGCTGACCAACACCGTGCGCTGAATCCCTTGTGGAACTGCCCAAAATTTTACATGGATTTCAGTCCGATTGCACGAAATGCCGCCGCAGCACTGCTCTTTTGCGGAAAAATATGGTATACTATAAAATACTGATAAAAAATGCGGCGCATCCGCATCAAAGGGGTAAATGACATGAAGGAATACGCATTTGGCATCGATCTGGGCGGCACTACTGCCAAGGTCGGCCTGTTCACCACCAGCGGCAAGCTGCTGGAAAAGTGGGAGGTAAGCACCGATACTTCCAATAACGGTGCTCACATTCTGGAAAATCTGGCTGCTGCCGTGCAGCAGAAGATGCAGGAAAAGGGTCTGTCCGCAGACGAAGTCGAGGGTGTCGGTCTGGGCGTGCCCGGCCCGGTGCTGGATTCCAGCATCGTGCCCATCGTGTGTGCAAACCTTGGCGGCTGGGGCAACCGCAACGTGTCCATTGAGCTCAGCGAGCTGCTGGGCGGCATCCGGGTGCTGGTGGGCAACGACGCCAACGTGGCTGCGCTGGGCGAGATCTGGATGGGCGCGGCACAGGGCTGCCGCAGCGCCGTCATGGTCACGCTGGGCACCGGCGTGGGCGGCGGCGTCATCGTGAACGGCAAGGTCATCGACGGTGCGCACGGTGCCGGCGGCGAGATCGGCCACATCACCGTCAACCCCCACGAGACCGCCGTCTGCGGCTGCGGCAAGCGCGGCTGTCTGGAGCAGTATTCCAGCGCCACCGGCGTTGTGCGCTGCATGAAGAAGCTGCTGGACGCAAACCCGGACACCGCCTGCACCCTGCGCGGCAAGGACTTTGAAGCCAAGGACGTGTTCGACGCCGCCCGCGCCGGGGATGCACTGGCTGCCCGTGAGGTGGACGAGATGGCCTCCACGCTGGGCATGGCACTGGCAAACATTGCCGCCACCACCGACCCCGAAATGTTCATGATCGGCGGCGGCGTGGCCCGCGCCGGGGAGATTCTGTTCAACCCGCTGGTGCGCCACTACAAGGAGTACGCCTTCCAGTCCTGTAAGGAGACTCCCATCAAGGCCGCCAGCCTTGGCAACGATGCCGGCATCTACGGTGCTGTGCGCCTGATCGTGGGTGCCTGATAAGGAAAATAGCCCGCCTTCACCGTACCGATCGGGCAGAAGGCTGAAAACATAAGATCAAAGCAAAAAGAGATAGGCAACCCCTTTCGGGGAAACCTATCTCTTTTTTTTGTTGATGCTGTTTTGCAAAAGCCCTTAGTTGAACTTAAAGATCTTGCGCAGCTGGCGGTAGGTGGAAATGACCACCTTGTCGCCGCCGGGGAAGCGCAGGTCGGTCAGGCCGCCAAGGTTCACGCGCACGGCGCGGTAGACGCCGGGGGTGACGTGATCCTTGAGGTACTGCCACAGCTCTGCCTTTTTGGCGTGTGCTTCGGCGCTGCCGTCCAGCAGCAGGAAGATGTCGCTGACCGCCATCATCACAGAGAGGTAGTGCACCATGTAGGCGCGCAGACGCTTCTGGTCTTTCAGCGCGTCCAGATCCTGACAGTCGATCATGTGTCTGGTGACCCGCAGCTGCTGGTCCACACGGCCGATCATCACGCTCTCGTTCACGCTCTGGTCTGCGCGGCCGATGAAGTAGCGGTACAGATCCAGATCCATATAGTACATACTCTTGACGTAGGGCAGGGGCTGGTACACAAAGATGTTGTCCACATAGAAGGTGTGCTTGGGCAGCACCATGCCGCACTGGCGCAGCACCTCGGTGCGGTACATGACCGAGTGCATCAGCAGGTTCTGATCCGGGCGGAAGTGCCGGACGTGCACCCAGTCGAACAGACGATTCTGCGGGAACACGTTGGTGTAGCGCACGGTATGGCTGGTGCCGTCCTCCACGTGCTCGTACACATAGTTGCAGATCATCAGATCCGGCGCGGTGCCACGGGCTACCAGCGTAGTCAGGCGCTCCAGCACCTTCTTCAGGGCGTCGGTGTCCAGCCAGTCGTCGCTGTCCACTACCTTGTAGTACAGGCCGGTGGCGTTGCGGATGCCCTGATTGACGCCCTCGCCGTGGCCGCCGTTCTCCTGATGGATGGCCTTGACGATGGTGGGGTACTTTGCGGCGTACTCGTCGCAGATGGCGGGGGTGTCATCCTTGACGGAACCATCGTCCACCAGAATGATCTCGGCCTGCTCGCCTGCGCTCAGCAGCGTTTCGATGCAGTGACGCATATAGGCTGCCGAGTTGTAGCAGGGCACGGCAAAGGTGATAAGTTTCTGCTGCATATTATAAATGCTCCTTTTTACATTGCATGATCCATGCCGGGCAGTCTGCGGGGGTGGCATGGAGATATGTGTTCTCATTATAGCATTTTCGCGCCTGAAAAGCTATCCTTCCCGGGCAGAAAGAGTGGATATCGCACATTTTTGCGCAAAGTGACGCTTTTTTCTGCCAAAAGTATCGGTTTTGTGGTATACTGATAAGGTTTTGAGCGATCGGCGCGTCAGCGCACCTACTTATATAACGGAGGAAACCATGGAAAACCCGCACAGTATCCTGAAAAAAGTTTTCGGCTACGACAGCTTCCGCCCCGGGCAGGAGGATATCGTCAGCCGCCTGCTGGCCGGGCAGGATGTGCTGGCGGTCATGCCCACCGGCGCGGGCAAATCCATCTGCTATCAGGTACCGGCACTGCTGCTGCCGGGCATTACCATCGTGGTGTCCCCGCTGGTCAGCCTGATGAAGGATCAGGTGGGGGCGCTGGTGCAGGCGGGCGTGGCGGCGGCTTTTCTGAACAACAGCCTGACCGACAACCAGAAGGCGCTGATGCTGCACCGCGCCCGGGAGGGTTGGTACAAGATCATCTATGTGGCCCCGGAGCGGCTGGAGATGCCGGGCTTCCAACGGTTCGCGCAGGAGCGGCAGATCAGCATGGTCACGGTGGACGAGGCGCACTGCATCAGCCAGTGGGGACAGGACTTCCGCCCCAGCTATCTGCGCATCAAGGCATTTGTGGACAGCCTGCCCGCCCGCCCGGTCATAGGCGCGTTCACCGCCACCGCCACCGCCCATGTGCGGGAGGATATCCGCACCCATCTGGCGCTGCGAGATCCTTACGAGGTGACCACCAGCTTCGACCGCCCCAACCTGTACTTCGAGACCCGGCGGGCGCTGCCCAGCCAGAAGCCCAAGGAGCTGCTGGAGCTGGTGCTCAAAGAGGGCAATCATGCGGGCATCGTGTATTGCAGCACCACCCGGCAGGTGGACGAGACGGTGCAGCTGCTGCAGAGCCGCAGTATCCGGGCGGCAGCCTACCACGCCAAGCTGGATGCAGACACCCGGCGGCAGAATCAGGACGATTTCCTCTACGACCGGGTGCAGGTGATGGTTGCCACCAACGCCTTTGGCATGGGCATCGACAAGCCCAACGTGCGGTTCGTCATCCATTATAATATGCCCAAGGATCTGGAAAGCTATTATCAGGAGGCCGGACGCGCCGGGCGCGATGGTCAGCCCGCCCGGTGTACCCTGCTGTATTCCGGCACAGATGTGCGCACCATCCGATTTTTTATCGACAAGGAGCGGGAAGCCGACAACGGTCTGCCCGCGGATGTAAAGGCCGAAGCCGCCCGCAAGGCAGAGGAGCGGCTCAAGTACATGACCTTCTACTCCACCACCCAGCACTGCCTGCGCGGCTTTCTGCTGCAATACTTCGGGGAAGCAGCGCCCCAAAAGTGCGGCAACTGCTCCTGCTGCCTTGCCGCCGAGCAGGAAGCGCAGTTGCAGGTGGAATACGCCCGCCGCCGTGCCGCCCAGAGCGCCGACCGGCTGGAAAAGCCCCGCCGCGCAAAGCCCGCCGCAGCGGGCAGCCTGAGCGAAGCGGACGAAAAGCTGCTCAACGCTCTGTACGCTGTGCGCAAGCGCCTTGCGGGCAAGCAGAACCTGCCCGCCTTTATGGTGTTCAACGATGCCACCCTGCGGGAGATGGCAGAGAAAAAGCCCATGAGCATCGACGAGCTGCTGAACATCAGCGGCGTGGGCGAAAAGAAAGCCGCCCGCTACGGCAACGCCTTTCTGCGCGTCATCGAGGACGCCGTGGGCAGCCGGGAGTGAAAAAAGAAAGAAGCCGCTGCACAGACCGTGCAGCGGCTTCTTTTGATGTTCACGGGAGGGATTCAATACGGTTTACCGTTCCATGGTATGGGTGGCGAACACCTTTTCGTCCTCCCACCACACGGGCTGCCCGGCGGCAAGGGACTTGGGTACGTCCAGCAGACGCTGGTTGCGGCTGCCGCGGAAGCGCAGAGAGATGTCGTGTTCGGCCTGCACGAATCTGCCGTCCACCAGCACATCCAGCAGTGCCAGCAGCTCGTCGGTCACCTCGCACCGCGCGGGACTGGGCTCTTTGCCGGTAAGCTGTTCCCAAGTGTAGCCGGAATAGCACCACACCGTTTTGGCAGGGTACAGCGCCTTGAAGTTGCGCACAAAGGGCAGCAGCTCCCGCTGGTTCTCCGGCTCAAAGGGTTCGCCGCCCAGCAGGGAGAGCCCGGCGATATAGTCCGGCTGGCAGGAGGCGAATACCTCGTTGCGCACGGTCTTATCAAAGGGCTGACCGTAGGCAAAGTCCCATGCTACGGCGTTGAAGCAGCCCGGGCAGTGGTGGCGGCAGCCGGATACAAAAACGCTGGTGCGCACCCCGGGGCCGTTGGCGATATCGTAATACTTGATGTTTGCGTAGTTCATAGCTTCATTTCAAGCTGGCTCGCCCTCTCAGTCAAAACCTTGCGGTTTTGCCAGCTCCCCCAAAGTGGGAGCCTTTGGCAGTACGGCAAACTTTGCCGATTTGCCAAGGCCTCTCCCTTTGGGAGAGGTGGCACCGCAGGTGACGGAGAGGGCGAGGATGCTTTCCTTTATGCAAAAATTACAGATGCAGCACGCGGTCCTTGATCTCCTGCGTGCGGCCCTGATTCCAGAACTGGGTGCCGATATAACCGCAGGTGCGGCGGGCAACATTCAGCTTGTTCTGGTCGCGGTTGCCGCACTTGGGGCACTCCCACACCAGCTTGCCATCGTCCTCTACGATCTTGATCTCGCCATCATAGCCGCACACCTGACAGTAGTCGGACTTGGTGTTCAACTCGGCATACATGATGTTGTCGTAGATGAACTGCAGCACGCTCATGACGGCTTCCAGATTGTCCTGCATATTGGGCACTTCCACATAGCTGATGGCACCGCCCGGGGACAGGCGCTGGAAGTCGGCCTCAAACTTCAGCTTGGTAAAGGCGTCGATGGGCTCAGAGACATGGACATGGTAGCTGTTGGTGATATAGTTCTTGTCCGTGATGCCCTCCACGATGCCAAAGCGCTTTTGCAGGCACTTGGCAAACTTGTAGGTGGTGGATTCCAGCGGGGTGCCGTAGAGGGAGTAGTCCATGTTCTCGGCCTTCTTCCACTCGTTGCACTTGTCGTTCATGTGCTGCATCACGCTCAGGGCAAAGGGCTTGGCACCGGCGTCGGTGTGGCTCTTGCCGGTCATATACTTCACGCACTCGTACAGGCCGGCATAGCCCAGACTGATGGTGGAGTAGCCGCCGAACAGCAGCTTGTCGATCTTTTCGCCCTTTTTCAGGCGGGCCAGTGCGCCGTACTGCCACAGGATGGGGGCGGCATCGCTGGGGGTGCCCAGCAGCCGCTGATGACGTGCTTGCAAAGCGCGGTGGCACAGCGCCAAACGCTCGTCAAAGATCTTCCAGAACTTTTCAAAATTGCCGCCGGAGCTCAGGGCAACGTCCACCAGATTGATGGTGACCACGCCCTGATTGAAGCGGCCATAGTACTTGGGCTTGCCGGTCTCGGGGTCCACATAGGGGGTCAGGAAGCTGCGGCAGCCCATGCAGGTGTAGCAATGACCCTCGCCGTTCTTGTCCACCTTGAGTTCCAGCATCTTCTTTTCCGAGATATAGTCCGGCACCATGCGCTTGGCAGTGCACTTGGCAGCCAGCTCGGTCAGGTAGTAGTAGGGGGCGCCGGGGCGGATGTTGTCCTCTTCCAGCACATAGATCAGCTTGGGGAAGGCGGGGGTGATCCACACGCCTGCCTCGTTCTTCACGCCCTGATAGCGCTGCCGGATGGTCTCTTCAATAATGATGGCAAGGTCGGCCTTCTCCTGCGGGTTGCGGGCTTCGCCCAGATACATGAACACGGTAATGAAGGGTGCCTGACCGTTGGTGGTCATCAGGGTGACCACCTGATACTGGATGGTCTGCACGCCGCGGTTGATCTCGTTGCGCAGACGGCGCTCCACGATCTCCTTCTTGCGCTCGGCAGAGACGTCCAGACCTTCCATCTCCAGCTCCACCTCAGCGGCGATCTTCTTGCGGGAGACGTCCACAAAGGGTGCCAGATGGGTCAGGCTGATGCTCTGACCGCCGTACTGGTTGGAGGCCACCTGTGCAATGATCTGGGTGGCAATGTTGCAGGCGGTGGAGAAGCTGTGCGGCTTTTCGATATAGGTGCCGGAAATAACGGTGCCGTTCTGCAGCATATCCTCCAGATTCACCAGATCGCAGTTGTGCATATGCTGGGCGAAGTAGTCGGAATCGTGGAAGTGGATCAGACCCTCCTGATGTGCCTTTACGATCTCCGGGTCCAGCAGCAGACGGGCGGTCAGATCCTTGGAGATCTCGCCGGCCATATAGTCGCGCTGCACGCTGTTGACGGTGGGGTTCTTGTTGGCGTTCTCTTGCTTGACCTCTTCGTTCTGGCACTCGATCAGGCTCAGGATGCGCTCGTCGGTGGTGTTGGTCTGGCGCTTCAGGCTCTGGACGTAGCGGTAGGTGATATAGTGGCGTGCTACATCGTGCGCCTGAATGTCCATCAGCTGGTTCTCCACCAGATCCTGTACTTCTTCCACGCTGACCGCGCGGTTGAGCTGCTGGCACTGGTCGGTAACGGCTGCGGCGATCTGGGTAATCTGCTCCCGGCTCAGACGAGCCTGACCGCCCACAGAATCACTGGCTTTGGTAACGGCGGTGATGATCTTGGTAATATCAAAAGGAACTTCTGCACCGTTTCGTTTGATGATCTTCATCGGTTCTCCTCCTTCTATATAGGCGCATTGTGAACGGGTATCCCTTACCCTAAGAGATACCCGTTTGCGCACAACGATATCCAACAAACTGAATGTAGCTCTATTTTATCATTATCTAGTGGCAAGTCAAGCAAAATACCACTATATTTTGCGTTTTGTAGCAATCGCCAAAAATCGCAGATATTTTTCGGGACAAAATTTTGCACGGAAACTCTTGACAGCGCAGTACGCTTTCCGGCGGGTAATATAAGCCGCTGTCTATACCCGTTTGTGCATCACGCTGCCTATATAATGTAATAATATAGGGCGGGAGACACCGCCGCTGCCGGAGACGTCAAAACACCCGGCGGTTCCCGGCAGAAAACTGGCGATAGTTCACAAAGCGCAAAAAAAGGCGAAAAAAATGTAAAAAAGGCTTGCAAAAGCGGTTGCGTTATGGTACTATATGTGAGCGCCAAGCGCTGAGACAAAAGAATGACTTCTGAAGTCCCAGCAGGAAGCTCTTGAAAAGAACCAATGAACGTTCAAAAGTTTTGCGGTTGCGAAAGCAATGAATCGCCCCAGTGGGGCGTTCAAGCAAACAGAGCGGTCTTGCGAAAGCAAGATGGAGGGGTCTCACCCCGACAAGCTCACGGTTAGCACCGAGAAACTACTGAACGATTTAAGTTCAGAAAAGTTCAAAAGCTTCTCAAAAAAGTGCTTGACAA
>OFMG01001144.1_pt1 | contig 23342 bp, 26 predicted proteins | sample 1541751 | NCBI WGS metagenome assembly OFMG01 (sample SAMN04209232, study PRJEB22552) | human gut metagenome | biome: gut; material: feces | host: Homo sapiens | place: USA: Oklahoma
TAGTTGTTAATCAGTTAGATACCGCATGACGGTTTATTTAGAACGAGGTTACAATCGCAAAGAGTACCAGTGGTCCTAAACAGTATCAAATTTTTTTCAAAGGAGAATTTTTATGATTTACGAAGGGATTGATATCGCAAAAGATAAGCATGATTGTTTTATCATAAACTCAGATGGAGAAATATTATTTCATACTTTTACTATCTCCAATAATCATGAAGGCTTTAACACCTTATTTCAAAGAATTGAATCTGTTTCAGATGATTTTACAAAAGTAAAAGTAGAACTCGAAGCCACCGGACACTACAGTTACAATCTTCTGGGATTCCTTCTTGATAAAGGTTTGCCGACCTACGTTATCAATCCGTTACATACCAATCTTTACAGAAAAAGTCTAACTCTTAGAAAGACGAAAACGGATAAAGTTGATTCCCGTACCATTGCTACTATGATTATGTCCAATATGAACTTAAAGTCCTACTCAGATACATCTTACCACAATGAGGAATTAAAGTCACTCACTCGTTATCGTTTCGATAAGGTAAAAGAACGGGCAAAACTCAAAACCTCTATTTCCAGACTGGTAAATATCCTTTTTCCTGAACTAGAAAAACTGGTTCCCTCACTTCATCTTTCTTCTGTATATGCTTTGCTTTCTGAATTTCCGGGAGCTGCACAGATCGCTGCTTCCCACCTTACAAAACTGACTAATCTCTTATCCCAAGCATCAAAGGGGCGTTATGGGAAAGAGACCGCTATTCTTTTTCGTGAAACTGCTAGAAGCTCTATTGGCTCTGTTATGCCTGCAAAATCTCTGGAGCTGAAGCACACCATCAAACTTATTCAAGAATTAACAGCAGAGATTGACGAAATCGAAGTAGCCATTAAACAGATCATGGATGAGGAAATCCATTCTCCTATCCTGACGATTCCTGGTATCAGTTACCGAATGGGTGCAATGATCCTTGCTGAAATCGGGGACTTTAACCGATTTGATTCAGCCGATCAGATACTCGCTTACGCAGGTATGTCTCCCTCCACCTATCAATCAGGGCAATTAAATAACTGTTATTCTCACATGGAAAAGTGTGGCTCACGTTATCTTCGATATGCCCTTTATAATGCCACAAAGTATGTTTGCCAATGGGATGAATCTTTCAGTGCATATCTTGCAAAAAAAAGATCGGAAGGTAAGCATTACAATGTTGCCTTATCTCATGCTACGAAAAAGCTTGTGCGTCTAATTTTCGCAATGGAAAAATCAGGACGAACATATCAGCCAGCAGCTTAACTGATTCTGTAAATATCTCCTTTCAGAGTGCCAGCAATGACACTCTGTTCGTCATGCAATTTTCAAGGTACAAATATATCTGAAGTGCATTTCTGCAATTCATCCAAAACTTTTATTTTAGACTTGACTTTTAATAGTTAGTCTTTCATGTTTTCTTCTGCTTCATGGGTAAGCTGTTGTTTTCGAATACTGTTGGCAAATAAATCCAACAAGCCACTGTGGGTATGGATCGTATATTCCGGTTTGGGGTTGTCTTCGCCTTGGTTCATTTGGCTCTGCAATGCCCAGGTCTTATTCTCTTTGCTGATCCTTCCATCGTGAAGCTTTTGCTGGATGTTATAAGCAACAACATATTTGACTCGCTCCATGCCATAGATTTCGATAAGTTCTTTCTCAAAGCCTGTATGGTAATGAAAACCATCGAAATGACTGTTGATGGCTTTTCCGATGTCTTCGGCACACTGTGTATTGGCTTTATGGGATGCTTTTTCCATATGGATTACCTCCCGTAAATCTGATCAGAGCGTCTGTGATACTTTACTTTTTTATGAGGCTGAACTCTGCTCTCCGGCGGAAGCTTTTTCGCCGGTCGCTGTTTATTCTTCTGCGGATACTTTCTTTTCATTTCTGCTCCTTTCTGGCACAAAAAAAGAACATGAATGTTTCATGTTCCTGCCATCATGTTTTTATAACTGTGGTTCTTCCATATTTTCTTCCATAGCTTCTGATAACTGAAGTAAGTGATCTGGTTCCACAATCACCTCCCACTCATTTCTCCCTTTAAACAACGCTAAAATATGTTCCTTTGAAATTTCCGCCTCATAAACAGTACCGTTTTCTCCAAATCGATTGGCAAACCATTGGGCAACCTTTTGATCCAGTGTCCAAGACAAGGCTTTGACCTTGCCTGCATTATATGAAGTCACGCCTCGATAAACCGATACTGTTTCCGGCAGGCTTCGCAGTGTTTCTATTTCATCTTCTGTCATCATCTCCTCCTGTTTTGAATCACGGAACAGATCCAGCAGTTCTTTCTGCTTGAAGTTGGGATCAAGATTAGGCGCTTCTGTCCGAATCCAGATGTCTGCAAGCATTTTAGAAAAATCCTCTCTGGACAAGTATGATTCCGTATATTTTAAAAAAGCAAGCAGATAAGATTTTGTCATGAGGTGGTATACCCCAAACACATCTTCCGCAGTATCAATCTGCTTTTCCACTTGTTCTTTCCATAGGGTAAATGCCTTTGTATCTTCCATAATATTGGCAAAAGCAATTTCGCCGTCAGTCTGCGACAGACAAACCATCGCTGAATCCGTGAACGGATGCTTGATGACCAACGGCGAAAACTTTGTTTCTTCTATATTCATGTGCAGGAATACTTTGGCGGTATCTTTGATTCCTCTTAAGTCTGTTATTTTTCGCATTTTCTCACCTTTATCATTCCTGTTTGACTTCTTCCTGCAATTTTCTTTGCAATTCATCAAAACCTCCAGCTTCTTCGGCATATTTGTTCAAAACAATTTCTACTATTTGTCTGGAAAAGCCCATTTCCTCATAGAACAAAAGCAGTTCCTCTGGAAGTCTTCCCAGAATGCTTTTCGGCTGAATCAGGATGGAGCCGTTCTGCAGGTGAATATTGATATCCGCATAAGGATTGATACCTGCTTCTTCCAGAAGACTTCTGGAGATTACAATAGGTTTATCTACATTTGTGGTGTACTCTCTGATTTCGGATGTGGTGTTTGTTCTTTTCATAATAAAATCCTCCTTTTTATTCAAATGTGTAAAATTCGATCACTGCCGTTTCTTCAATTTCTTCTTTTGTAAACTCCTGCGGTTCATAAAAAATTTTTGTGTATGTGTCCAACTCCTCCTCACTCAATGATGTCAGGTTTCCTTCTTCATCACTGCCGCAAACAAAAAAATCGCCAACGATGATATCGCTGCCGATTCTCCTATTACCTTCCAATCCAATTAATTTTCCCTCATCATTTAATAGGATGCATACATTGTCATCTAATCCTACGATGTCAATATATCCTCCCACTGCTTCTTGCATTGCTTCCAATGTATTTTTCAGCATATAGACTTCAGGATGTTCATGAGGCTTTACTTTAAGCACTTTAAGGACATTTTCCTTCAAGATTATCACCCCCTTCCAAAATTTGTCGAAAAAAAATTTTTTAAAAATGGTTATATTTTGGGGAACCACTTTTTATCGATTTTCACAAACGAAAAAGGCAGTGAGATTTTTTCTATCTCACTGCCCAAAAAGCGTTTCTCTTATAAAGATAAATTGTTATCTTATTCCAAAATTCATATTGTTTATAAAGTAACAGCAAGTTAAAATATTAAACTGTTTTTTAATACTAATCTGCCGTTTCAATAACAAAATTCATAACAGTATTCTAAAGAGATTTGCTGACATTTTTTTCATTCCACTGAAACATATTTTCCAATTCAGAATGACTTGCATCCAATAATTCCATTCTTTTTTTATAATCCTCATACAATAAATGAATTACTGGTAGATATATATGTTTTTTGTCCTTATTTCCATCCCAAAAAATCTCCAACCATTTTTCAAAACTATCCAATACACAGATAATATCTTCTGAACTTTGAGTGATATATCCTATTGGATAATTATGGTTCTCGTATTCTTTATCACAAATAAATACCCAATGGTCACTAGAAAGTTCCAAAGCTCCTCCATAAGTAAAGGGAACCAACTGTTTTAAAGAAACCTTTCTTTTCTCTGGAAAAATACAAACAGTTTTTTTCTCATCTTTTTCTCCTAAAATTTTTGCAGAATTTTTGTACTTATTCAAATTAGGGGTTACATTTTCACCTATGCCAATCATTGGCTCTACACCAAATAAATAAAACCCTCCATTTCCATAATTTTTCAAAAATAATTTGTATGCTTCAGGAAATATAATTCCGCACTCTTGTTCTATCTCCTCTAATTCTTTATCATTTACAGCAACATTGGGCAATGAACTATCCACCATATCGCTTTCTACATCTATAACTTTAGACTTCATGTCATAAATAATATGTAAAATACTTTCCAAAGACATTTTTTCCTCCTAGCGCACACCATAACAATCACTTTCTGCTATAAACCTCGCCATAAAATCATATAGTTCATCACCAGTTTCCTGATATAAATCTTTATATATTCTTTCAGCTTGACGCTTTACATAAGAACGTGAATAACCATCTGCCGGACCATTTAATCCATACCTATTACTATTGAATTTAGCTGTTATCTTACTGTGATCTGTCTTTTTGATGATTATACTAAACATATCTCTGTGATTATCAAAGCCAAACAATTTCGCAAACTTTTTAGGCATTATATGATGAGCTTGGTACAAATCAGAAGATACCTTTTGAAGTTCCCTATATGTTTTTACGCCATGTTTTAGGGAATCTTGTAATTTACCACTATTTTTTATCAGTCTCGTCGCACCACTGACAGAAGGCACAAATGGTAAAACTACAGATGCGCCATCTAGTATAACAAACATACCGTTCCAAATAGACGGATTACTATAAAATTCTTTTGCAGAAATGACCAGACAGCCAATATCAAATAATGTTTCAATCGCATAAGGTTGAATCGAACCTTCTTCTGCAAAATATAATTTTTCAGAAGAAAAAGTTGAACTTTGTTCCTCAATGTCAATCAAAGTGAACTCAGAACCTAAATTTTGCGAAATAACCTCATCAAGAATTGTACTACCATCGTCAAGAAAAAGCAATTCATGTGTTGATATCTCACCTGTAATATCATTTCTAATCGTTATAGAATAAAATTTTTCTTGTGTTTGGGTATTGTTTACCTCAAATTCATTTTCTCTTACATCAAAGGTATTTTCTTGTGCAAATACAGGTGTTTGGACTAAGTTAAAACAAAGTGCCATTGACAAAATAAATGTCATAATTCTAGTAAGCATTCTCTTTTTCATTTTTAACCTCCTAAATCTCAAATATTTTTCTTAAACTATATACTAAATTTTTAATAAAATCGTAAGTTGGTAAATATAACACGTTTCTGTCTAAATTTAGCAGTCCTGAAAAGATACAACGTTTAATTTGCATAGGGTTATGAAATATTTCTACTCTTAGGAAATAAAAAATTTACTATATAATTTTTAGTCTCAATATTAATCATAAAATAAATAATTAGTAAATTTCTTTAGGATATAACCAATAATTTTTGTAAATAAAACTAATAAAGATTCCCTTGGCACAAACACTTTGTATATATAATTCTGATTCCATATCGCTTCCAACGTATTTGCGGCGCGCAAACTCCGGGATGTTCATGTGGCTTTACTTTTAGCACTTTAATGACATTTTCCTTCAAGATTTTTACCTCCTCCAAAATTTGTCGAAAAAATTTTTTCAAAAATGGTTATATTTGGGGAAACCACTTTTTGTCGATTTTCAGAAACGAAAAAAGCAGCGAGATTTTTTCTATCATCTCACTGCCCGAAAATCGTTTTTTAACTCCAAAAACGCTATGTCATCTATAAAATTGGATTTTTTGGGGCTTTGAAAACCGCCCTCAAAAACCGCTGAAAGCCTTGATTTTACTGGCTTTGTGGCTATGTCATCTATTTTGATCACTCATCCCATTTTCATTTAGTAAAATGCATATCCAATTAAGCTAGCTACCCCTTAGTGTTGGTTTATTTTTCAAAAAAGTGTTGCTTCTTATTTCCCTTAAATAGCGGAAACAAAAAATCTGGAATGGCTGTTTGCTCTTGCCATTCCAGATTTTTTCTTTTCTCTATGTATGGATATTGCTTTTAATATTATGTCTTGGATAATTCGAATAAGATATTCATATTCAGAGTACATTCCATCTGATTCTTTAACCAGTGCATCTCTTACATATTCTGTATTGAAACAAGATTTGTCAATGAGAATTTCTGCTAAAAGCTTCATAAGCACAAAAAAGCTGTCCATCTTTTTGACGATGGTCTATCGTATTTATGTAATTATGCGGCAATTGTATCAAAATTTTTTATAATTTGTAAAAATGTATTCATATAACCAAACAACTCATCTTTACGAGATACGATTTCCTTAACAGCACTTTCATCAATGTTATGCGTTGTACAATCCCGAAGTTTTTTCGCTGTTCGTCCTTTTTCAGATGGTTGCGCCCCAAATAAATCAGTTAAGAGCTGTTTATCGAATGAATATCCAGCAAAAGCAAGTGCCTGTGGTACCTGCCTCATATCAATCTTAAGAAAATCTGTGGGTTGTTTACCCTTACAAAGTTGATGTTTTTTCAATACAACTTTATATGCTGATTCACATACATTAAACAGATTTTTGAATGCATCTACAATTTGGACATCTTCATTACATTGTAGTAATTGTTCCAAGCGCTCAATTTCACTTTTAGCACTATTCCGTAATTGTCGTTTTTCTTTCTCTGAAAGTTTTAATTTTGGCATTATAAGTTACCACTCTTGATCTTCGTAAGGAGTAGACTCAATCCCTTCAGATTGCAACTTTTCTACCATACGATCAAGCTGTCCTTTCCATATTTTCTTAAACCATTCAGTCTTACCAAACCACTTAACGAAGGTCGGACTGATGGCATAGTAAGTACAGATAAAAGCTCTGCCATACCAAGTTTTGGCAAGAGTGTAATCACGGAAGCGACGCAGAGTCCATACCTGCGGACAGTCATAAGAACCATAAACAGCCGTTGCAATATAACAACCATTATCATTGGTCTGTTGAGGACGCTCAGGGATTGTATAAGATGGATCAATCTCCTTAATTTTGTTATGGCACTCCATAATCATATCGATAATTTTCTGCTTAGCTTCACCAGAAAGAGCATATTCTTTTGACCAGGTACCATTGGAATAGTGATAAGATCCAGAGGATTCCAGTTTCTTCAAAAGAAAAATTTTATTTTCATAACGAGTTTTATCCTCTACATCATCGTCATCGCTAAGTTTAATGGCAAAGTCAACTAACTCGATAGCTGCACAGCACTGCTCTTTATATCTATCCCAAGCAACTCTAGAAGGGTGACCAGTAGAGCCCCAGTAATCCTTTTCAATATCGTTTTCATATGCTGCAACCACAGCACTATTAATTTTTAACGCAATCGAAGCATTAATGTCTGTTGCTTTTACTCCACACTTTGCAAGTAATAGTAGACTGTAATGTTTAATAGCAATCACATTCTTTTTTATTATATCTGCATTGTTTATCGATCCATGTTTGGAATAATTATCACAACAAAGTGTGATCAATGCAAGAGACAATTGGGATATCTCATCTGATGCTGCTTTTTTAACTTCCTCAACTTTATCCTCAGGTGCATTATCAATTGCCTTATTAAAGCAGTTAACAGATTCCTCTACACGTATATTAGCAAGCGTTGACTGCCAGCCTGCGGCACGCCCTTTCAAGAGCCATGCTTTGTAGTTATTGGGATCAATTTCGATGATTCTATTGCAATAGCTTTCAGCTTCTTTCTGATTACCCACATCATACGCACTCTCCGCCATAGTGTAGTAATTGGCAATTTTTGCAGTATCATCAACTTTAATGGTACCAGCAACTTCAACGGTACCCTCAATCATCATTTTCTTGGCTTCCTCTACGGAGTATTTTGTTCCGCAAGACTGACATACAAATACACCATCCTGTTTCGTTAAATCGGTGCTGCCACACATCTCACAAGTTAACTGTTTCATTTTCATATCCTCCACTATCATTTCAAAATTTTACATTTTTTATTTCGCTCATCCAAAAGAGAAGTGAGTTCTGTTATGATCTTCGCCTTGTCCTCCACCATCTTTAGTTCCAATACATTGGAGAAGATTTTGCTTTCTAAATCTGCTAACTGTTCATTGCTCATAGGATCAGAAAAACGGATTTTTTCAGCAAGCTGTATGAGTGCCGTTTTTATATCATTGTCTGTCTCCGCATCAGCCAATAGTTCGACATCAGCTTGAAGTTCACGAATATGGAAAACCTTTTTCTGTACCTTTACTTCTACACGCTCAATTTCATTGCATCCTGTATCAGCGGAAATCATACATACCGAAGATATACCAACAATAATAGAGCATATTACAATTACACTCCATATCGGAAGTGATGGCACAAACAGAAATACAACAAAAACAACCGTTTGCATAATCACATATATGATGCCGATGTGTACAATTGGGAACCCAAGGAATTTGCTTTTTAGAGCATCTTTTTTTCCAAGTGCAGTTTTCCAAATAACGATCTGTGCTGCAAACGCTGCAACGGTGAATACATAAGCAATCCAGAATGCCACCGTTTTTATCGTTGGAACAACAAAAGAGATAATATTGACCAGCGCAAACAAAATTCCAAGAATTACATATCCTTTTATGCTATTCTTTTTCATCATCAGCCCTCCCTTTTCGTACCACACTTTGGACAAAATTTACCAGGCTTAATAAACTTGAACCCACATTTCATACAGGTATCCGATTGCACTTGCGGTGCGCCACACTCATCACAAAAAGCGGCTCCCCGTGTTAACTCTGCACCACATTGGTCGCAGAATTTATTCCCAACAGTTTGGGATTGGGTAACACTCATGCCTGCAAAAGTGTCAGATACAACGCCACCGATCATACCACCAACAGTACCACCAACTCCAGCCATCATTCCCAAGCCAATCCCCATATTAGAGAACTGTCCGGCGGCTTCGTTGCGGGCTGCATCCTGTGCCACATCAAATCCACGTTCTTGCTGATAGGTGTAGCCTTCCTGCATGCGCTTAGTAGCCTGTGCCTTAGAATCAATAACTACTTTTTGTGCTTCGGTCTGAGCGTAAATCACATCGGTCTGCTGACGAAGTTTTGCTTCTACAATATCAGCATACTGGCGGAAATACAGCTCCTTAAATTTTTCATACTGTGGGTCACCATCCGGTTTTACGATTGTGGTAATATAGAAGCGTTTCAGTTGCACACCATAATCAAGAAAATCCGGTACAAGTCTGGTGTAAATGTCGGCAGAAAAGGTTTCCAAGCTCTCATCAATCTCAAAGATATTGATAGAATTGATTCGCATGGTCTGTGCAATATAAGTTTTTACCTTCGACATCAATATACTGCGGAAATAGATTGTAAGTTGCTGACGATCCAGCATATGTTCCGTACCAACCAATTTTACAAGCAGTTTTCGGGAATCATCCACACTGAGAGACATTTCACCACTTGCACCAATAGACAGAGGAAACTTGTAGGTAGGTTCGACATACTGAACTTTACTATCCGTTCCCCAACGGATTGCCATCTGCTCGGTCTTATTGATAAAGTAAACCTCACAATGAAAGGTGGTTTCTTCATCGGTAGAAATATTGATCAATCTCCGCAAAAGTGGAATGTTTTGAGTTTCCAAGGTGTGTCTGCCCGGACCGAATAAGTCAAGTGCCTGTCCATTTAAGAAAAATATTGCTTCCTGCGATTCATGAACAATGAGTTGAGTAGTCGTATTGAAATCTTCACAAGGATGCTTCCATATAAATGTGCTGTTATCGCCTTCATATTTGATTATGTCGGCAATCTTTGCCATAATATTTTCCCCCTTTGATTTAAAATTTTATTTAGTAAGTATGACTTAATCAAAAGGTGTACCTTTTGACAATACTCGATTTAAATGCATTGCAAAGTCGTTGAGTAAAAAATGTGTCGGAAATCCCCGATAGTCATTTACAAATTTAGCAATTCTACTGTATAATAAAAACAGTTTATGGCTATCAAAAGGTACACCTTTTGATAGCCATAAATCTTTTACTCCTTCTTATTTTCCTGAAGTAACCTGTATTCCAGAAATCTGCGGTAAAAAGTTGCCTCACTCATATTGCATTTTTTCAAGACTTCTTTAAAAGATAGTTTTCTCTGTTTCCAATCTCCAACAATTTCATCAAAATCATCTGGAACTTCTTTTTCAGGTCTGCCGAATTTCACACCTTTTGCTTTAGCTGCAGCTATTCCATCAGCTTGCCGTTTCTTGATGTTTTCACGTTCGCTCTGTGCAACGAAGGATAAGATTTGTAATACAAGGTCTGCAATAAACGTTCCCATCAGGTCTTTTCCGTTTCGTGTGTCTAAAAGTGGCATATCTAGAACACAAATATCAATACCTATTTCTTTTGTCAGTACACGCCATTGGTTCTGAATTTCCTCATAATTACGCCCAAGTCGATCAATGCTAAGAATATATAGTAAATCACCGGATTTTAGTTTTCTTACCAACTTTTTATAATTGGGGCGGTCAAAATTCTTACCAGACTGCTTATCCATAAAAATATTTTTTTTCAAGACATCGACATTCCTCAATGCAAGCATCTGTCTGTCCTCATTCTGATCTGCGCTTGACACCCGTACATATCCATAAATTTTCATATCGTAATCCTCCAAAATAATTATAAAAAAGCGGAAGCGGCGTTTGAATAGCCACTAACTATTTGCTAGATAGTATGATAATAATTAGATATGTTACAATAAAGCGAACACAAGATTAAGAGAATTTCGTAAAAAGATAGTCTACTTTATGGCTTGCAGAAATTTCTTTCCGGTACAAGGTGGTATACCCCAAACACATCTTCCGCAGTATCAATCTGCTTTTCCACTTGTTCTTTCCATAGGGTAAATGCCTTTGTATCTTCCATAATATTGGCAAAAGCAATTTCGCCGTCAGTCTGCGACAGACAAACCATCGCTGAATCCGTGAACGGATGCTTGATGACCAACGGCGAAAACTTTGTTTCTTCTATATTCATGTGCAGGAATACTTTGGCGGTATCTTTGATTCCTCTTAAGTCTGTTATTTTTCGCATTTTCTCACCTTTATCATTCCTGTTTGACTTCTTCCTGCAATTTTCTTTGCAATTCATCAAAACCTCCAGCTTCTTCGGCATATTTGTTCAAAACAATTTCTACTATTTGTCTGGAAAAGCCCATTTCCTCATAGAACAAAAGCAGTTCCTCTGGAAGTCTTCCCAGAATGCTTTTCGGCTGAATCAGGATGGAGCCGTTCTGCAGGTGAATATTGATATCCGCATAAGGATTGATACCTGCTTCTTCCAGAAGACTTCTGGAGATTACAATAGGTTTATCTACATTTGTGGTGTACTCTCTGATTTCGGATGTGGTGTTTGTTCTTTTCATAATAAAATCCTCCTTTTTATTCAAATGTGTAAAATTCGATCACTGCCGTTTCTTCAATTTCTTCTTTTGTAAACTCCTGCGGTTCATAAAAAATTTTTGTGTATGTGTCCAACTCCTCCTCACTCAATGATGTCAGGTTTCCTTCTTCATCACTGCCGCAAACAAAAAAATCGCCAACGATGATATCGCTGCCGATTCTCCTATTACCTTCCAATCCAATTAATTTTCCCTCATCATTTAATAGGATGCATACATTGTCATCTAATCCTACGATGTCAATATATCCTCCCACTGCTTCTTGCATTGCTTCCAATGTATTTTTCAGCATATAGACTTCAGGATGTTCATGCGGCTTTACTTTTAGCACTTTGATTTCTTTTTCCTTCATTCTCATTCCTCTTTTCATTTTTTGAAGGTTACTTAATTTAGTTGGTTTTTACAAAATAAATTTATTTTTTTGTTATATCTGAATTCCTCCTCTCTTTTAAAAAATATATTTCGAACTGTATCAACAAAGATACAGTTTCTTTCAAAATAAACTTTATCTCTTTTTCACAAACTTCAAATTTCTTTCAAAAAATGGTTATATTTTTGCAAACCACTTTTTTGTCGATTTTCAGAAATGAAAAAAGGCAGTGAGATTTTTTTTCATCTCACTGCCTCAAAATCGTTTTTTAACTCCAAAACGCTATGTCATCTATAAAATTGGATTTTTTGGAGCTTTGAAAATCGCCCTCAAAAACCGCTGGAAGCCTTGATTTTACTGTCTTTGCGGCTATGTCATCTATTTTGATCACTCATCCCAGTTATGATATACATTCTGTACATCATCGTCATCATCCAGCATATCCAGCAATTTATTCATTTTCTTGATATCTTCATCAGATTTCAGTTCTGTATATGTCTGAGGAATCATTGTCACTTCTGCGCTTGCCATAGGAATGCCTGCTGCTTCCATAGCTTCACGTACTGCAGAGAAGTCATCAGGAGAAGTTGTGATTTCGTAGCTGTCTTCTTCTGCTGCGAAGTCTTCTGCGCCTGCATCCAGAGCTGCCATCATCAGTTCTTCTTCATCCATTTCTACTTCTTCTTTATCAATCACAATCAGACCTTTCTGGTCAAACATGAAAGATACGCAGCCGTTGGTACCCATGTTACCGCCGCCTTTTGTAAATGCATTTCTTACATTTGCAGCTGCACGGTTTCTGTTATCTGTCAGCGCTTCTACGATAACTGCTACACCGCTGGGGCCATAACCTTCATATGTTACCAATTCGTATTCTACGCCTTCTTCGTTACCAGCTGCTTTTTTGATACTTCTTTCGATAGTATCATTGGGCATATTGTTAGATTTACATTTTGCGATTACATCACGCAGTTTACCGTTTACAGCGGGATCGGGGCCGCCAGCTTTTACTGCAACCTGAATTTCTCTGCCCAACATGGTAAATACTTTACCTTTGGCAGCATCATTTTTTTCCTTTTTATGTTTAATATTCGCAAACTTAGAATGTCCAGACATTCATAACCCTCCTCGATTAAAATTCACCAAAATATTTTATCATTTTTTCATCGAAAAAACAAGATAAAACTACGATTCTGTCAACTGAAGTTCGCCATTTTGCCAAACACCAAAGACTTCATCCACCTTTTCGGCAGCCTGTTTGCCTTTCATAATATCCAGCATCTTCTTTTCGAAGGCTTCGGACTGTTCCGATTCTACCAGCACACAAAACTGCACCTGATCCGTATATTGGGTATCATGGAGCACATGTCCATCCTGCAAAATTTCATATTGTACTTTTCCAGAATCTGTGTAATCCACAGTCACAAAATAACGACTATACAGAACCAATTCTGCAATTCCAGCTGTCAGCAATCCTTCTTTTGCGGCTTTTCCATAGGCACGCACCAGACCGCCAGTACCAAGAAGCGTACCGCCAAAATATCTTGTTACCACAATAGCGGTATCTTTCACATCTTCCCCTTTGAGAACATTTAACACCGGCATACCTGCTGTTCCCTGTGGTTCTCCATCGTCACTGAAACGCTGAATTTCATTTCTTTCGCCAATCTGATAAGCGAAAACATTATGGGTTGCATCCCAATATTTCTTTTTCAATTCTTCGATAAAACTTCTGGCTTCTTCCTCTGTTTTTACAGGGCGAACAGTAGCGATAAAACGGGATTTCTTTTCCACAATTTCCGCTTCCGCCTGCGCCAGAATGGTTTTATATTTTTTCAACATAAGCAATCACCTTGCTTTAGTATACCAAAAAGCAGCAATCCACTCAAGAAAGAAACTGCATAAAAGCCATATTTTTTGCGCAGAATAATGCTGACAAACAAAAAGGAGGCATACAGACATGGCTGGACAAAAATATCAAGATCTTGCGGATTTACTGCTGCACAACGAACGTGCGAAACATTTTTATAAAGGCTTACCCGACACCACACAGATTGCATTATCCAACAACAGCAGCTCCATCTGCTCCATGGAAGACCTGAGAAATTTTGTAAGTACCGTGGAACAGAAAAAGAAATAAGTTTTCCCTACAAAACAATAACCCCATGGAACGACAGCTTTCTGTCATTCCATGGGGTTTCTCTATTCTTTTGAGGTCATTGCAAAGAACAGATTTTATTTCGCTGTAACGCTGTATTCGCCATTTTCTACATCTACTACCAAGGTTGTGCCCTGATCAATATCACCGGCAATAATCTTCCGTGCCAGCAGTGTTTCGATGTCACGCTGTACCAGACGTTTCAAAGGTCTTGCACCAAAGGCAGGATCATACCCAGTTTCTACGATATAATCTTTCGCACGTTCTGTCAGTTCACATTTCAGCTGTTTATCTGCCAGACGTTTGTTCAGATCTTTCATGATCAGGTCAATGATATGGGTGATGTTATCCTTTGTCAGAGGTTTGTAGAATACGATTTCATCCAGTCTGTTCAGGAATTCAGGACGGAAGGAATGATGCAGCAGTTCTTCTACCTGATTTCTTGCTTCCTGGGTAATTTCGCCGTTTGCATCAATGCCTTCCAGCAGATAATTGGAGCCCAAGTTACTTGTCAGGATGATAACGGTATTCTTGAAGTCAACAGTTCTGCCCTGAGAGTCTGTGATTCGGCCATCATCCAATACCTGAAGCAGAATATTGAACACATCAGGATGTGCTTTTTCCACTTCATCGAACAGGATTACGGAATAAGGTTTTCTCCGAACAGCCTCTGTCAGCTGACCGCCTTCTTCATAACCTACATATCCGGGAGGCGCACCAATCAGACGAGACACACTGAATTTTTCCATATATTCAGTCATATCGATTCTGACCATATTCTTTTCATCATCAAACAGGCATTCTGCCAATGTTTTTGCCAGTTCTGTTTTACCAACACCTGTGGGGCCCAAGAACATGAAGGAACCAATAGGTCTGTTAGGACTCTGGATACCTGCACGGCTTCTCAGGATTGCTTCCGCAACTTTCTGAACAGCTTCATCCTGTCCTACCACTCTTTCGTGAAGGGTATCTTCCAGATGGAGCAGTTTTTCACGTTCGCCTTCCATCAATTTCGCAACAGGAATACCTGTCCAGCGTTCGATGATACGAGCAATTTCTTCTTCTGTTACCTTATCACGCAGCAATGTATTCTTGTTGCCGTTTTCTTCAGCTTCCCGTTCTTTTTCTTCCAGTTCTTTCTGGAGCTGAGGCAGTTTGCCATATTTCAGTTCTGCTGCTTTGTTCAGATCATATTTCCGTTCAGCAGCTTCAATTTCCGCATTGACATCTTCGATCTGTTCACGGAGTTTCTGAACAACGCCAATGGCATCTTTTTCGTTTTCCCATTTTGCTTTCAAAGTTGCAAACTGGTCACGCATTTCTGCCAGTTCTTTCTGGATTTCTTCCAGATGTTCTTTGGACAGTTTATCGTCCTCTTTTTTCAGTGCCGCTTCTTCGATTTCATGTTGGATGATCTTTCTCTGGATAATATCCAGTTCTGTGGGCATGGAATCCATTTCTGTACGAATCATAGCACAAGCTTCATCCACCAGGTCGATGGCTTTATCTGGCAGAAATCTGTCAGAGATATAACGGTTGGACAATGTCGCAGCCGCAATCATTGCCTGATCCTGAATTTTAACACCATGATATACTTCATACCGTTCTTTCAGACCACGCAGAATTGCGATGGTATCTTCCACCGTAGGTTCGTTTACCATAACAGGCTGGAAACGACGTTCCAGAGCAGGGTCTTTTTCGATATACTGTTTATATTCATTCAGTGTGGTTGCACCGATGCAATGCAGTTCCCCTCTTGCCAGCATAGGTTTTAACAGGTTCCCTGCATCCATGGCGCCATCTGATTTCCCTGCACCAACAATGGTATGCAGTTCATCAATGAACAGAATGATTTTACCTTCGCTCTTTTTGACTTCATTCAAAACGGCTTTCAGACGTTCTTCAAATTCACCTCTGAATTTTGCGCCAGCAATGAGGGCGCCCATATCCAGAGAGAAAATGGTTTTGTCTTTCAGACTGTTGGGAACATCTTCTTTGACAATACGCTGTGCCAGACCTTCTGCGATGGCTGTTTTACCGACACCGGGTTCACCGATGAGCACAGGGTTATTTTTGGTTTTTCTGGACAGAATACGGATGACGTTACGGATTTCATCGTCACGGCCAATAACTGGATCCAGTTTTTTGCTTCTTGCTTTTTCCACCAGGTCAGTACCATATTTCTTCAAAGCATCATAAGTTGCTTCGGGAGAATCGCTGGTCACACGAGTATTGCCCCGTACTGTTGCCAGGATTTTCATAAAGCCTTCTTTGGTGATGTTATACTGACGGAAAATATCTTTCAGCGCCGCATTAGGGCTGTTTACCATTGCCATGAAAATATGTTCTACGGATACATATTCATCTGTCATATTTTCTGCCAGCTTTTCTGCTGCTGTCAGTGTTTTTTCCAAGTCAGAAGAAACATATGTCTGTCCGCCTGTTGCACGAGGCAGTTTTTTCACTTCATTTTCCGCTGCCTGAAGCAAACCGTTTACATTCACATTCACTTTCTGCATCAGCTGGGGGATCAAACCTTCATCCTGCGTCAGTAATGTAACCAGCAGATGCTGTTGATCCATCTGGGGGTTACCATATTCCACTGCCATAGATTGGGCGTTCTGAATGGCCTCCAGAGATTTCTGTGTAAATTTTTGTAAGTTCATAACCATTCCACCTTTCTCCATTTAGAATCTATTCAAAATTTAGGTTATTTCCTTTTGAATACGATCTTATTATACATTGTTAGCACTCACTTGTAAAGAGTGCTAACAAAACTTTTTGCACAAACTTTCCCAAGCACAAAGGATATTATTATGCATTTTTTCATCATTTGCACAAACACAACGGATTTTATAAGGTTCCTTTCTCTTTGATTTCCATCTCAGCCGGAAATTTTTAAAATAAAAAAACCGCTGACCTTTTCGCATATAAATGAGTGTCAACAGTTTTTTGATATTTATGTAGTCCCGTCTTTTATTCCATTCAACTTACCGGAAATTTCTTGAAAGGCTTTTTGAAATTGCGGTGTATCATATATTTGTTTTGCTTTTTCCAGCAGATCTTCCGCTTCTTGGTATTGTTTGCGGATCACCATAGCCAACACATCCAGTATAGCAATATTGGCACCATAGCTTTTACTATATCGAAATTTCTCAATGAGCCGAGAATTCTCATGATATAATGCGATGGCTTTTTCATACTGATTGGTTTCGAAATAGCAAATGAAAAGATTGATACAATAAACCACATTTACAATGGCACCTTTTCTTTGTCTGTCTGACAGTTCTTCCAATATCTGCATTGCTTCCTCAAATCGTTTTTGCTCCATATATCCTGCTGTCAAGTTTAGGCGCAGGATATTCTGCAAATATCGTCCCTTGGCAGTTTTCAGCAATGCCTGTATCCCATCAATATACTCCTGTGGTTTCTCCTCAAGGAATTGTTCCGACAACGCTCTTACCTTTTTGAAGTAATATCGATTATACAGCATGTTAAATAACACAGCACCAATTACAATAACAATCGCAGCAATGTAATAGCCACGCATGAATACATCCTCATTAATATGAAATGATTTTTGAATAATCAATGCTGCGATGCCAATACAAACGCCAAAGATAAAAATCTTCATGATGCGCTTCATTCGTACTCCCCCTTTATTTCATTATCTATGCCCTTTTATTTTGTCAATCTTACCATAAAGGCTGAAAGGAAGCTATTTCAAAATTCTTAATTATGGAAGGATCATTTTTTATAATAAAAAGGTTCTTCTATGATATTTGATCGCGAAGAACCTTTCTTATTTTATCGTTTCAGTTATACAAATCGGAGCAAAACAAAATCCCCTTCTGTTTTTATTTCCACTTTGTAGTCTGTATTGCGTTTCAATTCCTTTAGGGAAGCGCCTTCTCCCGGTTCAAGAGTCTGCTCATCTATGACGATATTCCCATCTGTATCACTGATTCTAAAAGTAACTGCCGATGCACTGTCAATGTGGATAACCATCTTCTTTTTACAGATCAAGCGATCATAATTCAAATATTCATCCCTCTCAATATAGAGTGGTTCCCATGTATCTCCTGTATGAATATCCCGCAATATAACTGTGTTGTCTTCCGTGAAAAAATTATGTACAGCCCCGACATTTGTGTATACCAAATAACCTGATATAACAACAGCCACAGTCACAAAAACCGCAACAACCGCAGTCAATATTCTCTTAATTTTTAGCTGACGCTTCAGTTCTTTTAATATTCTTTCATTTTCCTCCTGAATTTTGGGCGCAGACGGAAAAACAAACTCCTGACGCATGGTTTCAAAATCTTTTTTGCAGCTCTTACAGGTCTGCAAATGCATCTCAACAACTTGCGCTGTTTCTTCACTCAAAATTCCTTCTATATATAACGGCAATAAATCCCTTGCAATATTACAACTGATTTTTTCCATTCTCTATCCCCTCCATATATTCGATAATTTCTTTTTTCGCACGATAAAATGTCACACGGGCCCAATTGGGTGTTTTTCCAAATAACACCGCAATCTTTTCAAAAGGAAGCTCGCCAAATACGCGCAAAGTAAAAACCTCTTTATATGGTTCCCTCATATGATGAAGAAAACGATGAACAAGCAGCGCACTTTCTTCGTCTATGATTTTACTGGTAAAAGCCTCCTGATTAACCAGATGCATATTCTCTATATCTTCTTCAACATATATTTTCTGGCGTTTACAATGAGTATAGTATGTATTCCTCGCAATGGTAAACAGCCACGCACGTATATCTTTCCTGCCGTCAAAAGTGTCGATTGCCTTCAGTGCTTTTGTAAAAGTTTCCTGTGTGATTTCCTCTGCCATATCCTCACTGGCTGATATGCTTCGTAAAAACAAAAAAACATCTTTGAAATATCGTTGATATACACTTTCAAAGTCCACCCATCTTCACCACCTTTCACTATAATAACAATCGAAATCTTAAAACATTACAAGTTTTTTTTAAATTTTCTCAAACAAAACGGCAGGAAATTCAGCCGTAAGAACATACCAAATTTTCTGCTTCTGTTTTCTTTTTAAACAGACAATGGGTTTTGCCAGAATCTAGCGAAGAATGTTCATATAATCTGTTCTTATTCCTTCATTAACAATAAATCTCGAATCTTCCTTTAAATCCTCTAATTCCAGTACATCACAGAACTTTTTTGAAATTATCTTTTCTTTTATGTACTTCTCTCACAGTAGAAAAAACTTCCGGCGCTGCTTCGATATAGGAATAGATGGAATCCAGCAGTGCAATATCTACTTTCTGACTAATTCCTCTGCTATTCCAATCAATAAGATCCATAACAATTCGCGTGGCAAAATATGCGGCACTGTCATGCTCTGCAATGGACGGCGCAGATTGAACGGAGTATGCGTTATGGACACCAGTCATATCCATGGCAACACCTTTTGCCTGTGCTGTAAGAGAGCTGACTGGCTTATTCTTATAAGATCCTGTTTCCCCATAATAGGAATAAGAAGCATAAATAATATCAGGTTTGCCATAACCAAGTCCCAAAGACTCCATATAACCCGCTTCTTCACCTACACAAATGACATCATAAAAAGGAATCAATTTTTCCAAAATTTCTGTCCCTTCTGCTGTGGTAATGTCCAAAATGATACTCTTTTTCCCACGATTCAGGTAATTGAAATACAAGCTATCACCTTTTTGATAGGTGCCCAACTTCTCGCTTTGTCCCCGCCATCCGGCCGCTCAACTTTTGTCACTTCCGTACCATAGGATAAAAGGTAAAACGTTGCTAAACTGATGGTTTGCTTTTCGGATAAATCCAGAATCTTGGTGTTTTCTAGAGCATTCATGGTCACAACTCCTTTTGATTTCTTTGTCCATTTATAAAACAAAATTTGTGCCAAATCGAGGAATGCTGAAAATCAGAAAATTTGCCATAAAAAAACAAGATTATTCAGATTCAAATAATCTTGTTTTTGATTATTATTTAATTCAGAATAATTTATTCATAAAAGAATAATTTAATTTTTGCAATCTTTTATGAAAGAATAGGAAGCATATCTTGAATACTCCTTCTAAGAAAAAATAGCTATGGAAAAACGGCTGAAACGCGACTTGAATACGCGACCGCTGGCCGCGGATAAGGACTGATAGTTGTTTTATTTTCTATATGTCTATTTTATCATAAACTCAGTATATTGTAAAATATAAATAAAAAACTGCTAGCGAATTTTCCTCTTCGGTTTCTATTATATAGTCCTTGAAAAAATGACTTATAAATCTTTTCACTATGTTTTCCTATGAAAAACAGAACATAATAAAATCAAACATGATTATTTGTATTAACTTTTCTTTTAGAAAACACCTAAACAATTTGAAAAATCATTGAGATTACCATAAAATCACACTCTTATAAATGCCAACTTACAAGAAATAATTTCTTTATGTAACAACATAGGAAAAAAGCGTTTGCATATGATTCAGAGAAAAAGAATAGCACTAGAAGCTTAAATAAACTAAATATTGGTCAAATTTTTGCAAAACTACGAAGCAGCAAATCGTAAATCATTTTATATATTACATTTAGAAAAATAAAAATGCAGTAAGAAATAAATCTTACTGCTTATTTTTCATGATAAAAACTTTAATATCCAAGAAACTCAGAAATTTCCATAGCTGCTTCTTTTAATGAATTAACAATCTCCTTAGATTTTTTTTCGGTATATCGACTTTCAGGTACACTGATACTTAAAGCTGCAACAATCTTATTTTCATAATTATAAATTGGTGCTGCTGTACAAATCAAATCTTCACTATACTCTTGATTATCTATAGAAACTCCATTCATTCTGACTTTTTTTAATTCCTCATACATTTTATCCAAATCTACAATCGTATTCTCTGTCAGTTTCTTTAATTGGACTGTTTCAAAATACTCCCTTATTTTATCTTTAGTAAATTCTGAAAGAAATTGTTTTCCTAACGCTGTTGCATACAATGGTTCTCTTTCACCAACCTCAATATTAGAACGAACTCTTCGATCAGGTTCAACTTTACAAATAATCACCACTTCACCATTATTATAAATCCCAAGATTTACAGTTTCTTGAAATTCATTGCATAGCTTCTCCATAATTTTCCGGTACACATCTTCATTCAAACTATGATGCAACGGTATCGTTTGAGCAATCTCATAAATCCCCCAGCCTAAACGATAAGCTCCATTTTTGTCCGTCTTTTCCACAAAACGATACGCATACAGTGTATCTAAAATTCTATGAACAACACTTTTTCCCATATCCAGCTTTTCACTCAGTTCTGCAATTGTAAGTCCATCTGAAGATCCATTTTCTTTGATGTACATTAGTATTTCGATAGCTTTTTGAAGTGTCTGTACTGGATATTTAGGTGTATAATTAAATTCCATAAAAATTCCCCTCTTCTTACTGCATACAATCATTTCTGATTCACAATCTATGTATTTTATAATATTCATCATACTAATACTTCGCATACTTGTCAATCTGTTCATATAAACATTTACTAAAATAAAATATTAAAATACTTCATAATTTCGCCATTTCATTCAGTTACCATCTTCTTTTCTGAAATGTATAATTGGAGATGAATACGGCAAGTAAAATTGCAATCATAGAACAAATTGTTATCATGTTTAATGGTTCATGATATAAAATTATACCCGCAAACACCGCTGTAAACAGCTCAAATGTTGATACAATTGCCGCAATACCTGCATCAATTTTAGATAATGCCCAAACATATAAAATATAAGGTAATCCTGAAACGACAATACCATAAAGTATTACAATCAGGAATAAATCATTCTGCATAATTACCTGTAAAATCTCAAGCGGATGTACGATAAATCCAACTACAATAGAGGCAATAAAAAATGTATAAAATGTTACGGTTTCTGAAGTATTTTTATCTAAAACCTTTTTACTCATAACATCATAAATTGCAAATCCAACACCTGATAAAAATCCAAACAACAACCCTTTTGCTGTAATCTGTTCAAAAGCTCCTGAAAACAATCCTGCAATACCCATACAGCCTGTAATTGTCAGTAATACTGTAAAAAATTTTTTAGATGTAATCCTTTTTTGAAAAATCCATCTTTCCAATATAATAACAAAAGCACATTTTGTATAGAGCATAGTCCCACCAATACCTACACCCATTTCATTTACCGTTAGAACGAACATAGCCCCGTAAAAAACATACCCCATTAAACTTACAATTGTTAAATATTTCAAATCCGCAAATTCGTTGATACGAAATAATTTTGTTCCTTTTCGGATATTAACCAACACTAAAAAAAACAGAGCCACTACTGACTTTATAAACACCATATCTGTTGAGCTAAATCCAAATGGGACAATCATTTTCGTAAATACACCACCTGTACCCCAACAAAAAGCAGCTAGCATAACCATAAAAATAGGTATCCATTTTCCCATATCCGCTCATATCCTTTCACTAATCTCATTACTTTGTGATTCTTGGCAGGCTTTACCGTCAAATCATAAAACGAAAAAACAAAGAGGGAGTTTGACTATTTCATCAAACCCCCAAAATCTTTATATAGGTTTTACGCTATCTTGAACATCATAATCTTTTTTAGGAAAATTCACATAAAAGTAAACTTGTATTATTCTTCATCCAAAATTGCTACAGCATCCAATTCCAGATGTGCCCCTCCTAACAAGCCTGCAACCCCCATAGCAATTCTTGCCGGTCGATAATCCGGGAAATATGTCATGTATACTTCATTAAAATCAGCAGCCTGCTCCAGATCCGTAAATACAACTTTCACTTTTACAATGTCTGTCATCTTGCCGCCGGCAGCTTCCAATGTGTTTTTCAGGTTTTCCATGGCATATTTCGCTTCTACCTTCATATCACCGCCACCCATGATTTCACCTGTTACAGGGTCATCCCCACAAACACCTGCCAGATAAACAGTTTTGTCTACTTTAATCGCCTGAGAATAAGGACCAGTAGGGCTTGTTGCTTTGTTTGTAAAAATAACTTCTTTCATAATATTTTCTCCTTTTCTTATTTATCTTCCATCTAATGTTTTTCCTGCTAATACAAGATCTAACCACTCTCTGCTAATACCACAACCAGTTGTCACGATAACAACATTAGAGCCCTCCTCAATAGTACCAGGCTGTAATGCATAAGCAATCCCTGTGGATCTATATTAAATAAGTGGACACGATTTATAAACAGATGTACCATAATACTA
>OFMG01001216.1_pt1 | contig 21603 bp, 18 predicted proteins | sample 1541751 | NCBI WGS metagenome assembly OFMG01 (sample SAMN04209232, study PRJEB22552) | human gut metagenome | biome: gut; material: feces | host: Homo sapiens | place: USA: Oklahoma
AAAGGAGAAGCGGGAAATTACTGTTTTGGGAGATGACGTATATGTTTCTTTAGTGAATGCAATAATTAATGAACAAAGTCACTTAAGGATTTCAGATGGAGAGTTTGCTGATTGCGTAATATCAAAAAGTGTTACAGATCGGGTGGCTGTTTCCAAGTTAGCTGTTATATTAGATAGTCCATTGGAAAAACAAAATTATAGAAAGATTGTAATAAAGAAAACACGTGAAAAAAATTATAATTTTTTAGACTTAAATACTGAGGAAATATATATATCTAAAAAAATTAAACTTGAAAAAGCGCTATCGATTGATATGAGAATTTGTGGAATAAAGATACAGGTATATTCAATGGATACTGTTTTAAAAACAGAATTTAAAGATGATAAGAAAAGATAAATTAATTAAGGTGAAGTAGCCATGATTGGTAGGAAAAATTGTGATGATGAAATTACGAGGAGATAAGGAAATGAAAATTAAGGCATTAGTAGCAGTTCGTTCAGGCTCCATGAGGGTGGAAAATAAGAATATACGTCCATTTGCAGGAAGTTCCCTTTTGGAAGTAAAATTGAATCAGTTAAAAAGAATTCCAAATTTAGATGGGATAATTGTTAATTCAAATGATGATTATATGTTGAAAATTGCAGCCTCAATGGGATGCGAAATCGTAAAGAGAAGTCAATGCTATGCATCAAATGAAGTTTCTATGAGCGAAGTTTATCAGAATATGGCGGAAAACGTCAATGCTGATGTTATTGCATATATAAATGTTACGAATCCATTGATAAAGGATGAAACTATTATTCGGGCAATTGAGAAATATAAGGTGTTGGTAGCAACTGGAAAGTTCGATTCTTTAAATTCAGCTCATTTGATTAAGGAATTTATGTTTGTAGATAATAAACCTATAAACTATGATTTGAAGAATCAGCCTCGCAGTCAGGATCTACCAGATGTTGCTGCTCTCAATTTTGCAGTTAGTATTATTGCAAAGGATAAAATGATTTCTTGTAAAAATGTAGTTGGCGATAAACCGTTTATTTATGTTATAGATGAAGTCGAGGCAACAGATATAGATAATCAAATTGATTTTGAATTTGCTGAATACATGTATAAATTGAATTATAGATTTTAAATTTTTTAATAACTCAACTTTCCCAGCAGATATTTCCAATAAAGCTTGAATAAATATGGCTTGAGAAGCAATCCATTCGGTTACTTTACTTTTCAGTACAGATGTGATATCTGCCGAAAGCGTTGATATATGTTCTACAAACAGAGCCATAAGGCTCAGCAGTGCATTGGTTAAATCCATATCCCGGATATCTTCACAGTACATGAAAAACAGTTCGCCATAACTTCTCTGGTCATTCTGGTTCCGGCGAAGCCATTCCAGAATGATATATCGTGTAAATACAATGGTTGTATGGCTTTCCAGAATTGAAAATCAATTTGAAGAACTGAAAGAGCCTCTTGAGACCAGGCCTGTTTATGTGAAAACAAAGGAACACATCCATGCACAGTTACTGATCTGTATGATAGCATTAACCATGATACGCCTGATCCAGAGAAAGTATCTGCAAAAAAATCCACCTGCTCAAAATGACGGCAGGGAATGGACGTAGGAATATCAGGGAAACGTGTACAGAGGGCATTGCAAAAATGGAAAGTAATATCAATGAAAGCTGACAGCTACTGGTTTGCAGATGTGGATGATGCAGACCTGAAAGCAATTTTGGATTCTTATAGCTTGAATATACTACCCAGGCTATATACTGATGGAGAATTGAGAAAATTAAAAAAGCAAATACAGACCTTTTAAGTACGTTACATTATTTTAAGACAAAGCTTCTGGAAATATGATATATATCATGATTTCTGGAAGTTTTGTCTTTGAGCAAGTGGCAAACTCGGGTTATAGCATGGTGATTTTTACCTGTAAATCGCAATACGGTGCCAGTTTATGCAACTTTTACGACAATTTTGTGCCAATTTGTGGAAATAGTGGATTGAATTACAAAAAGGGAAAATGTATAATTGAAATCAACAAAGGATAATTCTAAATTATTCATTAGTGCGCTATAATAGACAAATTTAACATATAAGTTATTCTATATTTATGGCTGAGAAAAAGGGAAAATTTATTATATGAGTATTGATTGGTCAAAATTATATACATTAAACGAATCTAATAATGGGAAAGCTGGAAAAGCTTTTGAAAAGCTCGCATTAGATTATTTAGGAGAGGTCTTTCAAGATTTTGATTGGATTCCAACCAAAGCTTCATGGGATAATAATCTTGATATGTTTCATACTTATCAAGATGGATATGAAAGTTGGGCAGAAGCAAAATATCGAAAGGACTCTGATAATGTGGGGAAAAAAGATCTTGATCCTACGATATTATCTGGCCTTATAAAGGAAAAGCTCAAGCTAATTTTATTTATCACGAATGGAACGATAGCTACGCATAATCTAAATAGAATTACATATGGAGCAAGAATTAAAAATATTTCTGTATCCTGCATAAACCGTAGCCAATTAGAATCGTGGTTGTATGAAAATCCAAATAAATATAAAGATTTTTTTGGGAGTGTTCTTTCAGAAAACTGTCAGTCATTGGAATATGTCAATATCAAAGACATCTCCTTTTATTCAGTTGATTCTATTAATTTCGGCGCAAACAAACTACATAATGAATTAGATTTAAATCAGGAATATATTCTGAGTGTTACTTTGTCAGCTTCAACAGAGGGTGTGATGTACATTAAGAACGATAATTATCCGTTTGATTTTGTGCCGTCTTCTCAATGGCCATCGCCAACTCAAATATCATATACCCTTGGAACTACTTCCCATTTTTTTCTGATCCGAACCGTGATGGTTTATGACAAACCTCTAACTTTAAAATTTGTTTTAGAAAATGGCAGAAATATAAATTACATAATTAATTGTAAAATAACAGATAAGCAAGAAATTGCAATTGTTCATTCCAACCAGAATAAGATATTTTTTGAAATCAACAAATGTATTAAAAACATGGCGTCTAGAGGACATAATACTCTTATAACGCTTTATTCCAAGAGTGGAAATGGGAAAACCTACCTGTTGCAGAAGTTATTTGTAGATTATTCCTACAAATCGGAAATGTCTCTGGTTCGTTTTGTAGATGGAAATTCCAGTAAATATAATTACGTATTATTATGCAAAATCGTTTTTTTCTTGCTATTAGGGAATATGCTGTGGATAGATGAAGATGAAGAGAAAGATTTTCAAGAGTTTTATACAGACAGAAAAAAGCTTTTATTTAAGCTTTCATATGATGCTATCTATGACTCTGCACAATTGAACAATTTATTTGATGGTTGTTTTGATATGATGATAGCAGAAAAATGTATTACAGAGTTTGTTGAACGTCTTGCTTCTGGGAATCAACTTCTTTTGAACCCTCAAACTCCAAACTCTCACTGTATTCTACTCTTGGACGATATACAAAAATTAAACGATATACAAAGCACATTCTTACTAAATCTATTAAAACAATGCGTTTATATAAAATACAATGCCATAATTGTATTGAGTTACAATAATAACTTTAAAAGCCGAACTGCTGTCGAACAAATAATTGCATTGACCGGAAACAGGTTTGAAATTAAGGATTTATCACGTAAAGATATTCGTGAAAGTCTCTTGAAAAATATCTATATCGCAAACGGAATGCCAACCGAAAATCAATTATCGGATTTGCCTTCCAATGCTTTTCTTTTGGAGGAATCGATTCGTTCAGTAAGAGGTCACAAGCAAACATATTTTGATGTCCCAGAAGTATTAAAAGAAGTTAAGAAAATCAATAGGGAGAATTTGGTTTTAGAAAATAAATTTATCAGGTTTGAAGACCAATATACAGTCCTTGACGTAATCTATGAGTTTGAAAAAGGAGCATATGGCAAAATACTAACTTTAGAACCACTTTCCGTTACGGAGGCTGATTTAAAAAGACTGGAAGATGCATGTATAATAAAACAAGCTGGGGATTACTATATACCATACCATGACATTTTACGAAATACATATCGGAGTTTGCGCAATGAACAGCAATATAATGAAAAGATGGGAGAATTTTTATCCGGAATCATTCAATCAGATACATTTAATAAAGTGATAGACCTAAATCAGGCGCTTGCTGTTCTGGTGAAATGCGGAGAATCTTATCAGAAAATATATATTGATAAATGCATTGAGCGACGTGACTATTATTATTCGAGAACTCTTTTTAAGGAAGCTTTATTTTTCGCAGAAACGATATATTTTGTATTATTGAAGAAAAGAAAAGACATTCAATATTTTAGCGATGAGGAGTTGTATAATGTATTTGTGCTGGCTGATTGTTTAAAGCATAATGGAAATCTGAGTCGTTCAACAGAATTACTTCAGGAACTTTTTCAAAAATCCAACTCTGTATCAATAACAAAGTATGAAGCAGGCGCTGAATTGGTGAATGCCCAATATAGATCATTAAAACTGGCAGAGGCGACGGATATGATTTATAATCTGATGTTGGGTTTGAATAATAGAATACAAGAGTGTAAATATGTATATAAAAACAATTCGGATTATCGGATTATTCGATCTTATTATACAATTACTAATCGTTATATGATGATTTTACTGATGTGGAATCATTATGATAAAGCCTTTAAAGAGTACAAAAAATTTATGAAAATAATGGCAAAAACGCAGCCTCAAGAAGATAAGCCCAGATTACGTGGAGAACTGGCCACTTATATTATGGATTTATCTAGAGGGTTATACTATATTAATCTTCCAGAAGCAAAGAGATTGATGAAAATTGCACTGAATTTTTTCTTGCAAAATGAAAAGGTACATTATCGAAGAATCTCAATGTGCAAGGCTGATCTGCTATTTTTGGATTATCTGGATTCATATGATAGCAAGTGTTCATTATATAACAGCGAACTTTTTTTCAAGATTGAAAACGAACAATTTGCAGAAGGTTTTCATCGTGAAGTATATAAGACTCAAATGAAACATTATGCCTGTTTGTTGATTCATTCTGAGCAAGACGAAATACCGCAATACAATATTATTGCAGAAAAACTTGAAGAGATATATTCGCAACTTGATAATACTGCTGATGCTCATTCTGAGTATATACTATGTTCCATACTTGCCTATATTGAAAAACAAAAAGGTAATTTAAAATATGGCGAAAATCTCTTGCTGCGAATTGAGAAATATGCAATCTTATTAGGTGAAGACTATCAAATTATATATTTTCATAATAGAAATAATATTAAAAACGCTGACAAAGTGACATTTGCATTCGTTGATATTGCGTTGGTAGATAATGTCTATTACTTAGATCCTCGCATTTGGTAAAATTGCTTTATATTTCAATATTTAAAAATTGTAGCATTGCGAAAAAGTTTTTTTCATAGTTGAATTTAAAACGCCCTAATTCCGAAGCGGTTTTTAAGCTGCAAAGATAAGCATGATCGTCTAGACATTTTTTTATTCCCATAATAATGCCTTCCGTATTATTTGGAAAAATATCACCGCAATTACATAATTCAAATATTTCAGATACTCCAGTACATTGTGTCGATATTACTGGTTTACCTAATGCTATTGCCTCGCAGATTGCCAAGCAATAGCCTTCTGTTCTTGACGAACATATATACAAATCGCTTGCAGCTAAATAGGGATAAGGATTTTCAATAAACCCGTATAAAAAAACGTTGCTTTCAAGCTTATGTTTCTTTATTAATGCAGATAATTCATCTTTACGGACACCATTTCCCAAAATAATCAAATTAAAATCATATTCCATACTCTTTAATTGAGCAACGGCTGGAATTAGTCTGTCAAATCCCTTTTGACTCATAAGACGTCCGATTGAACATATTGTAAATTTAGAGTATAAAATGTTATACGCTTTTGCTTTTTTTCTTATATCATTCACATTAATCGGATTATAAAGAATCTGAAGCTTACTGATAAATGCAAACCCAAATACTTTTAGAAACGCATCATAGACACCTTTTGAAACGACTGCGATTTTATTAAAACGGTGGTAACATTCTATTTCTTCCTGAATATTTTTATACAATGTTGCTGTATAGTGTCTTTTATCTAAATCAATATGTACCCATGCGTATTTTATGTTATCTGGAATATCTGCATATGCCAGAAGTTTTGTTGCACTTCCCTCCAAAAATGCAATGGCACAATCGTAAATATTGAAAATGATATTTCGACTTATTGAGTATGCCTCATTTTTTATCTTTTGTTCATTTACAGGAGTCTTTTCAGGGAAAACCGCTTGTTTATATACATAATCAGGAATATTCTTCAAATAAATTCCCGTGTTATAAGTAAGTAAAAGATGAATTTCATAATTTGTATATTGATGCAAAAAATGAATAAATTGTAACAACAATTTTTCTGCTCCGCCGCCGTTCATATTATTTATCATCATCAATATTTTTTTCATATCAAGTCACTTAATCTTTCTATATTACCATGAACATCCATTGCAAAGTCCAAGGGGTTATTTCTAAGCTTTATCCAGTTCCAATTACCTCGTATTTCATCAATTTTATTCGTTAAAAATAAATACGGGCCATTATATGTCAGCATACTATATGGAAGGTTGTAGTATAAATTTATACTTGTTCCAAAACGATCTTTTATCTCTAGCGAATCTGAAACAGATATATTAAGTCCCTGCAAAATATCGTTCCAACCATTCAGATAGCTACAATTAATTAAAAAGTAGGAATGAGTTTGCATTTCCACGGTCAGTTGAGGGCGCAAGTAATCTTTAAGATCGTATTCTACTTTTGAAGCCCATCTTGACCAAAATATGCCCTTCTGCTGGCTTTCATTTTTTGATATAAACTTACGGGTTCCACCCATACAATGATAGGCTAGTGCTTTGGGGGTATACAAGCAGCGCCCTCCAGCCTTATTTATCTTTAAAGTGAGTTCTCTTCCTTCGTAAGCATTATAGTAACATTCATCAAATCCTTTATATTGTAAAAAGGTGCTTTTTTTCATAGACAAAAAAGCGGTTGTCAATGCTTGACGTCTACCTTCCTGTAAAACAAGTGGATCATTTGCTTTTTTGCCTTGATAGACATGCGGTGCCATCGACTCAATAAAAAGATGACCGGTACTTTGTACTTTTCCAGTTTGAGGAAAAACCAATAATCCCTGTACAACATCGACCAACCCGTTTTCAATATATCCAACTAAAATATCGATACTCTCCTTTTGCGGAAAAACATCGCTGTTTAAGAAAGTAAGTATTTCTCCGGAAGCTTTAGAAACAGCATAATTGTTTGCCACGCTGTATCCTCTTTTCTGTTGTAACTCATAAAAATGGAAAAAAGGGAACTTTTGTTGTATGCTATTAAGATATAAAATGGTTTCTATATTTTTACACCCATCGGATACGACAATTATTTCATGTCCATTTTCATATGAAATATTTGTTAATAAATTTTCAATAAAATTATTAGTAAGGAAGTAGTCATTATCTAAGGATATGACTATACTATTTTTCACAAATTTACTCATAAGACCTCCCTCGCATATGAATAATTTAGAATTATCCTTCACTGACAAAATTGGTTTGATATGATATACTTTAGATATCAATAATGACTATACGGAGGAAAAATGGATGTCATTGCAGAAAATACAGTTGATTTTTGAGGCGATAGATGATTACGATGGTTGGGCGATGCAGTTACTCAGAATTAAGACCAGCAAAAGAAAAGGAACCGAGTATGCGGCAATCTCTGTAAACTTAACCCCGCAAGGGAAATTGACGGATATTGTGAAAGAGATTTCAAAGCATTTTGTTGATGGAGAGAAGTGCGAATTAAAATCATTTGTGAGAGTGCAGGATTATGATGGGACTACAGAGGGAAATGTTATTTATAAATTGAATACACAAGATTCATTGATTAAGGAAGACTATGATGCATTGGTTCATGCATTAGCAAATGCGGAGCAGGAAGCAGATCCGCTCAGTCAGAAACTACAGGCATACGTTATCCAAGGAGATATAAAAGTTGAGGATGAAGAAATAGGAATTAAGTTAATTTCTATGCAAAATCCCATTACTACATTAAAACACAAATTTTTGCATGAAAATAATACTTTTAGAGAAATTGAAACGAAAGTGCTTTCTTTGCGTTCAACTATTGATGTTTTGATTGTAAATGATGAAATCTATTTCTTTTCAATGGCCGGGGAAAAATTATTTGACATGGAACGGGCATATAAGGCGGTATGTGATAACAAAGTGACTATGTTAGAGGAGAGCGGAATTCTTTATGACAGTAACGTCTTTGGAGATGTGGCGAGAACCGGCCATCATCCCAGAATGTTTGTTTCTTTTAATGAAAAACGATATGAAAGATTGAAAAATAAAAAAGAAAGAAAGCGGTATGCCGAGTTATTTGAAATTCCAATAAAGGAAGGAAAATTTGACACATCAGAATCGAAAGCAGCGGATAAGCTGGTAAAATTGCTGTGCAATAAGGGGATGGTCGATCCCTTTGAAGATTTACCGGTTGAGGTTTCTGGCGCTCGAAAGTGGCAGTGAGCGGAGAAGGAGTAATGTATGTTTAAACTATTTTCATTTAGCTTGTACTTTGTTTCATTTCTTCCATTATGGGTATCTGTACTTTTTATTGATATATTGAGTATTGCGGAAAATCAAACTGAAACAAGAACAGAATATATAAGTATATGCTGTATCTTGATTGTTTTGTTTATCAGTATTGTTATTATATATCATGAACTTCGTAAGCACGGGAAAGAGGGAAGCAGGAGGCAGACAATAAAAGCTGTGAGAGAAGAGAAGTCCATAACAGCAGAATTCCTTTTATCCTACATATTACCGCTGTTTGCGTTTGATTTTACATTATGGAATCAAGTTGTTTTATTTTTAGTGTTTTTTGCGACTCTTGGATTCTTATGTATAAGGCATAATTACTATAGTGTCAATATAGTATTAGAAATCGCAGGTTACCGTTTTTTTCGGTGCGTCATGTCTAATAGCGATAATGTAGAAACAGAACAGTTGGTAATGAGCAAACAGCGGTTAAATGAATTAATAGGAACGGATATATACGTGGCAGCACTTAATAATGATTATGCTTTGGATGTCAGTAAAAATGCAAAACTGTATTAAAAAGAGGTCTTAATTAGCTTATTTTTATTAGATTCCTTGGATGCTTATTTATAAGAATATCTTTCTGCTTAGTATTTGACACATGTGTATAAATCTCAGTTGTGCTAATCGAGCTATGTCCAAGCATTTTTTGTATATAACGTATATCCACATCCTGTTCCAAAAGGAGCGTAGCGAAAGAGTGTCGGAACATATGTGGTGTAAGATGTTGTTCAATACCGGCAAGTTCAGCGTATCGGTTTATCATAAAACGAACAGACTGGTCAGATAATTTGTGTTTCAACTTATTTACAAAAAAATACCCGCAGATGGCAATGTTTTCTTTAAATGTATCCCGATATAAAATTAAGGCAGAAATAACCTCCGGATTTCCGAGTTGTAAGATTCTCTCCTTAGCGCCTTTTCCATAAATCAATACAGTATTGTTTTCTAAGTCTACATCTGACGGCTTCAGAGAGCATAATTCAGAAATACGCATACCAGTAGCAAACAGCAGTTCAATAACGGCAATATCCCGAATACTGCAGCGAAGCTGATATTCGGATTGTGCTTGTTTTTTCTGCGCATATAGTACCGATAAAAATTTTTGTATGGAGTGGAAAGGAATCGTTTTAGGGAGAAGTTTTGCTTCCCGGAAATGTACATCCAGTTTGTTGAAAGGGTTTTCTTCCAATAAGTCCTTGTATTCCATGTAGTGAAAAAAGGCTTTCAGACTTGCGATTTTCCTTTTGACAGTTTTGGATTTGTACTTTTTATGCAGTTCAGTAATAAAAAGATCTACTGTATTTCTTGCTAAGCATTCATGTGAATTGTAGCAAAATGTATAGTATTGTTTTAAATCTATTTTGTATGCTTTTAAAGTCTTGGCATCTAAGCGTTTTCGATATTCACAATATTCAAGATATTCTGCAATATAGTCATTTAATGTATTCATAAGTAGGCACTCTCCTTTGTTTTTTAATCCATTATGAGTGCCTGCTTATAGTTTGTCTATTTGTCAGTCATCCGAAAAGAACTGCTCCAACATATCTAGACAGTCCTTGGAGGTATATCCCCACAGGATAGAGATGAGTGTTGCAACCGCCTCCGGACGCCTGCGGTAATAAGTCCGGTGGAAGATATTTGCAATGTGGGGCGGAGCTTTTCGATAATCTCATCTGTGTTTTGAAGCCGCTGAGGGGGAGGTAGATGTAGTAGAGAATACGGAACAGAACAAGTCATTTTTGGAGCAGGTGCCACACAGAGAATTTCAGGATCTTTCCATTATCTATAAACTTGTGGTAAATGCGGATGCCGAAAGTATTCAGAGTATAAGGGTTACGAACAGCCTTGCGGAAAGACTTGGAACGAATGAGGAGTAGCTTTTTAAATATGTGGCTGAGAACACAAGAAGAATCTTATCGCCAAGAATAAGAAATATGAATGATGTTATGAAAGAGATGTTTTTAAGTGACGGGATGCCGGAGGAGATAGCAGAGATGATGATCAGGGAAGTTCCACCGGAGCAGACTCTGTGGATAATCTCTAATTACAGGGGAATTGACGGTGCAGTATCAATGCTTTATGAGAATGAGCTTCACGAACTGGCAGAAAACCTTGAAAGTGATCTGTATATCTTGCCTTCAAGTGATCTTGGAAAGTTTCTACAGGATAAAGGCATAAAGCCGGTTCTTGTCAATCCGTATCATGTAAAACAGTCAAAAGAGCTTGATGATAATAACCCATCAAAGAATGACCGAAAAGATCCCAAAGTAATTGCAGGACTGATCAAGGATGGACGATTTACTTATCCATACCTTCCGGAAGGAGTCTATGCAGAACTCAGGAGTGCTTCAAATCTGAGATTTCAGACACAGGAAGAACTCACAAGGATTTTGAACAGGATTGCAAGATGGTTCAGCATTTATTTTCCAGAGTATAAGGACGTTTATGGAAAAAGTGATTCAAAAAGCGGATTGATGATATTGGAACAGGCACCACTGCCTGCTGATATCAGAGCGTTAGGTGTGGATGGAGTCAACAAAATCTGGCGTGAAGCAAAGCTGTGGGGTGTAGGAAAGTAAAGAGCAGTAAAGCTTGTGGAAGCTGCAGAACACAGCATTGGAAGCCGGGAAGGTCTGACTACAGCATATATGGAAATAAAAAATCTTTTGTCAGACTATGATAGATACAACAAACGAATGGAAGAACTTGTAGAACTTATAGATGAACTGGTAAAAGAGATTCAATATGTAGAAAAAATGCTCCAGATAAAGGGAGTAGGAATAAAAACAATATCGGGATTAGTAGCTGAAATCGGAGACATAAGACGTTTTGATAATCTGAAACAGATACAGAAATTAGCCGGATATGCGTTGGTAGAGGATAGTTCAGGGAAGCATCAGGGAGAAACCCGGATAAGTCGGCGGGGACGAAAAAAGCTGAGATATTTACTGTTTGAGGCATCTCTGTCACTTGTAGGTAAGAATGAAGAGTTCAAAGAACTGCACTACTATTACACGCGCCGGGAAGAGAATCCTTTAAAGAAGAAACAATCGCTTGTTGCAGTGGCATGTAAGTTTTTGAAAATCGCATATAAGATCCTGACAACGGGAGTTGATTATGATGGAGCAAAGATGATAAGTGACATCAGAAGACCACAAAACAGATGCTGCAGGTAGCATAACTACTGAACCTCATTGCAAGTGTATCGCGGTTGGAATCAGCTATCAAGGACACAAAGTGCCGTGGAACGGTTCCACCCTTGACACCTGATTCCAGCCACGATAAAGAAGTAATCAAGAGGTTAAGCTGGAAAGTGCCCTGTAAGGGCAAAAGCAGATGGCAACAGATAAACGTCCGCTGAAAAGTGCTGTTGTCGGAGCGGAGTCAGTAATACAAACAAAGAATGAGCCAGTAGTCGGCAGGAATAATTACCAGAGGACACGATCCTGTGAAGGAGCTGAGCTGACACCCGGATTATGGATATGCCAAACGAAGGAAGTTGGGACAAAGATCCTGTTAGACATGGGAGGTTGACGCCATAGAAGGAAGGGGATACACAAGGCCATGTAAAACGAAAAATAAAGACGTTTTACTTCGTATACCCTAATCATCTATGTTTAGCACCAGATGCTGAAAAATATCCATGCCATTGGCTCATTTAACTGAGATAAGAAACTGAAAATTCCTTGAAAAATAAGGAAAAAAGACTTGACTATATAGGGCAATGTCATTAAGTTAACATTGCAAGAAGGCAGACTCTAAAGAAATATAGCAGGAAAGTGAATAGACTGAAGAAATCGTTATCAGCCCTGCAAGCATTAGCTTAGCAGGGCTGATCTGTCATTTTACCAATATTTTTCCATATAATTCCGTGCATCTTCTTCGGATAAAGAAAAATCGGTTATAATATTTTTGAGAGTTTCCTCTTTTGAAACAGAGAATTTTTTGTAGGTTTTAAGGGTACCTATAATTTCACCTTGTGTAATTCCAGTTGCTACGCCTTTCTGAATACATTCTTCCTGCCATTCTTCAAATGCTCTGCACATGTCAATCGAACCTCCTTCCGAATCGGATTGTAACGCATGGTTAATAAATGACTTGGTATTTGTGATCGTGCCAATCACCAGACTAAGTTCTGTATCAAACTTCTGATTCATGTATGTACTTTGGATTTTATCAAATTCTTTGTTATAAATCAATCTGCTGAGATCGAATAAAGTGTGAACTTCACTGTTATGAAAAATCAGAGAATCACTGTTTCTGATCTGGATAAGATTCATTTTATAATCTGATACCAGAGGCGTGAGATGTTCTGGAATGCATAGCATGTCGGTCAGGGAAAGCGGACCATCCCATTCGTCTTCGCCATAGTAAACACAGAGACTGATGACAGGGTGCAAACGGTCTGTCTTTTTAAGACCTGAAAGAAATTCATCTGAAGATGAAAATTTTTTTTCGTGTTTGTTTCTGGCAGCAATTTCATTATATTCCTTGAGATAAGAGAGAGCATCGCCAAGGATAGTGCGAAGCGGCATTGCATAATGAATTTTACATTGATTCTCCAATCCCAAGATAACGAAATCAACACCATAAGCTGTCTTTTTCACAACATCCCAGATCCTCTGGATGGTTTCAGTATGATTGTTAAACTTTAACAAAGAAGAAACATCGGTATCTGCTTCCGATAAATCTTCCGGTTTGATGACCTGTGAGCCGTTGAAAAGAGCGGCATTGAACAGGTCTGCAAAGTGTTCATTGTTTTTCCAGAAGTTTTTTAGAATGGTATCTGGTTTTAAGTTATTGTAAGTAGTCGTTTTTAAATCCTCCCGTTCTTATGTAATGGGAAAGTTACACAGAGTCTGTATTATTCGGAGGAAAACCGGTAATATACCGGGAGAACGATATGCATGGATTAAATTTACAATATATGATAAGGAAAAACAAGAGGCAGGGGAGTTTGTTTATGGAAATTTAAGAGTTTGAAGGAACAAGCTTGTTTAAAATAACATTTATAGTGTATGATATAAATTACAAAGGTAAGAAAGAAATATAAAAAGTAATAGTGGAGAGAATATATTGATAATTAGTGAAAAAATTTTTTATTTGCTGGATCAGAAGGGAATTACACAAAAAGATTTTGCAGTACAGACAGGAATTTCTCAAAGCACAATTAGCGATTGGAAGAGAAAGAAAACAAACCCATCGGCGGATAAAATTCTAAAGATATGTGAGATATTGCATGTGACACCGTATGAGTTGCTTTCCGAAAGAGATGAGGCAATTATAAATAATATAGATCATCTTGTGGCATTGAATGATGAAGAAGCGGTAGTATTGGAAGGCTTTAGAAATCTTGAAAAAAGAAAAAAAGAAAGATTCCTTGGTTATTTAGCTGCTCTGCAATCAGAAGACTAATGAAATACTTTAGGTAAAGAGATTGACAATTATGTTATTTTATATTAATATTCGTATATACGTAACGTAAAACAATATCAATGTGAAAGGAAACAAAGCAATGGGGAACATAAGTATTATGGCAAGAAGATTTTCAGATGGACACGTGCAATATGGATGGAGTGGCAATGGTGGATATTTTAGTTTTACAGGAGCACATTTACTCGAATGGTATCAAAATAGTGATGCAGTAGAATACCTTTTTGGATTAGGGCAGACTGCATGTGTCGGAAGAGTTGGGAGTGAAAATGGTGGATGTTCCATTATGGAAACGAATGCACCAACAGGAAGACCGTTTTGGTTAGGTGACACGGAACGTGAAATTTTCAGTAAAATTAATTGGATTGATTATGGGTATTTTTATGATTTGGATCATAAATGGTATTATATTATTCCGGGACCGTTTCGTATTAAGCTGCCTCTGGAATTGGTGAAAAATAATCTGGATAAGGCGGGATACGAATTTGAATATCGAAGAAAATTGGAAGACGAATTACTTAAATATATACTTGATGAATATAGATGTACTTATTCTGATTTTAATGAGTTTATAAAAAAAGAAGGGTATGATTTAGAAAAAGTTTTTAAAGAAATTCAATGTGATGGCAAGCTGTCTATGTACGAATTATTTAGCAAATATCATAAAATTTTTGCATATTTTGATGATTGGGTATTCATTAAATCAGATGATGTATATAAAGATATTACAGAAATCCTTGTCAAAAAGAAAGGTGATGCTCATTTAGAAACTTGTACTTGGTAAGAAAAGAAAAAAGTTCTTACAATGTCTTATAAAACATAAATGACTTCTATCAGCCCTGCTGGATGTTTCAAGCAGGGCTTGTTTATGTGTTGTAATATTTTATCATTGAATTATGCCATTTGTAGGAATCAAATAGGGCGTAAGTCCGGCGGACGCCATGATAGAAGCAAGAGTGGCACGAACATGCGGAAACATTTGTAATAGAGCATATTCGGTTAATTCATCCGTTGAAAACTTTACAGAGCAATCCGGTGAACTAAACTCGGCAGACAATACTACTTTTACAAGGAAAGAGGTATTTGGCATATCAACATCGAGTTCATCTGCGAATCTCATTTCAGCAGCGCAGTAGCCGATATATTTATTTGGAGAGTCATTTGTTGGAGTACACTTTCGCGAAAGTGTAAGTTTCATTTCTTTTCCATCTATCGGAGCTTTATTAATAATAAATGCTTCCTGAGTTGTAATCGAGTCCAAATTTATACTAACCATATTTAACATTACATTTCCTCCAATTCTTCGTCAACTTTCACATATGGATTTGGAAATTGAATAATCTTACATGGAACTTCGGTAGTAACCATATTGTCATTTCTAGAAGTATCTGTAGATGAATGGCATTTATTTATTTTAAAATCTACATTCAAATCTAGTTTGGCTGCAATTTCAGCAATTTTATTAATTGAAAAATTGTAGTCTCCACATTCCCAACGGGAAATCAATGATTGGGTTGCATTTATATGTTTTGCAAAATCTTTTTGAGACATATTAAGATTTAGTCTTTCGGAAGTAATGGCATTAGAAAATTGAGCCATTAACTTTGCAGAGAGGACATCTGCGGGTGTTAATGTTTCTGAAAACAGAGAGAGTAAATCTTCAATATTATTGGGTGTCTTTTTTTTATTCATAATTATCATCTCCTAAAAAGTAGTTAATACGTTCTTTCATAACCGTAGTATAGGTTGAGTAATTAGTACGATTTTTTCCAGAACGTTCATTGAAAGCACATAAAAAGTAAGGTATATTCTCATCATTTATATATACAATCAGACGAACATTAAATTGAGATTTCTGTAGATGAATGGAATAGTAATGTCCATCTGCACCTTGAAGTATTTCATTGCTGTCTATCGTATATATCTTTGAACCAAAGTTTTTTATATTGCTTAATTGTGTAGTTAAAATTTTAAAAAATATAGATTCTTTCCCTTTTAAATCTGTTTTTAATAGTGTTCTTAATTCTTCTAAAAATTTTGGATGGATTAAAAAAGAATTTAATAAAGAAGCTAATTCTTTCAGCATGTCTTCTGTATTCATGTTCACTCCTTATAATATTACATATATGCGATTTTTTCAATTGGATACATAAAAATAATAAAAAAACTTGTCAAATACTGGAGTCGTGAGATGACCTATGTGTAATGGAGAATTTTAAGGATTGGATGGTTATCAGATCTGTTTCCCACAAATTGACATCTCCCCATCTATGCGCTACAATGTTACTCAAAAGTCATGTTTAAAACGTATATAGAAAATACTATTTAAACGAACCATGGAGAAGACATTGAGAGCAAAGATATATCATTTTTTAGTGAACAGAAAACCGGGGATCAGGCAGCGTTACCACAGATTTCATGATGGAACGGCAGGGGTAAAGAAGGTGGTTTCATGGGTTTATCTGCTGGGGCTGAATTTCTGCTATTATGTACTGTTTTGCAGGTTTCTAGGAGAGCAGACAGAGATTCCGGTTTACGAGGAAAAGAAACCGCCGTGTGCAGAGAGTGAGTCCGTCCTGGCAAACCGTGACCGTAAGAGTGTGTCGGAAACGGTTTCTTTTTTGATGCAGTATGAAGTCATATCGTTTGATATTTTTGATACGCTCATTTTCAGACCGTTTTCAGAGCCGACAGATTTATTTTTCTTTCTCGGAGAAAAAACAGGGATTCTGGATTTTAAGAGACTCCGCATGCAGGCAGAAGCAGATGCAAGAACACAAAAGTATAAAGAAGAGAAGCATTATGAAATCACACTTTCTGACATCTGGAGCTGGTTAGAGAATGAAATTGGTGTCACAAAAGAGCAGGGAATGCAGATGGAGCAGGCATTGGAAATGGAGTTCTGTTATGCCAATCCATTTATGCATCAGGTGTTTACACAGCTGCGGGAACATGGGAAGCGGCTCGTGATCACTTCGGACATGTATTTATCAAAAGCATTTTTATCGGAGTTGCTGCAAAAAAACGGATATGAAGGATATGAGGAACTATATGTTTCCTGTGAATATGAAAAGAGTAAGGCAGATGGATCGTTATATGAAGTTGTAAAAAGGGCATACCCGGACACGGATTCTATGATCCATGTGGGCGACAATCCGGTAAGCGATGTGAAAAATGCGAAGAAACACGGATTTGAGGTGTTTTATTATCCGAATGTGAACCGCAATGCACTTTTGTACCGGTCATATGATATGTCGGCAGTTGTCGGCGGTGCGTATCGCGGAATTGTAAATAATAAGCTATACAATGGCACGGAGCAGCTGCCGATGGAGTATGAGTACGGCTATATTTATGGCGGATTGTTTGTGCTTGGGTACTGCAATTTTATTCATACATATGCCAGAGAGCATGGGATTGATAAATTACTGTTTTTGTCCAGAGATGGGGATATTTTAAGACAGGCATATGCTGTGCTGTTCCCGGAGGAGAAAACAGAGTATGTTTACTGGTCGAGAGCTGCGGCAACAAAACTGATGGCTCGTTATAACCGCTATGATTTTTTCAGACGGTATCTGTATCATAAAGCGGATGGAACTTATACCTTAGAGCAGATTTTAAAATCCATGCGGCTGGAATTTCTGCTGGATCGTCTGTTACAGCGATTGCCCTATGAAATATATCTGACAAGTGGGAACGTCAGACAGGTAAAACGTTTTCTGGAAGCAAACTGGCAGGAGGTGACAGCCGTTTATGACAGGGAATCCAAAGCTGCGGAATTATACTATAAAAAAGTACTGGGCGACAGCCGGAATGCTCTTGCGGTGGATATCGGCTGGGCAGGGAGTGGGGCGATAGCGCTGGACTATCTGGTACAGAACGTATGGAAGCTTCCGTGCAGCATTACCGGGGCGATCGCGGGCACTAATTCCGTTCATAATTTTGAAGTCGATGCGAGCGAAATTTTTTTGCAGAATGGAAAACTCGCAGCATATCTGTATGCGCAGTCGTTCAATCGAGACTTATGGAAAAAACATGATCCAAACACGGATGACAATATCTTTTTTGAACTGCTGCTCGCCTCGCCGACACCGCAGTTCCTTGGATTTGAACTGGATGAAGCGAGCGGGGAGGTTTCGTATTTATTCGGAAAGATGGATGCAAATCCGGAGGGAATGAAAGAGATCCAGAGTGGTATTCTGGATTTTGTGCGTGATTACCAGAAACATTTTTCCGGGTATCCATATCTGTTCTGTGTGAGCGGAAGGGATGCCTACGCACCGATTCTGGCAGCCAGCGGAAACAAGAAAGCTTATTTGAAAGCACTGAAGAAGAAATTTGAATTTGAGGCAAATGTATTATGAAACGACAGATTAATTATATCCTGATGCAGACCGTTTTGTGGGGTGGCTGGATATGCGAATATATTTGGTTCCTGAAACATCAGTTTCAGATGCGGTTTGATCTCTGGGTATTTGTTGCGTACCTCTTTTTACTTTATCTTTGTGTGGTCCGGAAACTTGGAAATAATAATAACAGGCGCTATGAGATTTATATGGAACTGTGGGGAAGGCTGACCGCTGTAAATGTAGTCTGGTATCTGTTTGTGGGAGCAAAAACAGTGCATTTTGCAGGCATTCTTCTGGTTTTATGGAAGCTGATCCTGCTCAGTACGATCCAGTGTATTACATTTGCAGGTATTTTGCAGATTTATAAGAAAATCATGGAGCATTTTCAGATCACGACTGCGTGCGTGATCACCAGAGCTGATACTTTAGAGGCGGCAAAAGAGAAAATAAGGGTGCATGACTCTGTTTTTCTGGAAGATCTGCCGTCTGACGAGCGGAATGAACTGCTCAAGTTCTGTTACTATATGGACAGGCAGGTTTACTGCAACACAAAATTATCGGATATTATGATACGCGGTTCAGGATTGACACAGTATCACGATTCACCGGTCTTTTTCTGTAACCATTTTGGAATGGAAATTTCCAAGCGTGCGGTAAAAAGATGCTTTGACCTCGTCTTTTCGGTGTTGTTTCTGGTGATTCTTTCTCCATTGTTTTTGATTATTGCAATCTGCATTAAGTGCGAGGACGGCGGCAGTGTGATTTACCGGCAGGTCCGCTGTACCAGAGACATGAAAAAATTTGAAATTTACAAGTTCCGCAGCATGATCACGGATGCGGAGAAAAACAGGGGACCGCAGCTTGCCACAAAGCACGACAAACGGCTGACACGGGTAGGACGTTTCCTTCGGAATACGAAGTTAGATGAGCTGCCACAGCTTGTAAATATTTTAAAAGGTGATATGAGTTTTGTAGGTCCAAGACCGGAACGACCGGAATTTATTGTAAAAGCCGTTGAGGACATCCCGGAGTTTGTACTCCGCACGAAGGTAAAAGCCGGACTGACCGGATATGCACAGGTGATGGGAAATTATAGCACAAGTTTTCTGGACAAACTGAAATGGGATCTGATGTATATTGAAAACTATTCCCTGTTTCTGGATTTTAAAATTTTACTGATGACTGCAATTGCTATTTTTGCAAAAGACAATCACGAAGATTTTTCAAAGTGGGATATGCTCTGAAAATATTGACAAATGAATTTCATATGTTAAAATAAATCATGTTAAAAGCATAAAATATGACGTTGACGAGGAGTATTAAGAACGAAAAAGTGTCAGAGAGCTGTCGGATGGTGCAAGACAGTATTTGGAAGTTCCCAACTCGCCTCTGAGTTTTCTGATTGAAATGAAAAAATAAGTAGGTCAGAACGTGTGATTCGCGTTAAGAATGTGAGTGCGTATTTGGATGAACCGTTCATCCTGCGAATGAGAGTGGTACCACGGAGTGAACAGATATCTTCGTCTCTTTTTGGAGACGGAGATTTTTTATGTAACAGGAAACTTTGTTCTATTACCACAAAATCCACAAAATCATGAATCATGCTTGATAAAAAAGAAGGAGGAATACCATGGCAGAACTTTATAACCATAAGGTAGTCGAAAAAAAATGGCAGAAAGTCTGGGATGATGAGAAAGCATTTGCAGCTACCAATGACTTTACAAAGCCAAAATACTATGCATTAGTTGAGTTCCCATATCCGTCAGGACAGGGACTTAACGTAGGTCATCCAAGACCTTACACGGCACTTGATATCGTAGCTAGAAAGAGAAGAATGCAGGGATACAACGTCCTCTATCCAATGGGATGGGATGCATTCGGACTTCCAACGGAAAACTATGCGATCAAGAACAAGATTCATCCAAAGATCGTAACAGAGAAGAATGTAGCAAGATTCAAGGATCAGCTTCATTCACTTGGTTATTCTTTTGACTGGGACAGAGAGATCAATACCACAGATCCGAATTACTACAAATGGACACAGTGGATTTTCTTAAAACTTTTCAAAGCAGGTTTAGCCTATAAGAAAGAGATGCCAATCAACTGGTGTACTTCCTGTAAAGTAGGTCTTGCAAACGAGGAAGTTGTAAATGGTGTCTGCGAGCGTTGTGGTGCTCCGGTTGTCCGCAAGGTAAAAAGTGAGTGGATGTTAAAGATCACGGATTACGCAGAGAAACTGATCGAAGGATTAGATCATGTGGATTACATCGAGCGTGTCAAAGTTTCACAGAAGAACTGGATCGGTAAATCCACGGGAGCTGAAGTTGACTTCTCTATCAAAGGAAAAGAAGATAAACTTCGTGTATACACAACCCGCTGCGATACATTATTCGGAGTTACTTACATGGTTGTATCCCCGGAGCATCCGATCATCGATAAGTACCAGAGCGAGATCAAAAACTGGGATGAGATCGTGGCATACCGCGAGGAAGCTGCAAAGAAATCTGATTTTGAACGTGCAGAACTTGCAAAAGACAAGACCGGTGTATGCATTGACGGTCTGACAGCAGTAAACCCTGTAAACGGAAAAGAGATTCCGGTCTGGATCTCTGACTATGTATTAATGTCCTATGGTACAGGTGCGATCATGGCAGTACCGGCACACGATGAGCGTGACTGGGAATTTGCAAAGAAATTCAATCTGCCGATGATCCAGGTGGTTGCAAAGAACGGAGAGGAAGTAGACATCAATGAGGCGGCATTTACAGATGTCGCAACAGGTGTTCTCATTAACTCTGATTTCTTAAACGGACTGGAAGTAAAAGATGCCAAAGCAAAAATGATCGAGTTCTTAGAGGAAAAAGGCATCGGAACTGCCAAGACAAATTACAAATTAAGAGACTGGGTATTCTCACGTCAGAGATACTGGGGTGAACCGATCCCAATTGTACATTGTGATAAATGCGGATATGTTCCGATCGATGAGAGCGAACTTCCATTAATGTTACCGGAAGTTGACAGCTACATGCCGACAGATAACGGCGAGTCACCACTGGCAGCTATGACAGACTGGGTAAATACAACCTGTCCTTGCTGTGGCGGACCGGCTAAGA
>OFMG01001228.1_pt1 | contig 21397 bp, 17 predicted proteins | sample 1541751 | NCBI WGS metagenome assembly OFMG01 (sample SAMN04209232, study PRJEB22552) | human gut metagenome | biome: gut; material: feces | host: Homo sapiens | place: USA: Oklahoma
ACACCGCGGGTATGAACCGCGTGCTCTAGCCAACTGAGCTATCTCGCCATATTCATTTCATAAGTATGGGGCCTACAGGGCTCGAACCTGTGACCCTCTGCTTGTAAGGCAGATGCTCTCCCAGCTGAGCTAAGACCCCATATACAAACTGTGAAGTATCTTCTCTTCCGCAGCTCGCTTTGCTATTATACTATCAACTGTCGCAAATTGTCAACAACTTTTTTTACTTTTTTTCAAAAAATTTAGAATTATATTTTTTACTATTTTATTGGAAAAAAAGGCTCTAGAAACAGAAATTTTTATTTTGGGTCCTTATTTGCAAAAAGCGGAAAACAATTTGGCAAGTAAGGTTCTTTCCAAAATGAGAATTGGTGTTATACTGAGTCTGTAAACAAGAAGAGCAAACAAAAGCATACCGGATACCTGTAAGAAGAAAAAGAACGGACGCAGCGTATTCGTATGGTCTCATAAGAAAGGGCTCACAAACACGCCCTGAGACCATAATTGCGATCAGCTGACAATTGTTTTTCCTATTAGGAAACGTCAGTTGGCGATACGAAAAATAGAAGAGGAGAAGATGGTATGAAGATTTTAGATTCCAAATTTATGAAGGGCTTTATCAAAATGGCGGACGATGGTTTCCAGCAGGGCTGGCATGAGAGAAACGGTGGAAACTTAAGCTATCGTCTGAAAGCAGAAGAAGTAGAAATGATCCGTGCCCGTCTGAATGCACCAGGCGAGTGGCAGCCAATCGGCACAGAGGTGCCGGGACTTGCAGGAGAGTTTTTCCTGGTAACCGGAAGCGGCAAATATTTCAGAAACATAGCAGTTGACCCGGAAGCATGTCTTGCAATCATTGAACTGGATGATAAAGGTGTTAATTACAGGATCCGCTGGGGACTGGTAGAAGGCGGCCGCCCAACCAGCGAGCTTCCAACCCACCTTATGAATCATGAGGTAAAAAAGAAGCTTACAAACGGCAGACATCGTGTTATTTATCACGCACATACAACCAACACCATCGCATTAACCTTTGTCCTTCCACTGGATGACAAGGTATTTACAAGAGAGCTGTGGGAGTCTGCAACAGAATGCCCGGTTGTTTTCCCGGATGGTGTAGGTGTTGTAGGCTGGATGGTACCAGGCGGAAGAGAAATTGCAGTAAAAACAGCGGAGCTGATGAAGAAATATGACGTTGTTATCTGGGCACATCATGGAATGTTCTGCTCCGGTGAGGACTTTGACCTGACCTTTGGCCTTCTCCATACAGTAGAGAAGTCCGCGGAAATCCTGGTGAAGGTAATGTCCATGGCACCGCGTAAGCTTCAGACCATTACTCCTGATGATTTCCGCGCAGTAGCCAAAGACTTTCATGTTACTTTACCGGAAGAATTTCTTTATGAAAAAGAGCAATAAGTAAATTAATATAATAATGTGAGATCTGTCTGTGATGAGAAAATTCACAGGCAGATTTTTTACGTTAGAGGAAATCAATTTTAATAAATGTTTATAAAATGTGAAAAAATTGCTTGACAATTCATTGCCTGTATGCTATTTTAAATAAAATTTCAATTCAACGAACTAAACCGATGAAGCGGGAATAAAAACAATCGTGCACCCACAGAGAGTCCGGGAGGCTGAGAGCCGGGCGGTAAGGCAGTTTGTTAAATGGGCCGCTGAGGGCGCATGGAAAGGCAGAATGTGTGCAGAACAAATGCAGAGAATTGCAGAAGAAATGCAAACATATCTGATTGAAGCATGAAAGTAGATTCTGCAGAAGCCAAGTATTATGCGACGTAGGACATACGTCAGTTGTCAGGAATATGATGGTATTCCGTTAAGAGCACGATTTTATCGTGAAGCAAGGTGGCACCGCGGGTGAATATTCAGACCCGTCCTTGACAGATATGGAAATTCTGTCCTGGACGGGTTTTTTGTGTACTAGAAAATTACTCCGTAATGTTCCTGTTACACCTAAAAACGCTCTGCGAGGATGCGGCGCGTGCACTGTTCAGGTAATAAATCGGGAGGTGTTCTATGTATCCAACGTTTGAAAAAATCAGGGAAATGGCAGCAGGAGATTACAAAAGAATTCCAATCTGCAAAGAGTTATACGCAGACAGCTACACACCAGTAGAGATGATGCGGATTCTGCAAAAGGCAAGTCATCACTGCTATCTGCTGGAAAGTGCCAGCCAGAGCGAAGCGTGGGGCAGGTATTCTTTTCTGGGATATGACCCTTCCATGGAAATCACCTGTACAGACGGAATCCTGCGGATTCGAAAAACCAGTAAGACGGAAACTTTTGGTAGAAGCGACAATGCTGCAGAAAGCAGTACAGAAGAGGTTCGACAGGTTGCCCATCCAGGCGATGCTATCCGTGAAATCATCAGTCAGTACAAAAGTCCGGTTATGGACGATATGCCCACATTTACCGGCGGTCTGGTAGGTTACTTCTCCTACGACTACATCAAATACAGTGAACCCAAGCTGGAGCTAAAAGATAAGGAACAGCAGGATTTCCGGGATCTGGATCTGATGCTGTTTAATGATGTGATCGCATTCGACTACTACCGCCAGAAGGTTCTTCTTATCACAGGTGTGATGACAGAGAATCTGGAAAAGTCCTATAAACAGGCCTGTGAAAAACTGGAAGAAATGACAGCGCTGATCAAAAAGGGTGAGAAAAAAATCTTTCCTCCGATCAGGCTTAAATCTGAAATCCAGTCTCAGTTCCCTAAAGAAAAATATTGCCAGATGGTGGAAACGGCGAAGCATTATATCCACGAGGGCGATATTTTCCAGGTGGTTTTGTCAAACCCCATGAGGGCAAAAGCAGAGGGCAGCCTGTTTGATACTTACCGTGTTCTGAGAGCTACCAACCCATCCCCCTACATGTTCTATTTTTCCAGTGATGACATTGAAATCGCAGGTGCATCCCCGGAGACACTGGTGAAATTAGATCACGGCAAGTTAAGCACTTTCCCACTGGCAGGAACAAGGCCGCGAGGAAAAACACCGGAAGAGGACAAAGAGCTGGAAGCTGATCTTCATCAGGATGAAAAAGAGCTTGCCGAGCACAACATGCTTGTAGATCTGGGAAGAAACGATATTGGAAAAATCAGTGAGCTTGGCAGCGTAAAAGTGGAAAAATACCTAACTGTGGAACGTTATTCCTGTGTCATGCACCTGGGCTCCACAGTAACAGGAACCATCAAAAAGGGCAAAGATGCCATAGACGCAGTGGATGCCATCTTACCTGCAGGAACCCTTTCAGGGGCACCGAAATTCCGTGCCTGCCAGATCATTCAGGAACTGGAACAAAGCAAGAGAGGCATTTACGGCGGTGCAATCGGATATGTGGATTTCACAGGAAATCTGGATGTGTGCATTGCAATCCGTCTGGTATATAAGAAAAAAGATGAAATCTGTATCCGGTCGGGAGCCGGAATCGTGGCAGACAGCGTACCGGAAAAAGAATTTGAAGAGTGCCAGAATAAGGCAAGAGCGGTGGTAAGGGCCATCAGCCAGGCAGAGGAGGGATTAGAATGATTTTACTGATTGATAATTACGACAGCTTTTCCTATAACCTGTATCAGCTGATCGGGTCCGTTAATCCGGATATTCAGGTGGTTCGAAATGACGAAATTTCCCTGGGAGAAATAGAGAAGCTGGCACCGGAAGCAATTGTTCTTTCCCCGGGTCCTGGAAGACCGGAGGAGGCAGGCATCTGTATTCCGGTGATCAAAGAGTTCGCTGGAAAAATCCCAATTCTGGGTGTATGTCTGGGACATCAGAGCATCTGCGAAGCCTTTGGCGGAGTGGTTTCCTATGCAAAAGAACTGAAGCATGGGAAAAGAGATGAGATGATTCAGTGCGGTTCCAATGTCCTGTTTAAAGGACTCCCGAAAAAATTCCCAGCAGCAAGATATCATTCCCTGGCAGCAATAGAAGAGACTCTTCCGGAGGAGCTGGTTGTGACAGCCAGAGCAGAAGATGGAGAAATCATGGCAGTGGAGCATAAGGAATATCCGGTTTATGGTGTACAGTTTCATCCTGAGTCTGTTATGACTCCCGATGGAAGGAAGATGATTGAGAATTTTCTGGAAGCGCTAAAGGACAACATCAGAGAGGAGCAGAAAAAATGATCAGAGAAAGTATTATCAAATTATCGAAGAAACAGAACTTAACCTATCAGGAAGCAGAAGAGGTAATGGACGAGATTATGAGCGGAAAAGCTACTCCGGTACAGATGTCCGCTTACCTGACTGCTCTGGCGTTGAAAGGGGAAACTATTGATGAGATTACCGCTTCCGCGGCAGGCATGAGAGCACACTGCATCAAGCTGCTTCATGACATGGATGTACTGGAAATCGTAGGTACTGGTGGAGACGGCTCCAATTCCTTTAACATTTCCACCACTGCCTCCCTTGTGATCGCAGCAGGAGGCGTACCGGTAGCAAAGCATGGAAACAGAGCTGCTTCTTCAAAATCCGGAGCTGCAGATGTGCTGGAAGCTCTGGGCGTTAAGATCACAATTCCACCGGAAAAAAGCCAGGAACTTCTGGAAAAAATCGGAATCTGCTTCCTGTTTGCCCAGAATTATCACATTGCAATGAAGTATGTGGCTCCAATCCGTAAAGAGCTGGGAATCCGTACTGTATTTAATATTCTTGGACCGTTAAGCAACCCGGCTGGCGCAAATATGGAGTTGATGGGTGTTTATGATGAAGCCCTTGTTGAGCCTCTTGCGCAGGTCATGGCAAATCTGGGAGTAACAAGAGGAATGGTTGTCTTCGGACAGGACAGTCTGGATGAAATTTCCATGAGTGCACCGACTTCTGTATGCGAGATCAAAGATGGCAAATTTACATCCTATGTACTCACTCCGGAGCAGTTTGGTTATGAGCGCTGCACAAAAGAGGAGCTTCAGGGAGGAACTCCACAGGAGAATGCCGAAATCACAAAAGCAATTATGGAAGGCAAAGAGACAGGTGCGAAACGTCATGCAGTTTGTCTGAATGCTGGTGCCGCACTTTATATTGCAGGCAAAGCAGCTTCCATTGAAGCAGGTGTGAAGATGGCAGAACAGCTGATCGACAGTGGGACTGCCCTGAAGAAACTGGAAGAATTTATAGAAAAGAGCAACCAGGAGTGAAAAACAAACACAAATAATAACAAAAATAACAATAATCACATCACAAAACAAAATAACACTGAAAAAAATAACAATATAACTCATTTGGATAAAGATGATGACAAGAGAGAATGACATCACAGAGAGTTTTACAGGAGATAGAATGAGTATTTTAAATGAGATAGCAGCGCGCACAAAAGAGCGTATTGCGGAGGAAAAATTTAAAGTTCCATTAAGGGAACTTATCTCACAGCAGAATTCCGATCTGGCGAAACATGCCGAGGAAAAAATCTCTTTTCTGGAGGCATTAAAAAAGCCGGGAATGTCTTACATCTGTGAAGTAAAAAAAGCATCTCCTTCAAAAGGATTGATCGCACCAGATTTTCCTTATCTGGACATTGCAAAGGAATATGAGCAGGCCGGTGCTTCTGCAATCTCCTGTCTCACAGAGCCCTTTTATTTCCAGGGCGCAGACAGGTATTTGCAGGAAATTTCCCAGGCAGTGAATATTCCGGTGCTTCGAAAGGATTTTACAGTAGATGAGTACATGATCTACCAGGCAAAAGCTTTTGGGGCTTCCGCTGTACTTCTGATCTGTGCGATTCTTGATAACAGCCAGTTAAAAGCATTTGGGGAACTGGCACAGGAGCTGGGGCTGGATGCTCTGGTAGAAGCTCATGATCAGTGGGAAGTGGACCGGGCTTTGAATCTTGGAGTCAAAATCGTGGGAGTGAACAACCGGAATCTCCATGATTTTACCGTTGATATGGGAAACAGTATCAGACTGCGGAACATGGCACCGGCTGATACGGTGTTTGTTTCCGAAAGTGGTATTAAGACAGCGGAGGATATCCGTATATTATATGAAAACCAAGTAGATGCAGTCCTGATCGGGGAGACCTTAATGCGCAGCCCTGACAAAAAAACGGCACTTGGGGCATTAAATGCAGGGATTGTCTGAGCTGATCCATGGTGATAAGTGATATTCCATGCACGTCCCACTTTGCGGTATATTTCACCCGAATTCGGTTGCCGTAGCCAACTACGGCGTCCTCATCCGGGCAAAATCTCCCACAAATTGTGACGCACATCTTGCAGAAAGCCTTTTTCAAACATGCTCTGGAAATCGGAGATGTATAATGTGCTGATAAAATAGTTGGAAAATAAAAAATTAATGAAAAGGAACGAAACAGTATGGCAAAATTAAAAATTTGCGGCCTGACCTGCAAAGAGGATATTGAAGCCGTAAATGAAGCAAAACCGGATTTTGCGGGATTCATAATTGAAGTTTCAGGAAGAAGACGAAGCCTTACGGCAGAACAGGTCAAAGTCCTGGTTAAGGGACTGGACAAGGAAATCCTTCCCGTAGGCGTATTCGTAAACGCTGCCCCGGAACTCCCCATTTCCTTATTAAGAGATGGCACCCTATGGGCAGCCCAGCTTCACGGGGATGAAGACGAAGACTACATCGAAAAAATCCAGAATATGACTGGAAAGCCTGTCATCAAGGCCTTTTCCATAAAAACACCCGAAGATGTACAGCGGGCCCTTCGAAGCCCTGCCGACTACATCCTCTTAGACCAGGGCGCAGGAGGAACCGGCGAACCTTTCGACTGGACCCTGGTTCCCCCAGTCCGTCGCCCATTCTTCCTTGCCGGAGGAATCGGTCCCGAAAACCTCCGCAGCGCCATCGGAACCTTACACCCATGGGCTGTAGACCTGAGCAGCAGCCTGGAAACCGATGGAAGAAAAGACCGGGCGAAAATACAGCAGATTGCCCGTATGCTGAAGCAGATTAATACACTGGAAGCATACAGAAAAGAGCGAGAAGCAGATTTAGAGTGAAAAAAGTAATTCATATACAAAACAGCGAAACGAAAGGAACCAACACTATGTCAAACGGAAGATTTGGAATCTACGGCGGCCAGTATATTCCCGAAACCCTGATGAACGCGGTGATCGAACTGGAAGAAGCCTACAACCACTATAAAGACGATCCGGAATTCAACCGGGAGCTTACAGAACTTTTAAATGAATACGCAGGAAGACCATCCCGCCTCTACTACGCAGCTCACATGACCGAAGACCTTGGCGGCGCAAAGGTTTATTTAAAAAGAGAAGACTTAAACCACACCGGCGCCCACAAGATCAACAACGTCTTAGGTCAGGTGCTTCTTGCAAAAAAAATGGGCAAAACCCGTGTTATCGCGGAAACCGGAGCCGGACAGCACGGTGTAGCCACAGCCACAGCAGCAGCCCTTATGGGAATGGAATGCGAGGTATTCATGGGAAAAGAAGATACCGAGCGCCAGGCATTAAATGTATATAAGATGCGTCTCCTTGGAGCAAAAGTTCATCCTGTAACCTCCGGAACTGCCACCCTGAAAGATGCCGTATCCGAGACCATGCGTGAATGGACCAACCGTATAGCAGATACCCATTATGTACTGGGCTCCGTTATGGGCCCTCACCCTTTCCCAACCATTGTCCGCGATTTCCAGGCAGTTATCTCCAAAGAAATCAAGGAACAGATGCTGGAAAAAGAAGGCAGGCTTCCAGATGCAGTCCTTGCCTGTGTAGGCGGCGGCTCCAATGCCATCGGAACCTTTTACCACTTTATTGAAGACAAAGATGTACAGCTGATCGGCTGCGAGGCAGCAGGCCGCGGCGTAAATACTGCAGAGACCGCAGCCACCATTGCCACTGGCAGACTTGGAATCTTCCATGGAATGAAATCCTATTTCTGCCAGGACGAGTACGGACAGATCGCGCCGGTTTACTCTATTTCCGCAGGACTGGATTATCCGGGAATCGGACCGGAGCATGCCCACCTTTACGACACTGGCCGTGCCCAGTATGTACCTGTAACAGATGAAGAAGCAGTAGAAGCCTTTGAATATCTTTCCAAAACAGAAGGAATCATTCCTGCCATTGAAAGCGCCCACGCTGTTGCCTATGCAAGAAAAATCGTGCCGCAGATGGGCAAGGATCAGTGCGTAGTTATCACTATTTCCGGCCGGGGCGACAAAGACTGTGCAGCAATCGCAAGATACAGAGGGGAGGATATCCATGAGTAACCGAATTTCAGAAGCATTTGCAAAAGGAAAAGCATTTATCCCATTTATCACCTTCGGAGATCCATCTCTGGAGATCACCGAGCAGCTTGTCTATGCAATGGAGGAAGCAGGTGCAGACCTTATTGAGCTTGGAATCCCGTTTTCCGACCCGACAGCAGAAGGTCCTGTGATCCAGGAAGCCAATGTGCGTGCACTGAGCGGCGGAGTAACCACAGACAAGATCTTTGACATGGTGGTAAAAATCCGTAAAAAAACCAGTATCCCAATGGTATTTATGACTTACGCAAACGTTGTTTTTTCCTATGGAACAGAGCGTTTCATCAGGAAAGCAGCAGAAATCGGAATGGATGGACTGATTCTTCCTGATGTACCTTTTGAGGAAAAAGAGGAGTTCGATGTGGTCTGCAAACAGTATGGTCTGGAGCTGATTTCCCTGATCGCCCCCACATCCCACGACCGGATCACCCGGATTGCAAAAGAGGCAAATGGCTTCGTATACTGCGTTTCCTCCCTTGGCGTAACCGGAACCAGAACCCGGATCACCACTGATATCGGAGCGATGGTGAAGCTGGTAAAAGATGCAAAGGACATTCCATGTGCAGTGGGCTTCGGCATCTCCACCCCGGAGCAGGCAAAGAAAATGGCTGCCCAGTCCGACGGTGCGATTGTAGGCTCCGCCATTGTGAAAATTTGTGCCGCACATGGAGAAAACTGCGTCCCATATGTAAAGGACTATGTAAAGTCCATGAAGGACGCTGTGCGTGAGGTTTAAGTAGGCAGAATATAAAAAATGGAAAAGAAATGCTTCAGTTTTTCCAAAAATAAGCAGAACAGACCAAAAAAATTTAGCTTGTTTTAATTCTAAAAAGACTATAAAAGAGGGCAAAAGCGTTGACATTTTGCCCTCTTTTTTTTATAGTATCATATGTGAATTAATTTTATGTGTAAAATAAATGGTAATGAAAAAGAGGAATGAAGTTGGAGAAAAAACTGGTATTTATTTTTAATCCCAAAGCAGGGAAGGGCAAGATCAAGACATCTCTGATGGATATAGTAGATATCTTTAATAAAGGCGGTTATGAGGTGATCATCCGCGCAACTCAGGCCCCGAAGGATGCCTATGAACAGGTGAAGAAATATGCAGACAAGGTGGATCTGATCGTCTGCAGCGGCGGTGACGGCACGCTGGATGAAGTGGTTACAGGAATTACCGAGGTGGGAAGCAAGGTTCCGGTCGGATACATACCGGCAGGAAGCACCAATGACTTTGCCAACAGCCTTTTCATGCCGAAGAATATGCTGGATGCGGCATCTATGATCATGAAGGAAGAGATTTACAGATGCGACGTAGGCAGATTCAACAGCCAGACCTTTGCTTATGTAGCTGCTTTTGGTCTTTTTACAGATGTGTCTTATGAGACAAGTCAGGACCTGAAGAACATTCTGGGCCATCTTGCTTATGTCCTGGAAGGTGCCAAGAGACTTCTGGATATCAAGGCTTACCATATGAAAGTGACAACAGAGACTGGTGTGATCGAAGATAACTTTATCTACGGTATGGTCACCAATTCCAGATCTGTGGGCGGATTTAAGAACTTGACCAAAGATGTGGATATGAACGACGGCCTTTTTGAGGTCACTTTGATTGTACAGCCTAAGAACCCGCTGGAAATGCAGGAGATTGTCCGGAATCTTCTCAACATGGAGGATAATTCTGACCTGATCTATTCTTTCAAGGCACGGAAGCTTACAGTTGAAGCAGAGGAAGAAGTAGCATGGACGCTGGACGGAGAATACGGCGGAAGCCCAAGGCTGGTAGAGATTGAGAATCTGCAGCAGGCACTGAACCTTTGCCTGAAGAGCGACAAGTAAACAGGGTGAGACCGGCTGGTATCACCAGAGAGAATTTTGCGCGTTTTTTGCCTTGCATCTGTGAAAGCATTGAGTGCTTACATGTGAAAAAATAAGAACCAGTAATGTGTGATGAATCGTTGTTTATGGAGAGAAGGTACCGCAGATAAATGGCAGCCTGGGGAAATAAGCAGCGAGATGAACGAGAGGAGAGGAACAATGGGAGATTATGTTAATGTGAAGGAATTATTCGGATGTGATGTATTCAATGATTCCGTCATGCAGGACCGTCTGCCGAAGAAGGTTTACAAAGAGCTGAAGAAAACCATTGAAGAGGGCAAGGAGCTTTCCATGGAGGTTGCAGATGTGGTTGCCCACGAGATGAAGGAATGGGCCATCGAGAAGGGTGCCACTCATTACAGTCACTGGTTTCAGCCCCTTACAGGCGTAACTGCAGAGAAGCACGACGCATTTATCACCGCACCTATGGAGAATGGAAAAGTCCTTCAGAGCTTTTCCGGTAAAGAGCTGATCAAGGGAGAGCCGGATGCATCTTCATTTCCATCTGGCGGACTTCGTGCCACCTTTGAGGCAAGAGGCTATACAACATGGGATTGTACCTCACCGGCTTTTGTAAGACATGATGCAGCAGGCGGAACTTTATGCATTCCTACCGCTTTCTGTTCCTATACAGGAGAAGCGCTGGACCAGAAGACACCGCTTCTTCGTTCTATGGAAGCCATCAATACACAGGCGTTAAGACTTCTCAGACTTTTCGGAAATACGACCTCCAGGAGAGTGACACCATCTGTTGGTGCAGAGCAGGAGTATTTCCTTGTTGATAAAGAGAAATATATGCAGAGAAAGGATCTGGTTTACACCGGACGCACTCTTTTCGGAGCCATGCCTCCGAAAGGACAGGAGATGGATGACCATTATTTCGGAACCATCCGTCAGAGAGTTTCCGCATATATGAAAGAAGTAAATGAAGAGTGCTGGAAGCTGGGAGTTACAGCCAAGACCCAGCATAATGAGGTTGCACCGGCACAGCATGAGCTTGCGCCGATCTATGCACCTGTTAATATTGCAGCAGATCACAACCAGATCATGATGCGTATCCTGAAAAAGGTGGCAAGCCGTCATGGCATGCGCTGTCTGCTTCACGAGAAACCTTTTGCAGGATTGAATGGTTCTGGTAAGCACAATAACTGGTCCCTGACTACTGATGACGGAATTAATCTTCTGGAGCCGGGGAAGACACCACATGAGAACATTCAGTTCCTTCTGGTTCTGACCTGTATCCTGAAAGCCGTTGACAAGCATGCAGATCTTCTTCGTGAGTCCGCAGCAGATGTTGGAAATGACCAGCGCCTTGGCGGTCATGAGGCTCCGCCAGCTGTTATTTCGGTTTTCCTTGGAGAGCAGCTTGAGGATGTGCTGGAGCAGCTGATCAGCACTGGTACTGCTACAAGAAGTAAGACAGGGGAGAAAATGGATACAGGCGTTAAGACGCTTCCGGATTTCATGAAGGATGCTACAGACCGTAACCGTACTTCACCATTTGCTTTTACCGGCAATAAATTCGAGTTTCGTATGGTTGGTTCCAAGGATTCCATTTCCGCATGCAATGTGGTGCTGAATACCATTACTGCTGAGGCGTTTAAGGAAGCCTGCGATGTTCTGGAGAGCGCAGAAGACTTTGATCTGGCAGTTCATGATCTGATCAAGGAATACGCTACCGAGCATCAGAGAATTGTATTTAACGGCAATGGCTACGCTCCTGAATGGGAAAAAGAGGCACGCCGCCGCGGACTTCCTGTTCTGTCATCTATGGTAGATGCCATTCCAGCACTTACTACAGATAAGGCAGTAAAACTGTTCGGAGAATTTGGAGTATTTACAAAGACTGAGCTGGAGTCCAGAGCGGAGATTCAGTATGAGATTTATGCGAAAGCAATTAACATCGAAGCGAAAACCATGGTGGACATGGCAACCAAGCAGATCATTCCGGCAGTTATCAAGTATACGACTGTGCTGGCAGAGTCCATCAATCAGGTGAAAGCAGTTGGACCAATTGACGTGAGTGTTCAGATGGATCTTCTGAAGAAAGCAAGCAAGCTTCTGAAAGAAGTGAACAGTACCATGAATAAGCTGAGCAAGCTGGTAGATCAGATCGAAACGCATCCAGAAGGTCGTGACAGAGCAGTGTTCTGCAGAGAGAAACTGGTTCCGGCAATGGAGAAATTAAGAGAACCGGTTGACGAACTGGAAATGTTAGTGGATAAAGATATGTGGCCGATGCCATCTTATGGAGATCTGGTGTTTGAGCCATAAAGAGATCAGGAGGACTGCAGCCGCAGTCCTCTTTTCTATTAAAGAGGTAAAGTGAAAGCAGGAATAAGATGAGTGAATTTGATTTTTTAGAGGAACAGGGTGTCAGTGCGGCGCTTATTAAGGCGGCGGAAGAGTTTCGACAGGAATATGGCGTTTCAGAGGAAGCGAAGCATAGACGGATAAAGCCGGCGCTGCCATTTTATGGGAAGGAAACATTGGAGATGGCCATGGCAGCGGTGCTGGAGCAGGAGAATCTGCTTCTGGCAGGACCGAAGGCTACGGGAAAGAATGTGCTGGCAGAGAATCTGGCATATATTTTCGGGAGACCGGTGTATAACGTGTCCTTCCATGTGAATACAAACAGCGGTGACCTGATTGGAACAGATACTTTCGTGGATAATCAGGTGAAGCTGCGTAAGGGAAGTATTTACCAGTGCGCAGAGGAAGGCGGATTCGGTATTCTGGATGAGATCAATATGGCGAAGAATGATGCGGTTTCTGTACTTCACGCCACATTGGATTACCGCCGGTCCATTGATGTGCCAGGATATGACAAAATAGACCTTCACCCGGCGGCAAGATTTATTGGAACCATGAATTACGGGTATGCCGGAACAAAGGAGCTGAATGAGGCTCTGGTTTCCCGTTTCCTGGTGATCGACATGCCGGCACAGAATGAGGAAACGCTTGGTTTTATTTTCAACAGGATGTTCCCGGATGCAAAGAAAGAGGCTGTGGAGCAGTTTATGGGAGTATTTCTGGATCTGCAGCAGAAATCCATGAACAGTGAAATTTCCACAAAGCCGCTGGATCTTCGCGGCCTGCTTGCTGCCATGAAGATCGTGCGTACCGGGCTTTCCCCATGGCAGGCGGTACGCATGGGCATTGTGAATAAAACATTTGATGTGTTTGAGAAGGAAATCGTGGAGGATGTGGTGCGAACCAGAATTCCACAGGGCTGGACACGGGAAGATGTTTATGGAGAATAAAGAAAACGAATCTTTAAAAATTTCTGCCAAATTGGTTGATCTTGAAGATGCAGAGGAATTTTTGAAGAAATCAGCTATTGGGAAAGAAAAAATTAAAATTGCAGCTGGGGATAAGAAATCAGAAAAAGTTTCAATGGAAGTACCTGTAGCGGAGAAAAGCGAAAATTTTCAGGCAAGAGAGGATAACTGTGAAGAACTGAATCTCCAGGATTATCAATTAGAGCTGGAAAACCGTATCCGAAATCTGCTCTGGACCATCAGTGGGGACTACACCCAGCAGATGAAGCCGGATGTTTCCCTGTTCCTCAGGTCAAAGGATATTGCATTGTATGATGGAATTAAGCAGGGCGCATTGGCGAAATTCTTCGATAAAGATTTTCTGGGAATGTATCTGGTGAAGAAAATCTTCATGGGCGCGGATGAAGCTGCGCTTACCTTTGTTTCGCAGCTCTGTATTGAAGAAGCCATCGGAGAACGGATTTGTGAACAGCGCCCTGGGATCTGGGAGATGCAGAGGAAAGCCTGCGAGGACATACTGGATCAGGAATATGAGACTATGCCGTCGGCAGCAGATAAGCTGGGCTATCTGAGAGTGAATCTGTTGAGAAGGCGGATTGACAGAGGGGAAAATGCGGATGCATCAAACAAAACTATAACAAATATAACGGAAAAAGAACAAAAAGATAGAAAATACAAAGGAATCTATCACTATATTGACTTGATTTCCAGCGCAGCAGAGACTGCGGATACAATGTCTTTAATCCGCATCATAGACACGGTATACAATGAAGTTGCTGAACCCGATTTTTCCAAAAAGGCAACCCTTGAGCAGGTGCTTGCTGTCACTATGGAGGATCTGACGGAGTTCGACTGGCACGACTATCTTTCCGAAGAAATGTATGAGGACGCACTGGAAAGCTATATGGAGCAGCTTACCTCCAATGTGGCGGGTATGGAGAATGTGGATGTCACCCGGGAGATGGAAGAGGAAAGGCAGTCGAAACAGAAAATTACAGTTTTGCCTCCGGAGGCTTTGGAAAAAGCCCACACCTATGTGGAACTGAATTTTGGAAAAACTTATCTGAGCGAGCTGGAAGAGAAGCGGATAAACCAGCTGATGTGCCGTGACATCCACAGCGACTGCAGCCTGTATTTTACTGAGGGAATTCTGAAAAGTCCGGTAAAACGAAATTACCAGTATGAATATGCAAAAAGGTTGAAAAATAAGAATATCTGGCTTTATCATGACAAACACCGCATTGTGAAGTGGAATATCTCCCTTCTCACAGAAATGCTGAAGAAGTCCCTGGTCATCAAAAGTGAAAATCAGGAGATTCTTTCAGACAGAGGAATGATTGTTCCATCAAGGCTGTGGAGGCTTGGAAGAAGCAGTGATGCACAGGTTTTTAAGCGGGAATTGAAGGGAGATTCTTCTGATTTTGTGGTAGATGTGCTGATCGATGCCAGTGGTTCCCAGATGAGCCGCCAGGGCGAGGTAGCGCTGCAGGCCTACATTATCAGCGAGGCACTTAGCAATGCAGAGCTGCCCCACAGAGTGATGAGCTACTGCACTTTCTGGGATTATACCATTCTCCACCGCTTCAGAGAATATGACGATCCAAGAAGTGCAAACGAAAATATATTTAACTATGTAACGTCATCCAACAACCGTGACGGACTTGCCATCCGGGCAGCAGGATACGGCCTGCTGAACCGGGAGGAAGAGAAAAAGATTCTGATCATTCTCAGTGATGGACGTCCTTACGACGTTATTGTCAATCGACCCAATGCGAAGAATCCGGCACCGTATCATGGGAAGTACGCAATTACCGACACCGCAGCGCAGATCCGTAAGCTGCGCAGCCAGGGAGTGAGCGTGCTGGGTGTTTTCGCCGGGGAAGAGAAAGATCTGGCGACGGAGAAGAAGATTTTTGGAAAGGATTTTGCATATATCCGAAATATTACCGGATTTTCCAAAATCGTTGGAAGATATCTTACAAAGCAATTGGAGGATGATGAATAAGAAAGCAGAATACGGAGGTAACGCCATGTTCCAAAATAACAAAAAAGCTGCCTTCCTGGACTACCTGATGATCATTGTGGGTACAGCCCTTATGGCAACTGCCATAAACAGTGTTTTCGATATGTCCGGTATGGTAACCGGAGGATTTTCCGGTATTGCGATCCTGGTAAAAGAGTGGACGGAGGGAGTCGTGCCGGGAGGCATCCCACTGTGGATCACGAACTTAAGTCTGAATATCCCGCTGTTTCTGATCGGAATGAAGCTCAGTGGATTCCAGTTTGTGAAAAGGGCACTGGTGGGAGAAATCTGCCTGTCATTCTGGCTGGCGGTTCTTCCGGCATTTGATATTGCAGGAAATGATCTTTTGCTGGCAGCCGTTTATGGTGGTGTAATCCAGGGGATTGGAATCGGACTTGTGTTTCTTGGAAGAGGAACTACCGGGGGCACAGACATGATGGCGGCACTGCTTCAGCGGAAGCTCCGCCATTACTCCATTGCCCAGATTATGCAGTTTATTGACGGAGCCATTGTACTTGTAGGTATGTATGTGTTCGGTGTGCAGAAAGCACTTTATGCCATCATCGCCGTTTACCTTGTGACAAAGGTATCTGACAGCATGATCGAAGGTTTGAAATTTTCCAAACAGGCGTATATCATTACCAGCAAGCCTGACGAGATTTCCAGAGAAATTATGGACAAACTGGATCGCGGCGTGACCGGAATCCACGGAAAGGGAATGTACTCCGGCCAGGACAAGCTGCTTCTTTACTGCGTTGTGGGACGCAAGGAGATCGTGGCATTGAAAGAGCTGGTGGACCATATTGACCCAGATGCTTTTGTGATCGTGTCTGACGTGCGTGAAGTCCATGGTGAGGGATTTATTGAACGTAAGTAAAAAGGAAAACTTTACCAAAGCCTTTTGCGCACCGCAAAAAAAGGGGAAAATAGGGCTTGAAATTGGAGTGATATAGAAAAAGTTAAAAAAATATGCTGGAAATTTGTAAATTTTTTCTACTTTCCTCTTCCTTTTTTGGTGATTTTGTATTAAAATAGGTTCATGAATTTTTGGAATCAGTAGATTTTCCTAAGACTGTCTGAGGTTTTGTGCAATATTACAGATTTGAGACCGCGAATTTTGGCACTAATGGACAGCGATTCATGCCGGGTATACCGGCGAACATATAATGTTACTGCTCTCTTTGACAATGTTTTCACTATCCTGGAATACATTGACAGCTGTGAGACCAGTAGCCCTATAATTTACAAGAAGGGACGGAAGGGTAATGATATCAAATCAGGTACTGCAGAATACACTTGAGGGGCTCAGGGAGATATCCAGGACGGAGTTTTGCATTATTGACACAGATGGCAAGACACTGGCGTCCACCTACAGTGAATTTGAGATTCAGCCACAGGATATTCAGGCATTTGTGGAATCCCAGGCTGCCAGCCAGCTTGTGAAAGGTTATCAGTATTTCAAGGTCTGTGATGATTACCAGCTGGAATACATTCTGGTCGCCCACGGAGAAGATGAAGATACTTATATGGTAGGAAAGCTTGCCGCTTTCCAGATCCAGAGCCTGATCGTTGCATATAAGGAGCGTTTTGACAAGGACAGCTTCATTAAGAACCTGCTTCTTGATAACCTGCTTCTGGTAGATATTTATAATCGTGCGAAGAAGCTTCATATTGATGCTGATGTTCGACGGGTGGTTATGATCCTGGAGCTTGAGCAGGAGAGAGAGCACAGCTCCATGGAGAGCGTGAAGAGTCTGTTCGGCGGCAAGAGCAAGGACTTTATCACAGCTGTTGATGAGAAGAGCATTATCATTGTCAAGGAACTTGAGGAGAACGAAGGATACGAGGAGATGGACAAGCTTGCCCAGACCATCCTTGATACCTTAGGACTTGAGAAAGAGAATACTACACATATTGCATACGGAACTATCGTAAGCGAGCTGAAGGAAGTTTCCCGTTCCTACAAGGAAGCCAGAATGGCTCTTGATGTAGGCAAGATTTTCTCACCTGAGAAGGACGTTATTGCTTACAGCTCTCTTGGAATAGGCCGTCTGATCTATCAGCTTCCGATCCCGCTGTGCAAGATGTTTATTAAGGAGATCTTCGGCGGCAAGTCCCCGGATGATTTCGACGAGGAGACTCTGGTTACCATCGACAAGTTCTTTGAGAACAGCCTGAATGTATCCGAGACCTCCAGACAGCTTTACATTCACCGTAATACTCTGGTTTATCGTCTGGACAAGCTCCAGAAGAGCACCGGACTTGACCTTCGTGTATTCGAGGATGCGATCACATTCAAGATCGCGCTGATGGTTGTAAGATACATGAAGTATATGGAGACTCTGGAGTATTAAGTTTCATATTTGTAATTTCTGTGCCTGCTGCATTTGTTTGTGGCAGGCATATTTTATCTCTTGTGATTTATCAGTATGAGAACTCTGAACGTGGTATTTGGAAATATTTCTGGATCTGCTTTGTGTTTCCTTTGTGAAATCTATTGCGTTCTTAGTTTTCTCTGTTATAATAAAGTACTGCCTGAAAATGAAGCTGGAAAGATGGCATGTTACTGTGTATGGAAGAAGATATGATAACGATAGAACGGTAATGGTTACTGTTCACTGGTAACATTCCGCGAGGCGTTTTTTGTGAACGAAGTTCACAGTAACCAGTAACCGGTAATGCTTATGCTTTCGGGAAAAATAAGGTTGCATTTTCATCAGACATATATTACAATAATGTTACATAAAAATTAAGCAAACTGCTGAATTGAATTTTTATATGAAAAATGTAGGAGGATATCATGATTGATCTGATAGATGTGAGCAAGTCCTATGGACCGGGACTGCCGGCAGTGAATCACGCCAATCTCCATGTAGATAAAGGTGAATTCGTATTTATAGTAGGAAATAGCGGTTCCGGTAAATCCACGCTGATCAAGCTGCTTTTGAAGGAACTGGATTCCACATCCGGTACGATTATCGTAAGCGGAGAGAAGCTTGAGGGAATGAAGCACCGCCGTGTGGCCAAATACCGCCGTAAGCTTGGCGTCGTATTCCAGGACTTCCGTCTTCTGAAGGACAGGGATGTGTATGAGAATGTAGCTTTTGCCCAGCGTGTTGTGAACCGTCCCACCAGAGTTATCCGCAAGAGAGTTCCGGAGGTACTCCAGGAGGTTGGACTTGCAGGGAAATATAAGGCGTACCCGGACGAGCTGTCAGGTGGAGAGCAGCAGAGAGTTGCCCTTGCCAGGGCAATTGTAAACCGCCCGGACATCCTTCTTGCAGACGAGCCCACTGGTAATCTTGACCCGAAGACATCCGAGGAGATCATGAAGCTCCTTGAGGAGATCAACCAGCGTGGAACCACCGTTCTGGTAGTAACCCACAATAAAGAGATTGTCAATTCCATGAAGAAGCGTGTACTGACCATGCATAATGGAGTGATCATCAGCGACGAGAAAGAGGGAGAATATTATGAGGCCTAGTACCATCTGGTATACTCTGAAGCAGGGTATCAAGAACATCAAGAGAAATTTCATGTTTTCCATTGCTTCTATTATTACGATGGCAGCATGTATTTTTCTTTTTGGAATTTTCTTTTCCATTGTAAATAATGTGAATACGCTGGCGCATAAGGTTGAGGAAGATGTGCCGATCACAGTGCTTTTTAATGAAGGAACCACACAGGAGCAGATGGATGCAGTTGGAGAACTGATCAGGCAGCGCCCGGAGGTTTCCAAGATTGAGTTTGAGTCCGGTGATGAAGCCTGGGAGAAGATGAAGCAGGAATACTTCGGAGATGACTCTGAGGCAGCAGACGGTTTCAAGGATGATAACCCGCTGGCAAATTCATCCAACTACCGTGTGTACATGAACAACATTGAGAAACAGTCCGAGCTGGTTGCCTATATCAAGACACTGGATAATGTACGAGAGGTTAATCAGTCTGAGCAGGCTGCCAAGACTCTTGGTTCCATTAACCGTATTGTTTCCTATGTATCTGTGGCAGTGATCGTGATCCTGCTGTTGATTGCCATTTTCCTGATCAGTAATACCATTTCCGTTGGTATTACAGTTCGTAAGGACGAGATCGGAATTATGAAATATATTGGTGCTACCGATAGTTTTGTACGTGCTCCGTTCCTTCTGGAGGGTATGATCCTGGGACTGATCGGTGCGGGAATTCCACTGATCATTTTGTATTTCTGTTACAATAATGTGGTAACCTATGTATATACCAAGTTCAGCGTACTTCTGGGTGTTGTAGATTTCATTCCGGTTGGACAGATCTACCAGACACTGGTTCCGGTGGCACTGGCACTGGGAATTGGAATTGGTCTTGTGGGAAGCTTTATTACTACAAGAAAACACTTGAAGGTGTGAGAGTTCTGTTTTACAATAAGGGCGGTTATTCGCATTCCGCCAGAATATGAGAAGAGGATATGGGGGCTGCTGGAGAAATCTGGCAGTCCTTTTGTATAAAAACAAGTAAGATGTTTCAAGGCGGACGCATTGGGTCAAATGATATTCCACGCAAGTCGGTGCAACGCTCCGGCGAGCTAACAGCTAACTACGACTAAACATCTCAGGAGAGCCTTCGATGTTAAGTCTTCGTAAGCTGTGGATCTCACCTGCACTAAGGGCGCACCTGAAATGACTTGTTTAGGAATATCATTTGCCCCAATGCTGGTAATTGGATAAAATTTGTAACTTGTATAATGAGGAGAACTATAAATGGCAGATAAACAATTTATAAAGGGAGCCATAACTGGTGTGCTTTGCGCATCCCTGGTGCTGGGCGGGGGATATGTGGGTCTTCAGAAAGCGGGACGTGCGGGAAGTAATGTGCTGTCGGATGTGGCAGTTACCCAGAAGATTAAGTATCTGGAGGATATTATAGATCAGAATTATCTGGAAGATGTGGATGAGGATTCGCTGAAGGAGGGGATTTATACCGGACTTCTTTATGGGTTGGGGGATCCGTATTCCAGATATTATACGGAGGAAGAATACGAGGAAGAGATGAGAGACACCGAGGGCTCTTACTCTGGAATCGGCGTGAGCATTACCCAGAATACGGAGGGTGGTATTCTGGTGGTGGATTGTTATGAGGGCAGTCCGGCAGATGAGGCCGGGCTGAAGGCGAATGATGTGATCACGGCTGTGAACGGAACGGATGTAACGGAAATGACGCCTGCTGAGGTCTCAAAGATGATACGGGAAAAGGAGGACGGTACTTCTATTCTGACCGTTTATCATCAGGAGGCAGATGAACCGGAAGAAATTACAGTGACTTTGAGCGATGTGGAGCTGCCCACTGTTTCTTATGAAATGCTGGAGGATTCTATAGGGTATTTGCGAATTACAGAGTTTACCATGGTGACACCCCAGCAGTTTGAGGATGCTTACAAAGATCTTCAGGCAAAAGGCATGGAGAAGCTGATCGTGGATCTTCGTGACAATCCAGGTGGGGTGCTTTCTTCTGTGTGCGATGTGTTGCGCCAGATTCTGCCCGAAGGACTGATCGTGTATACAGAGGACAAATATGGGGAAAAACAGGAGATGAAGTGTGACGGAGACACCCCGATCGACATTCCTCTGGCAGTGCTGGTAAATGAGAACAGCGCCAGTGCATCGGAGATTTTTGCCGGAGCTGTGAAGGATTATGAGATTGGAACGATTGTGGGAACCACCACTTATGGAAAGGGAATCGTTCAGAGCATCCGCCAGCTCTCTGATGGAAGTGCGGTGAAGCTGACTACAGCGAAATATTTTACCCCCAAGGGCAATGATATCCACAAGGTGGGAATCACACCGGATGTGGAGGTAAAACTGGATGCCAGCCTTTTAAACCGGACGGATTATACCCATGACGAGGATAATCAGCTTCAGGCCGCAATAGAGGCGGTTTCTCGTGTCAAGCGTTTTTGAAAATGTCCTAAAATAATTGAAGTATTAGCCCCGGCTTT
>OFMG01001245.1_pt1 | contig 21166 bp, 19 predicted proteins | sample 1541751 | NCBI WGS metagenome assembly OFMG01 (sample SAMN04209232, study PRJEB22552) | human gut metagenome | biome: gut; material: feces | host: Homo sapiens | place: USA: Oklahoma
TATACAGGTAAATCCACGATCCTACAAACTTGGGGGTCATTACATATTGTCTCCCCTATTTTCCAGTGGTGTGGACATAGAGCCATCAATGACCATGATCTTATTTTCTTTGATGATGTTTTCAATAGAATTCTTCATCATAAAACATCTCCTTTTTCTTCGACTGTTTCATAAGATACTTTTTCTGGATGTTCTCCTCTTTTTAATGCTGGAATAAAACGATCCCAAAAATCATTATATAGTCGCATGATCTCTTTTCGTTTGATGTAAATAAAGATCAATGTGACAATGACATAAACTGCACTTAACAAGTCGGTTGCCGCCCATAAAAGATCGGCTTTGATATTATAAAATAATAAACATGGAAGCATGTAATATACCATATAAATTGGTGTTGCGATCTTATTTGCATTGGAATCCCCAAATGCATAATTTACAGATTTGGCACAAGAATAATACATTCCAATGATCGTTGTCCATGCAAAGACTGTGATCGCCAGGGATAAGAAATATCCTCCAATATTTCCGTATGCCACCTTAAATGCTACCGTTGTAAGCTGTGCACTGGTTACGTTTGGATAGTCAATATATGAGTTTGTAAGGATCAATGATAATGCTGTAACAGAACATACAACGATCGTATCTAAGAATACTTCTCCCCATCCCCAAGATGACTGACGAACTGGGTGGTCTGTGATCCCTGCTGCATGTGCAACGATTCCATATCCTGTTCCAGCATCGTTTGAGTATAATCCTCTGGCGATTCCGTAACGCATCGCCTCTTTCACTGTCGCTCCAGCAAATCCACCGACTCCTGCCATTGGTGTAAACGCACTCTTAAAGATCAGTGCAACGGCTCCTGGTACTGCATTGATATTCATCAAAAGAATTCCGATTCCACCAAGGATATATAACATTGCCATAAATGGCACGATTCGTTCCATAACAGAAGAAATTCTCTTTAATCCACCTGCGATCGTTAAGAAGCAAGTGATTCCTAATACAATGATCGCAAATAATGGTTTGATCCCAAATGCTTCTTTTAAGGAATTCACGACTGATTCTGTCTGAACACAGCATGTCCATGGTCCAAGTACAAAACAGCAGATTGCAAGAATAAATGCTCCCTTTTTCCATCCTAATGCATTTTTCATAACGAAAGAACGGTCACACATATATTCGTCCATAGAGTTTTCATATTTCACTCGGTATCTCTGTCCAAGAATGATCTCACATGCTTTTGTAGACATTCCAAGCAGTGCAGAGATCCACATCCAGAAGATTGCTCCCGGACCTCCCATTGTGATGGCAGTTGCGACACCACCAATATTTCCAACACCGATCGTGTTTGCCATTGCCGTACAGGCTGCTGCAAATCCAGATACCGTTCCTTCTCCCTCACCTTTTCCTTTGAACATCTTTCCAAATGTATTCTGGAAATGGAATTTGATCTTTGTGATGTAACGGAACTTAAATTTAATTGATAAATAAAGTCCTGTTCCGATCAGTGCGATTGTCATTGGCGTTCCCCACAGGAAATCTGAAATCGTCTGAATTACAAGTAATAGTCCATTCATATATTTTTGTTTTATCCTCCTTTGTAATTTGTTGCTTTCATGATAAATTCAGAAATGAAAAAAGATACAGAACCTCATTTTCTGTATCCTTCCTTATCATTTTTATCATAATTTATGTTAAACCTTATTGTAAGAATAAGGTCAAGCTATTTCCTAGTTTTTTTCTAGTAAAATCTGTATTTCATAATTGGCATGAGCATAATTATCAAGATTATCCTCATATTCCATCGCAAGCATCAGTTCTGGCTTTGCCTTTCCCTGAAAATAACTGATGATCCTTTGAGGATTCCATGCCTCTTCTAAGATTCTTTCCCGAAAGCACAGATAATCTCCTTCTGGGAGCTTTAAGATATTTGGTGCATCTTTTACTTTCTCATTTAAGTAAATAAAATAGTAATCCGGCCGGAATTTCTGCTTACAAAATGCATCGTATGAAATCTTATAGCCATACTGTCTTAGATACATCGCATTATCAATTCCCTGCTCACTTTTTTCCTTCGCAAGACGGATCTTTTTTTCTTCTTCTTCTAAGACTTTCTTCTGCTGGTCAAGAAATGGAAGTAACCGCTCGACTTTCTTACTAAGCATGACTTCTTTGATATCATCAAGCGGCATTCCAAGACTTTGTAAATATTTGATCCTGTCGATAAAATGAAATTGTTCATATGCATAATAACGATATCCGGTTCTTGGATCGATCTTTATCGGTTTCACGAGTCCAATCTTATCGTAAAACCGCAAAGTCTGGGTTGTAATTCCCATCAGACTTGCCGTCTCACCGATTCGGTAGTATTCTTTCATCTATGATTCACTCTTTTCTCTCAAAGCTATTTTTCTTTATCATAGCATACTTTTGTTACTTCTGAACCATATCCATTGCAAATAAGGCTGCTCCAAGTGCCCCGCATAACTGAGCTTTATCACTGATCACAAGAGTTGTTCCAAGTTTTTCTTCCAGTGTCTTTACCAGACCTTTATTCTTAGATACACCACCTGTCATCATATAGCGTTCTTCTCCTCCAACTCGTTTTGCAAGAGCTGCTGTTTTGGATGCAACGGCTTTATTTAATCCGTGAACAATGTCATCGGTTTCTTTGTTCTGCGCGATCAAGGATACGACTTCTGATTCTGCAAATACCGTGCACATACTGGAGATTGTGATATCTTCTTTGTATGTAAGTCCTGCTTCACTCATCTGGTCCAGATCCATTTCCATTGTTCTCGCCATCATCTCTAAAAATCGTCCGGTTCCAGCTGCACATTTATCATTCATAACAAAGTTTGCAACCGCTCCATTTTCGTCAAGACGAATGACCTTGCTGTCCTGTCCACCGATATCAATGACCGTTCTCACTTCTGGATTTAAGAAATGTGCTCCTCTTGCATGGCATGTGATCTCTGTGATACTTTTATCTCCATCGGTGATTGCCGTTCTTCCATATCCTGTTGTTACCATAGCATCGATATCTTCTCTCTGAAGTTTTGCCTGTTTTAGGGCCTCTTCCAAAGCTCGTTCTGCTCCCATCGCTGCTCCAGCACCTGTTGGCAGAATGATTCCTGTCACGATTTCTCCATCTTTATTCAAAATAACAACGTCTGTACTTGTAGATCCGCTGTCGATTCCTGCAAAATATCCTTTTCCCATTTTCTTCTCACCACTTTCTAAATTGTCCATATTCATGCTTTCTGCAAATGCTTCTAATCTTGTCAGTAACTGTCCGCTGCTCTGCACTGTATAGTCTGACTCGATCTTTAATAATGGCACTGTAATGTTTTGTTTTACCTGTGCATACTCAAAACTGTAGAAATCACAAAATTTGACCGTATGGTAAATGATCCCTTTTAAGTTTGGATCATTATACAAACGTTTTCTTCCGCTGTTATCCATCATACGCATACAAGGTGTCTGTCCTAAAAGTTCTGCTGCATACCATTCCATTAATTCATTAAAATCATCTGTCTTTGGTGGCTTTACTTCACCGACGCTTCGGTTATTGACACAAGTATCATTCTCCACTGAATATGGCATGGATTCTTTGACCATTTCATATAATTCATTTCCCATTCTTGCCCCAAGAACACTGATATATGGTTCTTTCTGCTTTTCTGGTTCTTTAAATGCTTCAACAAATTTCTTTTGATCAAATTCAGATCCTTTGTAGGCTCCATAGGCTCTTGCAAGTCCTTTTAACTGTAAAACAGTTCGTTCCCTGCTGCATTCTCCGTCACAGTGCAGCATATCGATCATATATAAAAAATCAAGTTTTCCACTGTCTTCCAGAATATCATAGACACTTCGGATCGTATCACAGCAGTTTACTAAAACCAGTTCTTTTACTTTCCCAGTCATAACTGCTTCTAAGACAGCTTTTCCAAATCCACAGATATTTGAATGTGCGATCTGATCTGCGAGATCAAATCCTTCCGGCATCTGGTTTAAATTCTCACATTCCCCGCCAAATGCCTGCAATAATTCAATTGGTGTATATTTACAAACGTAATATGTCTTACTCATCTTGTCCACCTTCCATTTCTTCAGCTCCAAGCATCTCTAAAAATGCTCCTAGTCTTGTTGAAGTCTGTCCTTCTCCGCCGTGGCTTCGGTCACATCCATCTCCATCTAATAACAGCATTGGAATTCCTGCTTCTTCAAACTTCTTCTTGGCAAGCTGTGCTGCTCCAAGTGTATGTTTACATCCCCAGTGTCCAAACCAGACAGCTCCATCTGCTTTCACATCTTTTGCATGGCGGATTCCGGCTTCAATTCTTCTTACCGCACTTCCATTTAATCCATGATAGACCATTCTTCTCGCCATCGCATCGTATGGATCTTCTGGATCAAAATCAGGTTCGAATGTACGACTTAACTCGCATCCTGCGATCTGTGCATTCTCATTAAATGCCAGTGCTTCCTGTACTGCACCTGACCAGAATGGGATCGTGTGCATCCAGTAGATATTCTTTCCTTTTTTCTTTGGTGCTTTTTCGATATCTTTTAATAACTGATCCACATATTTCTCTTCTTCTTTTGTTCCCAACAAAATATTATTTGTCATTCCTGCAAAAAGCGGTGTGACAAGATCTGTTTTGATATCTTTATCTGCGGATTTTTTCTGACATTCAATGAACTTATCCATCGTACGTTTGCTTCGTCTCATTCGTTCTTTTAGTCCATCTTCTGTAATCGTCTTTCCAGTACATTTTTCTAAAAATACTTTCAGATCTCTGATCTGATCTGCGACATATTTGACGTTATCTTCATTTTGCTGCATCGGTACATCGATCGCAAATGCTGGTACATCATATAGTTTTGCTAATGTTTTGAATGTTAGTAAATTTGCATCGCAAGTAAGGTTTGTGTATACGATACATTTGGGCTTTGGAAGGATCTTCTTCTGTGCCGCTCCCAAAAATGTCTTATGATAGCTGCATAGTGTTTCTGAAATTCCTGTGTTCTCTGCCTGCTGTAAAAATGCTCGTTCTGCATTTGATGCGGAAAGATAGCAGGAAAATGCTTCTACATTATATGGATGTAATCCTGCTTCGTGTAAGATCTCACATGGTGTAAAGATACTGACGATCGCACATTCCTGAGGATTCTTAAGTGGCATCAGCATCGTGTTCATCATCAGATGCGCAAGATATCTATCTGCTGGCAGTAATCGTTTGTCTGGTGTAAATTTATATTTTAAGTTCTGAACTTCCCATCCAAGTTTTAATAATACTCTTGCTCTGTCTGGATTTGTATTTGCCCATTTCTCGATATATTTTCCGTATGTCTCTATGATCTGCATATTTATTTCACATCCTTTTTTTGTTCTAAAGAACTATATTACTTGTTATTTTTCAAAAAATCAACGATTAAATTTGGCACAATACATATATATGTATACATTTTACGGATTTTGTGATAAAATGAACTTTTATGCTTAAGAAAGGATTTGGTAATTTTATTATGAATAATGATAAAGAATTTTTAGCAACGGAACCCATTGGGAAACTGCTTTTAAGACTGGCAATTCCGACTTTGGCCGCTCAGATGATCAATATGCTTTACAATATTATTGACCGTATTTATATTGGACATATTCCTGGAAGTGGCGCTTTAGCTCTGACTGGAGTTGGAGTTTGTATGCCGCTGATCATGATCATTTCGGCATTTGCCGCTCTTGTTGGAAATGGTGGTGCCCCTCGTGCTTCGATCTTGATGGGTAAGAAAGATCTTGATTCTGCGGAAAATATTCTTGGAAATTGTTTTACGATGCAGATCATTATCTCTGTGATCTTAACTTTGATCATGTTTTTTGGAAACCGTACATTTTTGATGGCATTTGGAGCCAGTGAAAATACAATTGAATATGCAGTCAGTTATATGAACATTTATTCTCTTGGCACGATCTTTGTACAGTTAACACTTGGAATGAATGCATTTATCACTGCGCAAGGATTTGCGAAAACTGGAATGTATTCTGTTTTGATCGGAGCCGTGATCAATATCATATTGGATCCGATTTTTATCTTTGCATGCCATATGGGCGTTCGTGGTGCCGCACTGGCTACAATTATTTCTCAGGCTTGTTCTTGTGTATGGGTATTGAGTTTCTTGTTTGGAACAAGATCAACACTTCGTATCAAGAAACAGAACCTGCCACTGAAAGCTCCTGTGATTCTGCCTTGTCTGGCTCTTGGACTTTCTTTGTTTATCATGCAGGCAAGTGAGAGTATCATCTCTGTGTGCTTTAACTCTTCTTTGTTAAAGTATGGTGGTGATGTGGCCGTTGGTGCCATGACGATCCTTACCAGTGTCATGCAGTTTGCGATGCTTCCTCTTCAGGGACTTGGACAGGGTGCACAGCCGATCATGAGTTATAATTACGGTGCAAAGAATACGGATCGTGTAAAGGGTACTTTCTTCCTCTTATTGAAGGCAAGTTTGACTTACTCTGTCATCTTATGGGGACTCGTCATGTTATTCCCTCAAGTGTTTGCTGGTATTTTTACTTCAAATCCAGCCCTTGTTATATTTACGAAGAAAGCTCTTCGTGTTTACATGGCAGTTATGTTTATGTTTGGAATTCAGATTTCCTGCCAGATGGCTTTTAACTCTCTTGGAAAAGCAATTTCTTCTATTGTTGTTGCTGTTATGAGAAAATTCGTACTTTTGATTCCTTTGATCTATATCATGCCTCATATTTTTACAACAGATCAGACCACGGCTGTTTATATGGCGGAACCCGTTGCTGATTTTATTGCGGTAACATTTACAGCGATCTTGTTTTCTGTACAATTTAAGAAAGCTCTTACTGTAATCCATTTATCCTAAAAAAGAAAAGTCTGGAAAATTCTAATACTTTTCCAGACTTTTCTTTTTATCATAGAGTCATAGACAAAAGAGTCCTAATCTCTCTTTAATTTCACTGCCACACCTTTTTCAAGACTTTCATGAACTGCTTCTGCAATCAATTCTGCCTGTAATCCATCATTTCCATCAGCTATAAATGGAAGATCATTCTGTAAACAGTAAATGAAATCGTTAATTGGTTCGATTCCGAATCCACTTGGTCGTCCACAGTTATTTAAGATGAAATAAGAGTTTGGTGTGCGTAATTTGCTATTGTTATAGATTTCTACTCCACGATTCTGAGAATCGATCCTAAACATTGCATTTTCACACAGGATCTGTGTTCTTCCGTCATTATTTTTTGCAAATCCTTTTGGTAAGATCCAAGAATTTTCTACTGTCCAGTAGCATCCATTTTCCATTTTCAGTGTTGCCTGGATAGAGTCGTATGTATCAACTCCTCTTGCTTTTAACACTTTCTTTGTTCCTACTGCGTATACTTCTTCTACTTCACATCCCATATACCAACGGACCTGATCGTAACAATGTGTTCCTAAGAAATGTACAGGGCTTGATTTGTCTGCCCAGTTGAACCATTCTGTTGGAACATCAATGATATCGTCCATGCACATATATCCACGGATTGGTGCTCCTGATTCTTCGTTCTGAAGTTCATTTCGTACATTGATCGCCGCTGGATCCCATCTCTTATGATAGTCGACCGCAACTCTTACATTGTATTTTTCAGCTTCTGCTAAAATTTTCTTCGCATCTTCTGATGTTGTTGCTAATGGCTTCTCCACCAGAATTGGTTTTCCATGACGGATCGCTGCTAATGCCGGGTCCATGTGGAAAGCATCTGGTGTTGCAATAGATACAGCATCAATTTCTTCGTTGTCTAACATTTCATTTACGTCATTGTATGTTTTTACATTGTATTGTTCTGCAATGCGATCTGTGATCTCTTTATTTAAGTCACACACTGCAACTAAATTTGTGTTTGGATTCCACGTATATGCATTTACATGGTTAATTCCATAGATTCCTGCTCCTACTACTGCAACATTCATAACTTTCATTTTAAATCTCCTTTTTAACTACATGACACTTTAATTTTCTAAAAAATTCCTACAAAAGAAAGCAAAATGGAAACTGCGATGATTCCAATTACGATCTTTCCGGTTCCTACTTTTTTCTTTCTGATCAACCAGTAGATCAAGAATAAAACGATCAGTGGGAATACATTTGGGAAAATAGAATCTAACTTATCCTGTACTACGACTGTACTGATCTTTAACACAGTTTTTAATGTTACCATGGAAGCGGTCATAGCACCCATCATAAACATGGCGAGTACATTGGCTCCGGAGATAACATCCTGCATTAAACCAGATCCCATGATCGTTTTAATAGATTCTCTTCCCTTTTTGTATGTCATATTTGTTGTTAAGATCAATTCACCAATACAATATCCAACGAACAGTAATAATACGACTAATGCCAGTGGATTTCCTGCTGCCGCAAGTGTTGCTGCTGCGATCTTCATCAATGTTCCGATGATTCCCCAGTCAAAGCTGTCTCCTAAAGCTGCGACAGGTCCCATCAATCCTGTTTTTAAACCTGTGATTGCCATATCAGGCATCTTAGATGGATCTTTCGCTCTCTGCTCTTCCATTGCGATAGTTGTTCCAAGGATCAGACCACCTGCTGTTACATTACAGTTATATAATAATAGGTGACGTTTTAAGGCTTCTGATAAATCTTCTTTTTTGGTATATAATTTCTTTAAAATATGTGAAATACTTCCGCAAAATGCAATTCCCTGCATATTTTCAAAGTTCAGAGGCATCTCAGCGGACATGTACCAACGGAACATTGCTTTATTTAAGTCTTTTTGTGTTAAGACTTTCTTTTCTTCTTGTGTATTCATTTCATTACTCATGTTCTCTTACCTCCTCTGCAATTTCCTGTCTCTGGAATACTGTGATAAATGCAATACAGATTGCGATGATTCCAGCTGTTAATGAGTTTACTCCTCCAACGGATACTACGATATAACCTAAGAATACGAAAGGAATCAGTTTGTTCTTTCCGATCATATTCATGATCAGTGCGAATCCTAAGGCTGGTAAAACTCCTCCTGCTACTTCTAATCCATGTGTCACAAATGTTGGAAGTGCCTTCATAATGTTAATTACTACATCCTGACCTACCATGTTAATAATAAACACTGGTAAGAATAGTAGTGGAATTGCTAATAACGCTGGATAAATCGTTGCGCATCTCCAGATAGCATCTGCATTTCCTTCTTCTGCATATTTATTTGCTTTTGCTACAAAGTATGTGTTGATCACTTTTCTTAAATTGGTTACGAATGATCCGAGTAATCCAACTGGTACTGCTAATGCGATCGCTGTTGTTGCATTCATTCCTGATCCGATCGCGATCGGAATAACGCATGTTGCTGCCAGACACTCGTCTGTTGGAAGGTTCGCTCCTGGTGCAAAAATACCTGCAAATACCAGTGCGATACCACCACCGATAATTAATCCTTGCATTGGCTGTCCCATCAGTAACCCTGCTACAAGTCCTACCGTTACAGGGCTTGAGATAAACAGAAATCCGAAATATGATAAGATCATTCCTCGGCACCACCAATACATAATTCCCATGACAATTGCTATGATTACAGTATTCATATATTTTTCCTCCTTTTGTTACATCTTACGTTTTACTGCATCGAAACTTATTGCTGATATTTCAGGCATTGGCTGGACAGTGATCTCAATACCTTTACTATTTAATTCTTCCAGCATATCAAGTTCCTTTTGTGAAATTGCAACTCCTGTTGTGATCAGTTTTCTTCCTTCCTCATTTGGTACTGCTCCAACATTGATCGCAGGTAATTCAACTCCTTTCTCTACTAATTTCAGACATGTCTCAATATCTTTGGAAATCAAAAATACCGTATCGTCTGTGTTATCTAGCACCTCTTTTGCTTTATCAATGGTTACAATATCAACATCTGTTCCTTTTGGAACTGCCATCTTGTAAATGTCACTCATAAATTCGTCACTTCCAAGTACATCATCTACTAATACGATTCGTCTTACTGGGCAAACCTTTAACCATCTTGCCACTACTTGTCCATGGATCAGTCTGTAATCTACTCTCACTAATTTAATTTCTGCCATAATTCTTACCTCCGCTCTTTCATTATTTTTGTTGGACATTTAATTCCATCCTGTGCTGTTTCGATACAACTTTCTACCAATTCATCTAATGTCTGCGTTTCACGCTCTGTCACAAACTGAATGATCATTGGAAGATTCACTCCTGTTACTGTTTCAACGTTTTCTTTCCTTAAAGCAATTTTTGTTGCCAGGTTGGAAGGTGTTCCTCCAAACAGATCTGCCATGATCAAGACTCCTTCTTCCTGATCTAATTCGTCTACGTATTCTTCTAACATCTGCTCCCCTTTTTGAATATCATCCCCAGGGTTTAGAGTCCATGCTCTGCACTGACTTAATGGCCCTGCAAACATCTCTGCTCCTTTGATCAATTCAACACTTGAATTGCCGTGTGTTGCAATGATTAATCCGATCATCATACCTCCTCTCTTGGTCATCCATATTTCTATTTCGACACATTTTAATTTTTTGTTTTTCACATCTTACACTTTTTTATAAAGCAAGACCCGTGCCAACTTTTTATTTTTTTGCAAAATAAAAAAAGCACATATTCATTTTTTCGCATAAATACGTGCTTTTTTCATCTTAAAATTTTTAATTATTTTCTGTCAGATAATAGATCATCAAGATCTCCCGCTCATTCAGCGACACATTGTACTTGTTTTCTATGACACTAAAACTCTCTTTTAAATTTTTTATAAAACTTTCCCGACACTTCAGATCATCTGTCATATCTTCCTGTGGCAGCCTTCCTTTTTCAAGTATCAATCGTTCTACCATGACACACATATGAATATACAGCATCTTTTTTTGATCGATCGAATAGGTTGTATCTTCTAAAATCTCCAGCTTGCTGACAGTTTCTTCGACATCTCCCATGATCTTATCTGGATTCAGGATCGTAAGCTGCCCGATCAGATTCTTTATTGTAAAGCTCCTTACGATATTCTCAATAAATCGTTGTGTCTTGTCCTTGTCACAATATCGTCCTACTGTGGAATAAATAACTTTCTCTCCCCTCTCGTCAATCAATTCATTTAACATAAGTGTCGTAACGCCTTGGATCATAAGCTTGCTTGTCGTTATGATAAACTGTATATCATATTTACGAAAGACATCGCATCGTTTTCCCTCCGTACTTAATTCTGCATAAGTCATCTCCACAACATCAATATCAATGCCTTCCAGGCATCCTTGCAGCAACATCTTCATCTTATCTGTCGTTCCTAAACCTGTTGTACAGCATAAAAGAATTGCTTTTGGTTTTTGTTTGCTTGGAACAAATGATTTCTTTGTAACATGATGCTCGATGATCGTATCCATAATATTTTGAAGATCTTCATGTTTTAAGATCAATTCTCCTGCTTCCAATGCCATTTCTGTCGTAATATTATTGACAATCCCCAAATCTCCTTCGACATCATCTTTTATGTCTTCTGAAATATCAAGTAATGATCCCATATCAACAAAGATCAACAACCCTTTGGAGGTATTCGTATTTTTGAGATATCGCTTAATACGTTTTACTACATCTTTCTTTGGCGTATCATATTCCATATCAAAAGCTTCAAATATATAAGTTTCAAATACCTTATTGACAGTACTTGTAATACTAGATGCCGTCGCTGGTCCATGTGATACGATGATCGCATTTGTATAATCCATCTCATCCCTTGCAATACTGTAAAAATATAACATCGCAAACATCCTTACAAACCATGGATTTGTCTCATAATCTACTGCCTGATGAAGCATCTCATAGAAAATAAGTCCCATCTTATAATAACGGTACATCACTCTCTGCAATTGTTTTGCCAGATGTTCGTATTTCCTGTCGTCTGTATGCTTATTCTGATTATTCAGTACATAAAGCATCTTTACAAATACCATTTCCATCACACCACTGTATTTGAGACCGTAATTATCTTGAAGATAGATCAAAATATTTCTCACTGCCTGTGTATACAAATTCTGCACATATGGATGAATTTCCTGATCGATCACGATATCTTCGATTCGATTCACTTCATCATAAATGATCTTTCGAAACTTAATGGTTGATATATCTTTCTCAAGATATTCTTGGATCAGATCATTGATCACTTTCTCCGAAAAATCCACATCCGCCTGTTCTGTCATAGAAATCTTCCACACTGCGTCCTGATCTGGTGACACTTCGATCATTTCATTGATATATGGAATTGATTCTCCATTTCCAAGAAGCAATGTATCGGAAGACAGGTGGCTTAAATTAAGAGGTATCACTTCCTGTCCTTTACTTCTTTCATTGTATGCCTTTGCACAGGATAATCGAATGATATTTTTTAACGTTCCAATATTGCCTTTTCCTTGGAATGTCAGCAATCGATTGACCACATTACTGCTCACCTGAAATGTAGTATTCATCGTTTTGGATTCCTGATGGATCAAAAACAAGATCAATTCATACTTCTCTTCCAAAGTTCTTTCCTGAAAATCTGGCAGCACTACATCTACTGGAATTCTTCTTAGAAATGTATCCAGCATAGTTTCTCTGCCTTCTGTTGTTGCAAAGATCAGTCGAACATTCAATTCACAATTTTGTCCACTGTCTCCCATTCTGGAAATGATCCCTTTATCCATATATCGAAATAACTTTTCCTGTCCTTCTGGCGATAGGCGATGAACTTCATCCAAAAACAGATACCCTTTGTCTGCTTCTTCGATCAGGCCTTTTGTATCCTTATTGGCCCCTGTAAACGCTCCTTTTTTGTATCCAAATAAGACAGACGATAATAATTCTTTATTATTCGCATAATCCGCACAGTTTAATACAACAAAAGGGGCATCCTCTGGAATTGTTCCAATGAATTTTGCATATTGGTAGATGTACTCTGCCAAAAGACTTTTTCCAACTCCACTTGATCCAAACAATAAAATCGGCATACCCTTGTTTGGATAACCTGCCGATAACTTACACTTCTCTACTGCGTCTTTTAAACTTTGATCTGCTCCAATAAATGTTGTAAATGGATCCTCTGGTAATTGATCTTCTGGTTGTATGTAAGAAAATATAACCGGCCGTGTTTTCTCTTTCTGGACAATTCCTTCTCTTACAAACTCGTTTAAAATTCCACTCGCTGTGTTTCTCTGAATATTTAATTGTACTGCAATACTCTCCGCCGTTTGATGATTCTTACATTCCTTCAACAATTTCAGAATACGATCCTTATTATTTTCTTTTGCCATACTTTTCTTATCCTTTCTTATTTCGTACTCCAAGTCTCGTCTTCTTTGTTGTTTTTAAATATATACAATTCTTATTCTCATACTACCATTTATAGTGATGCAGCTGTCCTTCCATCTGAAATGCCTTAAATCCCTGATGTCTCAGCACTTCATAGGCAACGATCGCTACAGAATTAGATAAATTTAATGACCTGATATGTGGCAGCATTGGGATTCTTATAGAAGTCTCTTCATAATTCAATAAGATCTCTTCTGGAATTCCAGCGCTTTCTTTTCCAAACATGATATACACATCTTCGTCATCTTCATATGCTGGTGCCGAATATACATGTTTTGCTTTTGTTGTTGCCATGTAAATCTTTGGATCATTGTTCTTCTCTAAAAAATCCTCAAAATTGATATATGTACGTACATCTAATTTATCCCAATAATCAAGACCGGCTCTCTTGATCATCTTTTCGTTTAAACGAAATCCTAGTGGTTCGATCAGATGCAGAACAGCACCGCATGCCACGCAGGTTCTTCCGATATTTCCAGTGTTTGCCGGCATCTCCGGCTCATGTAATACTATGTGAAGCATTATTAACTCTCCAATCTCTTAACTTTTTATCTATTGCTTCTTTGGAAGATGATTGATAAATCGTTCCAAACGCCCTAAAGCTTCTTTTAGTTCTTCAATGGAATATGCATAGGAAACTCTGAGATATCCTTCTCCACAGGCTCCGAAGGCAGATCCAGGAACGATTGCTACTTTCTCTTCATTTAACAGTTTTGTTGCAAATTCTTCTGATGTCATGCCAAATTTCTTGATGGATGGGAATATATAAAATGCACCTTCTGGTTCAAAACATTCGATTCCCATTCGTTGAAACTCATGTACCAAAAATCGTCTGCGCTGATTGTATGCAGTCCTCATCTCTTCGACTTCATCATCACAGGAACGCATCGCTTCGATCGCTGCATACTGACTAGTCGTCGGTGCTGCCATGATACAGAACTGATGAACTTTGACCATCTGTTTCATCATGTACCTTGGTGCTGCAACATAACCAAGTCTCCATCCAGTCATTGCAAATGCCTTGGAAAATCCATTGATCACGATCGATCTGTCTTTCATCTCTGGCAAAGATGCGATACTGACGTGATCTCTTCCGTAGGTAAGTTCTGAATAAATCTCATCAGAAATTACAACAATATCATGTTCTTTTGCAAACTCTGCGATCGGTTCTAACTCTTCTTTTGTCATGATCGCACCCGTTGGATTGTTTGGAAATGAAATGATCATTGCTTTTGTTTTATCTGTGACAACAGCTTCTAACTGCTCCTTTTTTAGCTTAAATTTATCTTCTTCCTTAAGACTTACGATCACAGGAGTTCCACCTGCCATAACAACACATGCCACATAAGAAACGAAACATGGCTGTACAACGATGACTTCATCTCCTGGATCAAGGATCGTACGCATTGCAATATCGATCCCTTCGCTCCCGCCAACGGTCACTGTAATCTCATGATTTGGATCATAGACCAACTCGTATTTTCTTTCTAAATATTCACTGATCTCATAGCGCAGCTCCTTTAACCCTGCATTCGATGTATAAAAGGTTCTGCCTCGCTCCAATGAATAAATTCCTTCTTCCCTGACTCTCCATGGTGTATCGAAATCCGGTTCCCCCACACCTAAGGAAATGGCATCTGGCATCTCACTTACAATGTCAAAAAACTTGCGGATTCCAGATGGTTCCAGACTTACAACTCTCTTTGATAAAAAATCTCTCATTATGGAGTCACCGCCTGTCTCTCATCCACTTTCTTTGCTTCAAGAACAGTTCCATGATCTTTATATTTCTTCAATACAAAATGTGTTACTGTACTGACAACAGATTCCAGTGGTGCTAATTTGGATGATGTGAACATAGAGATCTCTTTCATCGTCTTTCCTTCTAACATAACCATGAAATCATATCCCCCAGACATCAGATAAACGGCTTTTACTTCTGGAAAATTATAAATACGTTCTGCAATGCGGTCAAATCCCTGACCTCTTTGTGGTGTTACTTTTACCTCGATCATCGCTGTCAGTTGATCCTTGCTTGTATTGTCCCAGTTGATCAAAGTATGATACCCACAGATGATATGTTCTTTTTCCATATCTGCGATCTCATTGGCGACTTCCGTCTCCGCGACATCCAGCATCACCGCCAGATCATGGATCGCTAAACGACTGTTTTTCTCGATCAATTTTAAAATCAGTTCTCTTAATTCTGTGTTCATACTGTTTCCTCCATTTTTCTCTCTGAAAATTATCTGGGATTATTTTCAGAATATATTTTATATAACTCGTCCTGTCTAGGTGCCTCCAGATTCGCTGCCTTTCCCTGACGATAGATTACTTTATCTCTGGAATCTGTTGTATGACCAATAATGGTTGCTTTGATGCCTGCCTGTTCCAGTTCATTGACTAATGTTCTTCCATGATCTGTTGTGATCAGCATAGATCCACTTGAGATCAACTGATATGGATTCAGATCATATCGCTCACAAAATTCGATCGTATGTTGTCTTAATGGAATATCTTCAATACAAACTTCCACCCCGACACCAGATGCTTTGGAAATCTCCCATAAAGCACCATAAACTCCGCTTTCTGTGATATCATGCATACAAGACGCATACTTCCTGGCGATCAGGCCTTCTGGCACGACAGAGATATCATCTAGAAATGCCTTTGCATCATCAATAAATGTATCAGAAAACCATTCTTTTAACTCGTCTCCTTTTTCATTTGCGATGATTCCCGTTCCTTCCATACCAAGATATTTTGTGACTACGATATCCTGACCTGGTTTCGCCCCGCCAGATAAGATCAATTCATCTTCTTTCACTTTTCCAATCCCTGTCACAGATAATACTGGCTGCGTAACCGCTGCCGTAATCTCTGTATGGCCGCCTAATACCATGATATTTAATTTCTCACACTCTGCATTGATCTGCTGCATCATCTTCTTGATCTGTGCTTCCTTGATCATTGGTGGCAGAAGTGCTGTCACCATAAGTCCAATCGTCTCAGCTCCTGCGGATGCAAGATCGTTGGCAGTTACATGAACTGCCAGACGTCCGATCTCTTTTACCGTGCCTGTGATCGGATCTGTTGATGTGACAAATACTTCTCCTTCCTGAAGTTTCAATGCCGCACAATCTTCCCCGATTCCAGGTCCTACTAAGACTTCATCTCTCCTTGTATGCAATTGCTCAAACACAACTTTCTGCAATGCAGATTCTGATAATTTTCCTATTTTCATCCTTAATTTCCTGTGCTTCCCTGAGATTTCACAGCCGCTGATCTCTTCGCTGTTGTAGACTTCTGTGCTGCCGTTGTAGATTTCTGTGCTGCTGTTGTTGTCTCAGACTTCTGTGCTGTTGTTTCTTTTGAATCTTTTTTCTTATCCTTTTTATCGTCTTTTTTATCTTCCGCTTTCTTTGTTCCTACACGATAAACCGTTGGTGTTGACATATATGTGGAAGTATTAAATACCTTTTTGGATACCTGTTTACCATTGATCTTCACGATCTTCCAAAGTCTTGCACTGTATCCTGTATGTCCATAGCTTTCCAAAACTTTCTGTCCTTCGGCAAGCGTATTATCGCTAACTGTACTTTCAGAACTTTCTTTTACCTGTGTTGTCTCAGATAAGAATTCTACTGTACGTTTTGGATCTTTTTTCTTTCCATAGACCGTAAATGTGATCGTTGAACCATTTGCTTTTCCTTCAATATAGATTGGCGTATCAAACGTATTCTTAAACTTCATATCTTTATGAGTTCCTGCGATCGCTGCATCTGCAGATCTTGGCACATAATGTACGGTCATGGAATGTGGAAAACGTTCTACGATCTTTAATTCTGCACGGATAACTGCATTATACAAAGTAGTAGATACCTGGCAGATTCCACCACCATATGTCTGAACCGTCTGTCCATTTTCATAGGAACCTGCGAGTGCATATCCATTTTCTTTTGTAAATGGTGATACGGTTTTATATACAGATAATGTCTCTCCTGGATAAACCATGCTTCCATTGATCTTACTTGCACCATTAGCAACATTTACTTTACGACCATATGGAGATCCACCGTATTCGGTTGTATAAGTTCCAAGTACATCTTTGATCTCTGCCATATCTTTTGATGTATATTTTGCTTTTTTCTTTACAACATCCAGTTCAAATTGATGTTTCTCAGCTTCAACTGCTTTTTTGAAATTCGCAAATGTTTCATTCATATTTAATGTATAACCTGTCTTTTCTTTGATCACGACAAATTTGCCATCCTTACGTTTCACACTTGCATTTCTTGGTTCTGAAACAATCTTCTTTGTTGCTTTTTTTACATTCTTTTCAAACTTCGCTTTATCATATTTGCGATAAACCGAAAGTTTATGTTTCTTCTCTTTTACATCGGAATACTTTGTAAAAATACTTCCGCTTCTCCCAAGTGCATAAGCTTCTTCCACTGTCTTGTCTGCCTCAGCGAATGCTCCAAGATCTTCGATCTTGGCACTTGATCTTTCATCGTCTACATAAAGTGTGATCTTTTCCTGATGAATCTCCTTCATATGAGATTCAATCGCATCTTTTGCTTCTGATCTTGTCATTCCACCAATAGAAATTCCCTCACATGAAACCCCTTTTATGATCTTTCCATCTTTTACTGCACTGCTCACCTTATGGTTTAGGTAAAAAGTTCCACCTGCTGCCAAAATAACGATCACTGCAACCGCAATGATAATTTTTTTCTTCATCGTCTCTTCCTTCTTCCTCTCCAAATTCATTCTTACATCATCAAATATCCTGCTACCATTGTTCCAACCATCACAATGATCAGAAGAATCGCAATAACGGATACAAAAAATCTTTTCTTTTTCATTTCTTCATCACTCCATAATTTAATATAATATGATCAATCTTCTTTGATGCTTCTCTCTGTGTCATCTGATCAATATCTAAGCACTCCCCTATCGCATGATATTTCATCAGATTCTCTAGATACTTCTTTTGTTTTGGTGTAGCCGGACGTTCTTTCTTTACCTTGAATTGAAGCTGCTGTGGCTGAAAGATTTCCTCTTCTGTTGGAAATTCTTTCTTCATCTGCTCAAACACAACAGCTGTTGCTAATGCATCATCGTAAGCACGGTGTGCTGCCTGATTCACATAATGATAATGAGCACAGAGTGTCTCCAGCTTCTTATTTTCAAGTCCAGTTAATAACTTCCTTGCTACTTTTAACGTGTCAACTCCTGTTTTCTCAAACGGATACTTAAATGAAGCTGCTGCCATCTTCATAAACTTATAGTCAAACATGACGTTATGTCCAAGAACCGGAAGATCCCCGCTAAATTCCAAAAATTCCTCAACACCTTCTTTCAGTGGAATTCCCTTCCTTAACATATCCCTGCTGATTCCTGTTAAATTGATGATAAAATCACTGACTTCGATCTCTGGATGAATGATACAGTTATACTTTCCACTGATCTTCCCATCTCTGATCTTAACAGCTCCAATTTCAATAATCTGATCTGAATCTGGGGATAACCCCGTTGTCTCCAGATCAAATGCAACATAATCTTTCATCTGTCGTTACCTCTGAGAATTTATACTTATTTGTGCAAGCACAAACGCAATTTATACTTATTGACACTTACATCATATTATACACAAATCAACTTTTTGCCTCAACCCTGTTTTCTACTATATTTTTATGCTTTTTTATGTTACGATTAACCTAGATATAATTAGAAAACAAAGGAGGACGGCAAGATGATAAAGCTGATCGTTTCTGATCTTGACGGAACACTGCTTAACAGCAAACAACAAATCAGTGATCGTACACTCCGTGCGATCAAACAAATTCAAAGAAAGGGACTCCGTCTTTTGATCAATACGGAACAGAATTATTTTGATGCCAAAAAACTCCTCGATGCATACGATATTTCTTGTGATATCGCATGTTTTGGCGGTTCCTGCATCTTTGATACTTCTGGGGACCAGCTGCATGCTTCTTATATTCCAACCAAACGTATCCCTGAGATGCTGCGGATCTTTGGTTCCTGTCGTACTTTTTATGAGATCCACAGTACCCGTGGATTATGTGTCTTAGGTTCCAAGGAAGGATATGCAAATTATCTGTCTTCTGAAGTTGTTCCCGCTTTGAGAGAAGAATTTCCAAGTCAAACACTAGATGAAGAATCTTATATCTGTGAACGACTTGAAAATGCTCATTTTTATGATAATGGACAACTTCTTCTTTCTGAGAATCCACAGATCATTAAAATCACGACACAGTCCTTAGACCAGCAGAAACTTGAACAGCTTACAAACAGCCTTCATACGCAAGTCCCACACTTTGCAGTATCCCATCAGAGTCCATATCGTCTCGATATCACAGCTGTAAATGCATTAAAAGGTGCAGCCGTTCATTTTTATACTGAGAAATATCAGATTTCACTGAAAGATACCATGGTTATCGGTGACAGTGAAAATGATTATTCTATGCTTGGACTTCCTTATATCGAAAGCATTGCTATGGGAAATGCAGATGATATCATTCAGGAGATCTGTCTGCATCATACAGCTGATAACGATCATGACGGCGTTGCGATCGTGCTGGAACAGATTCTTTCCAGACAATGATCATTGAAATATATTTTAAAGCAATTTGGAATGTTTTATCTATTCCAATTGTGATACTATAAAGATGAGAAGAAATTACACCCAATACAGGAGGCTATCACATGATTAAATTAATTTCATCCGATATGGATGGTACTCTTCTTGACAGCTATCGTCAGATTACCCCGATCAATGTCGAAGCGATCAAAAGAGCTCAGGAAAATGGTATCAATTTTATTATCAACACAGGACGTGAATATCCAAATGCACGCGGTCTTGTGGAAGCAGCCGGATTAAAATGCGACTTAATCTGCAGTAATGGAGCTTGTGCTTTTGATAAAGATGGAAATCTTTTATTCGAGCATATTCTTGACAAAGAAACTGTCCGCACCATTTTTGATGCATTTAATAAATACGGAATGGAACCTGCATTATTTACAACAGAAGGACGTATTTCTCTTCTTCCATTAGAAGAACGTGAAATTTATACAAGAGATGTATTCATTCCTGCCATTCAGGTCAATCACCCAGATATGAAATATACTTTAGATGATTACCGTGAGTTAGTTGATGATGTTATCTTTGTTGATGGTCAGGAGGCGTTATTAAACAGTGACCACCGCATCCTAAAGATCACATCAAACTCTCCAGATCATGAATCTTTAAAGAAATTACGTGTAGAACTCGAAAAGATTCCGGGACTTGCTGTTGTATCTACGGTTCCAACGGATATTGAGATTACTTCTATCAATGCTCAGAAGGGAAGCTCTTTACTAGATTATGCAAAAAAAGATGGATTAAAACCAGAAGAGATCATCGCGATCGGTGACAGTGAAAATGATTATTCTATGTTATCTATCCCTGGTATTCATTCCGTTGCTATGGAGAATGCTTGTGATATGATCCGCAATATCTGTGTTTACCAGACACGTGCGAATACTCGTGATGGAATTGCTTATATTATTAATTGTATACTTACAGATCGAGAGAATTTCAAGTTGTGATCTGTAAGTAGTGTTGGTCATGTATGAGTATTTATTATAATTTCCTGTCTACTGCAACATAACCTGAAAACCAATAACGTCCACCAGCTTGAATTTTCTTAATTTTATGATTGAAAGTCTTCAGGTATTTAGAGAAAAAATGAAAGATAGCATGTGA
>OFMG01001262.1_pt1 | contig 20842 bp, 19 predicted proteins | sample 1541751 | NCBI WGS metagenome assembly OFMG01 (sample SAMN04209232, study PRJEB22552) | human gut metagenome | biome: gut; material: feces | host: Homo sapiens | place: USA: Oklahoma
GTTTCCACTTACACTATTCGCCCCAGCATAGCTGGGGGATTAGACTTTTCATTTACTATCTCTATTTCCGTTTTTCCCCCTAAACGATACAGATCACAAACAGAGCGCTCAATATTATAAATATTATAACTGCCGAATTCCGTCTTTTGTTTTCTTATTCCAAAGTTAAAATTACTGTTTGAAAAATAATGTCTTTGTACCGTAAAATCCATTTTCATCATACTGCGATCTGTTCTTTCTGTTGCAACTGATAAATAATCCGGCTCATGTGCCAGTACACCTTGATAGTAAAGTGCACTGTCCATACAAATAACCGCACGAGGATTGCTCAGACACACTTCAATGCATTTATAATCTAACGGTTTCCTGCATTGTTTCCCCACAAGCCAGTAATGTCCATAACATACTTTTTGTAAATACCCTTCTTCCACTAAAACAGAAATCTGACGATTCGTGAATCCTTCTGCCAGAAGTTCTTTCGTTCCTACATAGCCACTGTATTTGTTATATAAAGTTTCAAGTTTAATGTACGTATTCCTTCTCATATCTTCTCCATTTGCATTTCTTATCACACATATTATTGCATTTTTTATTACACACGTCAATAGGGTTTTCAAATTGGAAAACTATCCCTCAAACACAGCGCCCCAAACCCCAGCTGATTATTGGGATACTCCCCGCCCAAAAGAGGCCTGGCTCCTCTTCTTAAATACGCCTTTACCTTCTGCCCATACAAAAACAAGTCCTCGCCTCTTACAATCCCCCACTCCATCATAAGTGCCGCTGCCCCTGTGACAAACGGCGTGGCAAAAGAAGTTCCCGTGCGGCTTTCATATCCGTCCCCTGGGGCAGCTGTGGTAATTCCCACTCCCGGCGCGGCTAAATCCGGCTTAATTTCGTTGGTCACTCTGGTATATCCTCTCCCGGAAAAATCTGCGTAAGCCAGATACCGGGAGTCATAGGCGCCTACGGAAATCACTCTCTGGGCCGTAGAGGGAATGGTCTGTGTTGTCTGCGGTGTAGGCTGCAGAAAATGGGTATCTTCATTTAATACACCGCCCCCCGGCATCCACAAATCATACCTGCCATCCACAATCTTCCCTGGAATCAGCCGGATTTTCCACGTTCCGCTGTCAATATATTCGCTGCGAGGCAGCATTTCCACATAGATTTCCTGTGCCAGACTATAAGGCGCCGGTTCTCCGTAATACAGCAAAAGTTCTGTATTTCCCACAGTAAAGCGCTGCGGTCCCAAAATCTCCTGAAATGGCCCCACCCGCTGTCCTCCGGGTAGCAGCAGCTCCATTGTCATTTCATCCACATACTGCTTCCATATCTGCACATTCAGACCAGGCTCATACGCCCCCACATTAAAAGAAATTTCCGTAACTTCTCCCGCCAATACGGTTCCAGAAGTATGAAGCGCCCGGTTTCCCTCGTTCCCCATTCCCACACAGATAACACTTCGTCCCGTAAGCGCTGCATTATCAAGATAAGTTTCCAAAAGAGATTCTCCACTGTGTGTTCATTATAACTAGGGGAAAGTTACTGTAAAAAAATTTGCAGTTCTTACACTGCCTGTTTCTCTACCGAATACGGTGACTGATACTTAAACACAATATCAATACTCTTATCCCCATTCACAACGATCTTTTCAATCAACTCTATCACAATTTCTCTTGTCACTTCGAATAATGTTCCATACTTGATAAATTTCTCTATCCAGTTTTCATAAGATTCTTCTGCCTCTCCAAAGCTGTCTTTCTCCTGCTCTGCCAACTGAATCTTCTCCCTGATATCTTTATCCTGCTTTTCATAATCTGCCTTATAGGAGAGATATTCTTCTTTATCCAGAACCCCATCCACATAATTTTCATAGGTTTTCTTTTTATACTTCTGGACAGCCACAAGTTCTTTTTGTAACCGTTCAATCTTCTGGTTTGCTTCTGCACATCGTCTCTGTACCTCCTTCTTCCTGTCTGCTGCTTTTAATATTTCATCCTTATCACTTTCTTTCAGTGCCAGTTCCGCTTGTCTTTGGATTTCATTTTTTACAATAGAATCCAATACTTCTTTTTTAATGAAATGAGAATAACAAACTGTGTTACCCTTTTTATGATAAGTGCCACACTCATAACCGTCCCGACAGGTAACCCGCTGAAAATTATATCCGCAATCTCCGCAGACAATAATTCCTGCGTATGGATTTACCTTTCTTACTTCACTCAGAAAGCCCGGTGTACGTGTTCTTTTCTTCATAAGTTCTTGCACCTGTTCAAACATATCCTTACTGATAATTGCTTCGTGCATTCCTTCCACGATATACTGCTGTTCCTCTGGAATATATTGATACTTTTCCACTTTATAGGATATCTTTTCTGATTTATGCTGTACCATAGCACCTGTATAAACTCTGTTTCGCAAAATTACATTGATCGTAGGATATGCCCAGCCCTTTGCCCCTGCTTTTTCTAATGCATTGGCATATTTCAATCCCTGCACCTTTCTCTTATACTCTGACGGTGTCAGAATTCCTTCCTGATTCAGCTTCCTTGCAATACTATCTCTGGAATACCCCTCCAGACTCATATAAAAGATTCTCCGTACCACTTTGGCTGCTTCTTCATCTATAAGAAAATGATGCTTATCTGCCGGATCTTTTACATATCCATATGGGGCAAACCCAGACATAAACTGTCCCCGTCTCTTCTGGGCGGTCAATGCCCCTCTGATTTTCTTAGATATATCACGACTATACATATCATTAAACAACGTCTTAAACTGTGCCAGTTCTTCATTGCTGTGATAAACCGAATCCACACCATCTAAAATCGCAATATAACGAACTCCCAAAGAAGGAAAAACACGTTCAATATAATTACTTGTTTCAATATGTTCACGCCCAAGCCGGGAAATATCCTTCGTAATGACCCCCTGAATTTTTCCTTTGTAAATATCCTCCATCATCCGTTGAAATTCCGGTCTATTCGCAAAATAGAGCCCTGAATACCCGTCATCAATGTAAATATCTGCGATTTCCAGATCCTCTGATTTACTCACATACTCACGAATCAGTTTCATCTGATTTTCAATACTCTCACTGACTTTATTCTCTCCGTCATCCTTCGACAGACGACAATACACACCCATCTGATACATCACATCACCCTATCTTTCTCAAGTATTCTGTCTGCTGAATTCTCCATTGAAGCAAACTTAAAATATATATCCAGTTTCTGATTGGGATAAACATAAATTTTATCAATCAACTCTACAAGCACTTCTCTGGTAAGCTGTTTTACTGTTATTCTCCTGTGATTAAAATGCTCTAACCACATCTTTGTCTCATTTACAGCCGATTGTTGACTTTGCACCTCATGATGCAATTCGGACAGTTCTTTTTGATATTTCTGATTCTCTGTTTCATACATTTGTTTTAATTCAAGATATTCTTCTTTGGAAAGCACTTCATCCATAAACTGTTCATATGCTTGTTTCCGGTATTCCATATTTCTTTCTATTTTTGCCTGCAATTTTGCAATTTTACTATCCAGTTCCGGCTGCATTTGTCTGATCCACGTTTCAAAATTCTTCATATCCATCTTCATCTGTTTCAGTTGCTGATTGATTGCAAATACAACCAGTTCATCCAGCTTTTCAAATGTAATATGATTCAACTCACAGTAATTCTGCCCCTGCTTCTGATGAAAACCACACATATATCCATCATAACCATTATGAGAAGATAGATAACGTTTTCGCATGACAGTTTTACATTTCCCACAAAAGAGCAGTCCTACATATTTATGCGTTTCATTGTTTTTATCAAAATAGGAAACTCTGCGTCCTTTCCTTATTTGCTGAACCAAATCAAATTCTTCTTTAGAAATAATTGCATCATGTGCATCCGACACCAGTTCCATTTCTTCCAAAGGAATTGACCTTCTATAATTCAGCTTATAAGATGGTTTTTCATGTTTCCGAATCACTACCGCCCCTGTATAAATCGGATTCTTTAAAATTTCACTTACAGCAGATGATGTCCATACACCTTTTCCCATATCCCATACATAATTTGTTTTTAAAACTTCCTTTTTATATTTTGCGGGACAAGGGATTTCATCTTCATTCAAAGTCCTGCAAATAACCGTACATCCAAACCCATTCTGATACATTCTGTAAATTCTTCGAACTACCTCAGCTGCATACGGATCAACTTCCAAGTGATTATGAATTGTTTTACTTTTTACATAACCAAACGGAGGCTGCTTCGGTGTGTATTCCCCCATACTTCTTTTTGTCTGAATCGTTGTCTTAATCTTTCTGGATGTATCTCTCAGATACATATCATTCAGCAAAGTTTTGATTTCTATCATCTCGTCATAAGTTCCAACTGCTGAATCATAATTATCTAAAATCGAAACAACCCGAATCTGTTTCTCCGGAAAATATTTCCCCAAATAATAGTTTGTATCAATATGTTCTCTTCCAAGTCGTGATACATCCTTAAAAATCACCATATTGATAACACCAAGCTCAATATCTGCTAACATCCTCCGAAATTCAGTTCTTTCAAAATTACTTCCGGAAGCCCCGTCATCTACATAAACTTGTTTCTCCGCAATATCATTCTGCTCTGCAATATAATCTCTTGCCATCTGAATCTGAGAGTGAATACTATTGCTATATTCACCCTCTTTGTTTTGCTCTTCAATGGAAATTCGGCAATAAATTCCTGCCTTATACATTTTATCCCTCTTTTCATTAGTCTTGTATAGTCATTGTCTTTAATTGTCTTTATCTTACAACAAGAACTATAGAAAATCAACCTGCAATTTTTCGTTCCGTTAGATTCTGAATACACTGAGTCAATGTCTTATCTCCATTAAAATGCACTCGAATCTGATATCCTGCATGTTCATAGCTTACATTCTCTTTTTGAGTTCCTTTTTTTGTATCCAGAACTTCTACAGAATCAAATAACGTATTCATGCTATATGCCTCCTTCAGCATACAGTTCTCTCTACATCCTATGCCGGCAGGATTGTACAAAAGTTCTGTATGAATTGAATTTAGCTTTCGAAAGCCTGATTACATTCTAAAATTCTTCTGCATAAATCACATTGAATGAAAATTGACCGCAGATTGAATCTTTTTCATTCATTTTCTTCATATAGCATACCACTTCCTATTGTACCGAACATTTGTTCTTGCTATAATAAGAAAAATTTAGTACAGCATATTAAAACTTAAAAACTAGGAGGGATTCTATTGGAGCGTTGTGATTTTTCTTCCATCAGTACATGCTTTAAAAATCAAATCAGTGAAAGTAATCAGATGAGCCAGCCTGATTTTCTATACGAATTATTCGAAGATTTTATGAATGATCCGATAAATGAAGATTTTTCTATGGATAATGGTCTTGTTTGCCGTTGGATGACCGGACAGGCAAAAATCAGTCCAAAAATAGCTTCATATTACGCCAAACCCAGCAATCAGAAAAAACTGGCTGCAACCATTCAGCGGAACTTACTTCCCTTAATGGCAGACTGCAACATGATTATACAGGACATTTACACGTTATTCATGCAGGACGATACTATTTCAGATACAAAAAAACAGGAACTTGCATCTCTATATAAGCCTTCTGATTCAAGACTGCTGTTTTTGGCAAAAGTGCTTTCTTTTGGTATGGAACGTCAATTTATCAAACGTGATACCAAAAATCAAAAACTGATTGCAGGAGGTGCTCTGTCTCCGATTGTTCTGGATTACATTATGGACAGCGAAGTTCCGAAACCATGCCGCCATTTTCTCGGAAGAGAAGAAGAGTTGGAAGAACTGCACACCATGTTTGAAGAGAATCGACATATATTCCTTTACGGAATTGCCGGGATCGGAAAGAGTGAGTTTGCTAAAGCCTATGCCAAGAAATACAAAAAACAATACACCAATATTCTCTACATGGAATATACCGGTGATCTGCATCAAGACATTACAGATATGGATTTTATTGATGATCCACCAGAAATCAGTGAACAGGAATGTTTCCAAAGACATAACCGTTTCTTACGTTCTCTGAAATCAGATACACTGCTCATCATAGATAATTTTAATGCGACATCCGCACAGGACAGTTGCCTGTCCGTGGTATTAAAATACCGTTGTCGGGTTTTATTTACAACCAGAAGCCGACTGACCGAATACTGTAGTTTTCAACTAAAAGAAATAAAAGATATCTCCTCTCTTTTTCAGTTGACATCTGTATTTTATTCAGAGGCAGAGGAGCACCGATCAGTCGTAGAGAAAATTATAAAAACTGTACACAGCCATACTCTCGCTATTGAACTGGCAGCCAAACTTCTGGAAAATGGAATTTTAACTCCAAATCAATTACTAACAAAACTTCAAGAGGAAAAAGCGTCTCTTCATAACGAAGATAAGATTAAAATAATCAAGGACGGTCAAAGCAGTAAAGCCACTTATTACAACCATATCCATACCCTGTTTTCGTTATACTCTTTATCTCAGAAACAGCAGGACATTATGTGTAACATGTGTTTTCTTCCTTCGTCCGGCATTTCTGCACGTATATTTGCAAAATGGCTGGAACTGCCTACTTTAAATGATGTAAATGATCTGATTGAGACAGGCTTCGTTCAAGAAAATATCCGACATAGCATTTCTCTACATCCATTGATTCAGGAAATCGCTGTTTCAGAAAACAAACCTTCCATTACAACCTGTCGCACCTTATTGGCTTCTCTTCAAAAAATATGTTTAATGCACGGTGTAGAAATCAGCTATTATAAGAAATTATTTCAGACAGTAGAAAATATCATGCAGCTGATTGAAAAAGATGATATTCCTCAATACCTATTATTTTTAGAAAATATCTTTCCGTATATGGAGAAATATCACTATCAAAAAGGCATGACAGAAATCATTCAAGAATTAAAACGCCTTGTAAAAACAGATAATCATGGGACTGCTTCTGACCGTGCACTATTACTGGACTATCAGGCAACTATGGAAGCCAAACCACCAAAAGCCATCCAATTGGAAAAAGAAGCACTTTCTCAAATAAAAGAAATCACAAAAGATAATGCCCACCTTGTATCCAACCTTCATGCAAACCTTGGAGGACTTTATCGGATGCAAGGTCAAATAGAACCAGCAAGAGAACACATGGAAATTGGCATCTCGCTATTAGAAGAATACGGACTCCTTTACACCAATGACAGCATTCCGCAGATTAGTAATTACGCTGCCCTATTAGCAGAAATACAAGAATCAGAACGTGCCATATCCTCTCTCCAGAAACTGGCACGAATTATCAAAGAATACAATTCTGATCACTGTCTGGATTATGCCCAAGTACAGGAATCCCTGGGAAATATATGCCTGATCACAGCTAATCTCCCACAGGCAAGAACACACTTCAAAAAAGCCTTGAAAATTTATGAGGATATATGGTCAGACGAACCGGAATTGATTGAAGAAAAATATCAAGAAATTCACGAACTGTATCCGCAGGTCGGGATTGTTCTGGCAAGAAGCCTCTTACACACAAATAATAAACAAGTTTAATTTAAACACCTTTTCTCCATAGAGTGAAGTTCATTTTACATAAATGTCTTCACTCTTATTTTTATCCTCTCTTTTCTTCAATTTCAGCTCAATTTCAACTCAATGTCTTTTCTTTTCATTTTTCGTATGCTTATCCCACAGCAAGCAGTACCACTCTGGTGCAGCCTACTGAAAAAAATAATACGAAAATGGAGGTATTTTTTATGAGAGAAATCAAAAACACCAAAATCATTGCTGTAGATCATGGCTACGGCAATATCAAGACTGCTAACACAGTCACACCAACCGGCATCAAAGCCTATGAAACTGAACCTATCTTCACCGGAAATTTTTGGAATATAACGGTATATTCTACCGGATTGGAGAAGGTCACAAAGAATTTATCCCAGACAAAGCTATGGATGAAGAGTATTATCTTCTAACACTCATGGCTGTTGCAAGAGAATTGAATATCTTTTCTATTCGTGAAGCAGATGTTCATCTGGCGGCTGGACTTCCTTTGACATGGATACGGAATCAGCGTGAAGAATTCCGATCCTATCTGCTTCAAAATCCCGAAGTTCATTACTGTTTCAATCATAAAGATTATCACATCCACTTTGTGGGATGCAGTCTTTATCCTCAAGGATATCCGGCTATTATAAATCAGCTGGGAAATTTCAAAGGGACAAATCTTCTTGTCGATATCGGTAATGGAACCATGAACATTCTGTATATCAACAATAAGAAAGCACAGGAAAGCCGGTGTTGGACAGAAAAGCTCGGTGTAAATCAATGCATGATTGCTGCTAAAAACGCTATCTTAGATAGATTCGGAGTCAAGATTGAGGAATCTACTGTAGAACAGGTGCTTCGATTCGGTACAGCAGATATTGCAGCTCCGTATCTGGATTGTATTACATCCGTAGCCAAACAATATGTGGCAGAGATATTTGCCACACTCCGCAAATATGAATACAATCCCGATTTGATGCGTCTGTATGTAGTCGGCGGTGGTGGATGTCTCATCCGTAACTTTGGAATCTATGATAATTCTCGTGTCACAATCCTTGATGATATCTGTGCCACAGCCAAAGGATATGAAAATCTGGCTTATATGAGCCTGAAAAGGGGGAACTAAGCTATGCAAAATCATATCAGAAATACAAACCTGCGCTTCAATCTGGAAAAAGACTTGCAACGTAAAGCATGGGAATATTTACAATCTATGAATCGCGAGGAGTTCAAATCCTACAGTCATGCAATCTCCCTCGCCTTGGTGGATTACTTTGACCGTTATTATCGTATCGCTGAAGACCCTTATCTGGAGACAAGAGAACGGGAAGAACAATTTATCAATCAAATTGTGGAGGGCGTTCAACAAAATCTGAAGCAATCTCTTCCACTCTTTCTCTCCGGTCTAACTATCGGTATGGTACAAATGGAGTCTCCAAAACAGACTTCCTTAACAACTTCAAACCATAGTAGTTCCGATGCAGAAGATGTGGACTGGGATTTTCTCGGTGAATAGCCGAAAGTAGGAGGTGGACACATGACAGAATTTCTGACAGCCGATACAAGCCTGCCGCCCTATATGGTGTTTCCTCGTTTTCTTCTGGATACGGAACTAAATGAAACAACCAAGCTACTTTATGTAATTCTTTTGGATCGTGCAAGGCTCTCTCTAAAAAATGACGGTTGGACAGACGCATCCGGTCATGTGTTCATCTACTTTACCATCGAAGCAATGGCAAAAGTTATGCACAAAAGCCAGATGACCATCAAAACATCTCTGACATCGTTAGAGAAAAGTGAGCTGATTTTTCGAAAACGGCAGGGTGTGGGACAGCCTAATCGAATTTATGTGAAATTTCCGTCAGGAACTTTCCGCCATACAGACAAAATTCTTTCTTTGATGCAGACAGAAAACTGTCCTTCTAACAGACAGAATTCTATCTCTGAGGCAGACAAAAAACTGTCCACTAATAAAAAAGAGAAATCAAAAAATAATTTATCAAAAAATGAGAGAGCGAAGAACCTCTCTCCATATGGAAAATTTCAAAATGTATTTCTTTCCGATCAGGAACTGGAAGAACTCAAACAAACCGTTACAAACTGGAAGGAGTACATAGAACGTTTATCCGGCTACATGGCTTCCACCGGAAAGGAGTATCGGAATCATGCAGCCACTATCATCAACTGGGCAAGGCAGGACAATCTCCTTTCCCAACAAAGAATTTATGAAAGCGAGGAATACGAAACATTATGACAAAGATTATAGAAAAACCCAAAAACTTACTTCCAAGCAGACAACTTCAGTCTGATGAATATTTTAATGAAACAGAACAACTGATTTACTGTTCTAAATGTCATACGCCCAGACAGAGTAGACACACATTACAAGGTAAAATCTTCCTTCCCTCTATTCTTTGTAAATGCCAAAGAGAAATTTATGAGCAGGAAGAAGCTCAAAGAATGCTTCGAGAAAAGCAGCTTGAAATTGAACATCTGAGAGCCAGCGGTCTACAGGACAAAGCATTATATGACTATACCTTTGATAAAGATAACGGTATGAATCCAGAAATAAAACTGGCACACAATTATGTCGACAACTGGGAAAAAATGAAATCTACAGCCTCCGGTCTTCTTCTTTGGGGAGATGTTGGTACCGGGAAATCATTCTTTGCCGGGTGTATTGCTAACGCACTTCTTGAAAAAGGAGTGCCGGTTCTCATGACGAATTTCTCCCGTATTCTGAACACACTTACCGGGATGCACTTTGAGGACAGGAATCAGTTTATTGACAGCTTAAATCAATATAGTCTTCTGATCATTGATGATCTTGGGATTGAACGCAATTCGGAATTTGCATTGGAACAGGTATTTAATGTAATTGACAGCCGTTATCGAAGCAAAAAACCACTCATTGTAACAACGAATCTTACCTTACAGGAACTAAACACTCCTTCCGATTTGCCGCACAAAAGAATCTATGACCGTATTTTGGAGCGATGTGTTCCTGTACGTATCAACAACCGTAACATTCGTCAGGAAAATGCTTCTGCAAATCTGCAAGAAGCGAAAAAACTCCTGTTGTGATACCTATTCGTACCAAAAGCAGGCAAAAGACCGCTGCATAGCTATCACAATTAACCGACAGTAGTGCTATTCTTGCGAATTATCTTCTAGGTAAAATGTACTACTGTCAATTCATCAAAATATTAGTACCAAATATAAAAAAATCGAAACTAAAAACGCCCGGATACGGGCATAAAAAGGAGGTGCCAGATATGGCAGATAAAAAAACAATGACAACAGAAGAAAAAGCGCTTTTACAGGCAAAACACCGCCAAGAAGAAGCCGAGGCAAGAAACCGAAAAAGGGAGCGCAATGCCAGAACACGCAGATTGATTCAAGAAGGCGCAATTCTGGAAAATGTTGCTCCCCATATCAAAGAAATGGATTTAGATACTCTAAAACAGGAACTGATAATCCGACTAAAAGGATTGTAAAACAACAATTTATACTCCCGAAGGGCGCACTTACTCACCACCCGATAAATCGGGCGGTGGTACCCTTCCCGTTGGTCAGGATCGTGCGCTTTGCCGAGGGCTATCCGCTGTTGCAGGCAACATCGAAAGGAGGTGCCAGATATGGCAATTTATCATATGCAAGCTAAAGTCGTCAGTCGTGGTTCCGGGCGGTCTGCTGTCGCTGCATCTGCTTATATGAGCTGTAGTCGGATGTATAATGATTATGATGGCATCCAACATGACTACACCCGAAAACATGGACTGATCTATCAGGAAGTAATGCTGCCCTCTATGGCTCCGGCTGAATGGAAAGACCGGGAACATCTTTGGAACGCTGTAGAAGCTGCTGAAAAAACAAAAGACAGCAGACTGGCAAGAGAATTTGTTGTAGCACTTCCTGTCGAATTAAACAAGGACAATCATATTTCTCTTCTCCAGAACTTTATTCAAAAAAACTTTGTAGATATGGGAATGTGTGCCGATTTCGCCATACATGATACTGACGGACACAATCCACATGCTCATATTCTACTTACCGTCCGTCCATTAAATGAAAACGGAACGTGGCAGTATAAAACCGAAAAAGAATATCTTTGTGTAAAAAACGGAGAAGAAAAAGGATTTACTGCTTCTGAATATAAAGAAGCACAGAAAGACGGATGGGAAAAGCAATACCGCTATAAAGCAGGAAAGAAAAAAATCTATCTTACTCCATCCGCCGCTCAGGAACAAGGCTATGAACGTATTGATAAACATCCAAAAAGTACCCGGTATGGCAGACAAAATCCCATTTCTGAACAATGGAATAGCGATGAACAACTCTGTGTCTGGAGAGCAAATTGGGCGGATTTTACAAACAAGATGCTTGCCCGAAATCAAGTCAATGCTTCTATTGATCACCGCAGCTTTGCCGCACAGGGAATCACAGAGCAGCCTACCATTCATGAAGGTTATATCGCTCAGGACATGGAAAAGAAAGGCATGGTTGCAGAACGTTGCGAAATCAATCGTCAGATTCGTGCAGACAATAAATTACTCAGAGAATTAAAGGCCCAAGTTGCTAAATTGGCTCAAGCCATTGAAAAATCTATTCCTGTAATCGCCGAGGCATTGGAAGCAATCCGAAACCATATGATTTTTACACAATATCATTTGCTTCATAATGAAATGCAAAAAGAGGTAATCCACAACTGGATGTATCATCTCAAACCAATTTTAAACAAATACAACACTGTAAAGAAAAAACTAAAAGACAAAACTGCTGAGAAGAAAGAGTTGAATTCACAGAAAGATAAAACCAGTTTCTTAAATCCAATCCAGCATATAAAATTGAATCAGCAGATTACAACTGTAACAGAAGAAATCGAGGAACTGAAATCCGCTAAAGAGCAACTGTTATTTCAGGCAGAGTGTTCCACAGATAAAGACATGGTTAAACTCTCCGACAAATACAATCAGATGACAAAAAATCTGAATATCCTAGATTCTCAGGATATGACTTTAAAAAACCAACTCCAAAAAGATGCAGAAGCCTTTCTTAAAGAATCTTCGCATCCCAACGCAGATCAATATAGGGAATTGCTCGATACCAGAATCCAGATTCGTCCTAAGTTTCGTGAAAAACTGATTGACCAACTCAAAAGTGCCTTTGGTTACCATTACGATTATCACCGCCGGGATATAGCCGCCAACAAAGTAGATTATCTTAACGCAGAAGACACAAGCCTCTTTTACCGCCGCTCATGTGAGCTTGAGTATCGGAAAAAGCTGGAAATACGAAGGAAACAACCTGTTCGCTCCAAGAAAAAATCTCGTGATATGGAATTGTAGTATCTTTAAAGGCGTATGGATTCGTTTCAAAGCCATACGCCTACTATTTCCATTTTCAATTCTACAAAACTGCCATTTCTATTGCTGTTATCGTGGACATCAATAATACTTTTATCAAAATGTAATTCTTTCTAAACTACCATATTCTTTTTTTACTAGTTTATAAATGGCTTTTACGATTGTAAGTCCGTAATCAACAAGGAAAATCTTCTGTTCTTCAGAATATGTTTTCCTTTCCGCTATTGCTTCATCTGTACAATGTCTAAAACATTGCATTTTCTTTCTATAACTCCTTACTATCATATCGTCAATGAATCCACAACATACATTTTCATATTCTGGTGTAATAAATTTCCCATCTTGTTTCAACAAGTTTTCAATAAGATTTGCAATCTCGGCAATTTTCTCATCTATATGCATACTGTTGAAAGATGCCTGTCTAGTAGAAATTTCAATAAATTTTTGGTTTATAGAATCGTTCACCTCGATATTGCAAGCCTTTTGTTCAAACGTCATCTCTGCAACAAATGTTCTTCTAGTCGCATAACGAACGGTTCCATTATCATCTCTACCAAGAGTAATAATTCGATTTCTAATCTCTCTATATGTAAAGTCAGTCGGATCAACAGGAGGTCTTGCCAATATTCTAGGAAACTCTTTTATCTCATAACCGATCATATGCAAATAATATGTTATTAGATAAAACCAACATTTATTTTCAACTGAAAAATAAACATCTGGCTGACACAGTTCTTTAAATTTAGTTATTGCTTCTTCAACATCATAAATTTCAAATTGATAATCCTGTGTTTCCTCTTCCCACAAAAAACATTATATGTATAATTTACTTTTTTAACAGAATCCAAAAATCGATAATGGTATTCAGATTCTTATTTGTTTTTTGAGTGTATTCCATAATTCTATTATTGCATCTTTATTCTTTAAGCCTAATGCAGCGACTAAAATAGTAGTTACACTAACTCCTGCTAAGAGTAACTGAGTTTTATGCTCTTTTACCCAAGCAATAAAACTTTTTCTATCAATAACTTCCTCTGTAATTTCTTCTCTGTTTTTTTCCTTATCCATAGTTTATTCTCCCTAGTAGATTTCTATAAATTCATATCTTATCTCTTTATCTATAATTATACATCAATCCCCAACATAGTAAAGGAAAAGCAAGCCATTTTTCGACTTGCTTTCCACTACGCTACATATCTCTATTCTTTCCGAATCCTTTCAACCACACTTTCCCGACTCATCTTCTCAAACTGATACTTTGGTATCACATACGCAATCCCAACCAAAATCGGAATCATAAGAATACATGGCACTATCGTAAGGTGCATCCGGAAGAAAAATGCTGTACCGAGTGTATTTGATAAAATCTTCTCTGCTCCAAACACAACTAACAATACTGCAATCACAAATGCGCCCCCCAAATATAAGAATCCTTCAGCCACCAGCATTTTCGATACCTGTTTTTTCGTCATTCCAACAACTTCTAAAAGTGCCAATTCCTTTTTCCTGCTGATCACAGAAGTTGCTGTTGTATTAAAGAAATTCATAATACCGATAAAAGCTAAAATAACAACAAGAAAACCACCGATCATATAATATTTGCTGACAAACCGCTGAAAGCTCTCTTCCATATCCAATACAGAAAAAACATTGATCATATCATTTTCTTTCAAAATATTTTCATCAATATACGCTTTTACCTGCTTATCCGCTCCCTTCTTTGCATCAATGGCAGCATACATGGCTGATTCATTTCCTGTCTGGGTGATATACTCCTCTTCCGGAACCAATACCGTGATATAGATAAGATCTGCATACGGATAATCCAATGCATATGGCATCAGAGCTTCTCCCATGACTTCGTAATCTTTCTGGTTTCCATTCCTGTACTCCATCTGAAAAACATCCCCGGTCTGATAATAAGAAATCGGATGTTCGGCATATTTGTCACCATAATCTACAATCACGTAATCCCCACTTTTAAATGTATCCCATGAGCATTTTTCCCCTCTCCATTCTAATTTGTCAAACACCGACTCGCTGATTCCGAGAAAATGAACACTTACTGTATTGGAAGCCTTTGCCTCTTCCCAAACCTGTTCTTCATACTCGGTCCAGTTTTCTTCATATTTATCTGCGAATGTTTCCCATGTTTTCAGAAGTTCCGGCTCCATCCTATGTGTCTCTTCTGAATAATACACATATCCTGTTTGATCACTGTCAGGACATTCATTCAGAATCTCTTTGATTTCAGGTGTAATACCGTTAAAATTCGTATTTAACAAACTATTTGTCATCTGATCCAGTTGAAAATCGGATGCTAAAAATACTTTCCTGTAAGACTCAAAATCATATCCCTGCACCAGCATCACGATACAGTTAACCACTACCATAGAAAGAGCGATAGAAAGCATAACAATCAATCCCTTTTTCCAATTTCGGAACACGTTTTGAACTGCCATCCCCCACCAGGTTACAGAAGTATTCTTTTTTATTTTCCGTTGTGACTGTCCCCCTTCTGCCAAGCGCAGAGCTTCCACCGGAGATACCTTTTCCACCATTTTACAAGCCTGCAGACTGGAGAGATACACCGTCAAAAGTGTCAAAAGTGCTGCTGCAAGAAAAATCAAAGGATTGGCTGACACCACTGTCTGAGCAGTCTTTCCTGCCTGTGCGCTGATTTCGGCATCTGCGGTCAGTGACGGAGCCATACAAAGTCCTACAAGATAACCGCAAAGTAATCCGATTGGAATCCCCACTGCTGACAATCGCCATGCCTGCATACGCACAATTTTCTTCAACTGCTTTCCTGTTGTCCCCACATTCTTCAACAGTCCATAAGCCCGAATATCCGTTTTCACAGAAATGCTAAAAATATTATAGATAATCAGATATCCAACCAGTATCACAAACAGGATCATTATGATAAGAGAAGTAAAGGAAAAGGAGTCTTCTTCCAACAGATTATACGCCGGATTGACTTCCATTCCTGTTCCAGCTTTCGTAAAGCCTGCTGCTTTAGATATATTTTCCGTTTTCTTTTCCAGATTCCAAAGGTTCTTGTACCAAACAGAATACTCTTTGCCTCCATTATAGATGCCATTTTCTAATTCTTCCTGTGTAACAGGATAACGATTCTCCTCTGCATAGGCTTCGGATACCCAGACCATCTGTCCTAAAACAGCTTTATCCCCTTGCCAAAAACCACATATCCGGAACGTATCTGTCTTATATTGTTTCAGCATGGGATTTACTTCCCAGGTCAGCGTTACTTCTTCCCCAATCTTTGGTGTAACACCCAGAGTTTCCAATATCATGCTGCTGAGTGCTACTTCATTTTCTTTTTCCGGCAGTCTTCCTGTGGTTGGCAGACAGTTAAAACTTTCTGCCATATTTTCATCTGCATATCTGACTTCTACGGAAAATCCAAACCGTTCGTCCATTCCTGCTCCCAAGAAAATACCGGAACCATATCGTTCCACATCTTCGCTCTGTTCGATTGTTTGCTGCAACCACTTTGCATCTTCTTCTGACAGATTCTGTGCACTGGCATGAGCGGAATCCATAAATTGTTTAATTTCCGTTGCTCTTTTGGAAAGAATCATGGATACACTCCCCACAAAGAGGCTTGTAAATAACAGGGAAGTCAGCATAATTGCAATGACAGCAATGACATTCCTGGCACGATTCATTTTCATAAAACGTTTCGTCAATAATCGTAACGTCTCTTTATTCTCTACTTTTACCATATGACCGCCCCCTGCTATACCAATCCACTGTCTGAAACAATTTTTCCGTCTTCAATCTGCAAAATCCGGTCTGCCATCTGGGCAATCTCCTCATTATGGGTAATCATTACGATCGTCTGATGAAAACGCTTACTGGTTACTTTCAGAAGTCCTAATACATCCTGACTTGTTTTGGAATCCAAATTCCCGGTAGGCTCATCAGCGAGCAAGATAGCAGGTTTCGCCGCCAAAGCCCTTGCAATTGCCACTCTCTGCTGCTGTCCCCCGGATAACGCACTTGGCAGATTTTCCAATTTTGCTCGAATCCCCAGTGTATCAATGATTTCATCTACATATTTCTTTTCAATCTTTTTCCCATCCAGCTTTACGGGAAGAATGATATTCTCCCATACATTCAGCATCGGAACCAGATTATATTGTTGAAATACAAAACCTATATTTCTACGCCTAAAAATGGTAAGCTCTTCATCTGTCATATGGCTTAAATCCTGTCCATCCACAATGACCTGACCGGATGTTGGATTATCCAAGCCTCCAATGATATGGAGCATCGTAGACTTTCCGCTCCCGGAAGTTCCAACAATCGCTACAAACTCCCCTTTTTCTACTTCCAAATTTACACCGTCAAGGGCTCGAACTTCCGTTTCTCCCTGCCCGTATATTTTTTGTAAATCTACTGCTTTTAATATATTCATGTCTTCCTCCCTGTCTTTTTTATTCCTATGTAATAAAAAGCCTGTATTGATTTTTACAATACAGACTTTATCATAGCAATGTCTCCATCCGGTTTCTGAAATATCACAGTTTTGATACTATTTGCACCTTATACAGGAAGAAACACAGAAAATATGGAACCTTTCCCTATCTCTGATTTCACTTTCACATATCCCTTTTGTGCCTGAATGATCTCTCTTGCAAGAAATAAACCAACTCCTACCCCCGGCTGATCCGCTACTGACAGGCTCCGGTAAAACCTTCCAAATATCTTTGGTATTTCTTCCTTTTCGATTCCAATACCATTGTCGCTCACGTCAACCTTCACAAAAGAAGAATATTTCTCCACTTTCAACTGAACTGCACCTCCGCTCGGTGTGTATTTTATCGCATTATCTACAATATTTCCAAGTGCCTCCGCAGTCCATTTCAAATCACAGATAACATACAGATCTGTATCGCACACACGCAAGGTAATATTCTTTTCTCTCGCTTTTGCAGCACCCCCTTGCCGAACAGATTCCAGTAACTGCCTGATACAAACCTTTTCCGGGTGTACTGCGATAATCCCACTCTCCATCCGAGATAATTTGACCAGTGATTGTATCAGAAAGTCCAATTTCTCCGTCTGCTCCAAAATGGTATCTATCTCCTCCTGATTTTCATGATCCGTTTCAGAGAGTATTTCACCATAAATCTTTAAATTAGATATCGGCGTCAATGTCTGATGCGCAATGTCGGAAATAAGTTTCTGTATCACTTCTTTCTGTTCCTGCTGGTTCTTTCTTGCCAGAAAATTACTGTCTAAATACTGTTTCATGCTGTTTTCAAGGGCAGAATACTTTTCTTCGGATATTTCTGTCCGTTCCAATTCTCCATCTATCGCATGATCCAGCATTTGCTGCAGCCGATTCAAAAGCCCTTTTTCTTTCTGATAGAAAATACAGTACCAAAAGACTCCGCTCAGAAGAAAAATTCCTGCAATCCATATCATTTTTTCTATCATTCTTTCACCGCCCATGTATAACCAATTCCGTAAACCGTCTTGATATATTTAGGCTTCTGCACATCATCTTCCAATTTATCTCTGAGACGTTTGATCGCAACAGTCAGGGCATGGGCATCCACAAACTCTGTATCACCCTGCCACACCTCATCGATCAAGTATTCTCGTTTTAATACCTTACCTTTATTTTCACACAGCACTCGCAATAGTTTTTGTTCTGTCTTACTCAGTTCAATAGATTTTCTGTTTTTGAAAAATTCCATTTTATCAAAATAGAACTCAAATCCATCAAACTCCATAAAATCCTTAACTGCTGCCTCTTTACTTCTAAGCTGCACAGACACTCTTGCACGCAAAACCATCAGACTGAATGGTTTTGTAATATAGTCATTTGCCCCGGCTTCCAATCCTGTTACGATATCCACTTCCATGTTATTTACAGTCAGCAGAATAATCGGTACCTGGCTGTTTCTCCTGATCTCTCTTACAAAATCAATCCCACTTCCATCCGGCAAGTTCACATCTAATAAAACCAATGTTATATCTTCCCTGTTTAGGATTTCTCTCGCTTCCTGCAAGGTTCTGCACTGATAAAAGAAATAAGAATCATTCTTTAAAGCAAGACGTATTCCATCATTCAATTTTTTGTCATCTTCAACAATCAGTAACTTTTCGCTCATCATTCACTCTGCTTTCTATGGATACTTTATCTCCAGGAAATCCGTTTCCACTATTCATATTTTCCTTATTCTTGAATGTAAACACATCACTTTTTGATAAGATACATCATTATCGACTTTATCATACAATATAATCGTCGGATCAATATTTTTCATAATACACTTTCCAATTTCAAAGGAAACTGGATTAGGTGCCGCGATAACTAAGTTTATTTTAACATCTTCTCCATATATCTCTCTAATTTCATTTAACAATTCCCTGAATTTAATTTGAAATTCTAATATTTGTTCTTTGCTTTGAATAAACATAAATCCTGGATTCTCTGCCTTTATTGAATACGTTATATTATTTGGCATCAACTTACAATCAATATTGCCACTTATTTCTACTAATAAATTCACTTCATCTTCTGGTTTTTCCGCTTTTGGTTTCGTCACTTGAAAATGTCCAAATTCTCCATCTCTCCACTTCCAATCCTGGGTATCTCTAAAAAACTGATGTGGTACAGATTTAACTTTATTTCCCAATACATAACCCAAATAACAAGCATAAGGGATTTTTGCCATTATAAAAACACTATAGCTTTCTTCATGAGAATTAGATTTTATATGCAAATCTACTGCTCTTTCTATTTGTTTCTGTGCACTCGTTACATCTTCAACTTGTGTCAGATCAATAATAATATCTGATTCTAATGGGTAATACGGCATAATTGCTTCACTAACTGCTTTATCACCTATTATCGAAACCTGTCCTTGTATTTTACTGAACATTTTTATAATACGTACTCCATACTCCTGCCCCATTCCTGTAACTCGATATATACGTTCCTCATGTTCTCGTTTATATTGTTGTAATAATTCTACCGGATACATCTCTACATATCGAGGGTCATCAATCAAATTATTATGTTCTGAACAGGTTAACATTAGATTTGAGATATCTGTAGCCAATTTTTCAGAATTCTGATTTCCGCGTGGTCCTGTTGGCGTCCAACTAACAATATGTGCAATATTTGCCAAATTTCTTGGTTGTTTAGTCACTCCATCTTTGTAAAGATATTTATTGCAGCCTCTAAATTCACAACGCCCACCCGACTTAATCCATAATTCACGTTTCACATTCTCAGGTATAGCTGGTCTTTTCTTCTTTTCTTCCATATATTTCCCGCTCCTTTACATTAGATAAATTCCATTTTTATGAGGACACTCAAATATTTCGATAATATTTTTTTCTTTAAAGTCTCCCACCCAGATTCGTATATCCCGGAATCCTGCAATAATAAAAAACACATATTCACATCCAGTTCTATCAACCTCCAAGGTTTCATACCAGTCTCTCCAGTCAATAGAAGATGGTTCTGGAAACATTTGAGGGTGTGTATGCCATACACCCATGTAAAAACTCTTTTTTCTCATACAATTCATCAAAAAAAATTTATGCCTTGGATCTCTCATTGAAAAAAATGTTGGTTTTCGAATATCTAATCTATATGGATGTGAAATTCGCTCCAACGTAATATTTTCTGTTTCATAATGCTGATATCCTACTATATAACCACCTGCTTCTTTTTTTTCACTGGTATCTTGTAACCACTTTTCCATTTCTTCAAACACCGTTGATAATATATCTACAACTTTCCCATTGGGTAATTTCATTTTTTTACAAGTATTAGATATCCTCATCCCGTAAACGCCAAATAGCGAGTACCTTGACATTTTTAGGCGGCTGCTTTGCAGCCA
>OFMG01001268.1_pt1 | contig 20721 bp, 22 predicted proteins | sample 1541751 | NCBI WGS metagenome assembly OFMG01 (sample SAMN04209232, study PRJEB22552) | human gut metagenome | biome: gut; material: feces | host: Homo sapiens | place: USA: Oklahoma
GTCGTCTATGCAGTCCGCAAATTTTTCAGCGATTTCAGGATAGGAATCCGCGTCCCGCGCCTTCATTTTAATGTCCTCGTAGATCATGCGGAGGATGTCGGGAACGCTGCCACCGAGGGGCATGTCCGTAATTCCGACATAATAATCGTCAAGCCGCAAATCCCCTTCAGAAGCTTTCTTGTTTGCGTAGGCTGATATTAGATAGGCCACCTTCTTGTCGGCGTAAAGGTATTCTAGATTGCTGATGCGGAGATAAGCGTTTTGTACATTCAGGCCGCGAAAATGATAACCTGGTTTGATGAGTGCCAATGTAATGCCTCCTTATGGATTGTGCCAGCCGCTTTTATCGATATATCCGCATAGCTGGCCACTGATATAAAATTTAATTGGCGCGCCGTTAATGGAGCGGATATTTGTGTTGTTTCCGTATAAGGCCGCTCCACTATCGTCTACTCTAAATTTTTCGGTTCCGCCTAAACACAAAGATATGCTACCTCCGGATTTGGAGTAGATCTCTGTGTTGCCAGACTGATTCCCGTTTCCAACGATCGTGTGATTGGATGTGGATTTTCCGATCATGGGTTGTGCTACTGCGCCTGTTGTACGCCCATAAATAACCTTACCATTTTCAAGCCTAATACTGTCTGCCGCAGTTGTATATCCTTCGATTTCTAGCATGCCATCTATTGTTGTGCTTGGGGCTTTTATAAGTACATAAGCATCCCCTCCTTGGTACTCGTTTTTACCCGCAGCTATCTCCGCGTCTCCGCACATAATAGTTATTGATTTCGCTAGCCCAGGTATGTTTATTCCGTTTACTTCTCCATACTTTACGTTTTTCCCGTCTGAAAATTGTAGTCCCGCAAAAGTGTCGTCCGAACTATTAGATATGCTAGTTCCCGAAAGGGTAACTGATGTCCCGAGTCCGGTTGATGCATCTTTTTGTTTAGACTGCGCCGTAAATTTACCTACCAGGGCGGCGTTTCCGTTGTCTAAATCAAAATACGATTGCCCATTTTTGGCCTGCAACTTTCCCGCTTTGATCTGCGTCGCCGTAATATTCAGCTTTCCATCGCTTCCCAGCCACATCCCGTCCGCCTGCGTGGGGGAGAGGGTGTTGACGAGATAGGAGCGGTCTTCCGGGGCGGGCGTCCAGTCGGTGGCGCGGTCGCCCACTTCGAGCTTGCACCATTTTAGTGTTGCTTTTCCGGCACGGCTCCCACCGTCAGGGAACAGATAAGCTGTAAAACGGCAGGTATCCGTTTTGTTGGCTACGAATGTGAGCGTTGCGATGCTATCCGATGTGGTATTAAGACCTATGCTGTTGGATAATACCCAGTCGCTCGAATAAATATAGCAAGCTAGTTTTTTTCCATCTGATAAAGCTTGTTGGTCAATATGACCGCAAAAGGATAGTGTATATTTTTGCCCCTTAATCAAGTTTGCGGTGAGTGTTTTTCCTGAAAAACCATAAGCATTTGATGTTTCTTCTTTTTTAGAGTTGATGATCATATTGACCCCATATGTCGGGTCGTCGGGCGCAGGCGTCCAATCCGTGGCCTTGGAGCCTTTCTCCAGCTTCATTTTTTCATATCGGATAGCGTTGCCGGAAGTGCTTCCGTTGACACCAGCATAGATAATCAGTGTGTTGGTGTCTCCATCATCCGGAGATGTAAACGTGATTTGCTGCTTACTGTCCGACACGCTTAAATAACGGGTGAATACCGGGTGATTGTTTGGGTAATCGTAAACTAATAAGGCGACCTGCGTTGCGGTTCCCGCCACACGAACAATTTTTTCCACACTGAACGTGTATTGCACCCCTTGCTCCAGTGTGCATAGCTGCATATGGGTGTATTGATCTCCGCTGGCGGAGGTCAGAACGCGCGATACGCTATCCTTAATGTAATTCCGGCTGCCGATCTGCAAATTGTTGATGTCCCCCTGCGTCGCCACCTGGTTCCCCGTGATGCTTAGGCTTTTGACGTTGAGGGAGACGTCGCCCTGTGGGGATATTTTCAGGGTTTCCGTCCCGGATGCATTGGTAACAGTTAGCCCCCGCACATCGAGATAATCCGCAGTCAGCTTGTAGACGTGGAGTACGTTGAGGATTGCAATGCCGTCCTTGGTCACTCCGTATTGCCAGACGGGCTCCCCATCGTTCCATCCGCTATCAGTCCACGCATATCCCCCGGCGTTTCGGGTGTAAATGTACTGAGAATCTTCAAGCGTAGGTTTATCGTGCCAGTAAGCGGTAACGGACATGTCGGGGTTTACGGTTGTCGTGCTATAAAGCCCCATGCTGTTTGCCATTGTTTCGTTGAGTTCCAAGGCGGCTTGTTGCATGGTAGACAACTTGCGGTTGGTCTGCGCCTTCATACGCTCTAAAATGGCCCGTTCTTTTGATGTAAGGGGTGCAGAGGTTGCGTAGCCATTTCGCTGCGTGGTCTCGCCTTTGGCAGCTATGGCAGATGCTCCATTTAATTTAATCGTGTGATCTGTAATAATTGAGACATGCTCCACGCCATCCTTATCCTCATAGATAATTTTATCAAGCGGCCACAGGTGAGGATATCCCATCGTCGTGCAGGTGTAAGGACGGTATGTAAAGCCATCTATTTTGGCGCGCAGTGCATCACATAGATTTTGTAAATTGTCTTGCGCAAGAAGGTTTCCTTCAATGTTCAACGCATATACATCGTTGCCCGACTGATAAACTGTCCCCGTTTCATCATTTGCCACGATTTGCATGCCTGTAATTGTGATATCGTTTTCTTGCATATCGGAGGTAAAACGGTCTGAGGGCGATATTCGGGTTGTCGTATCCGCATACCATGTCAATCTGAGTTTCCCATCCCAATCAATCCAAGCGCAAGTACCGGCCAATTCCGCAATCCATTCAACAACCTGTCTATAAGTCAATCCGTCCGATTCGGGGCGTTTCGGAGGCGAATACGTTGCGTTTATAAGGCTACCCGATGTTGTTGCTAGAGGTACGCCGCATTTCAAGCATGCGTCAGAAAGGACCTGGTACAGAGATGCCGGATAGGCCGTAGTTGTATCATACGACCGGTTGAATCTAGCCATGCGGTCGAGCGCAGTAATTGAGATAGTAGACAGTTTGCGGGGCTGCTCGTCGATTGTAAAGTATCCTATGGGGATATATTCAACTCCGCTTCCAACGGGGACAGAAAAACGTACAAACAGCTCCGCGCCCTCAAAAACGAACCCGTCAAACCGCCCATCATAGTTTTGCAGTGTGGCCTTGAACTCGGAAGCTATCGCGGTACCGATCTCTATTTTCTCCCCAGCCACGCAGCGCCGGGTTATTGTGATATCCCCCACAAAATCAGATTCCGTTAAATTCAATTCCCCACCTGTTCCATTAACGTGAATAGAAATCCCTTGTGGCGCGTCTGATTGCAGTACCGCAAGGGCTTCCGACGAAATGTTATACAAAATATCACTTCCCGCTTCGTTTGATGATGGAAAACTCTAAGCTTTCCCATTTATCTAATTCGCTGTTGTACATTGGCGACGTGCGGTCGCTCACGTAAAACTCAGACGTAAGAAAATCCCCTGCTTTTGCATCCAGATATTCAAGCCTGATATATTCTTTATCAAATTGTTTCAGCAGCCGCGAAAGTTCAGAGGTGGTAAGAAACTCCCATCCAACGTTTAGAGAAACTGTTTGCCCCACTTTTCCTTTGTGCATCACCGTATCTTCTGTACGCCCTGCGTCAGATTTTGAAACATCACTGAGAATGTATTCATATTTTGAGGGACATTTTACTTTTTGACCGTCTACCAATCTGATAGGATTATCTCCGGGAGTAAACATTTTTTCTCCTGCCCTTCGTGTATATAAAAAGCGCCTACCCCGGTGGGATAAACGCTTTCGTTATTTTATCTATGCCTGCGCGGCTGTCAACACCGGAGGTACACGCTCCAATATCTTATACATTGCGGTTTCGTTTTTGATCCAGTCCCCAATCTCCTGCTGATGCACGATAACCGGCATGCGGCTGTGAATTTCCTGAACAGACTGGTTTGCATCCGTGGTGAGGATCACATACCTTCGCTCATTGCTGTAATCATTGTAAATTCCGGCCATGTAAAGCAGCGATTTTCCGGTTTCGCGGAACAAGTATTTTTTCTTTGCGCCAGTCTTCGTCCACTCGAAAAAACCAGTGCTTGGTATCACACACCGACGTGAGAGCAGACTCTCCCGGAAGGTTTTTTATCGAGCGCTGTTTCAGCGCGGGCATTGATGATAACGCCGCTTTTGCTGCGGAAGTTGGGGAACCCCCATACTGCCACATCCGGGCGGATATTATCTCGCCCGGCCAGCAGAACCGGCGCGGGGTTGGTGGGGTAAATCTCGCCGGTTTTGACTTCCATGCCCGGACGCTGCTGCGTGATTGTATTCACGATATCCCGTATTTCCTGCTCGTCGATTGATATTGTGTATCTTCCGCACATTTCCAGATCACTTTCCTTCTACAAACCATCTGTTTTCCTCTAAATAGAGATTGGTTTCCGTCCGGCCAATCCTGACACGGTATCGGATTCCCGCTCCGCCCGCTTTGAGCGACGCGGCTTTTCGCACGTCCTTAATTTGATCGATCTCATAATGCGTGCCATCCTCCCAAGTGATTACCTTGGGTTGGGCATAACCGGTAGGCGTCATCTCGGCCAATACACTGACGTATACCTTGCGCCTGATATCCTGCATCCCTATCATCCCTCACTGGTTTATAAATATCCCACCGGATGAATGGTATGGTCTTCATAGGGATTGAATTGTGTCAAGGTCTTGTCTTTTAATAATGTCGCCCTTTGTACCGCGAAATTCCCGAAGCGCTGCTTTAGGCCGTCAACCGCCCTGTCCAGCGCCTCCAGCTTTTCGCGCTTGCCTTCATCCGTATAGAAATCCAACTGCGTACAAATGCTGTCATGCTCAAAGTCTGTCACGCTTACGCCGATGCTGCGAATCGGCCGTTCCCATCGGTAATTCGCTCGAAAGAGTTCCATTGCTTTTTCTTCAATTTCACTGCTGATGTTGGTGTAGTGCGGTACTTTTCCCTGCCGTGTAAAGGAGGACAGCGCATTATCCCGCACGGAGATGCACACCGTTCGGCCCTTGTACCCGAGCTCCCGCATCCGGCGCGCCACACTCTCCGCCAGCACATAATAGACCAGCTTCACATCCTCATCGGTTTCAAGATCACGCGGGGTGGTCGTGCTGTTGCCTACTGATTTAATGACTATCTCGCTGCCATAGGGGCTGACCGGGGATTGATCGTTACCAAGCGCAAACTGTTTGAGGATCAAGCCGATTTTGCCGAATATCCCATGCAGGGTACTGTCCGGGGCGGTTGCAAGCTCTCCGATGGTGTAAATGCCGTAATTTCGAAGCTTACGCATCGTTGCCGCGCCAACGTAGAGCAGGTCGGATGCCGGCAGCGGATAGACAATTGCCTTGTAGTTGCTTTTTGACAGCATCGTCAGGCCGTGCGGTTTGCGGTAGTCGCTGCCCAACTTCGCCGTTACCTTGTTCCAGCTCGCGCCGATGCTGACCGTAATACCGAGTTCTTTCCAGATGCGCTGTTGTATCTCTTTTGCCAGCGTCTCGCTACGTCCAAACAAGCCCTCGCTGCCAGTTACGTCGATCCAGCACTCATCAATGCCAAATGGCTCTAACTGGTTCGTATACTCCAGCAGGATTTCCCGCACCAGACGGGAGAATCGGACATACAGTGGAAAATTCGGCGGAAAGATGATAAGGCCGGGGCATTTCCGTTTGGCCTGCCAGATGGCTTCCCCGGTCTTGACCCCGTATTGCTTGGCAATTTCATTTTTCGTCAGGACGATGCCGTGACGCTGTTCCGGATCCCCTCCAACGACAACTGGTTTGTCTCTGGCTTCCGGATGATGCAAACACTCCACAGATGCATAAAATTTGTCGCAGTCGACATGCATGATTGAGCGTTCCATTGTTCGCCTCCGCAAGAACGTTTGTTCTAGTATATGATAGTTCCGCGAAGTCGATTCGTCAAGCGAGAAGTTTTTCCAGTGGTGGGGCTTGCAAAATATTGTAAAATAGGCGTGGATCGTGTATTTTTGATGTCGGGCTCCGCGTGGAGCGCGGATTGAACATTTCACCTGCTCCAATTTTTGCATATAAAATCCCTGCGTCGATTAATCGGCGCAGGGATTTTATATACACTTAAATGGATTCGGTTTATTTGCCTAAATTTCATCAATAATACACGAATTAAAACTCAGGTCTCTTAATAGCGCGATGCCATCGCATCTTCCTGTAACAACTATATCGTCGCCTTTATTCTTGCTAACTATTTTTTCGCGCTCAGTTCCTTTGAATGTGCAAATAACGGAAACGCCATTGCAATTGATTTCGACATCTGTTGTGGCAGGGAGAACGCCATCATTTACAGAAACGACAGTTCCCGCAATTGTGTACATATTCCCTTCGTACTCTTCTCTTGCTTTTACCGCGTTTTTATCATAAGCATTTATAATCAATTGCGGTAGAGATTGAGCCTCTTTCAACTTTTTTTCTTGGTTCTTTTTGCGTTCTTCTTGTTGCTCCAGTTGATATGCTTGCTGTTCCTTCTCGCGCTTCGCTTTTTCTTCAGGGTTTGCTTTATGAATTATTTCCCCAGTTTTGTACGAATAGATATTATTGATTAGAGTTCCATTTTTTATATCATTTTCTAAAACACTATCATAGTATATTTTATAATCAATATTATCTCGAATACTTGATACTTTCCATTCATCGCCATCAGAATGAGCGATTCGCATAATTAGTTTGTTTTTTTCTGTTTCTAATACAACTTCAACGTCATAATTACTTTCGTCTTTAATCTCAACATTCTTAATTTTTTCTACGCCAATTTTCTTTAGTTCAGCATCTGCCACGCCTCCCCATTCAAATTTTTCCAATTTTTTATAACTTCTCACATTAAATTCTGGATCATGGCTTTCTTCTGCCTGTGCTTGTTTAACCTCGCTCGGTTCGGCTTCGCTGTTAATTGATATCCCAACTATAAAAAGAACTAAACAAGCAGCCAAACATATAGCATAAGGTTTTACCCCGCGCTTTTTTATCGCAGATATAACCAAGGTAACAACAAAAACCAAAAAACCAATAGCACCAGACATTCCTAAGGCCATACTTATATCTTGAAAAGCAATAAATAGAAATAAACAAATTATTGCCACGATAATTGAAGTGATCCCCCACACAGGAAGCTTTTTCTTCTGCTTTTTCTGTGGTGCAGGCGGTGTAAGGTTGACAGACTGACCGTTCAGCGTAGTTTCGGTTTTTTCTTCTTGGGTAGGCGCTCCACAATTTGGGCAAAACTTTCCGTCTGTGTGCGTTCCGCATTTTTGACAATGCATTCTATTCCCTCCTTAATTTCTTGAAATCACTATATCATATCAGGATAATTTTGTCTATATTAAAAGAATAAGAAGGAAATACGACCGGCATTATATTCCAAATGCCGGTCTACCCGTTGCCAAGGTTTCCCGTTTTCCTCCGCGAACGGCACTATTGTAAATCTTATCATCTCCAATCTGAACGCACGGGTCAATGCGCTTTACATCATTTCGCAGCGCCCTCACTTCAGAAAGCAGTTGACGAATCAACGCAGAATTTGCGCGGGTGACATCGCTTGATCCCGCTGTATTTGTCCTCACCTCTGCGCCAGAGTAGTTCACTCTGTTTTGTGGAAGCTTGAACTGATCTACGGTCACAGTCGGGATAGCTGCATAGCTCTCCATCTCGCGCACGATTTGTTCCGCGAGCCTCTTTAGCCACCCAAGATTGCGTTCAAGTGGTACGATTGCTTCCGCACCCGCTTCTCCCGCACCTATAAACTGGGCGCGATTCAAGATGCCGCCTGTGGCCAACCATTGCACTTTTAACTTCGGTATTACTGTGGGCAGGTTCAGCGCTTCGAGAGCCTTCTTAATCAGGCCAGATGTGTTGAACCCGTCTTTGTTATCCCAATACATGTGTGGGGTTTTAATTTTAGCCCTCCATCCCTCGAAGCGTTTTTTCAAGTCGGCAAGCACTTCTTTTGCACTGTCGAGAATTGAGTTGAACTTATCTTTCCAATACTTCTTTGTGAACTTTGGCGCCCACTCGGTGTTCCACCATTCTTTAATATTGTTTCCCCAAAACGAAAACACATTTTTGATTTCTTCCCATTTTTCAGAAGCACCCGTCTTTATATTTTCCCACGTCTCCCTGGCTCTCTTGGCGATATCCTCTCCCCATACCTGCCAGTTCTTTTTAATCTCTCCGGTTTCAATATTGATGTACTTTGAGGTTTCGCCTAGGTTTTCCTTGACGCTATTAAGCACGCCATAATAGGTATCATCGGCGGTTCCTATTTGCTCTTCTTTGTGAGCTTTCGCCGCCGCCTCAAGTTCTTTGTACTGTTCCTCAGTGATGATTCCGGCCTCTTTTTGTTTTTTTGCATAGAATATGGTCTTTTCGTACTCGGTTTCAGCGGCCTTCACCTTTTCGTCGTGTGTTTTTTTTGCGTTTTTGATAATCTCACTGGCTTGTTCAAGGGAAACGCGAGTGGAGTTTTCTTTCATGCGGCGCATGATTGCAAGGGATTCCGCCTCGGTTTCAGAAAGGGTTTCAATTCCTGTTGTCTGCATTTGTTCTTGCAACTGCGCAATTTTTTCTTTTTCGTCCTCACGCAATTTTCGGTTATCTTTAGCAGCAGCTTTCATAATCGCATTGATTTGAGATTCTGCATCTTGCGTTTTCTGCTTCTGCTGCTCATAATATTTATCGGTAGAGGAAACCAATTGCTGATATGCTTCACTGCCTAAATTATCTTTGAGAGGTTTTAAATTGGCAAGCGCCTCGTTGTGATCAGCGTCCAGTTCCTTGACGATGGTTTCCCTAATCGCTTTAACCTTTTGCGCAATGCTATCAACATCCTCCTGCTTAACAATTTTATTTCCCCAATCAATGGTCTTTATTGCATCATCCAGAGTACGGAGTTGCTGCACAAACGGTTCAACTTTTGTTTTCGTTGCGTTGCTGATCCCGTCCTGAAACAGGTCTACCGGCTGCACGGCATCCGATGCAGCATATCCAATTGCACGAATGGCAAGAGTAACTGCTTCGAGCGCTGGGAAAACGGCAGCCAGAACAATGTCCCAACCATCCAGATCAAAAGCCTTGAAAAATGCTGATATCTTTTCCCTCACTTCTTCGGGAACGAGATAGTTATATAGGCCGGTCAGTTTCTTAGTGACCCAATCAATGGCTTCGGTGCCCACGCTTTTTAGCACCTTCCAAGGTGCCGATATTCCTTTCCTGAACAGCTCGCTTTTGGAGTAAAGATCGGCGAACCGTAGAACAATAACAGCTACCATTGCCGCAATTGCCGCTAATGGGCCTCCTTTGATTCCCAACCCCATGAGCGCAGTTAATACGCCCTTTAGTCCTTTAACGCCTAAAACGGATTCCAGCCCGTGGAAAATGGCCTTGCCGATCTTCCAAAGTCCAAACGCCGTGCCAATCGTCGTAACCACCGGCAAAATCTTTTCAAGCTTTTCTTTTAGTTCATCCGCCAACGCCCCGAAGTTTTCTATCGGTCCGGTGTCCACTTCGTATCCCCATCCTGGATCATAACCCGCGCCGCCCCCTGAAGAGGTTTTGATGTTGTTTTCTGCCGGGGCCTGCAAGCGGTTGATTTGGTCGATGGGAAGCAAGGATTTTTGAGCCTTCTTCCCGGCTTTCTCCGCAGAATCTCCGATTTCATCCTCTGCCGCCGCAATTCCGTTATAGCCATTGATAACCTGCTTCTGCTTTGCGATCTCCGCATCGTAATCCATGCCCATTTTGCTGTATGTCCACTTGGCAAGCGCGGTTCCCGCTCGCTCGATCAATACGGCAAATGCATTCAGCCAAGGAAGCGCCGCCTGGATCACGGGAATAAATGCCTGTCCCAAGCTTCTTTTTGCTGCGTCAATCCTTTGTTTTAAAACGCGAAGCTGGTTCTGAACGTTTCCAAGCGTGCGCGACATGTCGCCCTGCGCGTTTTTAGACTGTTCCATTAAAGCGATTCCGCGCGCAACATATTTTTGCTGTTCGTTTAATTCCTGCCCGTTTTTGACCAGTCCATTGCGCCATGCAGCCTCTTTGATGGTTTGTTCGGTAATGACAAAGCCATACTTTCGAACGGCCCTTCCCTGCCCTGTGAGGGCTGATTGCAGGTTTTCATAAGCCTGCTGCGGGTCTACGTTGTAGAGGCTTGCCATGTCGTTTGCAAGCATCGTCATGCTTTTGCTCATACCAAACGCCGTGCTCTGGCCTACACCAACCGCTGTTCCGATCTGCTGGAAAGTTCCCAACATATCCTTTGTGATATATTCATCAAGGCCAAGGTTATTTTTTAACCGCACGGCGAATTGCTCCGCGTCGTTTGCCATGTTCCCAAGGGCAACCCTGAAAAGGTTCTCGGTTTCCGGCGCGGCAATAGCGGATTGAATCCCTTCTTTGATCGTTGAAGTGACCGCCCGCATACCGCCCCATACAACCACCATGCTTAATGCCCGTTTTATGTAGTGCCCAAGGCTACCAAACGCGCTTTTCGCTGATCCTGCGGTTTTTTGAACCTGCTTTTCATACTTCTTTGTTTCGTTTGTCGCCTGTCCTGTTGCGGCCGCGACTGCCTGCGCCGCTGCCCGACCAACAGGGCCAAGCTTTCGAAGGGCCGCAATCACTCGATTCGTCTCTTGCTTCATGCGAGATATATATTCTATCTGCGCTTGCGCCTGTTTTGTAGCCTCTTGTGTCTGAGATGCCACATTACTTCCCAACCAATTTCCCTGTATGGACGCCATGAGGTTTTCATATGACATTTTGTCTTGCATATAAGCATTGAGAGGCGCAGTAGGGGTTAGCACTTTACCCTCTTTACCCAAATCAGCGCTTCTTTGCTGAATCGTTGTATGCGTTGCCGCGTTCTTTGCGCGTTTTTCGGTTTCCTGTATGATCTTGTTCAGATCACCATATTGATCCGCAGCAGCCTTTGCCGCTGTCTGAATCTCCTTATTGGATTTCTTCACGACCTCCGCCGCTTTGGAGACCGAAGGCGCGATTGTTTTTGCCTGACTGGATATATTGGACAAGCTGGCGGCTCCGATTTTTTGTAATTCGGGCTGGACTTTTCGTAGCTCTTTTAATGCTTCTTCGACTTTCGCGCGGACAATGATTTCTATTTCTTCGACCGTTACCGCCATATAATCACCAGATTTCATCCAAAATGAAGGGGAAGCCCCTTACGGAGCCTCCCTTATGCGTCAAGGAACGCTTTCCATGTCTGAACAATCGCCTTTTCTTTGCGTTCCGGGGGGATATTTTGATTTGGCTCTTCAAAGAGTTCGGGATACATCTTTTTGAGCGTCAAATTCTTCGGTTGTTGTGAAAATGCGTTTATGACTTGGGACGCAAGCCCGCTTAATAGAATCGCCTCATACCTGAATTTGTCTTTTTGGCGTTCGTGATACGCTTCAATGTATTCGTGCACTTCGAAGAGTGACATTTCCTGGAATTCAAGCGGCTTGACCCCGCATTTGTATGCTTCCGGACGTATCGCAGCAATTAAACCGCGCCAATTATTGCATCCTTCGCCATAGTATTCACCGCAGAGTTCACAATCTGTTCCAGATCGAGCGCCGGTGCTTTCATTTCCTCCTTCAGCTCCTCTACGGTGTAAAATTTTTTGAAAAAACCGCCGCCATTTGCCTCCTGAATCAACTCTTCGTATAACTCATAGATGGTCTTTCCCTCAGTCCTGCATTCGTCAATAAGGTCAAAGGCATCGTCTAAACTGGAAACCTCTTTTGAAAATGTGAATAGGGCCGTTGCCAGTATCTTAACGTTAGGACCTGCCGCCGCACGTTTCCAAAATTGAATTGAATCCTTGATCCCAAATTTTTCCTCAAACACTGCCATGCTCCGGGTGGTGAGGCGGATTTCCACAGTATTCTCTTTTGTTGTAATAACCATTGTTTTTCTCCTTTACTCTCACGGCTCGACTGACGGAAGCCCTTCGGTTTCTTCAACCTTGCCATCCTTGTAAATAGTGATCGTGTCCTTGATCATGTTGCCGTCTGAAATTGCGTCTCCCGCAAGATGGAGGGTCCCAGGGAATTTATACGTTAACGGTTTGCCACTCTCAGCTGCTGTTTCGTCCGGCAGCTTTACAAAAAACCACACGCGCGTATGGCTTTCTGAAATCGTCTTTAATTCCTTGTGCTGCTCTGCAACATATAAAACCGGAACTTCCAGAGTTTCACTTTTCTTTTTACCCGGTGTCGCAAATTCCTCCGAAGATTCAAGCGCCGTATAGGTAATCTGCTCCGGTGCGCTTTCGAGCTTCGGAATTTCCTGTACCATGAAGATTTGCTTCATTTCTGCGCCGTCTCCACTCTTCGCATACCACAATTCTGTTCGCATTGTGCCCTTCGGCGTAGTCTTTGCGTCGGCATTAAATTCTGCCATACCATCAATTCCTTTCAATGTGATTTGTAATTGCATTCCAGCGGCCTTCAAAATATCCGCCGTAACGCCATTTGCCTGTGATTTCGTCCCTGTGAAGGGGCGTGTTGTTTGTGAGCTTCAAATTCAATCCTTGTAGCTTTTTTGACGTTTGATCGAATAGTCTAAGCACTTCCATCTGCCGGCTGCCCCATACCTCAACGGTGATTGAGAGGTCGCGCCCCGCATCAAGGTAAACTTCCTTTTGAAGCGGAGGCTGCACAACACAGCAAGGGAATTCCGCGCTGGCGCTCGGATTAGTGAGAATCACACGGTCTTTGCCGAAGCTTTCAATCTCCGAAATAGCGCCGGTTATCTTCCGCGTGATCCCTTCCGTGCTGAACGCATAGAGCCTCATACCACAGCCTCCCGGAATAGTTTGATGATTTCAACCGCAACGGCGTTCACTGTGCCCTCACGGTTTTGGAATGCGGCGGGGTGCATATAGGGATGCGGATACATTCCGTCGCATTCCCAATACTCTTGACCATTGATTTTGACTTTCGGATACCCGTACTTTTCAAACGACTTTGGAACCATCGAAACATGAATATACCACGGTATGCTCTTTGCACGCTTCAGGCGTATTGCTTCCGGGTTCCCTTGATCGTCAACCTTCAAGCCGGTTCCGAACTCAACATAAGGCGCAAAAGATGTAATGGACGTGTCAGTGAACACCCGGCCCGCCACTTCATTCCCATCGGCGTTGAGGATTTCAAATTTGATGGATTTTGCAACAACGCCGGGCGCAAGCCGAATTGCAATTCCGGCAGTGGTTTTTAAGCCTTTTTCCACGCCGCGACGAGCCGCTTCCGGCATTCCAGATATCGTCCTCGCGATCTTTTTTTCAAGCTCTTGCAGCCCATTTATTTTGATCTCAAACATGGTTCACCTCGTTTCAGCGCGGATAATAACCGTGGTTGGGTTCCGAAAGGGGTTCGCTCCAACAAACGAGGGGAGAACCTGCAAAACGCGGTAATCCCCCGCCCCATAGTCAGTGAACGGTTTACCTTCTTTTTCAAATGTCCCAATAGGAGAAGGGCGGCGCAAATAGATTGCGTCGCCCTTCTGGATTTCTGGAAGCTTCGTGAAGCGCAGCTTCGCAATTTCATCCACGTATTCCCCGAATGACTGAATATCCAGTTCGCTTCGGTCTGTCTGAATGTTTGTTTTTGTGCTTCTGAGATTGACGAAGTGTTGAAGAACTTCTCCTCCATCGTTGACGGAAACAGGGCTGCAATACCATATTGTCACAAGCGTACTGTTTTTCATAGTCTCGGCACCCGCAATCCTGCTCTTACGATTTCTTTGGATAATTTTTCTTCCGCATCCTCATAACTGAATGTCTGCCCACCCGCGCCGCTACCGGTCATCCCTTCGTCGCCACGCTTATTCCATACGGAAAGCACGTAGTTCCGAACGAGAACCAGAAGCGCGGCGTTCGGCTCCGTTCTGTGGGATTTGGCAAGGGCGATTTCCAATGCGTCCTCATATATACCTCTCAGGCTCAATGCATCAGATGCGGAGAGTTCTTCGGAGATTCTTGGAATAAGTTTTTCGATCTCTGCATTAATATCCATATCAAGTACCCGTAGCCTCAGGCATACTCAACACATTTACATCACGAACTCCGGTTGGAGCCTTGAATTCTGTGGAAATCCCCGTGATCTTGCCGTGATACCACTCCGGGCCGTGGTCAAGACCAGTCTGCCCGAAAATATAGTATTTTTCACCCGCGCCGGTTTTTCCGAGTGCGTCAAGGTAAAAATTTCCCTTGCCTGGGGTCATCTGCTCAACGGGATAAATCACATCAAAGTTGAAGATTCCAGCGGTTCCGGCTGGAAGAAATTCTCCTAGGTAAAGGTTTACCTCCCCCAACGGTGTCAGAACTTTCGATAAGCTGATTCCGTTGACCTCACGGCTTGCCGGAACAATTGTGTTTCCGTTCATTTGCGCGTCGGCGTTGAGTTGGAACATGCTAATAGCATCAAGCCATACCACCAATCCGTTTGTCGGTGCGTTGCTTTCATAGATAACTTTTAGCGCATCAGCCAGCATCCAAACAGTAAGCGGCTTTCCCGCAGCGTCAACAATATTGGATGTAATGGCCGGGAGAATGCCGCGTGTTTTGTTGGCTTTGGTATCGGAATCTGCTTTTGCGTATACACCATTTAGGTAAGTGTACTCGATATCCCTGGCGATTTTTTTCATTTTTGCATCGACCTGAAACGCCAGTTCATCCGCAGGATTCGCCTTCTGGCCCGTAACGTTCAGGCCGGAGAGCGTGCCCATGTTAGACATCTTTGCATAAGAAATGCCAACAGATTCTTGAAAAATCTGTGTTACGTTGGTAGTCTGCTTTCTTTTCTTTACAGATGCTTCTGGCGCTGTCAAAGATGCCGCTTCACTGATCGCGGGCTGTGTTCCGCCGTCTGTGGTGTATTCCTGTCCAACAGCAAATTCCACATGATCAGTGTATTTTGTTTTGCCTCCAATCATAGAAGAAAACGGCGTTCTGGTATTGCCTTTGTTGAAAAGCAATCCAGAGTAATTAGGGGTTTCAAAACTGGTTGCAATCTGATCTGCCATTTAAATTACTCCTTTTTTGTATTTTTCGCTTTTTCGTTCATGAGTTTGATGTACGTTACCCGATCCCCAGATTCAAACGCCTTATTGATCTGTGCGTCCAAGTCTTCGTCTCCGCCTCCGGAGGATGACGAGGTAGGCGGCTTTTGCTGAAGCTTCTGATTTACCGCCTCCTGAACTTTCTGCTCAAACGTCCCCTTCGGGTAAAACTCGAATTTGGACAGCAACCCAACCTGGCTTTTTACGCTTTCGGCGGTCGCCGTCTCAAAATCAAACAAGGGAAGGAATTCGTTGGGAATGCCGCTCTGCGAAAACAGGGAAGCCGTTTCTCCTTCTAGTTTCCTCGCGTTTTCCTTACGCTGATGGGCCGCTTCGGCATCCTCGAACTTCTTGCGGTAATACTCCGCTTGTTCCTCCGCCGTCATACTGCGCAAGCGCTCCGCTTCGCTCATGCTGTTGTCGTGCATGATCTTCCATTTCCGGCCCGCTTCCTGCGCGGCGGTTTCGGCTGCTTCTTGGGTCTTTGATTCAAGCCATGAAGAAAACCGTTCATCGGATTTAAGAAGGTCATCGTAGTTCACTTCTTCGCCTTTGGGGGTCGGTTCCAAATTTTCATTTGTCTCTGGCATGTAATCATTCCTTTCGTCGATTTTTTGTATGATAAAATGGAGCCTTTATAGCTCCCTTAATCATCGTTTTCAAGTTGTTCGTTTAAAATGGCTTGATACCGTTGAAGGTTGGCTTCAATAAACCGGTCTATTGCGTCATATTCAATCATATCCTTGGATTTTATGATATCATTCAACGATGCGTTCCAATAAGCTGTAACGGAATCGTCTTCGCCGTTTGTCAGCGCAACAATCGCGAGGCTTCTCACATCGTATTGTTTGAGCCGATCCAGAGTTTGCGAAATGAACGAGGTGTATTCCCTACCGTCTTCATCTATGATGATGACCACCATAAACCACCCTTTTTCTGTAGATTTTGAATCCGTTTTCACGGAAATACCGTCCGTCTCCCTTGTGATTTACAAGCGTTATGAATTTCCCTTTTTGGATAGCGTAGACCGTTCCATGTGAAGCCGCATTTTTCGCTTCTCTCATTATTGCTTTTGCTGCCGGCTTGGTTACTTCATAGCAGTTTTCCCCAACAATAACCTGCACATTTATCCCTCCTATTTGATCGGCTCGGTAATGCTTCTGCATGGATGCGGCGGCGGGTAGGTGGGCGGGAAGTTGATCCCCATTTTCATATCCGACATGCGGAACGTTTGCCCGTTCAATCCTTTGCATGTAGTCGTGGTAACGTCGTCGATGACCGCAATAAACCTGTATTCTTTCACTTGTGCATCCTTGTACGCTTGTGCAACAGCGGTATGAACCATGAAAGATGTAACCATGTCGTAGTATCCGGCGTATCCGCCAGCTACCGAAGCGTGCGTTCTCCTTAGCTGCCAATGTTTTTGTGCGTTCATGATTCGTACAAATTCAGGAGAATTCATATCGAGGGGCTTCTTTTGAATTAAGTTGGATATGGCTTGTTCTTGAACTTGACGCGCTCGGTAATGTGCATCATTCTCTAACCCAGAATAAAAGTCGCCCCCTGACGGAAGCGTTCCGTCAAGGGATGATTTCACAAAATTTTGATTGATTTCCTGCCTCTTCCCTTTTCCAGTAACAGCATGTGCCATCTTATAGGAATGGTTGTATGCAGCTATTGCGGAAGCTGTCAGAAAAGGGAGGCTCCGCTTCGCTACTGCACGGTTATAGTTCACCATTGAGGCGAAAAGAAACATGAAAAAGGCTTCCTCGCCACGTATTCTACGACGTTTTTTTAAATCATTCATCCATAGCCGCATCTCTCCCTCGTCATATCCATCTTGTTCCCATCTTCTGATTGCGCGATACAGACGTTCTATTTTCTGTCTTGGTAGGTAGCCTTTCATTTCAGTATTTCCGAATTGGTCAAGAACTGATTGCAAGGTGTCCGATAGTTCTTTCTGCTCAGTTTCAATCAATGAAAGTAGCTTTTCCTGCTGTGCGTCAGGAATCTTCCAGAACGTCTTGATTTGATTCTGACTGTTCTTCATCTCCGTCCTCTTCACTTTCGGTTCTCAATTCTTCATTGCGCTTCTTCATGGTTTCAAAATCTTCTTCCTGCTCTGTTTTCTGCCGTTCCATTTCATCCTTTGCATCTACCTCGATTTGGCTTTCGTTGATTGCTGTTTCCTGACTGATTAAGCCGCCTCTATAAGCTTCAATGGCGCGTGAAAGGCTTTTATCCCGGTCGGTTGGTATGTTCCTTTGTAATTTGATGTCAATATCTCTAAAATCAAAATTTTCACCTTTGAGATTTAGTCGGCCAGTAATCAGTTCCCACAGGCGAAGAAGTGCTTTTTTTGCAATCCGGTCAAATGTAGCGCAATACTGGTCGAGCGCATAGAGCTTGTATCCTAATGCAGATGCGTTGTCAGCGTTGGAAAACGCTTCATCCGTCATGTTCGGAACGCCTGTGACCATCGTTATCAGATCGTGGTATTGTTTCAAGGTTCCAAGAATTCCATCGTAATTTACATCCTTAATTAGCCACGAAATGCTGCCGCTCGTACTGTCTGCGCCATCAATGCATAAAGAACGCGCTCTCATTATGATCTCTTCTTCAATCTCCCTGTCAGGGTTCGGCACAAGATTCCCATCTTCATCCTTTTTCGTGAGGTCGTTTTCGTACCGATATCCAATAAAAACGAGTTTGGCTTCGTCATTGTATTTCGTCATGCTACGTATGTTGCCTAAATTTGTTTCATAAGCAGAGATCGTTTCGAGCGCCGGTTCAAACACTGCGATCCCATCGGGGTTTTCAAAAGCAACGCATGGGACATCGTTCCAATGAAGCTCTTCCGGTTCTTGCGGAACCCGATCAACGAATTTTCGTCGTAAGGAATCATCAATCAGTTCGATTACGTCAATATCGTTCCCTGACATATCCTTTTCTTTCCACATTCTGACGACGCCAATCATGTTCGGAGGAGTAGCGTAATCATATACCGCAGCCGTTTGCTTACTATCGAAACGGGTATATACTATCTCGTTATCTTCGTTCTCGTAAACATAAAGATATGCCGCAGTCGTTATGAGATAATCGTGTACGATCTCTACATACGTTGCGGCATCATCGTTGTATCGCCTGATATATTCAATTGCTTCCGAAAACGAATCCACATATGCTTTTTTTTGCTCATCACTATATCTTGGCTTCTTCCCGGTAAAGGCTTCTCTGATCTTATTTGATGTTTTTTGAATGATTCCTCTTTCATTTTTAGAAAGCGTATAATCTGAAGGCCTTGCAACAGAATACATAGGAGATTTCCCGCCAAGATACCCTTGAACCATATTGACGATATAGTATTCAAAGGCAACAACGATCTTCCCGGCATCGCCCTCTCCCATAATCTGATTTTCGTTTAATTTGCGTGCGTATTTTTTATAAAGGTCAATTCTGTGTTCTAGGTATGGGCGCGCGAACGCAGCTATCTCAGAAATATTTTCTGCTCCGTACCCTTTGAATTGTTCTTGCGTCATTTGTATCATAAAGATCACCTGAATGTAAGATTTCCAGCTGTGATAAATCCTCTTTTGGGTTTGATTACTGTATTGACAAAGTATCTGATATCATCCATAGCGTGATCATTTTCCTTGATCGGCTTGTCTTCTCCGGATTTTTCGTCCCATACATAAGATTTAAATTCGGATACTGTAGCCTTGCAGCAATCATTAAATAGGATTTTTTTCTCCTGTAGGCACGTTGCCACATTTCGAATACCGTTAAGCACATCGTTTTCTGCTGAAGTTACGTTGAATCTTCCATGCTTCCTGATACATGCAATAAAACTCGCTGCTGACGGGTCAACGATAACGGATCGTATTGGCAGATTCCCGGCAAGGGTTTCCAAGTCTTTATAATATTGTTCATCCGTCCTTACATTCTTGCTGGCGCGTCCGTTATGATAATATTCCTTTACCCTGTACCAAACGCCTTTATATCTTCCCCATAATCCTGCTGAGAAAGGGTTCATCGTCCCGTAATCACAAGAAATATAATATTGATCGTATTTCCTCTCCTCGCACGGAACAAGATGCTCTTTTTCTCGGAACATCGGGTAAATTGCACCCTCTGCCACAACCCACAGACCAAGAACATAGCGCTCATAAAACACACCGGTGTAAATGCTTTCATAGCGTTGCTTTACTTCTTGTGTCAGGTTTAAATTGTCATCCATCGTAAAGTGAAGATGAAGTCTGTTCTTTTTGCCATATTCTTCCTCAACCCACTCCCGGTGAAACCAGTGGTTAGGGTTTTCTGGGTTGCAGTTAAACCAGAACTTCGACCCCTGCACAGAACAGCGGGCGAGAGCCTGATCCACGAAGGATTGAGGCATAAGCGCCACCTCGTCCAGCAGCACACCAGCAAGCGTCATACCTTGAATTAATGAATAACTTGATTCATCCCGTCCTCCAAATATAAAATACCGATTCTTTTTACCTCGAATAGATATATCTATGTAGTTTTGGCTACGGTGCTCCACGATTTCACAAATTCCGCCCAGCCATAGCTTTAATTGCATTACAATATTGCGCCGTATTGAGGCAATTGTTTTACCACAAATAGCGAAGTTTTGATTTTGATAGTTTTCAAGGCTCCATAAAATAAACCCTATTGTCATTGACAGGGTTTTCCCAGATCGTACAGAGCCGTCACAAACAATAGCATCAAAGCCTCTGTAACGATCCATTTTCCACCAAAGCATGGCCTTTATTTGTTTTTGGCTGAACTTATCATACTTCACGCTTGTTCAAATCCTTTAAACTTTCTGCTATAGCATCTATAAGGTTATTTCCTTCTCCATCGCTTGATGCATCTTCTTTTTTCCATCCAAAATTATTCTCTAACGTAAACTGTGCTCCACGTGATCCGTCTCGATCAAATAATCTTCCTTCTGCATACGCTTCAATTCGAAGCTTTGCCCGTGATATCACTTCTTCAAATGCTTTGGATCGGTTTTTATAGTTCAATAAAGACTGGCGGCTTTTTAAACCAAGATGCAACGCTAGTCCGCAGACTGTAGGCGGCGTGGGTTCTTCTAAGAAAACAATTCGGCCTTTGCATACAACAGGTTGGCCTTCGCAATCTAAAAGCGGTTGGCCCTTCAATGATTCAAAATAATTATCTATTTTCTCTTCCATTTCTTTCGCAGTTTTGTATCTTAACGCTGCCACTTAGTTTCACCTGCCTTTGGATAAAAATAGCGAACCGCCTGGGGGAAGGCAGTCCGCTGGTATTGGTTTAAATTGCCGGAATACTGGCCTCCGGCGGAGCCTCGCGTTTCTCTTCCCCGCGCAAGTCATCCTTTCGGAAATCAAGGTTTTTGGTGGGGCCTCCGGGATTCGAACCCGGTCTCGACCTGTTGCCCCACGATAGTTCCCCGGTATTACCGCCCCGGGGAAAGGCGGCGAAGGAGAAAGAGGTGAAAGGGA
>OFMG01001272.1_pt1 | contig 20675 bp, 19 predicted proteins | sample 1541751 | NCBI WGS metagenome assembly OFMG01 (sample SAMN04209232, study PRJEB22552) | human gut metagenome | biome: gut; material: feces | host: Homo sapiens | place: USA: Oklahoma
AGTCCGTGCTTGCACGAGACCTTGGCGACTGCCGCGATAACTTGAGAAACTCGCGTAGCGTGTTTCTCATAGTTTCTTTTTAATGCCTTACTGTCCTATCCGGAGTATGGACGGAGATTCTGTAGGAAATTTTTGAGGATTCTTTTTGGGAGAGATTTTAAAAACCTTAATATCGTAACTCAAAAGTCCTACGGAGGACTGGACACCGGATATCACGGAGCCAGATTGGACGTATACATAGAAGAGGGAGACGAAGTGGAAGTTGATTCCACGAATGTCTCTGCGATTTATGATATTGAGCCGGATAAGAATAATAAAAAGAAAGACATAGATGCCATCCCACAAAGGACCAGATTCTACCATGCGATCATTGACAGAAGATGCCTGAAAAGCGGCCAGTCCTATGACAGGCTGAAGAAGGTGTTTGTTATCTTTATCTGTCCCTATGATCCATTTGGAGATGACCGGATGATCTACACGATCCGAAATCAATGTGTAGAGAATCCGGAATTACCATACGACGATGGTGCCCGAACGATTTTCCTCTATACAAAAGGGAAAAAGGGTCGTGACAACGAATCGCTGAGTCAGCTGTTGGACTACATGGAGAACACGAACCGGGAGAACGCAGTAACAGAAGAACTGGAAGACATCCAAGAGATGGTGGATGTGGTAAAGGAAGATGCGGAGGTGACGGTGGCATATATGAAAGGATTCGAGAGAAACCAGATGTTTTTGGAGGAAGGGAAGAGACAGGGAGAAGAACTGGGCCGAAGGCTGGAGCAGGAGAATACCCTGAAAGAGAAGAAGCGGGCAGATACCGAGAAGAACCGTGCAGATACCGAAAAGAATCGTGCGGATACCGAGAAGAATCGGGCAGATGCCGAAAAACACCGGGCGGAAGAAGAGAGACAGAGAGCAGATGCAGCTGTGGAAGAAATTGAGAAGTTGAGAAAGCAGCTGGAAGAGTTGCAAAAGAGTTAAGAATCACGGAGTCAGTTGCTGGACTATATGGGAACACAACCCGGGAGAACGCAGTAACAGAAGAACTGGAAGACATCCAGGAGATGGTGAATGTGGCGAAGGAAGAGGCGAAGGTGACGGTGGCGCGAGCTAAAGGTGTCAGGCACTAGAAACTGTTAGATAAAAAGGAAAAATTTCTTTGAAAATATATGCGAGGAATATAAATGAAGAAAAGATCAGATGCGGACTTCATCCATCCTTCAGAAACAGCCTATGATAAAGCTATAAGAAGAATGGAAGAACGGGAAGCATACATTTTGAATAGTTCAACCATGCAAATGGCGGCCAGTGCTGCAGAACAGATAAGAAAACAACAAGCGTCGGTTATTCAGACACTGAAACCATTGCAGGATGCCATACAGCCATATCATAGCATGACAGAACAAAATAGTTCTGGTCTTGCGGCTGCAACAGCATCTATATCCTCTGTGGCAAAGACATTGGTTCCAGATGATGCTATAAATTCAATAACGGAGTCAATGAAGACTGTGGCTACGGTCGTGCAACCGTATCAAGATATGAATCTATTTAAGGCCAATGTCCTTGCTGCAATTGAATCGGCAACGATAACACCTGAATTGCAAGCGTTTCGTTCACAGTTGGAAAGTAATGTTCAAGCAATGGGTTTGACAGCTATTTCTGATTATATAGGTGGATTGGCATCACAGTGGGACAATGCACTGGCTTTAAGTGATGTGTTGGATCGTAGTATTGCGGCGCAGAATCTAGCTGTAGTAAGGATGCTACCCAACTATAATGATCTGGTATTGCCACGAGGCAGTAAAAAGGTATTAAAGTCCTTGACGAAAACAACTGCCAAAAAGTTAATGGAGTCTGATAAGATTCAGTTTGATCCGAAGGGAAAGAACTTTTATCATAAGGAGTCTCCAGACGTTAAGTTTTCAGCAGACCAGATTACAGTGGTAGAAAGCTCATTGGAACTGTTTGAAGAATTTTCACTTGATAGTTTGCTTTCTTTTGAAAGTAAACTGGAACAGAATTATGCATTTGCATCACGACACCCGGTAGGTGTCAGGATATTTGAAATGCTTGAAAACTGGAATCATTTCGTCAGCTTCGGAAACATTACATATTACCATGCGAGACCATTAGACGAACATCAACGTCCGTATCATGATTTTGAGATGATGAGAGCACCGATGAATGTTTCAGCACATGGCCGTTACAATGAGGTGGGTAGAAGTTGTTATTATATTGCTGAAGATAAGGAAGGTGCATTAAAAGAAATCTATAAGCACAGTGGAGGAACAAAACCTCGTGTGCAGGTAATCGGACTTAAGGCTGTAAAACTTGTTAAATTATTGGATCTGTCAGGAGAGGCAAAGAAAACAAATCGCTTCATCGAGCATATGAGGTTTACTGTAGAGAATGAAGTGGGAAAAACAGTACTTGAATATCTACTTCCTAACTATGTTGCATCATGTTGCAAGGAAATAGGAATTGATGGAATCAGATATAAAAGTTCTGGATACAATTGCTGTGTACTTTGGAAGGATGACTATTTCGAATATGTGGAAGGCAGCAGAGAAGTGATACCGGAATAAGAAGTAGGAATATGTCAGCTTTGCTGACCAGAATCACGCACCAAGTCTCACGGTCGTTCGACTTGAATTTTGCAAAGGAAATGGTCTAGTATATTACGAAATCTCTTCATCTTATCGATTGTCATGTTTATAGGTGGCATTTATTATAGATATTCAACATCAAAGAGTAAAGAAATGCAGAATATAGCCTTTTTTCTGAAAATATCTCTGTTGGTGTTGTCACTCATATTAGCACTCACCGGGAAGAAGTTTATTTTTATAGGAAATTTAGCTTTTGGTGGAAGAACTCCGGTGATGGTGCTTGTGCTCATTGAAATTGCAGATGCTTTCATCGATAGAAAAAATAATGTGACGCAATTGGATAAGAAAAAACGTTTTAATGGCAGGGACGGTATTGTATGACGAGATATTTGAAACTGACAACTACCTTGGCAATCAGGGCAAGGATGATCTCGTCATCAATGACCTGACATTCCTGCTGTGCTCCTATAGTGAGAGCATCTGTCATGAGATTATCGATCAGACGTGGGTTTCCACGGGAATAACCATGGATCGCTCCAAGAGCAGATTCACTGATGATATTTCTGGAAGCTCTGGCACAGTTTAGTTTATGCAGGATATATTCGGATACTTCGGGGTCATCCAGTCCTTCATGGTTGTAATGGGTCGTAATCCGTTGACGCAAAGCTTCATGGTTCGGCTTTCTGAGGATGTCATTTAGATGCGATTCTTCACAAAGGATCAGAGTGAATAAAGGATGGTATTAGTTATTGAAAGTATTAGATTTGGATATGGATTATTTTATGGAAGTGATTGCAGAAACACCTTTTAGTGTTACCGATAGGTTGGAAGAGGAATACTATGGGGAGTCTGTGTGGTCTGAAAACAGAATCAGATCATTTCTGGAGAATAATTTGGGATTGTCAAAAGATAGAAGAATTGAGGGAAGAATTGTTTGTGGTCACAATGAGGCTTGGTTCTTTTGGGAAGAACTGCTAGCTGATGGAAAATTATCTGATCCGTTTGAAGTGGTTCATGTAGATTCCCATGCCGATCTTGGCTTGGGATGTGCTTCTTCAGATTCCCTACAAAGTGCAATGCTTACTTTTCCGATTGAATCGAGACGTAAAATTAGAGATTATGAATTCAATGGTAAAATAGAGCAGATAAATATTGGAGATTATTTGCTATGGGGAATTGCGTATAGAATGATCTCAAAGTTGACTTATTGCGCTAACCCTAATGGAAGTAAAAATGATTATTGTTGGGATACTATGAAAGATTTTCATGAGGAATGGATTTCTAATCATCCGGTAACAAATTATATTCAGCTTAAATATAACTGTGAAATGGATTTGCCTTGTTATGATTCCGAGGAAGCATATAAAAATAAATACCTTGCGGGAGCAATTAAAGATCCTGAAATCGAGTTCATAATAATTCCGACTATTGAAGATGTTCATTATGATGGGGAGTTTAATTTTGTTGTTATGGCTCAATCACCTAACTATACACCTGCAAGTGCAGATTTTATTATGGACATTATTAGGGAATATATAATTGAAATATAGTATGGTTGAAAAACATTTATCTAACACCAATGAGCCGATTTTCTGACACTTTAGGAACACTCTCCATAGAATTTCAGAGGGATACAATACAAAAAGCCTTTGTTTTCAAGCAAAAGTTTTTTAAAAAGTTTGTGTCACCTACTTGACATATGAGAGAAAAAAGTGTTCTTTTTTACAACATCAGAATAATATGCTATGATAAAAAATAAAAATAGCAAAGAAAATTAACATCAGAGAAAAGAGGAGAGATTTTATTGAGTATGGATATAATTATAACATGGTGCAACGAAAATCAGGGATTTTTTTCAGCAGTACTATGTTCCCTGACAGTTTTAACGAGTCTTCTGACGGTATTTTTCACCTGGAAAGTCGGAACGATGCCATATAGGAAAAGACTGTCAGTAATGCTATATTATTGGGGTAGTGATGAAGATGGACATCATTTGAGAATTTCGATTGTAAATGCGGGAAGAATACCAATTTATATCAGGCAGGTAGAAGTGAAAGATAAGAAAGGAATATTTCTTGGAAGTATGAATACTTTTGATATGGACAAAAATTTCCTGATTATCAGTCCGAACGAGGTGCTTACACAAGAAATCAGTGTAGAGAATAAGAATCGTGTTTTTGATAAGTTTGGAATAGATTTGAACGGTCATATAAAAGTGGTTATAACGGATTTGGAAGGGAAAAAATACAGTTTTTCTAAGGGGTGGCCGGTAGGATAAGCAAATAAACAATTGAAGGAAACAAATTTTTGTAAACCAGAGATATGTGTTTTTAATTCATGAAGACGATTTCGTATATTTATCCCATTTTATGGAGATTTGGTTTGATTCGTGTTTCTGAAAAGAAAGAAAAAGCATTGATGCGGAAAACTGGATAAATATTGTTGGATTATGAAGTATATGTTAAATTAATAATTCACGGATGCTGATAGACCGTGAAGCAGCGCTGGTGATAAAAACAATCACGAATACAGCGATAGAAATTTCGGAGAAAGAGGAGAAGATTGATATGTGTAAAGCAATTGATGATATGCTGAGCGAGAGAGAGGCAAGAGGAGCGGCAAAAGGAGAGATAAGGGGGATTGAGATCGGAGAACTCCGGATGCTGGTTAAGCAGGTAAAAAAGTGAAGGCTAACGATAGAGGAAGCGGCTGAAGATGCAGCAATGAGTGTGGAAAAGTTCAGAAATGTGACAGATGATATGTTGAAGGAAGGTTAGAGATGTGACACTTGTGCAATTGCACACGGCTACGTTTCTTTGCTGATTATTCAGAGTAAGCATGAAAGGGGTAGATGAATGAACTATTTGTTCATACAGTTAAATAATATTGATATTCCAGAAGAACGATTTGACATATTATCCATTGGTGAGGGAATAGATGTGGAGATGTATCTGGAAAGTCCGGCGCATCTTTTAACATATAAAGGTGAAGAAATGACAGATGTCGTAGAACAATCATCTATCCGGGAAGATTTGGGAAAGTATGATTTTATGGCTTTGATAAGAAAACCGATGATCGCTGTCTGGATGGATACAGAACAACGAGAATGGGAATTCGAAAATAAAGAAGAAGCAGACAGTTATTATGCAGTAAAAACATTAAGTTGTACAAATCTGGTTCAGATATTTGCATTGGGATTGTGGATGGTGAAAGACTGTAGTGTGTATTCAGACTTATCTTATTGGTGTAATACGGATACGACATATTCTTCAAAAAATCGTCGAAGTATCCAGCAGTTAAATGCATTTGGTAAGGCGAAAATGACATTTTTCAACAGCGAAGAAATTAGTGATGCATTTGGATATATGACATCGATTATGCAGATTTTTGCCGAAGCACGTAACAACAATGCACCGATAGATTCAGTATACAGTCAGGGAACACATGTACTGAATATAGAGGCGGCACTCAGTAATAACGGATGCAGCTTCTATAGAATCCTGATCCTATTACAACTGGCACGAAAAACAGGACTGTTATGTGAAAAAATCAGTTGGTATTGTGCAATATTGGAAAGTCTTTTTGCAATTGAAAGAAATCATAAAAAGAATGTTTCTGAAATGACGGCAGCATTTATCACAGATACAGAACAGGAAAAAATGGAAGTGATTCATAGCATGCGAATGGCATATAAGATACGATCTGAGTTTGTACATGGGAGTGTGAGCTCATTAGTGGGCAGTAATGCACAGGCAGAGCTTGGAAAGTTGTCATCAGAAGTAGATAGCTATGTTCGCAGGGCATTGAGGAAGGCATTTTTCGATGAAAATATTAATTATGAAGAGACAACGGAAGATAAGAAACGCGTGCGAGAGTATTTGAGAAATAATTGGCCGTGCTGAGAAACCAGAATGGATACTTTGGTGATGATGGAAGTCTGCTTTATGTTTGGGAAGGTTCTTACATACATCTGGCACCAAGAGAATAAAAGAAGTCTTTTACCGTCAGCATATTGACAATCACAAATCATATTGTTATAGTAGATACAACATATCTGGGAAGCAATTCTTGAACCGTTCGGTTATCTGATTCCCCTGTATGAAAAAAGAAATGATTGGTGGAACGGAGAACCGAATATTTAACAAAAAAGCTCCGTTCTTGCACAAAGGAAAGGAGTATGCCTATGGGAAAGGTGGATACAGTCACCAAAGCCTATATGAGAAAAAATAACATTTTTGCAGATGCATTTAATTACCTGACCTATGATGGAAAACCTGTCGTTAATCCGGAACAGCTGAGAGAACTTGATACAACAGAGATTGCCTTGCCGTTTGGCTTGCGGGAAAATGAGAAGAGCCCGTCGAATGACCTGGTTCAGAAGTATCGTGACATCCTGAAATCAGCAGTCGTGATGCAGGAAGATGAGGCAGCATATATCCTGCTTGGAATCGAGAATCAGACAGACATCCATTATGCGATGCCTGTCCGGAACATGATATACGATGCCCTGCAGTACGGAAAGCAGGTTGCAGATACAGCTGCAAATCACAGAAAAAATAATAAAAGTTTCAGAAAATGTACAAGTGGGGAATATTTATCCGGATTTTACAAAGAGGATGTATTGAAACCCGTGGTTACGCTTGTGATACATTTTGGGGCAGACGAATGGGATGCCCCGTTATCGTTATATGAGATGATGGGAACTCAAAACGAGAAACTGATGCACTATGTCCAGGATTACCAGATCCATCTGATTGACCCGGCGAAACTTACGGAAGAGGATCTGAAAAAGTTTACATCGAGTCTGCGGGAAGTGATAGAGTATATTAAATATTCGAAAGATAAAGAAAAATTATCGAGAATCTTAAAAGACAATTCACGGATGCTGATAGACCGTGAGGCAGCGCTGGTGATAAAAACAATCACGAATACAGCGATAGAGATTTCAGAAAAAGAGGAGAAGATAGACATGTGTAAAGCAATTGATGATATGCTGAGCGAGAGAGAAGCAAAAGGAGAGATAAGGGGGATTGAGATCGGAGAATTCCGAATGCTGGTTAAGCAGGTAAAAAAGGGACGGCTAACGATAGAAGAAGCGGCTGAAGATGCAGCGATGAGCGTGGAAGAGTTCAGAAATGTGACAGATGATATGTTGAAGGAAGGTTAGAGATGTGACACTTGTGCAATTGCACACGGATGTGTTGATAAGCGGAGAAGGTCAAAAGAATGACGTGCAATTACCCCAAGCTTGTGTTATAATAATAACACTGAACATATCGGAAAAATCATTTTTTGTAATATAATAACAGCAGGTATAGCATACATATGAAAAGTTTTGGAATGTGGTATCAGGAACAGAATAATCAGAATTTGGGGCATAAGAGTCCGAAGTTTGATTTGCATGTGAATTTCTGGTCGTTGGAAGATATTAAAACAAGTAGTGGTGTGAGAGAACCTTATCTGGATATTGGAATTAAGATTGAAAATTATAAGCAGTTGGAATGCCTGACATTTTTCTGTCCATTTGAAGTGGATGCGAAGGAAATAGAGGATTTGTCAGAAAAGATGTCACTAAAGGACAATGCGAATATTATTTTTAATGACGATTGTGAGATAGAGACGAAAGATAATTACACTATTGTGCAGATGCCGGATGAGCAAAGGTTGTTAGCGTTTCCACTTTTTACAGGAATGAAAGGAATCTGTACGGTGGAAAAGAGTACAGAATGTGGGGAAACGAGAATTGTATTTGATTTTCAAAAATTTCACGAGTATGTCAGAGAAGTCGATAAGTTAAAAGATTTAGAGATCATTTATATTCGGTTCCGGATTAAAGACGTTGAGTTACGGGATCATATTTATTTTGACAGTGAGCCGTTAAATAAATCTTTTGAAAGTGCATTTTCAGGCACTCGTATTATTGATTTTAAAGTAAATGAAAAAAGAAATATTCCGGACAGTATCAGAACGGAGATTATTGTGAATCGGGAAAAATGGGTAGAATTTGGCAATATCCATTTCCTGGCAATGATGCCATCGTCCTACAATTTGACGCCTTTATGTGAAGAACGTATGACCTGTCGTGAGTTGGAACAGGAATTGTGGGATGATTATCTTGGAACAAAGATTGATTTTTCTAAAGGTCATGTATTAGCATATCATTGGAGAAAGAAAGCAACGGAAGAGAAGACAATAGAAGATTTTTCATGTTTGATGAAAGTGGATTATTCAAAGACGAAACTTGTTACTATCATAGCATATGCGTTGAGTGTAGTTGCTTTGGGTATGGTGGGAAGTCTTCTGGCTAATATTTGGAAGGGAAACATCGGTTTTGGAATTGCTGCTGTGCTTTTGTTAGTGGCAGTAGCAATCGGAAAGAAAAAATAGATGAGAATGGATAGTATGATAGATGAGTCATGCAGGAGAGGGGAGATTTATGATTACATATAATGAGAATCAGTATTTTAAATATTCAGAGCTCTCTGCGCCTGAAAAACCATTATATTATGAACTGGTGTTTCGGTTTGTGAGAAGATTATCCTGGGAATATCCGGATTTTTTGCAATGGTATGAAAAACTATTTACAGATGAGAAAGAACTGCATTCGGAACGGGAGATTATTGTATGTGAGAAGCATTTTACCATTGTTGGTCTTGCAATCTTAAAATCGGATATATTTGAGAAGAAGATTTGTACTTTGCGTGTGGATAAAAAGTTTCAACGCCAGGGAATCGGTACCAGATTGATGGAGATGAGTCTGGAATGGTTGGAAGATGATCATCCTGTTATAACCATGCATAAGATGAAGCAAAATCAATTTGCTCCGTTGTTACAGTATTATGGATTTAAACTGGAACAGACACAGCCACATTATTACAGCATTTTCGGTACGGAATACGTATACAACGGTACCTTACCGGAAAAAGATTTCTTTTTTAATAAATTTGAGTTAATGGATATACAGAAGCTGTGTCAGCAATTTATGAAAACAGGCCGGTATAACTTTAACGAATTTGTAGATGAGTGTCTTACTGTATGGTATAAAAGGGAATTAAGAAGAAAAAATATAATGAGATTTTAAAAGAGAAGCTGTATGATAGCTTCTCTTTTAAAAATGGAGGAATTATGATTTTTGTATGTGGAATACATGGGACGGGAAAAACGCATTATTGTAAAGCCTTAAGTGAGAAGGAACAGATATCTTATTATTCGGCCAGTGATCTGATTTTGAAGAGGGAAGCGCAGAATTTTGAAGCAAAACGCGTGGATCATATAAAGGAAAATCAGGTAATGTTGTTGGAAGAACTTCAGAAGATACGACTCTGTAAAAATGATTTTGTATTGGATGGTCATCTGTGTCTTTTGGATTCACATGGAAACATAAAAAAGATTCCTACGGAAATCGTTGAAAAGATGGACATCAAGTGTCTGATTGTTGTGATCGCCGGTGTGACGGAGATCAGACAGAGGATTTTCGAACGTGACGGGATAGTCTGGGACGAGCATTTTATCGAAGCTTTTCAGAACAGGGAAATTGCCTATGCCAGAGAAATTGCACGGAAACAGAGAATTGATTTAAGAATAGTCAAAAGCCCGGGAAGCATGTCGGAAAATCCGTTTCACAGAAATCTTATATTGCCGGTCAAACCGGTCTATGCAGATAAAATATTATCGAATGAGAAGAAATATGAATTCAGAAAAAAAGTATGCACAGAGAATATCGACAGTATATATCTATATGCGACAAGCCCGGTGCAGGGAATTGTCGGTGAGGCTGAAGTACTTGAAAAGATAATAATGGATAAGGCAAAGTTATGGAAATTAACAGAAAGACAATCAGGAATATCGACGGATTATTATGAACAGTATTTCCAAAACTGTGAAATTGCATGTGCGTATAAAGTCGGAAGAGTAAAACGCTATGATAAGACCAGAAATTTGAAAGAAATGGCTATCTCGTATGTGCCGCAAGCGTTTGCGTATGTTCGTGAATGAATATAGGATAGAAGATATGGAAAATTTCAGTTTTACAAACACAATAATAGAGAGTGTAATAGGTGTAGTTGGTTCTTTGGTGGTGGCTTATGCGGCAAATCGAAAGACAACGGAAGAAAGTAGTTTTTTTTCTTATATAACATTAAGTGAAGAAAAATTTGTAAAGAAGAAAAAGCAAATAAGCAATATTTTAATGATTGTCTTTTGGATATTGTATTTAATTGTCGGATTAAGTGGAATGTTGTATTCGCTGCCGATAAACGAAAGTGTTTTGGAACAGGCTAGAATAGTTGGGATATCAGTCTTGTCGATAATGATGATTGGGCAGATAATCTGTAATTTTATTCTTGCATTTTCAGACATTAAACAGTTGGATGAGAAAATGCAAAAGCAAAAAAAAGATCTCTCTGATATGGATGAAGAGATAAACTTATTCATAACAGTAGTATGTGTTGCCGGTTGTGTACTTGCATTATTTTATAAAAAGAATTTAGGCACAGTAAGATTAATTACATATTCAACAGCACTGATAATGGTAGGCGTGGAGGCTGTGTATAATTCATTTATTTCTTTGTATGTAAAGGTTCGCCGTTGGTACCATGTTGAAGAGATAATTATAAGAATAAAAACGCCCCAAAAAGTTTATAAAAATGTTTTTAATTACAGAAAGAGATCGGACATGTACGAATTTGTCTGTAAAGAAGATAACGTATTAAAACGTATGAGTGTACCAGTCGATGAGATAGAATCCATAGAAAAGAAAATAGACAAAGGAAAAACATATTTAGATATAATGAGAGAAAAAGGAGTAAACAGTGTGAAAAAAGAGAATAAGGCAAAAGAATTCTGGTATGATTTTGCGAATCAGAATAAGGCTATAGTAGTGGTTGGCTTTATTGCGGTCATCTATTGTCTTGTATGGGTGTGTTTCAAAAGTAATCCAACATTGAATGTAAGTGAAAAAATATATCCATGGGGGGAATTCATCTATAATGTGGCTGTTTCAGTAATTGCAGCAGTGATTTTCTTTATTGTACAAGTGTATATACCGAATAGAAAAAAAGAACAGACATTAAAGAAGTATGCAAAACGATATATAAAAGAAGTTTTATTAGTTGAATGTAATATGTTAAAAATCAGGACGGAATTGATTCGTGAAGGAAAACATAGTGAAGATGAAATAAAGGAGGCAATTAATTCAAGCTGTGTAAAAATAAAGACTGCATTAAACGAAAGCCTGAATAATTATTTACAAGTATTATCGGAAGAATTAATTGATGACATGAATGGAATGCTGTTTGACGATATGCTCTATATGATTAGCATCCGAGCCAATGGTTCTCTGGCAAATAAATCGTTAGAAAAAATTCTGCAAGATCAAGAAAGCTATAACCTTTTATGGAAGCGAGTTGATAAAATAAAATCAGAGGTCGAAAAGATATAAAAAGATTGTTAAAGAGTAGTGAAAGTATAAATTTTTATCTAAAATTCACATAGAGAACTCCAAGAGCCACATTGATTATATGGAGAAAATCGGACGTTTTCATGGTGTACAAAAAGGCATCAACATTGTAAAGGCCTTCTATGATAAAATATTGTAGACGGAATCATTCATCGCTTATACTTGGAGTAACGGTAAAGATTGGTAGCGGCTTGGGCCTGTAGCCCGTGAGCTAAATTGATTTCCGGTACTCTCATTTGAACCACCATCTGTCCAGCTTTTAGCGAAAGGACGTACAGTAAACTAACAAAAGACAGAGTACCGTGCCGTAAATACGATCCAGGAGGTAGACTTATGGAAAAAATTTACGACATATGTTGTGGTATCGATGTACACAAGAAACTGATTGTTGCCTGTCTCCAGTATCCACGTAAAAAGGAAATCCGTGAGTTTGGTGCAACCACCCGGGAACTGATGGGGATGGCGGAATGGCTGTTAAAAAATAACTGTCAGATCATTGCCATGGAAAGTACAGGATCCTATTGGAAGCCGATATATAATATCATGGAATCTTACGGTCTGCATGCGATTGTAGTCAATCCAGCGCATATGAAGGCGGTTCCAGGAAGGAAAACAGACGTGAAGGATGCTGAATGGATTGCAGAACTGTTGCAGCATGGACTGCTTCAGCCGAGTTATATCCCGAGCAAAGATCAGAGAGAACTGCGCGAATTGGTACAGTATCGGAAAAGCCTGGTAGGTGAACGGACCGGGGAGTTGAACCGTCTGCAAAAGATGCTGAAAGGTGCGAACATAAAATTATCCGGAACGGTAACAAATATCAATGGAAAAAGTGCAAGAAGCATCCTGGAGTATATCCTGGAAGGAAAAGAGATTGATGAGACAAAATATGATGAGATGTATGAAAAAAGGATCATAGCCCATAATCTGAAAACTTCCAAGGAACAGATCGTTGATGATTTGAAAGGATTTATGAGTCCGCTGCAGAAAAGGATGTTAAAAGAACTGCTCCAGCATCTGGATGAATTAAATATCCACATTGAGAATCTGAATGATGAGATCGATCACTTCATGAAACCGGAAGAAAAACATGCATCACAGGTGATACAGGATGTCACAGGGATTGGGAATACCAGTGCCCAGACAATCATAGCAGTGATCGGAACGGACATGGAACGATCTCCAACTGACAGACATATCTCATCGTGGGCAGGGCTTTGCCCGGGAGATCATGAAAGTGCGAAGAGACGGAAAAGTGGACGGACAAGAAAGGAGAATAACCTGCTGAAATCCACACTTGTGTTATGTGCACATGCAGCGGTGAGACATAAAAGTTCTTATTTTCATGCGTAATTTAAGAGAATCAGTACGCACAGAGGAAAAAAGCGTGCATACGTGGCAGTTGCCCATTCGATGTTGGTAGCTATTTATCACGTTTTAAAAGACGGCGTGAAATATGAGGATCTAGGTGCAGAATATTTAATTTTGCAAAGGAAAAGTATCTTATTGTTACGAAATCTCTTCATATTAGCGAGTGTCATGTTTATAGGTGGCATTTATTACAGATATTCAACATCAACGAGTAAAGAAATACAGAATATAGCCTTTTTTATGAAAATATCTCTGTTGGTGTTGTCACTCATATTAATATTCACCGGGAAGGAGTTTATTTTTATAGGAGATTTAGCTTTTGGTGGAAGAACTCCGGTGATGGTGCTTGTGCTCATTGAAATTGCAGATGCTTTTATTGACAGAAGAAATAATTTGACACAATTGAATAAGAAAAAACGTTTTACTGTCAGGGATGGTATGATGAGATATTCGAAAAGATAAAGAAAAACTGTGTGGACAATCTGAATTTCATGCAAGTTCACACAGTTCTTTTAAATGCAATCATATAGTTTATAACGGAAATAAAATGGAGGATTATTATGGGAGCAACACGTAAACCAGGCGGCGGTCGAAAAAAACTGAAGCCGGAGTATGATGCCGGGAAGAATATGAAGGAGTAGATGGATGCTGCTGTGACTCTTTATGATTCTGAGATGTCCTTACAGGCCATCGGCGATGTTCTGAACCTGAACCCTATCAAAGTAAGAAAGCTGCTCATCACAGCTGGTGTGTATGAATCAGAAGTGGCGAAAAAGGTACAGGATACCTTTAAGGAGTATCGAGAAACACAGAACTATAAAGAGGCAATCCTCTCAGCCGCAAATACTCTCCAGCTTTCCAAGGCCTCCGTCACCTCGTACCTGCCTTATAAAAAAGGCGTGTACTACCCAAGTGCAGAAAAAGATAAGATCAGTGTTGGTGCAGAGCGGCAGCGGAGATACAGAGCGCTGAAGCGGTGGAGGGCTGATCCGACAGAAGAAAACTTCTGGAGAGTGGTTCTGGCTTATGCTGGTGTGAAGTTCAAAACCTACTCGGGGTTGCCATTTTCTTACGAGGTGCGGAAAGGCAGAAACGGCGAGTACACGAAAGAGCTGTGGATTGACAGACGGAAGAAGAGCAAAAGTCTGGCATGGAGTTCTGTGCTACTGGCACTGAGCGATATTAAAGAAGTAGGAGTAATAGTGGATCGGCCGAAAGCTCTGGGAGATATCCGGGGCGTGACTTACATATATGGGATGTTCTATCGGTTCGGAGTGATTGATGTGCCGGACAAAGTGAAGAGAAAAACGGGAAATATACGGAGGTAAAACATGAGTGTGATTAAATGGATTCATTTTTCAGATTTGCATTTTAACAAAACTAACATTAATACAAGATTGTTAAGAGACAGTATTCGTTCGTTTTTGACAGAGAATCAGATCGAATGTGATTATGCTTTCTTTTCCGGAGACTTAAGAAATGCGCCAGATCATTGTTTTCAAAAAGATTCGGTGAAATATCTGAGAGAATTGTGTGAAGCTGTAAATGTGTCACCGGACCATTTTTTTATGGTTCCCGGAAATCATGACGTAGATAGAGAAATAGAAAAAAGAGATCAGGCAGTAAAGCGGATTCTGAATAATCATGGCAGCGAAAAAGGATATTATAATACTGCTGATGGAAAAATAGAAGAATCAGATTTGCAAGATATAAAGACGGGTCAGAAACAATATCTGGAAATAATCGAGGAATTTTATGAAGGAAATCCGGATAGAATTGAAAAATACAAGGGAACCAGTCATTTTTTGGTAGAAACAGAAGATTTTAATATCATACACCTGGATTCTACACTTGTGTATACAAAGGGTCAGGAAGAAAGTTTGGTGATTGGAACAGACCTGTTATATGATTTGTTGGAGAAAGTAAATCAGCATAAGTATACCATTATTTTAACGCATTATCCGTTTGATGCTTTAAAAGCAGAAGAGAAGACACAGGTGTGCAGAATATTGGAACAGTTTGGAGTACAGATTTGGATGTCCGGTCATCTGCATGATGTTCTGGTACAACAGCATAGAAAGGCTTTTTATGAATTTCAGTGTGGGAACTTGTTAACGGACGGAGGAATACCGAATATTTTAATTGGGCAGTTGGATATAGAATCTGGAGAGGGTGAAGTTCGTGCATATATGTGGCAGCAGAATGGAGGATGGACTTTAAACAGATTTTTGGACCGCATGTCTAAGGTAGACAAATCATTATATTGTTTTGAATTGTCACCAACAGAATTTATGAAACGATCTGGAAAAGTTAGTGTGAAAGAGACGGATAGGCCTGAAATAAGTGAACTTAGAAGTCTGGCAGTCGAAAAGATTGAGAAGATGTATGAGGATCGTCACACTATTTTGAAAGACTGTATATATGGTGATCTGAAATATCCGGTAGTTGTAAAAGCGTGGACGCCAGCGGAAGCTGATACGATATATGTGATAGACAAACTGGAACGGAATTCATATTGTCTTGAGAAAATGGAAAAGTGGATACAAATACTAGACGAATATGAAGAGAATTATCGAAGAATCGTACAAAGAAGTAGCATTGGGATATTACAATTGGTGGTAGAAGAGGCATGCTCAGATGAACAGAAGGAATACTACGAGAAAGATTTTCGAGATATTTGTGAGAAATTCTATAGAAATCGAGAGTTAGAGATAGATATTATAGAAAGAGATACTCTTGAAAAAAATACAAATTTGGAAAAAGATAACAAGATTTATATCAGCAGCATTTCAGTGTTGCCGGTAAAAAAAGAAATGATTTACGCAATGGATATTGGAATTGTTGCGCAGGTATCGGCTACCAGGCCAGTACTTGTTGGTGATTATGATTCTATACAGGAAATTAACAGACAGATTGAACAATATTATCAAAAAACCTGGGATGAATGGAAGGAACATATTGAGTGCCATCAAAATGATGAAATGATGTTGGAAAGGATAACCAGTCAACCAAACAAAAATGAAATTTCAGATGGTACGCTAACTGATGAATTAACATATGAAGTTACACATAATGATAGTAGCATTTTATCTATATTATTTGATCGATATCTGTATCTTGGAGGTGCACACGGTACTCCCTTACGTAAAAGTATGGTGGTTAATCTGAATACAGGGGAACCTATAAAATTGCATGAAATACTGCCGGTATCGTTTTCGGAATTGATGGATATACTGAGAAATCAATTGTATGTAAGATATGGAAGTGAAGATACGGAAGTCTTAGAGGTGTGTTACAAGAATATTGTTGATTTGTATCATGAGGTTGACGAATTCAAATTTTATATCAGATACTCAGCACTGTATATTTATTTTGATGTGTATGAGATTTCCAGTTATTCGATGGGATATGTAGATTTGTATATAATGGATTTACAAGAGTTCTTAAGTGAAAGATGTGATATAAGCGAGTGTGATATAGTAAGAAAGCAAGCTATATTTGAAAAGATATTTAAACCCAATATAAGGTGAAAATCACAAGTAAAGAAATAACTTGTTGGCAACTGGTTTTAAACTGTCATTTGGTAATTATATAGAAATGTCATAAAGAGAAGCAACATAGAAATTGACTTTGTACTCCGGATATGTTACCTTAACCATATACATATCTGGGAAGCAATTCTTCAACCATTCGGTTATCTGATTCCCCATATGAATAAAAAAACTGGTGGAACGGAGGATCGATGGAGAGAGCTCCTTTCACCGAACAAAGAAAGGAGCATGCGAATGCAGCAAATGACAAACCACAGACCCCTGGCAGAACTGGATCTGCTGGACGATTTTCTCTTTAATGCCTTATTGGCTTATCCGGAATATGGAAAGAAATTCTGTCGAAAATTTCTAAAGATTCTTTTCGGAAGAGAGTTCAAAAATCGTTACAGTTCACACAGCAGCCAGACACTTGCTGTCAGGCTGCGTAAGAACATGATTCAGGAGTGAGCAGGCTCCTTTTACGAAGCAAAATTTCAGATGAGCCTGCGAATCGTTACTGGAACGAGGCACGAGTGAACAGTAACCAAAAATCTGAATATCGTAACTCAGAAATCCTATGGCGGAAGAGATACCGGTCTTCACGGAGCCAGACTGGACGTATACATCGAAGAGGGAGATGAGGTAAAGATTGATTCGTCAAATGTCTCTACGATTTATGATATTGAGCCAGACAAGAACAATAAGAGGAAGGATATAGATTTTATCGCACAGAGAACCCGGTTCTACCATGCGATCATCGACAGTCGGAGTCTAAAAAGCGGTCAGTCATACGACAAGCTGAAGAAGGTCTTTGTTATCTTTATCTGTCCCTACGATCCCTTTGGGGATGACCGGATGATCTATACCATCCGGAATCATTGTGTAGAGAATCCGGAGCTACCGTATGAAGATGGAGCCAGAACGATTTTCCTCTACACAAAAGGAAGGAAGGGACGGGATAATGAATCCCTGAGTCAGCTGTTGGACTATATGGAGAATACAACCCGGGAGAACGCAGTGAGTGAAGAACTGGAAGCCATCCAGGAGATGGTGGATGTAGTGAAGGAAGATGCGGAGGTGACGGTGGCATATATGAAAGGATTCGAGAGAGACCAGATGTTTCTGGAAGAAGGGAAGGAGCTGGGTCGAAAGCTGGAGCAGGAAAATACCCTGAGAGAGAAGAACCGGGCAGATGCCGAAAAAAATCGGGCGGAAGAAGAGAAACGGAGAGCAGATGCAGCTGTGGAAGAAATTGAGAAGCTGAGAAAGCAGCTGGAAGAGCTGCAAAAGAGTTAAGAATCGATGAGTCAGCTACTGAACTATATAGAGAACACAACCCGGGAGAACGCAGTAACGGAAGAGCTGGAAGATATCCAGAAAATGGTGGATGTGGTGAAAGAAGATGCGGAGGTGACGGTGGCATATATGAAAGGATTTGAGAGAGATCAGATGTTTCTGGAAGAAGGGAAGGAACTGGGTCGAAGGCTGGAGCAGGAAAATACCCTGAGAGAGAAGAACCGAGCAGATACCGAGAAGAACCGGGCAGATACCGAGAAGAGCCAGGCAGATACCGAAAAGAATCGTGCGGATACCGAGAAGAATCGGGCAGATGCCGAAAAACACCGGGCGGAAGAAGAGAGACAGAGAGCTGATGCGGCCGTGGAAGAAATCGAGAAGCTGAGGAGACAGTTGGAAGAGTTACAAAAGCAATAGTACGCAGAATCTGAGAACGTTGACAGAAGATATGAAGAGATACCAGAACATAGCGGTTAATATTGTGGAATTTATCGATACAGTAGCGGATGCAATCGGGGAACAATTGATAGAAAATAGATTTATCCAGTTGATGAGCATATACAGAAGCAAAAAATCGAAAGGAGAACTATATAAGCACGCAATATGTAAAGCGCAAATTATAGTTTCATATGTAAAAGGCTCGACTTATTTTACTTGACTTTGCAGAATAGCTGATTTATTATACTCGTAAAGAAGTAACTTACGAGTATAATTATTGGAGGTGAGCGTATGAGTCAATTCTATTGCCGTGAGGATGAGCTTCGGAAACTGAATAAACGGTACGCTGGTGATAAGTTTGAGTGCATCGTCATCTACGGCAGACGACGTGTTGGTAAAACGGCATTGATCAATGAGTTCTGTAAAGATAAGCCTACCATTTTCTTTTCTGCATTGAACACTACAGGAAAGGAAAATCTGGAGGCTCTCTCAAAGTCAATCATGAGTTTTGAGCGGCCAGATATGGAGTCTGCACCGGAGTTCAGGTCTTATGATGCTGCCTTGGACGAGCTGACTGCACTTTCAAAGGAAAAACGGATCGTCTTTGTTATTGATGAGTACCCGTATCTTGCAAAGGCAAAGCCGGCCATTTCAGCGATGCTGCAGCACATCATCGACCACAAATGGACAGAGTCCAAGATGTACCTGATTCTTTGCGGCTCCTCTATGAGCTTTATGGAGAGTCAGGTGCTTGGCAAGGAAAGTCCGCTGTATGGCAGGCGTACTGGCCAGTTTAAGATTGAGCCGCTGGACTATAAGGAAACCGCTGTGTTCCACCCAAATCTGTCAGCAGAAGATAATTCCCTGATTTATGGAATCACGGGGGGAGTTCCCCACTATATTAATAAGCTGGATGTGCGAGATAGTGTGGATGAAGCTCTGCTGGATAATTTCTTTGACCGTTCCAGCTATCTGTATGAGGAACCGGGCAATCTGCTGAAGCAGGAACTTCGGGAGCCAGCCATTTATAATGCAATCATCAAAGCGATTGCAGAAGGTGCTTCCCGAATGAACGATATCAAGATGAAGGTCGGCGAGGAGAATTCGGTTGTATCTAAGTACCTGAAAACGCTGATCGACCTTGGCATTGCTAAGAAAGAAACGCCGATTACAGAAAAACCGGGTAAGAAAACCATCTATCTGCTGGCTGATAACTTTTTCCGTTTCTGGTATCGGTTTGTGCCAATCAATATGAGTGCCATTGACTCTGGTAGAATTGCAAAGATCTATCCACACGCTGTAAAACAGTATCTTCCGGATTACATGGGCCTGATTTTTGAGAAGATGTGTCAGGATTACCTGCTCTATTATTCGGACAGTCTCCCTATTGAACTGAGTGAAATCGGCCAGTGGTGGGGTACGGACCCGAAGAAGAAAAAGCAGACACAGATTGATATTGTTGGAACACCCGTTGAGGGTAAGGACTATATCATTGGTTCGTGTAAGTACAGAAATGAGAAAATTGGTGTGGATGAACTCGATTTGATTCGGGATTATGCCTCGGTCTTCGGAAAAGGTAACAACTATTACTACTATATCTTCTCAAAAGGCGGATTCACAGATGGACTTCTTCAGGCACAAGAGAGAGGTGAAGTTCGGCTAATAACGCTGGAAGACCTTTACAAGTAAAGATTCCAACCAACCCTGCTGGTGAAGGCTGGCAGGGTATTTTATACCCATAAAATACTCATAGCCTTTTTTATGAAAATCTCTCTTTTGGTGTTGTCACTTATATTAGCGTTCACCGGTAAATGATATTATATGATATACTTTATTCGGAAAGAGAATATGCCGTGCTCAGAAAATGGGATTTGTGTGTCCTGTGAATTGACATTCACTATCAAATATGCTATTTTAAACATATACATATCTGGGAAGCAATTCTTCAACCATTCGGTTATCTGATTCCCCATA
>OFMG01001304.1_pt1 | contig 20119 bp, 8 predicted proteins | sample 1541751 | NCBI WGS metagenome assembly OFMG01 (sample SAMN04209232, study PRJEB22552) | human gut metagenome | biome: gut; material: feces | host: Homo sapiens | place: USA: Oklahoma
AACACACGGATTTTTCAGAAGGAAAAAGATTCATCATTATTCACATGGCTGCATCATATGCCAACGGAAGCAGTGATGCATTTTACGGAACCAATGCTACAGGAGAGGCTTTGGCAAAAGAACTCTATAATTATTGTGTGAATAAGCCGGAAATACCAGATGTAGCGATGTCATTTTCAAAGCCGGATGTAAAAGCTTATGTAGATAGAAATGTTCAGAGAACGGAGAACATTAAGTTCAACGCATCTTCCCAGCAGAAAATCACAATGGACTTACCAAAAGGAGTAAAGCTCCATAATGTATCTACTGGAAATGTAAGTGCGGCAGGTGCAAGCGTAACAATTGGAGGAGGAACCACGTTTTATCTCTCAGCTCCTCTGACACAGACAAGAGATGTAAGTGCTACTTTTTCTGCAAAAATGAAGGGAAGTATTACAAAAGATTATTCAGCATATAAATTGACTACGAATGCAAGTGTTCAGGATCTGGCATTTGTATTTGGAGAAGGTGTTGCTGATGAAAAATATGTAAGCTTAAAGGTCTCATGGATTGAACAGGCTACGATCGAAATCGTAAAGAAAGACGATACAGCGAATGTCAATCTTGCAGGTGCAGTATTTGGCGTTTACAGCGATGAGGCTTGTACAAAGCTGATCACTCAGATGCCTGCAACAGATAAGAATGGAAAATCCTCTGTTACGATTATCAAGACACAGGATACCGTTTATCTGAAAGAAATCACAGCACCACAGGGATATGTAGTAAATGCAACGGCAACAAATGTAAAACTGGTAGCAAGTAAGACCTCAGCTGTAACCGTGGAAAATAAGGAGCAGCTTGCAGAGCTTACTGTTTATAAAGAAGGTCAGGTGCTTACCGGAGCAGAAGTCAGTGAGAGTGGAACCGTATTCCATTATGAGAACCGCAGACAAAAAAATGCTGTTTACAACGTGTATGCCGGAGCAGATATTGTGACTGCGTATGGTACAAAAGTGTACAGCAAAGGTGATCTGGTGAAAGAAAATCTGACAACAGGTGAGAATGGCTCTGTTACCCTGAAGAATCTCCATCTAGGAACTTATGTGGTAAAAGAAGCAAAAGCACCGGACAACTTCTATAATGGCGGCGAAGAAAAGACAGTGACGCTGACTTATGCCGGACAGAATAAAGAAGTTGTATTTGCGGATGTCACCTTCAACAATGAGCGTCAGAAAGCAGAAGTCACTGTAGTAAAACAGGATAAAGATACAAAGAAACCGCTGGAAGGTGGTATTTTCGCCCTGTATGCGGCAGACGATATCAAAAATGCAGATGGTGTAGTTGTTGTAAAGAAAGGCACCCTGATTGAGAAAGCCACTACCGGTGAGGATGGAAAGGCAAAATTCACAGCAGATCTGCCTATCAATCATTCCTATTCCGTAAAAGAAGACCAGGCACCAGAAGGCTATGTAAGAAATACAGAAGACGTGTATACGTTCAAGTTCTCTTACACCAATGATAAAGAAGCAACCGTATCTTTCGCCCATACCTTCAGCAATGACCGTGTGACAGCAAAAATCAATTTATTCAAAGTTGATAAAGAAACAGGAAAAGCCGTTCCGCAGGGCGATGCAACACTGAAAGGTGCAGTCTACGGATTATATGCCCGTGAAGATATCGTGCATCCGGATGGAGCAACCGGTGTGATTTATAAAGCAGGGGAACAGGTGGCTTCTCTTACAACGGATGAAAAAGGACAGGCTTCTGTAGATGGCTTATATCTTGGCAAATATTACGTCAAGGAGATCACACCACCGACCGGATACCTGGCAGATACAGAAGAACATGATCTTGAATGTAGTTATGAAGGTGATATGACTGCAGAAGTAAAAAGAGAATGCATTTCCAGTGAACAGGTGATCAAGCAGCCGTTCCAGATTATCAAAGCAGCCAACAATGGAAAGACCGATGCAGATCTGTTATCCGGAGCCGGATTTACAGTTTATCTGAAATCTTCCCTTACAAAGAAAGCAGATGGAAGCTATGATTTTGATTCTGCTAAACCAGTAGTGAGTGGAGAAAACGGAGCTACTGAGATTTTTACAGATGAAAAAGGTTATGCCTGCAGTATTCCATTACCATTTGGAAGCTATATTGTCCGTGAAACAACAACACCACACAATTACAAGCCAGTCGATGATTTTGAAGTGAATATCACAGAGAACCATCCGAATGAGCCACAGATCTGGCGTGTGCTTCTGGACAAAGAGTTCAAGGCAAAATTGAAAATTGTGAAAAAAGACGATGAAACAAAGAAATCAGTCCTGATTGCAGGAACAGAATTTAAGGTATATGACCTGGATAACAAAAAATATGTGGAGCAGGTAACTACTTATCCTGTGACAACCACACACAAGTCCTATTTTACAGACAGTCAGGGTTATCTGATCATGCCAAAGAACCTGAAAATCGGACATTACCGGATTGAGGAAGTCAACGCACCGGAAGGGTACACAATCAACAAGAATTATATGGAGATTGCTGTTGATGCAAACACTGCTTATCAGATGGATTCAGAAAGCGGCGATGCCATTATCACAGTTGATTACGAGAATCATCCGGTAAAAGGAAAGCTGACGATCTATAAAAAAGGTGAGATGCTGAGTGGATTCAAAAAGGATTTTGTTTATGAAGAAAAATATCTGAAAGGTGCAGAGTTTAACGTCTATGCAGCGGAAAATATCTACACACCGGATTATCAGAAAGATGAAAATGGAAACAGACAGCTGATTTATGCAAAAGATGCTCTGGTAACAACGGTAACGACCGGGGAAGACGGAAAAGCAGTTGCAGATAACCTGCCGCTTGGTTCTTACTATGTGGTAGAAAAAACAGCACCGGAAGGATTTGTTCTGAACCATGACAGATCGGATGTAGCATTTGTCTATGCAGATCAGGATACACCTGTGATCGAACAGGAAGTGACTGTTGGTGATGACAGACAGAAAGTTGCAATCCAGGTAGAAAAACAGGATGCAGAAAACGGAGCAACGGTAGAAGGTGCAGTCTTTGGCATTTATAACAAAGATGATATCAAAGCAGAAGGCAAAGTCATTGTCAACGCTGATACCCTGTTACAGGAAATGACTTCTGATAAAGATGGAATTGCTTCCTGTACGCTGGATCTGCCACTCGGACAGTATTATGTAAAAGAGTTAAAGGCACCGGCAGGATTCGTTTCTTCCGATGAAGTTCTGAATCTGGATGCTTCTTATCAGGGACAGGACGTGAAGACAGTAAAACTGAAAACAGTGAAGAAGAATCAGCCGACAACGGTTGAAATTACAAAATCAGATGTGACAACAGGTGTGGAACTGGATGGAGCAAAACTCACCGTTCTTGATAGAGAGGGGAATGTCGTAGATCAGTGGACTTCTGTAAAAGACCAGCCACATGTGATTAAACGACTGACCGTTGGGGAGGAATATACCCTTCGTGAAGAAATCGCACCGTATGGATATCTGAAAGCAACGGATGTGAAGTTCACACTGGAAGATACCGCAGAGATTCAGAAGGTAGAGATGAAAGATGAAGTGCCGACAGGACTTTTAATCATCAACAAAAATGGAGAATTTTTGGATAAAGTGACACTTCTGGACAATGTAAAAGGCACTGTGGAGCATCTCTTCGAATATGTAACCGGAAGCCTTACAGATGTGACTTTCGATGTATTTGCTGCGGAAGATATCAAAGCGGCAGATGGTGTCAGCAAAGATTATTACAAAGCAGATGAAAAAGTAGGAACTATTACTACAGATTCCAATGGTATTGCACAGATGGATAATCTCCCGGCAGGCAAATACTATGTGAAAGAAGTTAAAACTGCCCATGGCTATGTATTGGATGGAGAACCGAGATATGTTGATCTTTCCTACCGTGATCAGGACACACCGGTAATCACTTATGATGAAAAATGGCAGAATACCCGTCAGAAAGTAAAGGTTACTGTTCTGAAGAAAGAAAAAGATACAGACCGTGTTCTTGCAGGCGGCGTCTTCGGCCTTTATACCAGTGAAGATATCAAAAATGTAAACGGAGATGTGTTGCTTGAGAAAGATTCCCTCATCGAGCAGAAAGCAACCGATGAGAAAGGACAGATCACTTTTGCGGCAGATCTTCCAGTAGATGGAAAATATTATGTAAAAGAGAACAGTGCACCGGACGGATTTGTGACAACGGAAGAAGTGCAGGAGTTTACCTTTGAATATGCCGGAGAAGATCAGGCAGAAGTAAGCTATGATTTTACGTTTGAAAATCAGCCGACCACAGTGGAACTGACAAAAACAGACCTGACCACAGGCAAAGAACTTCCAGGTGCACACCTGAAAGTGACGGATGCAGATGGAAATGTTGTGGATGAATGGACTTCTACAGAAGAATCTCATGTGATCAAAGAACTTGTTGTAGGTAATGAGTATACCATGACGGAAACAAAACCGGCAGACGGATATGTTACTGCAGAGAGCATTACCTTTACGGTTGAGAATACAGCTGAGATTCAGAAGCATGAGATGAAAGATGATGTGACCAAGGTTCAGATCAGCAAGACAGATATCACAGGAGATACAGAGATTCCTGGTGCAAAACTAACGATTCTTGATAAGGACGATCAGGTAGTAGAGAGCTGGACTTCCACAGAGGAGGCACACTATATTGAAAAACTGCCAATTGGTAGATACACCTTACGAGAGGAACAGGCACCAAAAGGATATCTTTTGACATCGGATGTGACATTTGAGGTGAAGGATACTGGAGAAATCCAGAAAGTGGTTATGAAAGATGATACTGCCAAGGGAAAAGTCATTCTCAATAAGACAGATAAATCATCTGGGGAACCGCTGAAAGGAGTAGAATTTGAATTCCGTGACAGCAAAGGAAAGGTCCTGGAAACCTTAAAAACAGATGCTGCCGGTCATGCCGAGAGTAAGCTGTATGAGATTGCCGCATTCAAGAACGGCAAATATGATACAGCAATCAAGTATTATCTGGTGGAGACAAAAACACTGGATGGATACACACTGGATCAGACCAAGCATGAAGTGACATTTGCCTACGCAGACGACAGTACGCCGGTTGTAGAAGTTACTTTCAATCTGACAAATGAGAAACCGGAAGTTCCGGAAACACCAAGCACACCAGATGTGCCGCAGTCCCATGAAGAGACGAAGGTATCAGATGCACCGAAGACAGGAGATAACACAAATATCTGGCTGCCGATTCTGCTTCTGCTTATCTCTACCGGAGGCATGGCAGGACTTTATATCAGCAGAAAGAAAATCAGAAAACAGTAATCCTCAGTAAAGGGGGCCCTGAATCAGGGCTCCCTTTAAAATACAAAAATTCACAGAAAGGGACAGAAAAATATGATGAAAACAATGGAAAAGAGACAGGAAGCAAGAAAGAACCAGGAGAGAACTTTAAAAAGAATGATGGCTTATCAGAAAAAAGCCGAGCAGATGGTCAGCAGGAAAAGAATGAACCATCACATGATCAGAAAGGGGTAAAAGCGTATGATGAACAGAAAAGAATTTTATGAATATGTCAAAGATAATGTAAAAGACTATTTGCCGGATTCATATCAGAATGGAGAAATCCGTATTGAAGAAGTTGCAAAAAATAATGGATTAAGGTTGACTGGCATTTCAATTCCACAGGGTGATCAAAGAGCTGTGCCGATGGTATATCTGGATTCTCTTTATATGGAATATGTCAATGGAAAAAATCTGGATTCCTGTGTGGGTGATGTGGCAGATATGCGTATTGAAGTGCAGGACAAAGCGGCATTTATCAATATGGGTCTTCCGGATATTTTGGATTATGAAAAAATGAAGGACAAATTACAGGTGAGAATCTGTGACCGGGAATGGAATGAAGAACGCCTGGCTGATAAAGTTGTTACCGAACATGGAGATTTTGCAGCATATTACGCAGTGAATGTGGAAGAAAACGAGGGAGGAATTGGTAGTATTCCGGTTACTGTCAATCTTATGAATGAATGGGGTGTGACAGCAGAACAAATCCAGGCAGATGCAGTGGCGGCAGACAGAAATCGTGGTGTTGTTTTGATGGACATGAATGAAATGATAAAATCCATGATTTTTGGTGAAGAAGCAGAAAATCTTTTGAATGAAAAACTGAATGTTGAAGCAATGGAAAATCCAATGTTCTGTCTTTCAAATGCACAAAAAATGAATGGTGCATCACTGTTACTGCAGGAAGATATTCGTAAGCAGATCGGTGAATGCCTGGGAAGTGATTATTTTGTTCTTCCCTCTTCAATTCATGAGGTGCTGATTCTTCCTGATAACGGAATGTTTGAAGTACCGGAATTAAATGCCATGGTACAGGAAGTCAATGAGACGCAGGTAGAGAGGCAGGAACAGCTTTCGGATAAGGTTCAGTTCTGTGATGGAAAGACAGCAGTTATGGAAAATGCCGAACGCAGGGAAGCACGTCTGGAGAAAGAAAAAGCAGCAGAAAAAGCAACTGGGAGAACAGAAGCAAAAGGTGGAATCCATGGAAAACTGGAGAAAGCCAAGGCGGAGATCAAAGCAAAAGGGACAGATACAATCCCAAAGAATAGGGCGAAAGACCTTGCCTCAGTATTATAACGAGAAATAACGATGATTTTGAGGGGACTGTGTGAGCAGTCCCTAATTTTATGAAGATGGAGGAGAAAAGAATATGGACTGGTGTTTATATGGTGATGATAAAAGAAAGGAAATGGATAGAGATTTAAAACCGGAATATCTTTTGGATGACTTACGGAGATATCAGGATGTATTTGGTGAAGAATTTGGTGTAAAAGAGCTTCTTATGCTGGAGGATATCCGGGTAAAGGCTATGATTGCCGGAGCACTTGCAGATATGCCGGAATTTCTTATTGATCAGATTGGAAAAGCAAGTAACAGTAGTAATTTTCCTTCTATGACAAGGGCAATGGAACGGATTGCCGATGTTGTAGAAGAAAAGTGGGAAGAAGAAAGGGAGTAACAGATGGCAAATAAATTATATGCAATGGAACTTCTGACGGAGGAAGTGGCAAAGGATGTTGCTGCCAATCCGCAGGAATGGATGCGGTTTCTAAATACTGCATCCAGGCTGTACCGGTACACTTTTCCGGAACAGCTCTTGATCTATGCACAGCGTCCGGGAGCAACAGCCGTGGCATCCATGGAAATCTGGAACCAGAAGATGTACCGATGGATTAAAAAGGGGTCTAAAGGAATTGCCCTGATAGATAACACATCCGGACCAAAAACGAAACTCCGATATGTTTTTGATGTGCAGGATACTTATAAGGTAAAAAATCTGGGCAGAGATCCGCAGTTATGGAATCTTAATCCAGAAGGAGAACAACTGGTGGCAGATTATCTGCAGGAGCGGCTGGCACTGGAAGCAACAGAGGGAGGATTAGCAGAGGTTCTTCACCAGGCGGCAGAAGAAAGTGTGCAGGCCTGGTTGCCGGATGCTTTCGACGAACTGCAAATGGATGTAGCCGGCACTTTTCTGGAAGATCTGGATGAACAGAATCAGAAAGTGGAGTTCCGGGAACTGATGACAAACAGTGTCTGGTATGTGTTACTGAACCGATGCGGACTGGATGTGCAGGAATATCTTGATGCAGAGGATTTTCGTCATATTACAGATTTTAACCAGTTAAAGGTTATTGGACACCTTGGAAGTTCTGTGAATGAGATCAGCAGACCGGTATTGATGCAGATTGGACGATATGTGTTGAATGACTTGGAAAAAGATCTGAAAACGGTTGCAAAAGAAAAAGAAGTAGCTTATAATGAATTTAACACGTTAATTCGTGAAAGTAAAACAAGGAACACAGAAGATAGAGGAGAAAATAAGGAGGAAACAGAGCATGAGAGAGATCACTTACAGCCAGAATGGAGAGTACCAGATTCCGGATATCAGTCTGGAGGAGACGAGAGGAACGATCGGGAAGTACGGATTGATGAGGAAAGAGTATCTGAGAAACCACAAAGTAGCCAGATTCAACATTCTGACCTTACAGAACCGTCTGGACAGTCATCTGATGGAAATCGACAGCCAGGCAAGGCAGAGAGTAGACAACCTGATGTCAGAACTTCTGGAGAAAAACCCGGCACCGGACAAAATGGCAGACGGGATGGCATGGACCAGACACATGAACCAGATCAAAGCACAGGCAGAGGAACTGGTAATTCAGGAGATTATTTACAATTAAGTCTGTTCCCGACAGAAGAGGAACAGTTAGGAGAAATAAGGAAAGCGGCAGCTGCATTAGAACAGCCAGCCGCTTTTCTTATTTCTGATGAAGTAGTAGATGATATTCTCCGCACGGGAAGTGGACAGAAAAATACACTGTTTCATATTACGGCAAGACTGATTGAAGGTCTGGATAATGAAGAAATGCAGAACTTCCTGAAGGAGGAATATGAAACAGGTGGAAAAGGATTTACCATAGATGGACAGAAAATCAGTATCTGGTATGACAATGATGGTATCCGTATCCGACGGGGAGATTCCGCCAGAAGAAACTTTGATCGCATGGTTACGTGGGAAGAAGCGGCGGACAGAATCCGGGATATGTATGAGGATAGAAGTTACGTGGATAATCTGATTTCCAATAACGCCATTGAACAGGAGCAGGAAGAAATGACCAATCTTCTTGCACTCCATTTTCGGGATACCAGCAGAAACCGGGAGGAGCAGCAATCATATTCGGATTGGCAGGATGTCGTGCGGGAAGCTTGGACAGATTCAGCGGAAGCAGATGCAATTGCCCATCGCTTTGAATGGCTGCAGAAAGATATGGATGAGAATCCAGAAGATTATCGCAGGTGGGAGATTCAGCATAATCCGGAATATTTCCAGCGTTTTCAGGATCTCCAGAGGGAGCGTTCCTGGGTAGACCAGAAATTTACGGTCGAACGTCCGGCCCTTTCCTTTATCACACAGGATGAGATAGATGCAGTCCTTAGAAGAGGCGGGATCACTGCCGGAGGACGGAATCGGATCTATGAGTATTTCATGGAACATCACGATATAAAGGATGCAGCTGAGTTTCTGAAAAATGAGTATGGTACAGGTGGAGCAGCACCTGGGATACCGGGAGCGTATGAATCCGATGCTTCCCATGATGCGAAAGGATTAAAACTTGCGAAAGGGAAGATTGGCAGTCCAGATGTAGAAGTTCTATTAAAGTGGAATAAGGTTGCAGAACGTGTCCGTCAGCTGATTCGCACCGATGATTTCTTATCACCGGAAGAACTGGAAAAGTATGAAGAACGGCAGGAAGCACAGAGACAGGCGGATCTGGAAGGAGCTCAGCAGGCTTTGGAAGTGGAGCAGGAAGGCTCTGATCAGCAGGAAATACGAGAGGAAAATCAGGAACCGTCGGAAGTTGAGATACAACCGGAAGCAGTAGAAGATGCAGAAAAAAAGGAAGATATAACACCAGAACAGTCTGATATTCCAGCAACAAACTTCCATATCACAGATGATGAACTGGGACAGGGAACACCAAAGGAAAAGTTCCGTGCTAATATCATGGCAATCCAGCTTTTAAAGAAATGCGAGGAAGAAAACCGCAATGCCACACCAGACGAACAGGAGATTTTATCCCGATATGTAGGCTGGGGAGGTCTTGCTGATGCTTTCGATGAAACAAAATCCGCATGGGAGACGGAATATCTGGAATTAAAGACAGTCCTTACACCGGAAGAATATGCAGCAGCCAGAGCTTCTACCTTAAATGCCCATTACACACAGCCAATCGTGATTGAAAGTATGTATCAGGCGTTGGAAAATCTGGGATTTACAAAAGGAAATATCCTGGAGCCATCCATGGGTGTTGGTAACTTCTTTGGAATGCTTCCTGAGAAGCTGAACCAGTCAAAACTCTATGGTGTGGAACTGGACAGTATCAGCGGTAGAATTGCAAAACTGCTTTACCCAGATGCCAATATCCAGATTAAAGGTTTTGAGAAGACAGATTATCCGAATGATTTCTTCGATGTGGCAATCGGAAATGTGCCATTTGGAGCTTATAAAGTGAATGACAGGCAATATGACCGCTATAATTTTATGATTCACGATTATTTTCTGGCAAAGACAATCGACCAGTTGCGTCCGGGTGGTGTGGCAGCTTTGATCACAACAAAAGGAACCATGGATAAAGCATCACCGGAAGTCCGAAAGTATCTGGCAGAACGTGCCGATCTCCTTGGAGCCATCCGCCTGCCGAACACAGCATTCAAAGCAAATGCAGGAACGGAAGTCAGTGCAGATATTTTATTCTTCCAGAAGCGTGACAGCATGACAAAAGAGATGCCGGAGTGGGTGAATCTTGGAAGTGATGCCAATGGAATTACGGTCAATCAGTATTTTGCAGACCATCCGGAAATGATTCTGGGTGAGATGAAAGAGGTATCCGGTCCGTATGGTATGGAAACAACCTGTATGCCGATAGAAGGTGCTGATCTTGAAGTCCAGCTTGCAGAAGCTGTCAGGAATATTCATGGAAATATGGCACCTGCAGTTGATGTGGATGCAGAACTGGATGATGTACCAGAGAGTATCCCGGCAGATCCGAATGTTCGTAATTACAGTTATGCGGTTGTAGATGATCAGGTATATTACCGTGTTAACTCTCTGATGAATCAGGTAAAGATGCCTGCCGCTACTGCAGAACGTGTAAAAGGTATGGTGGAGATCCGAGACACGGTGCGTGAACTGATTGCCATGCAGATGGAAGAATCCGTAACAGATGAAGAAATTCACAAACAGCAGGAGAAATTGAATCAAGTATATGATGCTTACACAGCAAAGTATGGAGTCATCGGAAGTAATGCAAACAAGCGGGCGTTTTCTGATGACGCTTCTTATTGTCTGTTGTGTTCTCTGGAAGACCTGAACGAAGATGGAACATTGAAGCGAAAAGCAGACATGTTTACGAAACGAACCATCAAAAAGGCAGTGGCGGTAACCAGTGTGGAAACTGCGACAGAAGCCTTAGCATTATCATTGAATGAAAGAGCAAAGGTGGATCTGTCCTATATGGCACAGCTGACAGGAAAGACAGAAGAAAAAATCACGGAGGAACTGGTTGGAGTTATATTTAAGAACCCACTGACAGACCAGTGGGAGAGTGGAGATGAGTATTTATCTGGAAATGTCAGGGAGAAGTTAAACACAGCAAGAACCTTTGCAGAGAATCACCCGGAATTCACACCGAATGTCCGTGCATTGGAAGCAGTTCAGCCAAGAGAACTGGAAGCATCTGAAATCGAAGTAAGGATTGGAGCAACCTGGATTGAACCATCGGATTATCAGGACTTTATGAGGGAACTGCTTCATACTCCGTGGTATCTTGCACAGAAGGAGATACAGGTAAAATATTCTGAGGTGAATGGTGAGTGGCGGATTACCGGGAAAAATGCAGACAGTCCAAGAAATGCGTTTGCCTATGCAACGTATGGAACCGAGAGGGCAAATGCTTACCGGATTCTGGAAGATACACTGAATCTGAAAGATGTTCGTATCTATGATAAGAGTGTCAATGAAAATGGGGATGAGATTCGTGTCCTCAATAAAAAAGAAACTATGCTGGCATCACAGAAACAGGATGCCATGAAAGCAGCATTTAAGGATTGGATTTTCAAAGATCAACAGAGACGTGAAAGACTGGTAAGAGTTTATAATGAACGGTTTAACAGTATCCGTCCCCGTGAATACGATGGCAGTCATCTGACTTTCCCAGGAATGAACCCGGAAATTGAACTTCGCCCACATCAGAAAAATGCTGTCGCACATCAGCTTTACGGGGATAATGTGCTTCTGGCTCATGTAGTAGGAGCTGGGAAGACCTACGAGATGGTAGCGGCTGCAATGGAGAGCAAACGTCTGGGATTATCACAAAAGAATCTATTTGTCGTGCCGAACCATCTGACAGAGCAGTGGGGAGCCGAGTTCCTGCAGTTATATCCGGGAGCCAATATCCTGGTGGCAACCAAGAAAGATTTTAAACCGGCGAACCGGAAAAAGTTCTGTGCCAGAATCGCTATGGGAAACTATGATGCGATTATCATCGGTCATTCCCAGTTTGAGCGTATCCCAATCTCTGATGAGAGGCAGGAAGCCATGCTGCGGAAGCAGATTGACGATCTGGAAATCGCAATCCAGAGTGCAAGATATGAGCAGGATGGCGGCCGCTATACGGTAAAGCAGATTGAAAAGACCAGAAAAACGCTGATGACAAGACTGGAGAAGCTGAATCAGAAAGAGAAAAAGGATAATGTAGTTACCTTTGAAGAACTGGGAGTGGATCATCTGTATGTAGACGAGGCACACAGTTATAAAAATGCGTTCCTTTATACAAAAATGAGAAATGTAGCCGGAATTGCCCAGAACGAAGCACAGAAATCAGCAGATATGTTTAATAAATGTCAGTATCTGGATGAGATTACCGGTGGAAAAGGCATTACCTTTGCAACGGGCACACCGATCAGCAACAGCATGACGGAACTTTATGTCATGCAGAGATATCTGCAGAACAGCAAATTACAGAATATGGGCTTGGGATTATTTGATTCCTGGGCATCCACGTTTGGAGAGGTTGTGACCAGCATTGAACTTGCACCGGAAGGAACCGGATACCGAGCAAAATCCAGATTCGCCAGATTCTATAATATCCCGGAACTGATGAATATGTTCAAGGAGATTGCAGATATCAAGACTTCGGATCAGTTGAATCTTCCAGTACCGGAAGCGGAATACGAAACTGTAGTATTGAAACCAACAGAACAGCAGAAAGAAATCGTAGCAAGCCTAGGAGAGCGTGCGGAAGTGGTAAGAAACGGTGGCGTAGATGCTAGTGTAGACAATATGCTGAAAATTACCAATGACGGAAGAAAACTGGCACTGGATCAGCGATTGGTCAATGAACTATTGCCAGACGATCCGGGCAGTAAAGTGTCGGTCTGTGCAGAAAAAAGCTATGAAATCTGGAAAGATACAGTTGTACAGAAATCGGCGCAGATCATTTTTTGTGACTTGAGCACACCGAAAGGCGATGGCAGTTTCAATGTTTACGATGACTTGAAACAGAAGCTGATGGCGAAAGGTGTACCGGAAAAAGAAATTGCATTCATTCATGATGCAAATACCGAAGCAAAGAAGACGGAGCTGTTTGGAAAAGTAAAATCTGGGCAGGTTCGTTTTTTGATTGGTTCAACAGCAAAGATGGGTGCCGGTACCAACGTGCAGGATCGTCTGATTGCTCTGCATCATCTGGATATTGGCTGGAAACCGTCTGATCTGGAGCAGAGGGAAGGACGTATCATCCGGCAGGGAAATCACAATAAAAAGGTTCATATCTTTCGGTATGTGACAGAATCCACCTTCGACAGCTACATGTGGCAGTTGATCGAAAATAAACAGAAGTTCATCTCCCAGATTATGACGAGCAAAGCACCGGTCAGAAGCTGCGAAGATGTGGACGAAGCGGCACTGTCCTATGCAGAGGTTAAGGCACTGGCAACTGGAAATCCGGCAGTAAAAGAAAAGATGGCACTGGACGTGGATGTGGCAAAACTGAAACTTTTAAAAGCCAATCACATGAATAACCAGTACCGTCTGGAAGATGATATTGCAAGAAATTTTCCACAGCAGATTGCAAAATTGACCGAGACTATTGATAGCTACAAAGCGGATATTGCCCATTATCAGGAGCATAAAATCACAGATCCAGAACAGTTTTCCATGGAGATCAGCGGCAAAGTATTTACAGAAAAGAAAGAAGCAGGAGCGGCACTACTGGCAGTCTGCAAGGACATGAAAGCAGTCGATGCAGCAATGGATATCGGAAACTATCAGGGATTCAACATGAGAATCCAGTTCGACAGCTGGAGTAAGGAGTTTATCCTGTCTGTGAAGCATGAATCGGTATCGAAAGTTCATTTGGGAGCAGATGCCCTGGGAAATATCACCCGTATCAATAATCTTCTGGAAAGCTATCCGGAGAAACTGGCAGAAGCGGAGCAACGATTGGAAACGGTACAGGAGCAGCTTACAAATGCCAAAGAGGAAGTTGGAAAGCCATTCACAAAAGAAGAGGAACTGAACCAGAAACTGGAGCGACTGTCAGAACTAAATGCCCTTCTTAATATGGATGAACGGGAAGACACAGAAGCAGAGCAGTCAGAATCGAAAGAGAAAGAAGAACGACCGGCACGTGGTTCTATCCATGAGAAATTGCAGATTTATAAAGAAAAAAGCCAGCGGGAAAGCGAGAATGGCAGGGAAGATAGAAAAAGGGACTTCGGTCTGGAATAAGAAAACAGGAAAGATGGCATAATTTGGTAGAAAGAATGTTCTGCCGGTTATGCCACTTTTGGGAATACAGGAGGAACTTATATGGCGAGAAACATGATAACAGGAATAGAAACGCAGAAAATGCAGGAATATACACAGGAACAAATAGACCGTGCAGAACACATGGGAATAGCAATTCCAGCGGACGTAAAAGAACAGATTTTTGAATATGCAAATCTGGTTGGCGAAGAAGAGAAAGTAAGGACGCTGGTAAGAAATCTGGCAGATGCAGTCAATCGGTCAGATGAAGATAGAGTAGAGGAACTTCTGGATGATGCCCAAATGGATATTCAGGACTTACCAGATCCAACCATAGGCAAGCTGGAACTTCGGGATTATGGATATACAGCAGAGGATATGGTGCCGCTTAGAAAAGCAGCAGCCCTGGATTATCACAGAATGGGTTCTAAAATCTATTGCCTGGGTAGTGATGGCAGCAAGGGAGAGTATGCAAGTAAAGAAATGATACAGGCACATGAAGGGCTGTTTGGCATGGAATCACAGATGTGGGAACGGATAAGGGATCAGGATCTGGATTATGCAGATGAAGATTTTGGAGCATTTCAGGAGCCGATGAATGTGATTGGACAGGAAGAAGCTCTGAAATTATATGATGCCGGAGCAGATATCTATCTGATTACCAATTTTTCATCACCAATCTATGTTACAGAGCGAATGGAGATTGAACGAGGTCCGGAGCATTATCAGATGTCTACAGAAGAACTGGAACGATTCCGCAATTTGGAATGGGAGATGCAGAAATATCCGCAGATTCAGTCTTTGAAAGAGGCAAATCTGCTATTAGGGACAAGACGAACATTCGGTATTTATCAAATAAGAGATGGTTTGCCAGGTGAAAACTATGCGTTTATGAATATGAGCTTCATTGAAAGTCACGGGATGCAGATTAAAAAAGAAGACTATGAACTGGTCTATGTGGGAGAATTATTTGGAAATATGTCGCTAGATGATATATTTGAACGATTCAACATCGACAGACCAGAAGACTTTCGAGGACATTCCCTGTCTGTCAGTGATATCGTAGTTCTGAATGAGGGGGGAAAGGTAACCGCTCATTTTGTAGACAGTATCAGTTTTGAACAGCTAGATTCTTTCCTGAATCTGGAAGAACAGGTTCTTAGTGAACTGGCATATGAGGTAGGAGAACGTTACTTTGCTATTCAGAGAACAGAAGGAGGATATGATTATTCCTTTTACGATGAAGATTTCCGCCTGATGGATGGTGGCGTCTATGAAAATGGTGAAATTTCTATTGAAGAAGCGGCAGAGGAACTTTTGGAAGACGAAGGATGGACTGGAGAACGCATCCGTGGGGATTATGATCAGTTGATGAAAAAGGTAGAAGAAATGGATGAGGTTGTAATGGCAGAGATTCAGAAAAGCCAGGGCGAATATAAGCCATTGGCAAAGGTAGAAGAACTGGAAGAGGCAAATTATAACATGATTGATAATGTCCTCAATAATATGCCACCGAAGAAAGAACCGTATCTGGAATACTTTGCCGCAGAATGTGATGAGTTCCATGATATGGGAGCTTATGAAAAAAGTACCGATGTTAATCAGATTGCTGCGGTTTATGAAAAATATAGGGAGAATCCTGAGAATGCCTATCGAGTATGCAGTATGGGGATTATCTATCGTGATCCGGAAGACAGTTACTATGATGATGCTGAATTTGCAATCGTAAAAGGAAATACAGTACTTGGAAATCTGATGGACGATGTTCGATTTTATGGAGAACTTGCACTGATACGGGAAGGGATTGAGAAAATTCATGATGCATTGCCGGACTATAAGTATGTACCAATGCGGGATGTTCGGGAAGCAATGTATCCAGAGAAGATGACCACAGAACAGTTGGCAGAGGCATTGGATGAGATTGCAGAAGCTTTTGATCCGTATGAGTATCGAGATAATGTGGAGACGGGAGAAAATACGGTACAAGAGGTGATGTTGGATTTGCAGAGTGGCAATACACATTCTTATATTTCTTATCTGAAGGATATTGTAGACGAAGAATGTGACCAGTCTGTGCGTGCAGGTGTATTGATTGAAAGACTGAAAGTCTATGAGCCGGAGTTTCCAAAGAATCTGGAACCAATGGTGTATGTAAACTATTGTGAAGAAAGTGCTCTCATGAATCCAAGATGTCAGAAGTTATCCGAGCTGGATGCAAAAACAGCAGAAATGGATAAAGAATGGTATGCAAAACGTGATTCGAAGACAGAGGAACCTACAAAAATCACAAAGATATATGTGACTGTATATTATGCGGAAAAAGGTGAACAGATGCTGCATCATTTTAAGAAGTCAATGGATATTGGAAATGGACATGGCGGTATTGTGAGTCAGTTGAAGTATGATAATGAAATGAAGCTTACAGATGAGTATTGGATCAATTACCAGAAAGGTAAAGGAAGTGAAGAGTTCCAAAAATATATGGAAGATCTGACAGACATGCAGAATCATGTGCTTCCGTATCTGCAGAGCTTTTGCAATCTGGAAGAAAAAGGTGTGAAAGAGAGACGAGAACAGCAGATAACGGAAAGAAATGAAGGAAGAGCAGATGAGCGGGGAACAAGTACCGAAGCGAATGCAGTGGTCAAGGATGCAGGAAAAGCAGATAGGAAACAGGTACAACAGAAGCAGGCGGTAGTTGGAAAAGATAAGAAATTATCCATTCATGAACGGCTTGAGATTAATAAGAGGATTATTCAAGAAAAGCAGGGAAAAGATAAGCCGGAGAGAGGGGCTGATCGGGGTGTGAGATAAGTATAATATTATAATTCTAATGAAGGATGTAGGGAGTCAATCCCTGCATCCTTTTTTAATGCGTAAATATGGATTGAACGTTATAATGAAAGCAGATTGGAGATGTTTTTCTTCTAACCACACCAATTAGGAAAAGAGTATCTGTAGCAGATAAATTCAAAAGGTTTGTGAATAAATTAAAAAAGATATTCAATATTTGAAAAAAGATATGTGATATTTGTAAATGCGAATTGTACAAGGAGTTTTTTGTGTGATAAAATAATTTTGATATTGATTGCACATTAAACGGAGGAAAAGAGGATGGCAATTAGTTATAATGGATTATGGAAACAGTTAATTGACCACGGAATGAAAAAAGGAGATTTGTGTGCCAAGACTGGTCTTAGCTCCAGTACAATAGCAAAGATGACAAACTGCGAGTCGGTGAAACTATCTGTTTTGGAAAAAATCTGCAAAGAGTTGGATTGTAACTTTGGAGATTTGATTGACTATGTACCAGATAACAAAGAAAAGTAAATTACCTTATGGAGGAAAATGTAAATGGCTACGAGAAGTGCAAAAATAGATCAGAAAGCAGACCTAATATGGGCAATAGCAGATAAGCTTACCGGTGTATATAAACCACATGAATATGGAGATGTTATATTACCACTTACAGTAATCAGACGTTTTGACTGTATTCTCTCAGATACGAAGGATGCGGTATTACAGAAATACGATGAAGTAAAGAATCTTCCAATGAAAGATATTTTACTTCGTAAGGCTTCAAAAAAGGATTTTTACAATACAAGTAAATATACATTTGAAAGACTTATGGATGATCCTGACCACATTGAGGAGAATTTTAGAGAGTATCTGAATAAATTTTCAGCAAATGTGCGGGATATTCTGGAAAAATTTAAGTTTGATGGACACATCACAACGATGGCAAATAAGGGGATTCTGTATATTGTTTTAAAGGAATATACAACAGACAGAGGAAATCTTCATCCGAATGAAATCTCTAACCTTGAAATGGGATATATTTTTGAAGAAATTATAAGAAGATTCTCTGAGTCTCATAATGAAGATGCAGGACAGCATTACACTCCAAGAGAAGTTATCCAACTTATGGTTAATATTCTCTTCTATGATGATAATGACATCCTTTCTGGCAATAATGTGGCAAAGACAATTTATGATCCTGCCTGTGGAACCGGAGGTATGCTTTCTGTAGCAGAGGAATATTTACATAGTCTGAATGCATCTACAGAGCTTGTATCGTTCGGTCAGGAAATCAATGACCAGACATTTGCAATCTGTAAGGCTGATATGCTGATTAAGGGTAACAATGCTGATTATATCAAGGACGGAAACACATTATCGGATGACCAGTTTGCAGGCAGTACCTTTGACTATATCCTTTCAAATCCGCCGTTTGGACGTGAATGGAAGAATGAAAAGGCAAAAGTAGAGGAAGAGGCTAAGCTTGGCTTTGGAGGAAGATTTGGAGCAGGACTTCCGGCTGCAAGCGATGGACAGATGCTTTTCCTTATGACAGCAATATCAAAAATGAAAGATATTGATAAGGGTGGAAGTAGAATTGCAATCATTCATAATGGTTCACCACTCTTTACAGGAGATGCAGGAAGCGGACCTTCTGAAATCAGAAGACATATCCTTGAAAATGATTTGCTTGAGGCAATCATTGCTTTACCGAATGATATTTTCTACAACACAGGAATTGCAACCTATATCTGGGTATTGTCAAATAAAAAGGCAGGTACAGTCAGAGAGGGGAAAGTACAGCTTATCAATGCCAATGAGATGTTTGTGAAGAGAAGAAAAGCATTGGGAAATAAGCGAAATGATATATCTGAGGAGGATATCGCTGAGATTACAAAGATATATGGTGATTTTAAAGCGAGTGAAATCAGCCAGATTTACGATAACGAGGATTTTGGTTATACAAAGATAACAGTAGAAAGACCGCTCCGTGATGACGAGGGAAATCTTGTTCTAAAAAAAGGTAAAAAACAGCCCGATAAAAATCTTCGAGATACAGAAAATGTACCTTTGAAAGAGGATATCAAAGAATATTTTGAGAGGGAAGTATTGCCATTTGCACCAGATGCATGGATTGATGAGAAAAAATCAAAGGTGGGATATGAGATTCCGTTTACAAGATATTTCTACAAGTATGAAGCACCAAGACCATCTGCAGAAATCATGACAGAGATTATGGATTTAGAGATAGAATTATCTGGAAGTCTTGAGGAGGTATTTGACCTATGAGAGAGATGAGAGATAGCGGAGTAGAATGGATTGGAGAGATACCAAAAGATTGGAATTGTTGTAAACAGAAATATAGATTTACACTTATAAATGGACGTGCATTTAAGGATAATGAATTCGAAGAAGATGGAACTTATAGAATTTTGAGGGTGGGCAATTTATTTTCAAATCCAGTTTGGTATTCGTCAAGTTTAGAATTGGAGCCTGATAAGTATTGTGAAAAGGGAGATTTGATTTATGCTTTCAGTCGGATGGAAATCAGTATCAGATTGTGCATGACATGATGATGGATTCATTGAAGATACATACAGCCACCTATATCGCTGATACTTATCCTGATTTCAAAAAACGTATTAACGGAGCTGACAGGAAGAGTGATGGATGTCGAATAAGGTCGAGTTATGCAGTTGGATTTACAAAGGATGCAGGAGATAATTCCAAGGTAGTCATGCGTAAAGAAAATATCAGAAATGCCTTTAACTCACCAATGCGTCCATTTGTGCTCGCCACAACATCAATCGGACAGGAAGGATTGGATTTTCATAATTATTGTCGTGTGATTATGCACTGGAATCTTCCAAGTAATCCCATAGATGTAGGACGGATTTTGCGGACATTCAAAATAAAAAAGAATGTGGAGGTAACA
>OFMG01001314.1_pt1 | contig 20007 bp, 38 predicted proteins | sample 1541751 | NCBI WGS metagenome assembly OFMG01 (sample SAMN04209232, study PRJEB22552) | human gut metagenome | biome: gut; material: feces | host: Homo sapiens | place: USA: Oklahoma
AATGGGATTCTTGGATACAAACGCAAGAAACCCCGATATTACTATCGCTGGAATTACTCTTGCTTTCCAATTCGGAAATGCCCTTCCGAAGTATATTACGAGCTGCAAGAATATCACGGTCGTTAACCGCTCCGCACGCTGGGCACACCCACGTGCGGTCGCGTAACGACAATCCTTTATTAATGCAGCCACATTCGCAAGTTTTGGAAGAAGGATACCATTTATCAATCTTGTGTACTATCACTCCATACTTTGAAGCAACATACGTAAGTTTGTCAATAAAAGAAGAATGACTAAGATCGGAAACCTTCTTTCCCCACATAAGAGGCGCCTTTCGAGATTTGCGATATGCTTTCTTAGTCCTTCGCAATGTTTTTTTGTAGATCTGGATTCTTTGAGTTCTTTGTTGTATTTTACCATATTTTTGTCGCACCATTTCATTATATCAGCACTTGCTTTGTTAAGCATATCTCTGATTTTTTCATCATCATAGAATGGTATTTCAACATCAACACAAGTATTTGGCCTGTATAATAATCCGTATGTATCAAAGCACACTTTCAATGTGACAACTTCAGGCTTAGCCATTTCTTCGGCTTGTTTCTTTATCTGCTCATCTGTTGCTTCGGCTTTAGCTTTAAGCTCATTGTAGTCTTCTATATTCAGCAAAGCCATGTTTTCAAATTCTGTATTCATATCTACTATTTCTTATTTAGAGTGAATGTTTGCCAAATGCTTTATCCCAACGCCTGCTTGCTATCTGTACACATACTACCAACGCATCACGATATTTACGGGATTAGATGGTTCTTATGTGGCGGATGTTGATAATCCTAACAACGCATTCGTACTGATTTTTGCAAACTGTTCACTCAATTATTTTTTTAAATCAATTTGAATAAATATAATGCATTCCTGCTTCATATACCTTATGTACATCAGGGTCATTCTTGTCTTCCGGTTCCAATTCACTCTCTTCACAAGTATAATCCCATTCAGTATTATAGTACAAATCCTCGTCTGTTTTCTCCAAGGAACAATCTTTCATTAGATTCATATTTTCTCCCCAAACTGCAACTTCTTGCTGTTGCTCTTCTTCTGTCATAAGGGATATTTTGTCTTTTAATTCTTTCCAGGTCATGATTTTTAAAAGATGATTAATAGTTTATTCTACATCAAAAAGCTGATCTAACACCAACAATTCCGCATTCATATCTTCATCTTTCGGGAAACGAACTTTTATATTTCCAAACTTAGATGTCTTAAACAAGATGTAGGGGTTCATATCTTCGGCAGTCACCGGCTTATATTCCTTAACTTCCGACATCTTGAGATACCAGTCGCCTATTTTTACAAATCCGGAGAAGATAGAACACAGATGCGCTTTTACAGACTGTATCTCCTTTTTATCTTTGAAAGGTATAATTTCGTCCTTTCCCCTTATCCTGATTGACAAGAAAGGACGAATGTTATCTGTTTCATTTTGAAATTTGAAGCCTGTTATGGCTTGCTTGGGGATTCTTCTTCCCATTAATATAAAATAGCTCATTGTGATAAGTGATTTTGTTTTATATCAGGTAAGTAATTTGTAATAACATCAAGTGATATCCATAACTCTGGCTCTATGCTGTTTTTTATTCTATCACTGAAAAGAGAATTATCATCACAATCACAATGAGAGATTGTGATATAACAATCTTGATAATCCCACCAATGAGCCGATTTAAAATCGTCTCCTACATTCCAAAACCCTATTCTTATACCTCTTGGGTTGAAATCTTCATCTATCCAACTTGGGTGATAAGCCAACACTTCTTCTCCCTCTGAAGGTTTTTCCTCTTTGAATTTCTTCCAGTTCATCTCACCTTTAATTAATTAGACACAAATATACAAGTTTTACTAAGATGCCCTTCTGTCATCTCTTTGACATACTCCCACACCTAAAGTTCGCGGTAGTATGTCAATCTATTGATTTCTTCCCAATCTTTTTAATCTTTGTTGGTCTTGACAATCGATAATCCTTTTCTATCGGCCTATCGAATACGTCATTCCTATATCCTTTATATCCTTTCTCGTAAATACTAACCCTTGCACAAAACTCAACCACATCGCCTGGTAATAAATCGGCGCTTTCGAATCCTTTTGTCAAATCAAACCACAAATGATCTGTTACTATTTTATCATCGAGTAACACGTCTTGTAAAAGTATTGTCTTTACAGGTCCTTTATACCCATCCCTGAATCCAAAACGAATGAATGTCGCTGTAAATACGTGCCGATCTCTTGATCCTATTATTTTCAGTTCTTTTCTCATTCTCTTTCATTTATTTGTTTCACTTATGAAATTGACAACATCCTTTAGATATCCTTCTGTCATCTCTATGAAATTCACACAATCTAATTTGCTTAACTTGTAAATCAATGCCGGATTGTGTACTATGGCTATAATTTGCGTTTGTGGTTTATGGAATGACAATACATTATAAATTTGCATTACGTTGTCAATGTCAAGATTCCTATCTGGCTCATCCATGAGAACCGTGTATTCAAAACTGCTTTCTGTTAATGTTATGCGGTTTCTTTCATAATACTTCAACAGGTTATCAATTCTTTTAATCCAAAACGCATTTGATTTTTTCTTGTATTCTACAAGATCTTGTATTGGAAATGTATAATCCTTTTGACCGAACATTAAATTGAAGAGTGATTCCAATGATAACACCACTTTCTCTCCATAAGATCTTCGAATATTATTCACATACAAATCGAAATTGCTGATGTTTTTCAATACGCTATCTCGATTCATCTCCACCGATGGCAATAAACGGAATACTTTCCCTGCATAATCAGATGATATGTCAATCCCATCAAGAACCTTGTCATCATCATCAAATATAGGTGGAAAATCCAGCGCCTCAGCCGGCATTTCAGAGCACATGGACTTCTCGCATAACGCATACATTGATATGATGTTAAGCAAAGTTGATTTTCCACTACCGTTTTTACCTATAATTACATTCACTCCTGGCTTGAAAATAAATTCTCTACTATTTTCAAACGCTTCTATGTCCGAAGCATATTCAAATGGAGTTTTTGTATTGTCTTTTATTTTTACCGATGTTATCATTGTAATCCTTTTTAAAAATCAATTACCGCCCGAACCATGTCTCCGATGTGCTTGTTGCCGGTGCCCGTGAGGCCACCGGAGAAGACCACGTACCACGCGACGGCCTGGCTGCTCTCAGTACTGGACCAATACCACGTCGAGGAGAGGGGAGATGCCGAAACATAAGCGAATGCTTTGTTTAGTTCGTTCATATAATGGGCCATTAAATTTAATTGACCAAGAGATGGTATATACTCGCCATCTTCCAGCAGATTTCTCAATTTTGGATTTCTGGTTACAAGGCGTTCCGTATTGCCGCGTCCGTCAATGTCAAACAGCGCATCACATTCATGTTCATAATATGTCCCACTTCCGGATTCTTCACGGCTATCATCGTCAAGCAATTGTACGATATCATGCTCTGTCAGTGAGATTGCAAATGACATGTATCTGTGCTTCAATCCGATGTATCGTACACAATCTTTTGAGTTATGGCCGGTAAACGGCTCTGCATGTCCGTCTTTGTAGATTATATACAGTCCATCAGTTGACTCTTTCTTATCCTCTTCGGATGGTACTCTGTTTTCACATGTACATTTCTCACTTTTGGATCTTACGATTATATTCAATTCATTTAATACATGATTCCTGATGACATTCTCGCACGCTCTTCTTACAAAATCATGATCTCTTTGTTTGAGTTCATCATTCACCATGCATCTGATCCAGTTTTCTATCTGATTGTCACCTCCATATGTATTAACCATGTACCGTTTTACGTGTTTCTCCAATAACGGTTCTATGTTTTTGATTATATCTTCTTTGGTAAGATGAAGTTCATTTAGTATGTAGTTCCTTACTGCCTTGTATTCTTTACTTGTGCTCATGATATGCCTATTTAATACTGTGAATCATATTTTCTTTCTCTCCCGCTGTCTTCCCCTATAGGATTATCCCATCCGTATTTTACAGCCGTAGCTTTAAATAGAGGTAGCCCGTAAAATCCATAATCATCCTCATCCCAGTCTTCAAGACCTTCTTCCAGGATGTAGTTCCACATCATCACACATTCAAACATTAAACTGGCTGATATCCCTCTCTGATTTAATGCCTTTTCAAAACCGAATCTTACATCTTCTTCAAGCTGTTTCAAAACATTCTCCCTGGTAAATTCAACTACAGTACTGTTCCACCTTTCTTCGTTATTGTATTCTTCGTTCGGCTCCATACCGAAATCCTTTATCATGTTATATGGGATAAATTTAGCCAGTCTGTTAAAATCTCTACCGTCTAAACATTTTGATGCTAATTCTTTAAGTTGTTCTAATGTTTTCATAAGCAATTTTGTTTTATAGGTTAATCCCATCCTCCAGTAGTGTACAAAGATACATCTTCCTCCTCTACGTTTACACCTTTAATAGCCTGTAGAAGTTTTTTCTTTGTCTCCCGGCACATATTGTAACCATATCCTTTATACCGATATGAGCGCTCTCATGTACTTACTGGAAAAGGGATATTTTCGTCAATAACCAGCCTCTTCATATGAAGATGTTCGAAGAATTTCTCATGATAGAGTAGTTTGTACTCGTATGCTACTATACTTGCAGATGAGAATGGAAAATAATCATCTTCTTTTTCTTCGTATTTGGGCTCCTTATAGTAAGCCATTTTTGTCACAGTAAAATCGAAGCTCCTAAGAATCTCTTTCGGCTTTCCAAACTCTGACTCTATGAACTCTATCCATACCTTTTCTCCCTCTTTCTGGAACGCACATACCTTCTCATTTCTGTACTTAAATTTCCATCCTTCTTTCTGATGTTTTTCATCATTGAACAAATCAATAGCTTCCTGAAAATCGCTTTCACTTTCAAAGAAAATATCAATGTCTTTTACTCTTTCTCCAGAAAGAATATTCTTAAAACATCCACCAGCTATGAACCCTTTGTGGCCTTCCATATACTTGTCAAGCCATCTTATTTGCCAGAAATTATCTGGAGTATCTATTACAAAATTGTTCATATCGTTTATGTTTTGCTATTACCAAGCGAGATAAAAATTCCGCTTCACAATAATACAGTGAGTGTAATTGCTCAGGTCGATTCCGTTGTCCGTAAATGTATCCAGGACTCGTTTTTCCACGTATTTGAGTTTTACTGTTATCCCCTTCTTAAACACTTCTATTAACTTCTCATTGCACTCAATAGGCCCAATAAGACAGTATCTATTCGAAGGGCTGTCTGATATACAATATGTCTGACATCCTAACATGTTGCTTAAAATTACTTCGTTCATAATTTCTCTATGATTCTAATATGGTGTCTACAAACTCCGTTATTTTATCAACGGATTCTTTTGATAAGGTATATCTTCTCCAATCCCATCTAAAATGCGCTTTTGGGAGATTTTTAGTAGAATATTTTTCATTTCCGTCCTTGTTAGTCCATTCGTAATTATCCTCTGGATCCGCCACTTTTATCCCCGATTTAGGTCCGTTACGAAAGCTATATAGCATTCTTATAACCGATTCAAAATCCGAACCTATATCAAATAGCATATGATACACCTTGTTTATTAAAGCCCTATCAGCTTATTCCAAGTCTTCACCAAACAACTCTCTTACACTCCAATTTTTCATTTCTGAATAACGAATGAAATTAAGTTTCCCTTTTTCTATATTAGGATTTTTTCTTGATAATACAAGCTCCAAATCTTTCACAAATGATTCTTTTAGCTTCTGTTGTTCTAACAAGGCGGTGTATTTACTTACTATATCCATTATCCAAAGTTTTTTAATATTGCTCCAAACGAATCATATTTAATCCCTAATGTATCATGTGCCTTTTGGGATCCACATTCACATTCTCCTATCTTCTGTCCTGATCCACACTCGCATAAATCTATTCCCCAATGGTTGACGCAGTGGTCGCAGCAGCAGGACTGGTGAAGCCATGTGGCATCACCAGCATCCAAATCCAATTTTTCAAATGTTTCCCAAAACATGCTATTCGAAGCACCATTATCAAATCTGATAGTGACTGCGCCGCATTTACATTTTTGTATGTATTCTATTTCCATATATGTTCCATTTTCAAAATTTCTGGGGACAAATATTCTTGCAACTCCAATTTGCGTATTGGGACAAGACAATCCAGATGTTTAGCGTCCATTTCTTGCCTATTCTCATCTACCCACATTAAAGTATCTTTACTGCTACATTCCGGACATTTGTCAGCTCCACATGGAAGAAGCATTTGTGCTCCACATAAGACGCATCTTACCCAGTCTCCGTGCTGCACCCCTTCGTATGTTCTTGTTTTCATATTTGTTATCCATTTTTATTAGTTCCTAAAAGATGCTCGTTACCCTCAAAAGGAATGCAACAATCCCATAATGTTCCATTGGAACATTCATGCTTATAAGACAATCCATCAGAATCGTCCACAATTTCCCTTGCAAACAAGCTGATATGCCATTCTTTATCATCCTCGTCTCTTACCAGCACTTTGTCAAACGGCTTAAACTCATATTTCGGCTTTTCTTCAATTCCGAAGAAGCGTTTTAGATATTCTTTTGCTTTAGGATTTTCGCTTTTCTTTAACGCTTTAATCATCCTCTGTTTTTCCGAATCTGTTGCAAGTCTATAGCATTCTATTTTGTTATTACATGCAGCAAGATTATCCGATATATTAAGACCTGTTCTCGCTGCAAGACTCGCATAAAAAGATGTTAAATATTTCCCATGTATATTTAAAATAAAAATAAAACTTCCATCTTCGTTGCTTAACACCTCTCCATCTTTAAATGTAATATATTCTGGAACTTCAAGAAGGAGGCGATTTTCGCTGCTAAGTGCTTTTCCTGTAGCAGAAAACCAATCTGCCGATACAGAAATCGAATGAATTACAACCAATAACGGACAACTTGACGAATTGTCTTCATATACGATTTCTGCTCTATTTCGTCCTTTCTCTGTCACAATCCGACCTGCTATTTCCCCTATGTTTATTTTTTTCGCCATTTCTAAATCAAACGGAATTGTTACTGTTTTCTGTTCCATAATCTTATTTGTTTTTATTAGTTCCTAAAAGATGCTCATTTCCTTGGTATGGAATACACTCTTTGTATCTCAAACCTCCCAAGCATTCATATTTGTATTCTTCTTCTCTTACTCTGGCAAATAAGTGTAGATTCTAATTTCCCAAATTGCTTGCTCTCACCAAGACTTGATCGAATGGCTTAAAATCGCATTTCTTTTCTTTAGTCAGCAAGTATTCGTACTCACTTAGATATTGTTTTATTATTCCTGCTTTTTTAAGGTTTTCTGTATTAGCAATTCTTTCAGCAAAAGATTTTTTCTCTTCCTCTGTGGCTAATCTAACATACTTGGATTTATCCTCACCACACACACTTGTCCATATTGGAACTTCTTCAGATGTAATCTCGCCATATGCCGATATACCATATATGCATCCCATATCTCCTTCTCTATTAATAATACCATTATATATAAATGGGTTCCCAAGCGTGCTTATTAATACATCTCCTTTCTTAAAATACGCTCCAGCCTCTACTTCCAATTCCAGAGTGGTGTCACCAAGAGTACAACCTTCTGTGTTAGCATATATAGCACTTATTCCATATCCATCCTTTCTTACAAAAAGTAAATTATAAGGACCTGCGCAGTCTTTCGACTCATATACAAATTCTATTTCAATATTATTAATTAATACCGAACCTTCTATTTCTCCACTTTTAATTTTTCTCGCCGTATTTAAATCAAACGGAACAATAATTGGATTTTCCATATTTTTCTTGTTTTTAGTTGTTATAAAATAAGATGGGTTACTTAAACCCATCCCAGTTGTTTTGCTATTCTCTCCATTTCGTTATATGCTATCCTATGACATCCAGCGGTTAGCAAATCGTTTTCGTACCGATTTAGACTCCACTGGTGACCGGTGATGTCCTCCACCAGACCGTGCCGAAACTCGGCGCCCCGGTGCATTGCCGACACAGCCCGCCACAGTTTTCTGGCTTCTGCTACTCCAATCTTTATCTGTTTACTTGTCTCAATAATATTTCCTTTTATACGGATCCAGGCGTTAGGTTTTTCACCAGGAATATAGAAAGGTGTATTCAAGAAATTGATTTCTCCTGACTTCCACTCTTCCAGTTTTTCATCAAAATCCTTGTAACGGGCTTCTTCTTCCTTTCTTAATCTCTCTAATTTTATTCTTTCTCTTTCTTCCTCACCCTTTCTCCATCTTTCAGATCTTTCTGAATACTTAATCCATGTACCTTCCCCGCAAACTTCATCAACAATCACATTTACGGTCCCTAACACTTTTAATCCTTGATGATCCAATAAAATTTGAAAGATGCGTTTTAATTCATGTACGTGCTTACGCTTGATACTATCTTCGCTCTTGGATAATTCATGATTGGTTCCAAGCCAATCATTAGCACTCTTTTTAAGGATACTCTTAGCAGTTCCCATGTTAAAGAACTGAATGTAATCCATCATATTCCCAAAAGCGCCCCAAATATCTGTATAAGATAATTCTGTTTTAGCTCTTTTGTATTTTTCAATAGACTTCTTAATTGATTCCAGTTTGCTGGCAACGAACCTCATATTACCAGTATCCGATATATTATCCCCTACACTGAAAACCATTGCCCAAGTTGGTATCGCATTACGAACATAGCATTGATGTTTGCTCGTGGTAGCAGAATAATAATCTTCATTTATCAGGTATGCTTTCTTCCCTTGTTTGTTTTTTACTATTCTTCCGACTTCAAAGTGATGCCCATAAGAATAAATACTTGTACCTTCAAAGAAGAAATTGCTCCCTGATGCTGATTCTTCTTGTTCATGAGCCCACAAGTGAGCGACCATTGAATTGTTCATATAAGTATCTTTTTAATTGTTTAACTTACCTTTATCATATGACATTCTCTTTTCGTATTTTTCAATACGTTCGGTTATCATATCGCAGAAGACTTGCCCCTCTTTTTCGGAACCTCTGAAGTAACCAACCATCTTCAGAATATTTCCGTCAAATTCATGGACAAACTTGTTATAATAATGTTCACCCATAACTTTCCCGTATTTTCCCATAAACAAATCCTTGTCTAACGACTCATCCTTGAAACAACGGTTGTAATCCCATCTTACAATACGAAACAATGTTTCAAAATCCAATCTTTCCATATCCTGTATTTTATTTAAGCTCAAACTTAATACCTTCCGGCAACTGAGAGCGGTCTACCTTATTCACAAAATCATCAAACTCTTCCTGTGTGATTTTTTCTCCATAACCGTTCCAGTTGAAAGACAAAGTGTTCGTGTGAGAATAATATATAACATTATCGGTAGACAACCCATAATCAAACACACAGAGCATTATCTTCTTTTCTGCTTCTGCTTGTCTGATTTTCTTATCGTATCGCTCACAAATTTCAGCACGTTTTGCCGCCATCTTTGCTTTATGGGCTTCCACTCTGCGTTTCTCTATATTTTCTGAGGAATAATGCCCGGCTTTAATACGCTCTTCAATAAGAGATCGTTCCTCGTCCGTTAGTGTTAAAACAAATCTTTCTTCTTCCGGCTTATATGGATTAACCCACTTCTTACCACACAATTTTTCAAGTTCCGCAATAAGTTCTTCTGATTCTCTTTTCCATCTATCCACGATCCCCAGATTGAAAAGCATATACTTGAAATACAACTCATCCTCAGAGGCTTTATATAATTCTGCGCATTCTTGCTCTGATATACGCAAATACTCCATTGCCACAGACATACCGCTTCTTCTAACGTGATATATGCCATTTTCTACCGGATACATAGGAGCACCATAATGGTTACAAAGATGCAACGATATGAATTTCGCTAATTCCGGAAAATGTTTTGCGACTTCATCGTGGCAGCAGCCTCCTAAGTAATCCTCATATTTTCCATGCTTGTTTTTCCAGTCAACGTCGGCTGTTATGCTCCAGTCGCATATGTTATTTTTGCAGTCATCATCCAAAGAGATTCTAACTGTTATTCTATAATCTTCTTCATTTTCTGTAAAGAATTTTGTACCTGAATAAAACAGTTTGTTTGTAGTTTCCATATTATTTCAATTTAATCATTACACTTATAAAAAATAAAATCTGCCCACTCCCTGTACCCTACGTTAAAACCAATAGGATCATACCTTTTGATCATAGTACCATAATTCTCTCTACCGCAATACCTGTTCTTTCCTCCAATGATCCATGCTTCATCGTCTCTATCTGGAGATATTGAGTTAAGATACTTCTCATAATCTTTTCTACTCTTTCCCATCTTTGTCTTGATTTAAGCAATAGTTAATAAAATAAGCAACCTGTTCATTTTCCCCTGGATTACTATAATCATATAAAGTCATGTCAATATAATCCAACATAACTACACGAAAATCGTTTTTTTTGACATACACTTTCGTTAAATACATAGAAATTCCATCAATTTCTATTACCACTGGAAACTGATCATCAAAGTCAAACGCATTATTAGTTTCTTTAAATTCTTTAAACTCTTTAAATTTTAGCTTTACGCTTCCACCGTTCTCCAATAATGCTTCCTTGATGTACTTTAATCTTTTTGCATTCAGATCGACCTCTGCTTCTTCTATTTCTTTATACAATTTATTTAGATCCATATTCCACTATATTTATATTATCGAATTTTTCTTTTATAATATCCGCTCTGTACTCGTTTGTTACCATAGCATGCTTGCCTGGCTTCATTCTCCACAAATTAAAATACCTTGTCACATTCATAGTGGCATTAAATAATGATATTTCATATCTTGTGTTTCCATTTTTATCACGCCCTATGTTTTTAACATAACATATGTCTGGCTTGTATTTGAAATAATTAAAAAGCCTATACCATCCCTCCCCGTTACATGTTTCACGATTCCATATTCCAGCAAGCTTCCTATATCCCCTTACCGGTATTTTCTCTATTTCTTTTGGTACGATTTCAATATACTTTCCTTCTCCGATTGGTATAGTCATATTACCTGCCTCTTCCGTACAAAAGTATTCTATTTCAGATGCCATATCTTTATATACATAGAACCGGTATAGGTTCCCGTCAGGGTCTACCCGATCCATATAGTATAATATCACTTTGTCTACTTCTATTCTTATTTTCTCCATCTTTGTCCTCCTTTCTTGAATAAAAAAAACGGCACCTATCTTCACAGACCAGTGCCGGCAACTAACTCGCATGGAAAACTACTTAACCTCAACTAATTCTACAGAGTTGTAGAATTTAGTGAAGCTACCAACAAATTCTCTTATATTTTTATATTCTTCTGGTCGTTTTCTGTTACCATCTTTTATATAATTCACCCACAGTCTATCCTCTATGTTCTTAATCGCATTCTCTATCGTAAATTCGTCGCTGACGCTCATTAAACACGAAGACCCGGTTTTCTTATGTGGTTTATATATCCTTGAAAAAGACCACATTTTTATTCTATCATATATATATCCGTTGTTGGGATAAACGAATCCTATCCGGCTGTCACCTTCTTTAGCGTAAAACACACCTGGCTCCTTCCCGCCCTTTCTATATACTACAAATCCTTTTTCTTTTAGGATATTAACCACTTTATCTAATTTATTTTCTACGTTCATTTTCATGCAAAAATTTAAAAACGACCCTCATTATAGTTGCGAAGTTCTCTACCTTAACCCACTCATGAGCTACTGCTCTAAGTACAGACGTTTCATATGTTGGGACATTGTCTTCTTCAACCACCTTACAAGAAGCCAGAACTCCTTCAGTCGGCTTTAGTCCACGGTCATGCAGCTCGCAGAGACCGTCTGGCCGGCGGAACACGCACCACCCGTCTTTCTTTGTTGGTTGGATCATCGCTATTGGTTTTTCTTTCACTGCAAGACACCCCACCATCCACATTGTCTCTTTTAGCCTGTCAGCATATCCTGCATCTATGATAGCTTCTATGTCCTTTGGTGTACCAATACAAGGAACCTTACACATGTTCTTGCATTTATCACATGTACAAGGCTGCTCCCATTTATTATGATCTATGCCAACCAACCTCTTTATCCGTTCTACTTCCTCTTTCATATTATACTGTCTCTGTTAGTTTTTCATAATACAACTTCATTTCCGGTGAAGCGTATTCCATGAACGCTTCGAATAAGCGAGGCACCTCTATTATCATATTCACATTACAACCTTCTGCCTGTGAAAGCGATTCAAGATCATTACTGTATGAACATGTTACATGAGCTCCTATATTAAACACATGTAAATCTAATCTTGCATATTCCATACATAAATCTAACGCTTTAAACAAGTTCTCTACCTCAATCTCCTGAAATAGGTCTATAAACATTCTTAAATCCATCATTTTACCACCCTTTCCACGTGTTTAATTAATACTACCGCCATTCCATTGCCGGTTTTTATCGCACATTCCGATCCTTTTATCCATTCTACACATCCTACATACGTCTCCGTAGTATGAAATCCGGGATTATATTTTCCAGATGTAGTGAACTCTACTGTATCCCCTACCTTCAAATCATCAAAAGCAATAGACCATGTGGTCCAAATTCTGTCATGCCTCCCAGGCTGAATGGCTCCGATTACGCCCTTCTTACGACCGTTTTTTATTGCCTTTAGTATTATCTTTCTATCACCTTCGATAAGGCTGCAAAAGCGCCCGTAAAAGGTTAAATCAACCTGTTTTCCTCCTATTTCTTCTCTTATTTTTGTTATTCTGTTCATTTTCTGATTTTGTTTTATTTTTTTCTTTGTTTTTTCTATCTTCTATAGAAGATGATAATAACATTATCTTTTCTATGTTACTTTTTGACTGTAAAAAAGAATCGCATTTCATTACTACTACCACCTTCTTAAGTTTCCCATTATCGTATAGCGATACACGCATCATGTTTTGCACCTCGTCCACTATCAGACCTGGAGTAGTCTTAGCCATTTTGCGTAGCTTATTATACTCCGGTCTTTCCATTTCCTCTGTTTATTACTCTATAGTATTTATCCTTATCTCCTTCTTCCAACTTCTCCAGATAGAAAATTCCATCATGTAAATGAGACAAACAAAACCTGTATCCATATTTCTGCGTTCTTCTTACATGATCCCGCAGTCTTATTTCTTCACTTTTGTCTTGTACTTTGATCTTAATACTGTCTCCTTCTTTGATTGTGTATAAAATAGTTTGAATTTCTTCTTTTTTCATCTTATAAAATATTTTAACGGCAGCACCTATACTCACGCACCACTACTGCCTTATGTTTAACAATTAAATACTTAACTCTTCAATGGTCAAACCTTTTTCTTTTGCCCATTTTAACATTGCGCATAATTCTGTTTCTGACTTATATTTCGGATCACGCCACGCCCATCCGAATTTATCCAGGACATGATGATATAATTCGTCGGCCTTTGCCGTGTAAATGTCTTTGAATAAATGCTCCGAACCTTCCGGTATAAGCATCTCTGTTGTTGCAAAATCAGAATACGACAAACATCCGTAAGCATATTCTGTTATTTCACTCCATGCTTCTCCGGCTTTAAATCCAAATTCTTTTACAAAAGCCAAAGTTAGATACATATTTAATAATATTGTTACATCATATCCCGAATCTGACTTTCTTTCTATTATTTCCTTTTCAAATTCATTTAAATCTTCAGGTCCTAAAAAGATGTATCCTGATACCGACCGGTAATTAGCCTCCGCATACTTCTTGCATTTATCATCATTAACAATCTTACCAATGTTAGATAACATCTTTTGCCTCCATTCATCACAAAACTCTACCCTTACATCCATCCAATCAGTACCATAATTGCGATCTTTTGGATGTCCGACCGATATTACCTTTATGTTATTCACACCATATTCATAAAGGCGTTCGCCCACCTTATTCGCCCATTCCTGTACAAAAGGAATAAACTTATTGCAATAAGAATCAAAATCAAAATCTAATTCCTCCTCATATTCCGGCATCTCTTCATAATCTTGTTCAAAGAAATAGCGAGGATCTGCTATTGTTTCATAGAAACTTACGTTAATGAAACAAAACTCGTTGGTTGTCGTTTTTAATATCATAACTTTTTGTATTTACGTACATTTTTCTTGCCATAGAATCTACACATGGCACGAATCTGACTATAAAATACTTTTGTCCTCCTGGCCTCAAAGTATTTAAACATTTCTTCATTCTTTGTTTCCCAAACGTAATCCGTTTGGGAACTCATGCGATCTTTCTCCTTGCGTGAATAATGGTAATATGATACCACAACACGTTTCATACCATTCTTTACAGGTACGATATTCACATCTATGTTATTATCTGTCATATTATTATCGTTTTATATGTTATACAAATACAAAGAGCGCATACCTTCACAGGCCGGCGCTCTTTTCAATAAAAATGAAAAAACTAACATTACATAAACATATTGTTTTCTGCTCTTTATTACAATACTTTTGTCCCACAATTGTTATATCGTCCGTACTCTTTTTTCGTATCATTCAAGATTTCAAACACCATCTTCTTATGATCTTTGTTTGGTAACTTGTCTTTAACAGCCGATATCACGCTCGCTATAGACGTAAAGCCTGAATCTGTTATTGAACACAGTAACACACCTCTGTCGGCGCCGGTGCTTATTGCTGACGCCTTTATAATATCATTCTTGTATATTCTCATAATCTTTCGTTTTATTATCTACAAACTTATCTATATCGTCTCTTATTCTTTTTAGCACTCCGGCTATAATTGTCGGCATTTCTCCTCCGGTACGGTTCAGAGTTTCTATCACCCCGTCAATCTTACCCATTTGACACCATAAGAAATTGGCGTCTTTCGTATTAAATTCTCTCATCATGTCTTATTTTACAGTAAACAACTTGCTTTTTAAGGCACCAGTCTTGCGATTCTGAGAGCGAACACCGTCCTGTGTTGTTAAAAAATATACAATCTTTGCAGAACATAACAGGCTCTTCGTCGTCACTAACTACTTTGACCTCATACTCTATGCCATACAATTTTAATCTAAATACATCCCCTGCTTCTTTAGAAGACAAATCCATGTTCGGACCGAATGTTATTACTTCCATATAATTATGTTTTATTGTTTGTGAGATGCCCAGAATCGAACCAGGACCGGCACATACGCACCGGCACGCCGCGTCATCCCTCTATGATACAGAAATAGGCATGCCTATCCTCACGAACCGACATGCCAAAACCCAAAACTTAATTTGATGAATAAAATAGATTAACAAAAATACTATTCTAATTGGCGATTATATACTATTTTACACCATACATGTTGTAAAACATACATATGTTATTTAATTTCATATTCTTCTTTTCTAACTTTGTTTTACTCAATCGAATCAATAAGTCCCTTGTTTCGGACAAGACGGTTGAGTAAAAGAGGTCTTTGATATAAGGTTCCATCTTGAAAACGTAAGATGGGTAAAATCAAAAACGTTTTTGGTAAAAGAATCCGGCGATCTCACTTTTGAGCAACCGGTAGAGGGTATTGGTGATACCCAGTATGATACTTCGTACAAATGTATATTGTTTTACGCTTTTGTGTAAAGTGGTATATAATCACCTTCTAATTCTTTTATAATATCTTTCACGATATTCAGCCTTACCTCCTTCGTTTCTGGACTAAGACAACCAAACCACCCATAAAACGTTCTTGTTTCCTCTGGTTCTGTGGCCATACTTATCTTCTCTTCCAATTCCGGGAAATATATTCTCGTCATTTCGTCTGAACGAAACTCATATATATTTTTATGTGTTTTGAAATACATAAACACTACATTTCTTAACGCAACACATATGTATTCCCCATCCTCTAACCTATCAATCATCTCATATACCTTTTTCCATATGAATAATCGCTCTTCTTTTGTAAACATATCCTTCTTTATTTTTATGGTATTATTTGACTGTATGCAGACTTTTCCATGTACACAATATTATGCTCCTGTCCAAATATCTTCTTTGCCTCCTCTTTCTTTATCGCACAATATCTCCCTGTACGATACGGATTCTTTTGATCTGATCCATCCTCGACTTCGATAATAAAACAGCCTCCGTCATCTATTATCTTTTTGCAATTGTCACATACTCCGCCCGTGCATATATGATGCGGCGCCTGCCCTTTAATCCCATTTCCTAATAAAGCAATCCCCATCTCTTCACCGCATACTATACATATTTCTATGGATGGATTAACTCCATACTCTGGGTGTAATACAATTCCGTCTTTCATTTTTCTTTCCTCCTTTATTTTTAATATTGTGTGAGATCGCCGGAATCGAACCAGCCTACTGCACCATGAATCCCATAAAGCAAATGCTCCGATCTTCGCAGACGGGAGCATTCTGTCTAAAGCAGAAGAAAATTAATGAATAAAATTCTTCTCACGCCATAGCGTCTAAAATAGATATCAATACCATTTCAATAACGAGCATGATAGAAAATATCTTAAATGCCTTTTTCATGTTTCTTCCTCCTCTTTCTTTTTTACGTTCCACAATAAACTATTCCGGCTCTGCTTTGACCTACGTCCTGCCCGACAACCGCAGGCCTTAGCCCAAGGCGCCGCCTACTCCCCCTCTATGGCAGCCTGTTCGTACCTACAAATCCAGTCCCCTTCCATACAACTATCACTACGCGATAACAAACATTTATCCTTATAACAATCATAAAAAATACACCTATCACAACTGTAATCCTTAACTTCTACACAGCTAACTACCTTAGCATATACTATACCATCACTACCTTCTATTCCTTTCACCCCAAAAATAGAACCTTCTACCTCCTTACTCAAATCTAAGTCAGGCGCAAAGTCATATACGTTCATGTTGTTTATGTTTTAATTGTTATACATTCCGATTGAAAAAAATACTCACATAATGCAGTCCTTAACTCTTACCTACAGAATACTGTTTTAAAAACGCTGTAAGTCTTAATTTTGTTGGAAAATCCTACATTATGCTGTTTTAAAGCTCTGATCTTTTGAATTTTGTGGGAAGAAACTACAGAATGATCTTTTAAAGCTCTGATCTATTGAATTTTGTGGGAAGAAACTACAGAATGCTGTTTTAAAGCTCTGATCTTTTAAAGCTCTGATCTTTTAAAGCTCTGATCTATTGAATTTTGTGGGAAGAAACTACAGAATGCTGTTTTAAAGCTCTGATCTTTTAAAGCTCTGATCTTTTAAAGCTCTGATCTATTGAATTTTGTGGGAAGAAAGTGCCCTCCCTCTCTCCCTCTCTCCCTCTCCCCCTCTCCAACTCCGGCTAATCCTCCGGCTTTCTACATAGAACCTGCGCTCTCAGCCTCACTACCGGCCTACGGAGAGCGCTACTGAGCTATACTATGGCATGGGATGTGGGGTGTTTGGAGATAATATCATTCCATAGAGAGAATAGAGAACCTTCAGACCACGCCCTACCGTCTACTCTTCCTATCCAGATAGATATTCAAACCTATAATCAAAGCCAAAAACAAAAAGCAAAAGACCATTACAATATTATACTGATCCGGTCCATACTCCAACATAGAACGAATACCAACCGATAGAAAATAAAGATCAGCTACTAATAAAAACCACCACATAAAACAAAAAAAATTACAATAAGTATGTCCGAAAATACGGGTATTATAAAACCTAACTAATTGATAATCAAGCATACATCATTTTTAAGAAAAATACAATAAGCCTAATTTTCAATCCATAGAGACGAAAAAGGCGGCATCCGACGTCCTATTTTGGGTCAGAAAACCGCCTCCAGTTTCGTTTTAGACCAATTTTAACGACATGACATAGACAAAATACCGGCATTATATCCGAATACTCATATTTTAGTTTCATTTTAGACCAATATCGTTCACGTCCGCCGTTCACTCTCAGAATATCCTACCCGTAAATAGAAAGAGTAGGATACAAAAATAGGACTGCTCCGATATTCGAAACAACCCTATTCATATTTAAATACTGTTTATATTTTCCTTAACGTACGTTCGTGATGTATGGACTTTGCGTTTGCATTTGTCCTTTCCCGTATCGGCATGATACGCTTCTTTAAGATCACGATACAACATAAATTCACGATACGCTCTTTTCCGCTTTTCTTTAGCTTCTTTCCTGGACAGACCGCGGACGTCTACCATATAAGATTTAAATTTCCTTTCCATGTTATTATATTGTTTATAATTTAGAGGTTGCTCCGGAATCGAACCGGACACGCATTCCTATCCTATAGAGATTTTATGCTACAACCAACAGCCCGTAATTAGTACGTAGTTCTTGCGTACAGGCTCGTACTATGTTGTTATTATATTTTCCGTCTGCTACACAACTTAGCCACAAATAAAGGCGATTGTGTCCTTGCGTTTTGATACAACATGTTCCTACATGTTAGGCTACATGTTTATACCCTGTAATTTAATCTACAGCCTTGTCCTATTTTACGTGCAGGCAAGTAAGGCACGTTTCGGTCTGGAGATAAACCGCGTACAACGGTATGTTTTCCAAACTGTACTAACATACCTAACATAACTACATTTATCCAATGTAGTACATGCAGTAATACCAGCCCTTTAATTGCCAACGGCAAGGGCAAAGGTATATCTATCTCCAATATGTAAAATAACTCTATGTTTTGTCAGCTTCAGCCTAAAGCATACGCGGGACGTGCACCCACTGACAACGGCGTACAAGCGCGTTTAACGGTACGCGCCTAACCTTTTTTACTGCTGGTTGCTTTCATGCGTTAAATACTCACTCACACACTTTGCAATGGTACGGATTGAATAAGATTTAATCTTAACGGCTACATAGGTAGCTTTATACTCATCCGTTTCTTTAACAAGCCACTTTGCGCTTTTTTTAGTCTCCAACGTTTCCGCGGTTGCAAATCCAAAAGGTTTATATTCACTGCCATAAACTACATTATCAGCGCACCAATCAGCCGTTTTTGCCTCAATTCCTTTCTCTTTGTCTACTTTGTTATCCTTATATACTTTAGAGTATAGAGAAAATTTAACAAAGGTATCACCCACTTTAGGCAACGTTTGGCTACACACGGCAACCAGCCGTTTTTTGTCCTTTGCGAGTGCTGCAACCTTTACAGCATATTCGGCTGGTATTTCCAACGTCTTACAAATTGCTTTCAGGTCAGCACCATTTGCAAATAAAGCATTATACAACTTTACAGCACCCACCAGGTTAGAAGCATTCTCTTTAATAATAGCGTTCTGTAGCTTGTTAACATTTTTCTTTGTAATCATATCAATATGTATTTATTTGTTAAACAATATCACCTCAATATATCACCCCTTTACAACGCAAAGAGGCAAAAGGTATCACCATACAATACACCCAACGGGAATATATATATAGCTTCATTATGTAATACCAATATTCTCGCTCGAATACGGTGCAAATATACAACCTTTTTCAGTATTACATATATATATGCTATCTTTTTTTTGTTAACTTGTATTAATTTCGATTCTATTATCTGATTATCAGCAAGTTGCAAAACACGCAAGAGCAGTACTATACGCGTACATTAATATGTAGGATATATGTTTATTTAAGTGGCTTATAATCAATATGTTATAATAATACATTGATTATCAATAATTTAAATAAACTGTTGATAATCAGCGAGTTTATATGTTTGAGGTGAAAACGCGTTTCCGGTTTTCCAGCGAAGGGGGTGTGGGGGAGAAAACGCATTTCGGGGGCGGGAGGTTCGTGATAGGTACCCCCTCTCTCCCATCACATAAACATTTTTTACCCTCTCTCCCATCACATAAACAT